>Ga0172382_10002074_pt1 | contig 34258 bp, 27 predicted proteins | sample Leawel138RmetaG_FD_122245 | JGI IMG/M metagenome (GOLD analysis project Ga0172382, IMG submission 122245) | Leachate microbial communities from a municipal landfill in Southern Ontario, Canada - Leachate well 138R metaG | ecosystem: Engineered > Solid waste > Landfill > Unclassified | place...
AGGCTCAATAACGAGTGCAATAGAGCCTATACGACCATACACTCGCTAAATCACAAACTATTGCTTATGAAGAATGTCAGGGAAAGTGGGGGTGAAACACAGGGTTATAGAGCTACAGTGTTGTGTTACATGCAGGTTTAGAGTTTCCGAGAGATCTCATAATAACCGAAGGAGGGGCTAGCACATAGCCCCTCTAGAACAGGAGAAACCACACCTCATCCTCTTTCTGAAAATAAAAGGACCCCTTTTGCGTGTCTCTTTGCAAAACCCGACCCTGGGCATCTTTGTAGGCATTGCGCAGTTCCACCACCACCTCCACAACGTGCTCATACTCTTTTTGAGTACGGGGATTGAGCCATTTGGTAAGATCGTGCTTACCAATTACTTTAAGCGTCTCGGCATAGCGATACTGGGCCTCCACGATATTTCGCGCTACGAAGCGAAACTGCTCCAGATCCCACTCCGCTTGCAGGTCCTGGTGCAGGTGATACTGGTAAACTCGCTCAAAGTCCCGCTCTATAACCAAGAATCTAAGGATCAAATCCACGCTGGCTTTTGTCGGATCAGCTTGCTTAATATTGCTACCCATAAAGGGACTACCAAACATGTCGGCAATATCAAGCTCCATCCAACTGCCCTCCCGACCAGCACTAAAGTAGGCGGCACCAACTAGGAATATATAGACCAAAGCCACAAGTCCAATCACCTGTAATGTAGAAGCACGGGCAGGGATGGTCTGATGCCGTACTTTGGAGAGTCCATCACCATGTTGTACGTATTCATCCTTAGACAACGTAGTGACCACTACGATATCCAAGTTCTCTGGAAACTCTCTACGAATCAAATCAATGAGCCGTTGTTCATCAATCCGGTCAAAGGGACCGGAAATAGTCAAGGAAGATTCGTGCAACTCAGTATGTACTGTCTGTAAGCTAGGCAAACCAAAATGGGAAACCACATGATAACCAACAATCCCGGGAATCATCTTACTTGGGTCAATGGAACTTCCAACAGCAAGCAGCAGTCCCAGCATCCGTTGATACATCCAGAACAACAGGGGTACAACTAAGAGTGTCAACAACTTATACAACTCGGTAAACTCACCGCTCTTCTCGGTAGAACCGGCAAACCACCAAATTACGCATAGTACTAACACTAGAACACCTTCGGCAATGCTAAACCTGTGAACACTCCACACCTTAACCCTTCTTAGAAGCACGTAGAAGACCCCTGCTAATACCAAAGCCAAGACCAACATCCCCAAATCCCTCGGGGAAAAGGAAGTGCGTCCAAAGGAACCGATGTACTTAAGTACAATAATGACTGGAAACAGTGGTACCATAGCAAAGACTCCTGCAATACTTACCGCGGGAAAAGAAAGGCCAGAAACTAGACCATTACGACAGGAAGTCCCTAAATGCGGATCCACCGCACAGCGCAGTGCCAATCCGAGAGAACTACGCATCTTGCCAAGCTTCACAAAAACCACCCCCTGGGGTTCTCTAATAGGTGTTTGGAGGCCTTCAACAAAACGAGGAGACAGCAGGGTGTTCCTATTTAAATAGGTTTCTCTTTGTCCGGGGCAAATCCTGCATAACGAGAGTCTGATTCTAAAAGAAGGATGTTGCTCGTCTCCCTATATCATACAAATGCTTAAGGGGCCCGATCAGCCCAATTACCAGGGGGTTCTTCCAATGCAAGATCCTAATTACCGCAACATGGCTATCTTCTCTTTTTCTCTATGCTCCACCAGTCTGATCTTTTACCTCACCCAAGCTGTCTTAAATGCTGGTATGGCAAGGGCAGGGGACTACCATCTATCCCTAAGCTTCTTTGCTATGGTACGTCGTTTCATCGGTTACATGATCCTTTTAGTCTCTACTATCATCGCCCTAATCGCCTTTACCCCCCTTGGCCTTTGGGTGTTTTCCCCCGATCATGGGTGCAGCACCCCAAACAGCCCAATTAAGCAAGCAGTCCAGATGCTATTTCCTCCTACTAATGATCATGACCTTGCGTAATTTTTATCAAGGTCTGGCGATCAGGGCGCGGAGGATAAATCTGCTATTCCTGGGGTCAATAGTCCAACTGCTTACCGCTACCTTGCTGGTGTTTGGACTAGCATACTTCACAAACATATCCGGTGCGATAATTGGTGCCATAGGGCTATGTGGGATCCTTCGGGACAGATTACCTTTTCCTCAAAAGGGTAAAGGGCAAGCCTAAGCTCTTAGATACTCCGATCAACGAAGATAGGCTCAGTTCTGAAACCATCGGCCACTTTTTCCTTCCTTTGGTGGCCACAACCTTCATAGGTATGGTTTTTCCTGCTTTAATCAACTCCGCATTGACCCGTTTGATACAACCCGAACTGCTTTTGCCGGCCTTTGAAACTGGATTCAACCACGGCGTGCTTCTAGTGGGTCCCTTATATATGCTCCATCAGTGCAGCCTAAACTTCACCAAGCCCGGAGCGAAAAAGACATACAAGACTGTACGGGAATTCACCCTTCTTATGAGCGGCTTTAGTTCTCTTTCCTTGGCCATCGTAGGTTTTACACCCATTGGGCCTTGGCTTTTCAGCCACCTTGTGGGACTGACAGCGCAAGTCGGTGAACTAGCCATCGGGGTCATCAAAGTCATGGCGATTCTACCTATACTAGTGGGAGTACCTGTGGGGAATCTTCATGCGGACCGGTCGTTCACTGTTTATCGGCCTGGGAAAGATGATCAACCAGCCGCCGTGGCTCTTTAGATTCTGGTTATAGCAGAGGTCATCGAATACGGCTTCCTGCATTTCGTCTTTCGTCAATGTCTTGCCGCCCGGGAGCACGAAAAGGCTGTCCAAGATTCTTAAACCTTCGGGGTACATCCTTGTTTGTTTCGAGCAATTCTTAGCCGAAAGACCTATGCCCAAACTTAGAGAAATTCTGCACGAATTATCTTGACAAGGCGCTTCCTGTGTGTTATTGTGGTTTCGGGAAAAGTTTCACGAACCCGACGGGGAGTGGTGGCCTTGGTATCGATCAAAGTTTGCGTGGGCAGCTCCTGTTATCTAAAGGGAGCCCATAAAGTTGTTGAGTGCCTCCAAGATGCTATCTGCAAAGCGGGTATTGCAGAACAAGTCGAACTGAGTTGTGTCTTTTGCCTGGGCCATTGCCAAAATGGTCCCAACATACAAATCAATGATGAACTGATCAGCGGTGTTACACCGCAAAGGGCAAAGGAACTGATTGAAGAGGTCATTTTGCCGCAAGTGAGGGGAGACTAATGGGAATTATCACGACCAACATAGCCCACTGTAAAGACTGCTATAAATGCGTCCGCCGGTGTCCGCTGAAGGCGATTCGCGTCATTGAGGGCCATGCCCAGGTGTGGGATGAGCTCTGTGTACACGACGGCGCCTGCATCAATGTCTGTCCCCAAGGGGCTAAAAAGGTCGAATCCCATATAGAAAGGGTCCAGACCCTGCTAAATGATCGTAGGCCGGTAATTGCTAGTGTGGCACCTTCCTTTGCCGCGGTGTGGCCGAACCAAGTAAGGACCCTCCCCGGTATTCTGAAACAGTTGGGTTTTGCCGCAGTCCAAGAGACAGCAGTAGCCGCAGAGTTGGTGGCCAGAGAACATAAAAAAGAACTTATCGCACGCAAACAGGCTGAGGGTCCCTTGCCTCTAATCACCAGCAGTTGTCCTGCGGTGGTGGAACTTATCGAAAAGCACTTCCCTGAGAGTGTCGATCTTGTGGCTAAGGTAGTCTCGCCGATGATCTTCCACGGTCATATGTTAAAGGAACACTACGGTAGGGATTGCCGAGTCGTTTTTCTTGGTCCCTGTGTCGCTAAGAAAGCTGAAATGGACATTAACGAACATCGGGGAGTAATCGATGCAGTACTGACCTTTGAGGAATTGGAAGAACTATGCGCTGACTTGCCCTTGGAGCTAGGCAAGCCAGCTGGGGATTTCGCCTTACCCCACCCTAGTTCTGCCCGTCTTTTTCCCTTAGAAGGTGGCTTAATCGAGACCGCAGGAATGGACACAAGCATGTTAGCTGGTTCCATCCGCGCCATTAGTGGCATGCAAGAGTGCATTGATTTCCTACAAGAGCTCCGAGACAACAGACAAGAGCATCTTGAGATCGTCGAGTTAATGGCTTGCAAGAATGGCTGTATTGGTGGACCAGCAATCAGTCAAACCCTGCATACCGAAAAACGACGCCAAGCAGTCATTGATTGGTACCAGGGAGCAAAGGATGAATCAGCCAGTGAGATCCTAGCCCCGGCTCGGGTACCAACAAGGACCTATCGGTCAGATACTGCAGCCAGACTCCCCGAGCCCCCCGATGAGGCGATCCGGGAGATCCTTGCACAGATTGGCAAGTTCAGCTCAGCCGATGAGCTCAATTGCGGGGCCTGTGGATATAATACCTGCCGAGAAAAGGCAGTGGCCGTCTATCATAAGGCTGCGGAAATAGACATGTGTATTCCCTACATGCGCAAGCGGGCGGAGTCCCTTGCCAATGTAATCATGCAGTCCATTCCCAACGGTATTGTAGTCTGTAATCGCGACCTAAATATTGTGACCTTGAATCCCGCGGCAGAGCACATGTTTGTCTGCAGCTTAGAAAACATCAAGGGCAAAAAGTTAGGTTATCTCATCGACCCTAAATACTTCCGTCAGGCACTGTCTACACAGGAACTAACCATTGTTGAAGTGGCATACCCAAATTACCATCTGACCACTAAGCAATACATTCTCTACGTAGAGGAGCAGGACGTGGTTATTGGGATTTTGGTGGACATTACCCAGGAGCAAAAGCAACAAGCAGAGCTTACTACCCTAAGACAAGAGACCCTAGTAAAAGCCCAGGAGGTTATTGATAAGCAAATGCGGGTTGCCCAAGAGATTGCCGGTTTGCTTGGAGAGACAACTGCGGAAACCAAAGTACTGCTGACTAGGTTAAGCAACTATATCCGGGAGGAGGGGAACGGCCATGGCTGATTTCTACGTCGAGATTGGGCTTAGTTGTTTACCTAAATACACAGAAGAACTGTGTGGGGATACAGTGCGCACCACAACAGATGAGCACTCCGTCGTTAGTGTAGTCTCCGATGGGTTGGGCAGTGGGGTTAAAGCAAGCATTCTCTCGACCTTAACAACAAGTATTGCCTCCCGGATGTTTACCGCGGGTGTATCCTTGGAAGACATGATGGAAACCATTAGTGCCACCCTACCCATGTGTAGGGAACGGAAGATCGCCTATGCCACCCTAACGGCGATTGAGATCCGCAGAACCGGCCAAGCCTTCCTCGCGGAATTCGATGCCCCCGGGGCACTCCTCCTCCGGGATCTACAACCGGTGCGATTGGAGCGAACTCCCCGCAGGGTGGGTCAACGTCCTCTAACCATCAACGAGGCCCACTTCTGGATGCAGGAGAATGATTACCTAGTCTGTGTCACCGACGGGGTAATCCATGCAGGAATTGGGGCCAAGTTAGCCCTTGGTTTAGGAGAGGCTGGTCTACAGGAGTTTCTTCAGGCCCGACTTACTCCTAACATGACTGCCCAAGAAGTAGCCGATAGAATTACTGAATACGTCCATTATCTATACAATGGCAAACCCGGTGATGATGCCACTACCTTGGTCCTAAAGATTCGCAAGCCCAAAAGACTCATGGTACTGGTCGGGCCACCTAAAGACAGAGCCCTAGATAAGGCCCTTGCCCACAAACTGGCTTACTATCCGGGTACAAAGGTTGTCTGCGGTGGCACCACCGCGAAACTCGTGGCCCGGGAACTAGGCCGCCAGATCGAAATTGATCTTGAACAATTTCCGGTGGAGCATCCGCCAACGGGACAGATTGAAGGTATTGACCTAGTCACTGAAGGGATCATCACCCTATGCGGTGCCGCCCAGTTTCTAGAAAACAAGAACCAAGATCATCAAGAAGACTCACCTGCTGTTCTGCTTGGCCAGATGCTTCTGGCCAGCGACTACATTGATTTTCACGTGGGCGGAGCAATTAATCCTGCCCATCAGAATCCCGAGCTACCCTTTGATTTGGCGCTCAAACAGCAGGTAGTAAATAAAATTGCCGCTGCCTTGGCACACCGGGGCAAGCGGGTTCAAGTACAGCTTTACTAAACGAAGGAGTGAGAATGCCCATGGAAGCAAAACCAGTGGCAACCCAAGACATCCGCAATTTTGCCAAGGTAAATGCGATTATTGAAAAATATGGGAAGAAACCAGAAGCCCTGATCGCCATCCTCCAGGAAATTCAGGATGAGTATCGATATTTACCCGAAGAGATCCTGGCCTATGTGGCAACAGCCCTAAACATTTCACCGGCAAAAGTCTTTGGCGTAACAACCTTTTACGCCCAGTTCTCAACCATACCCAAGGGCAAATACATCATCCAAGTGTGTGATGGTACAGCCTGTCATGTGCGGGGCTCGAATCCATTGATCGAGACAATCCAAAAAACCCTAAACATCTCAGAGGAGAAACCCACCACTGACGACCTCCTATTTACCCTTGAGACCGTATCCTGCCTTGGTGCCTGTGGCCTTGCACCGGTTATGGTGGTCAACGGAAAGGTGTTTGGTGAAATGACCCCCGAGGCTACCAAAAAACTTCTTTTGAAACTGCAAAGTGGGGAGGAGATTCTCGATGATTAAGTCCACAGCAGATCTGCAACAAATCAAAGAACGCTTCACCAACACAGTCTCTGGTGAGCGAAAACGGATCTCCGTTTGTGCTGGTACCGGTTGTGTAGTAAACGGCTCTCTTAAGGTAATTGCTGCCTTTGAAGAGGAGATTAAAAAACGTGGATTACTCGTGGATCTAAAGATGCTATCCGATGGCTGTGAGGGAGTACGGGTTTCCCAAACCGGTTGTCACGGCTTCTGTCAGATGGGTCCTTTAGTATACATTAATCCAGGTGATATGCTACTGGTTAAGGTAACCGTTGATGATGTCCCAGAAATCGTGGAATCTTGCATTCTAAAGGACGAACTACCTCCAGAGAAAAACCGTTATCATCATCCACAAACGGACCAAACCTATATACAAGGCGAAGAGATACCCTTCTACAAAAGGCAGAACCGTCGGGTCCTACACAACTGCGGTCACATTGACCCAGCCAACATTGAAGAGTACATCGCCAAAGACGGCTACTTCGCCCTGGCCAAAGCTATTACTGAGAAGACCCCCGAGGAAGTATGCCAGATTGTCATTGACTCAGGACTGCGGGGTAGGGGAGGCGGCGGTTTTCCCTCTGGACGAAAGTGGCTCTTTACCCGCAAAGCCGAAGGGGATAAGAAATATGTAGTCTGTAACGGAGACGAGGGGGACCCCGGTGCCTTTATGGACCGCTCGGTCATGGAGGGAGATCCCCACAAACTGATTGAGGGTATGGTCATTGCTGCCTATGCCGTGGGAGCTGACGAAGGATACATCTACGTCCGCGCGGAATACCCCTTAGCCATTCAAAGACTTCAGCAGGCGATCAAAACTGCCGAAAGCCAAGGCCTGCTTGGTAACAATATTTTGGGCAGTGACTTCTCCTTCACCCTGCATATTAGTAAGGGCGCGGGGGCCTTTGTCTGCGGAGAGGAAACAGCCTTACTTGCATCCATCGAAGGTAACCGGGGGATGCCAAGGCCTAAGCCTCCTTATCCGGCAAACAAGGGACTATTCGATAGACCAACAGTAATCAATAACGTGGAAACCTTCGCCAATGTGCCAGCTATCGTGCTTGCTGGTGCCGATACCTTTAAATCCGTAGGTACAGAGCAAAGTCCAGGTACCAAGACCTTCGCGCTTACCGGAGAGATTGCCAATACCGGACTAATTGAAGTGCCCATGGGTACAAGCCTCGGGGATATTGTCTTTGAAATTGGCGGTGGCATGCGTCAAAACAAGGAGTTTAAGGCGGTTCAAATCGGAGGACCCTCCGGCGGTTGCCTGACCAAAGACCATCTAGAAGTACCCTTAGACTTTGACTCCCTGAAGAAATACGGTGCCATGATTGGTTCAGGTGGCCTTGTGGTAATGGACGAGGGTACCTGCATGGTAGAAGTAGCACGCTTTTTCATGAAGTTTGCCCAGAATGAATCCTGCGGCAAATGCGTCCTCTGTCGCGAGGGCACCAAACGGATGCTCGAAATCCTAGATAAGATCGTGGCTGGGCAGGGGGAATTGTCCGACCTAGACCTATTGGTGGAGATTGGTGAGGCAGTGAAAGCCGGGTCCTTATGTGGTCTTGGTAAGACAGCACCAAACCCAGTTCTTACAACTATGAAATACTTCAAAGAGGAGTACTTGGCCCATGTGGTGGACAAACGTTGTCCTGCCGGGGTGTGCCAGTCTTTGAAGAAGTATGTGATTGACCCTGAAAAATGCCGGGGTTGCAGCAAGTGTGCCCGCCAGTGCCCTGCAGGCTGTATCAGTGGCAAAATCAAGGAACCCTTTGTCATTGACCAGGACGCATGCCTAAAATGCGGCAGCTGTGTTGCAGCATGTCCCTTTGGCGCAATTGAGGAGGTGGCCTAAGTGGGTAAACTGACAATTAATAATCGAGAAGTTACCTTTACCGACGAGAAGAACCTGTTGGAAGTTATCCGTCATGCGGGGATCGATCTACCCACCTTTTGCTATCATTCTGAGTTAAGTGTGTACGGCGGATGTCGGATGTGTGTAGTGGAAATTGACGGGATGGGGGTTGTGGCCTCCTGTTCCACTCCACCTAGTGAAGGAATGGTGGTGCGTACCCATACTGATGGCCTGCAGAAGATCCGTAAGCTCGCCCTAGAGCTAATCCTTGCTGATCATGATCGTGAGTGTACCACCTGCAAAAAGAGCGGTGCCTGCAAACTACAGGATCTTTCCCACAGACTAGGTGTGGAGCAGATCCGGTTTGGACACCGGGACAAGCATCTGCCTATCGATGAGAGTAGCCCGAGCATCGTGCGGGATCCAAACAAATGTATCCTCTGTGGTGACTGTGTACGCATGTGTGAGGAAGTACAGGGAATTGGCATCCTGGGGTTTGCCAATCGGGGATCTGATGCAGTGGTAACTCCTGCCTTTGGTAAGAACATGGCAGAAGTAGACTGTGTTAGCTGTGGCCAATGTGCTGCGGTATGCCCAACAGGTGCCCTCACGGTGAAGTACGAATACGAAAAAGCCTTTGAGCAGATTGCTCAAGGCAGGATAGTCATCGCGCAGATTGCCCCTGCGGTACGGGTAGCTGTAGGAGAGGCCTTTGGACTTCCTTCAGGAGAGAACAGCATTGGTAAACTGGTTGCTGCCCTAAAACACCTTGGCTTTTCTAAGGTCTTTGATACTAGCGTTACTGCAGACTTAACAGTCCTAGAAGAGACCGAGGAACTAATTGAGAGAGTGACCAACCAGGCAGCCAACTTACCTCTGTTTACCTCTTGCTGTCCCGCGTGGGTCACCTTTGCTGAACAGTACTATCCGAACCTGTTGCCCAATTTATCTACCTGCAGGTCACCCCAGCAGATGTTCGGCTCAGTTGTGAAAAGATACTACGCAGAAAAACTTGGCGTAAAACCTGAGGATATTTACATGGTCTCGATCATGCCCTGTACCGCCAAGAAGTTCGAAGCCAAACGGAGTGAGTTCACCACCAATGGCGTAGCTGATGTGGATCTAGTGCTCACCACCCAGGAAATTGTGGCGATGCTCAAGAATGCCGGTATTGACTTTGCCGCACTGGATGTAGAACCCTTCGACAGCCCCTTGGGGTTTGCCACAGGAGCGGGCATCATCTTCGGTGTTAGCGGCGGTGTCAGTGAGGCGGTGCTACGCTACGCAGCCGAAAGACTCGGTGGCGATAGCGAATCAGAGATGGAGGTGGTCAAGCACATTACCCCCGAAGGTATTACAATAGTAACCACCAAGCTTGGGGAACTGACCTTGCGTCTTGCGGTGGTAAGCGGACTGGCCAATGCCAGAAAACTTCTGGATAGCCTAGAGAACCTTAAAGTAGACGTGGTTGAGGTCATGGCTTGTCCCGGCGGTTGTATCAACGGTGCTGGCCAACCCCAAAGCTTCAACGGGGATCGGAGGAAACAGCGCACAAAGGGACTGATTAGTGCAGAGAAGATGACCCAGTTGCGCAAGTCCCAACAGAATCCAACCCTGCTCAATCTGTATAACGAGTGGCTGGATGAACCCGGCAGCGCCATTGCCCATCGGGCTTTGCATACAGAATACAAGCCCCGCAGGCGCCTTTCGGGTCTAGGTCTTTCCTTAGAATCTGGTGCACAGATCGATGTAGAGGTTTGCATTGGCACCTGCTGCTACCTTAGAGGGTCCTATGACATTCTCCAGGAGCTATCTAAGCAACTGCGTAAAGCCGACTGTGAAGACAGAGTAAACCTAAAAGGCACCTTCTGCTTCGAGCAATGCAGTGGGGGACCCATGGTCCGCATTGGCGATACCCTAATCGGTAATGTCACTTTGGAGAAGGTCCCTGAGCTTGTACAAAGAATTATTGATCAAACGGAGGAAACGCACTAAGGAGGAGGACCCCGATGGCTCAACTAATATCAATACCAAAACCGACCCTGGAGAGACTGCCACGTTATTTGCGGGTGTTGCACCATCAAAAGGAAAAGGGGAACACCTTCATTTCTTCAGGGGTACTAGGACATGAGATCGGGGTCGACGAATTCCAGGTCCGCAAGGACCTACAGCATGTGAAAATAAGTGGCCGCCCGGGGAAGGGATACTTTATCGATGACCTAATCGACAGCATCGAAGAGCTCTTAGGGCTCAACAATGTTAACGAAGCAATTGTCATCGGAGCCGGACGCCTCGGGCAGGCCATCAGCCTCTATTCAGGATTTGACCGGTATGGTCTGCGGATTGTTGCTTTATTTGATCATGATCCGATTAAGATCGGACATAAAATAGGGGAAAAACCTATCCTGAATGTGGCTAAAATGCCCGATTTGATTAGACGTATGGCCATCCCAATGGCAGTAATTACAGTACCTGCCGAACATGCCCAAAGCGTAGCCGAACAGGCCATCCTAGGCGGGGTGCGAGCCATTTGGAACTTCGCACCGGTGGTCTTGGAGGTGCCCGCGGGGGTGCATGTACGCAACGAGGATCTTGCCGTTGGGTTGGCATCTTTATCCCATCATCTAGCGAAGGCATCAAAGAGAAAGACTAAAATCTAGGGTCCTAGCCTCTAGTAACCGAAGATAAGTAACGATAACCATAGGGCCAAACTTGCACCAATAATCAGAAGCGGTGCCGTAAGAAGACCCACTTTCAGGTAATACATCGGGGTAATGATCACACCCTTACGCCTAACCGTAGCCAACCAAAGCATGGTAGCTAAAGAGCCGATTACGGTAAGATTCGGTCCTAATCCTGCCCCTAAGACTGTGGCATAGGCTAAGGGGGCAATGGCGGTTGTTTCCGGTAGGGTACTAATGGTGGAAACCATCAGCAAGTCCATGGGTACATTATTAATGAGATTGGAGCCGAGGGCTGTACCAATAGCAGTATACAAGATCCCTTTTAGCATACTACCATTGGCTCGCGCCAGGAAGTAGCGGCCCGCAGCATCGGGTAGCCCCGTCTTCTGGATCCCTTTTACCACCAAGAACATACCAATGACAAATACTAACACACTCCACGAGACCTGCGAGAAAACCTCTTTTGCTGTGAGCTGTCCACAAAGCATACCATAAACCAACAGCGCTAAAGCACCGAACAAGGCGATGAGATACAATGGTACCCCCAGGGCAGATCCGATTACATACCCGAAGGTAATTACGATCAGTCCCCAGGAGGAAAACCGGAAAAAGCCTTGATGATTGACAAACTCCTCCGGCTCTGGTAAGTCTGATACGGGAAAGGATGTGGGAATTGACTTTGAGAATAAACAGCGAAACACCAGATAGTTTATTACTACTGCCACCAGGGTAGGTAAGAACATAGCCCGTATATAGGGAATGAAGGATAGGCCCAATTGATCATAAACCAGCAGATTCGTGAGGTTACTCACCGGTAGACTTAAGGAAGCAGTATCGGCAATAAACGTACACACCAACAGAAAAGGCACTGAGTTTAGGTTCAATTCCGAAACAAATCCGTAGACGATGGGAGTGATAATCAGGGCAGTGGCATCGTTGCTAATGACAGTAGTCACGGCAGTCCCGATGAGAAACGTATTTAAAAATAACCGTCTTCCATTGCCGGAAGATGCCCGGGCGGCATGAATGGCCAGCCACTTGAAAAAACCAGCCTTGTCCACAACAATGGAGATGACCATCATCGCTAGAAGCATGACCACAAGCTGCCAGGTGGTCAATAACACTTCTTGGATATCCTTCAGATCAATGACCCGAAGTAGCACCATGAGTATCGCCCCGACTGCTCCAGCGACGCCTTCATTGATACCCCGGGGACGAAACAAGATCAAGCAAAACGTAATACAGAAAACGCCAATAACCGCCACTTGTTGCATTTCCCTGCCACCTCTATCTTCCCACCCGATTATATGCTCTGGATGTAGCAAAGGCAAAACCCACAAAACACCATTTCTGCGAGATTACCCCTCGCGATTCCATAAGTATGCCTTAATCACCCAGTTTACGTAGACTTACGGCACGAAAAAGTAGGCTCCAGAGACCACTTAGGGAAATCTGGTAGATCAAAGAAAGGACCATTCCTTTCAGCGTTTGACAGCTGATCCGTGACGAAACCTCCCAGTAGAGTATCTACGCTTCACTTAGAGGTTTACCCAACCTTGTGAACTGTCATCTTGCGGGGATCTATACGATGGGAATTGAAGGGGTTATTGCATCGCTCCATTTCGAACGTCCCAATAAGAACGCTGGTATCGGGATGTTCTTGGAAAGCATGATACCCCGAAGAAGTCTCTTACCTTGAGACCACAATTTCATCTACATTCAGTCACGAAAGAGTTCATCGCCAAATCTCTCCACCTAGTCTAGGCACAAGTGTTGAAGAAGTCTTTTGGCAACTAAGTAGCCAAGGAGAAATGCGGAACAGTTCTTTGAGCAGTACCTCATATTTCTAGAAGAGAGTGTGTGCGTAGCGTCAACGTCTTTCAGAAAAGAAAGCAGGAAGACCAAGGTCCTTAGCGAAATTAGAAGCATGGCCATAACTGCAAATTCCCGGATGATAAACCGGATTGCTCCTGGCATTGCAAAGACATATGTATTCGTGTAGGGAGAGGAACACCCTTGACTAAATTCGTGCACACTGCGGACATCCATCTGGATAGCCCTCTTCTAGGACTCGTACGCTACGAGGGAGCTCCAGTGGAGTATCTACGTTCCACCACCCGCAGAGCCTTATCTAACCTTGTTGAACTATGCCTTACGGAAAAGGTCGACTTTCTTCTCATCTCGGGAGATCTATACGATGGAAATTGGAGAGACTACAACACCGGTCTATTCCTGTCCGCCCAGTTTGCCAGATTACGGGAGGCTAATATTCCAGTCTTCATCATCCGGGGAAACCATGATGCCCAAAGCATCATCACCCACAATCTCCATTTCCCGGACAACGTAACCGAGCTTTCCACCGAGGGCCCTGAAACCCACTTCCTAAATGAGCTAGGAGTAGCCATTCACGGCCAGGGTTTTGGCACCCGCGCCGTTACAGATAATATCAGTCTTGCCTACCCCGCACCAATCCCAGGCTTGTTGAATATCGGGTTGCTGCACACCTCAGCCGAGGGTCGTGCAGGGCATGAACCCTATGCTCCCTGTCGGGTAGACCAACTAACGGAAAAAGGATACGACTATTGGGCCCTAGGGCATGTACATAAAAGAGAAGTTTTAGCCGAGAACCCTTGGGTCGTCTTTCCCGGCAATACCCAGGGCAGACACATCAACGAAGAAGGGCGAAAGGGATGCACCGTGGTCACTGCAGATCCCGGCAAAATTAATACCGTGGCAGAAAGAGAGCTTGATGTCCTACGTTGGCAAAGGATCACCCTTGATGCCTGTGATGCTGCCACTACCAATGACCTCTTGGATCAGGCGTGGCAAGCCACCCAAATGGCCCAGGATGCCAACCCAAACAAGTTCTTGGCCCTTCGGTTTGTCATCACCGGTGCCACCGCCATTGATCGAAGGCTCAGAACCGACCATGATTACTGGGTAAATAACCTGCGGGCAGTGGCCACAGATGTGAGTGGGGGCAACGTATGGGTGGAAAGGGTGCTTGTACAAACAAGACCCAGGGTAAGATTAAAGGAGATTACAGAGCATCATCATCCCATCGCATTCCTTTTGGATTTCATCGAGCAAATACCAGACAACAAGCAGTACGTACTCCAGTTGCTAGAAGAGCTGGATGATCTACAGGAGGTCTTAGCCAAACTACCTAACCAGCCAAATCTACAAGAGCCTGAGGTTTACCAAGCACTTCTTGCTGATGCCGCTGGTTTTCTCACCACTCGGTTGTATGAGGCAGGAGGGGACACCACCGATGAGGTTTAGGTACCTGGAACTAACTCCTTTTGGTTGTTTTGACAATAAACGCATCGAATTCGCAGACCAAGCTTCCTTTCACCTCCTATTTGGTCAAAATGAAGCGGGCAAAAGTACAGTGCTCCGGGGGATTCTCGATGTCCTATTCGGTGTTCCCGAAGGGTCCACCGATGGATATTTATATGGTAATCAGAACCTGCGCATTGGTGCTTTGCTCCAGCATTCCAGTGGTAAGGAACTGGCCTTTCGCCGTCGCAAGGGAAGAAAAAACACCTTCCTTGATCCGAACGATACCCCCGCTGATGAGTCCCGGTTATTGCCGTATTTAGCTGGTCTTGAACGAAATGTCTATGAACAGATGTTTGGGTTAAACCACGCTCGCTTAAGGGAGGGGGGCAGAGCCCTCGTCGCCTCCCAGGGTGCCCTGGGAGAGAACCTGTTTCAAGCCGCTGCCGGTATTACGGGACTACACCAGCTTATAGAGCAATTGGAGGAAGAGGCAAGACAGCTGTACCGGCCCCGCGCGAGCAAATGGCCCATCAATGAAGGAATGACCCGCTTGGCCCAGATACAGGACCAACTAAGGCAACACACCCTCCATCCTCGACAGTATCTTGATCTTGAAGCAGCTTACCAACAACAGATCAAGAAGTTAGCCGGGGTTGAGCAAAACATGAAACACCTTTCCGAGGAAGTGACAAAACGCAAACGCATGCTGCGCACCCGAACCCAATTAGGACACTTGAAGCACTGCCGGGAGCGACTTGAGCAAATTGGCCCCGTGCCAATTCTATCAAAGGATGCTCCACAAATACGAATCCGTACCATGGAGACTATAGAGCATGCGCAACAACTACAGCAAAGCTCGCTAGAAGCAATGAGAACCTGTCAGGAACAGGAACAGGCCTTAGTAATAAACCAAAAGCTCCTTACCCAAGGAGCCAATATCGCCGCAGGAATGCAACGCCTAGAACAATACCGAGATAAGCTCAATCGACGGCCAGAACTCCTAGGGGAAATTCGTCTCTTGGAGCAAAGCACCAATATCCTGCTAAAGGAAATCTATCCTGAAAGAACCTTAACCGAAATCGAGGAAACCCGTCCATCCTTGATCAGCATCGAGTCAATTAAGCTCCTAGCAGAAGAGCACGAACAGCTCATGCAAAAGCAAAGTACAATCGATGAAAAGCTAAGGAAACTTAACAAGGCAATCATCCTCAACAGGGAAAAACAGGAAAGATTGGACCGGGCATTGGATTCCCGGAAACTACGAAATCTTGTCCGTACCGCCATTGAGAAGGGCGATCCCGCAAGCCTCGAGCTAGAGTCAAGGCAGCAGCTGCTTGAGCTGACAAGTAAGCTTGAACAGCATCTACGAAAGCTAGAACCGTGGCAGGGATCATGGGATGAATTATGCAAACTGCCGGTTCCCCTCCGGGAGACGGTGGAGGATTTTCAAAAGAATGTTGAACAAGTTCAGGCGGAACTAGCAGTCCTAACAGCAAGACTAGCAGAAGTTCATAGGCTACAATGGGACAAAAAGACGCAGTTGAGCACACTAAATCTCACCATGCCGGTACCTTCCCATGAGGATCTCACCCAGGCACGCAAGCATAGAGAAAGGGGTTGGCAGCTCGTCAAACAAGCCTGGCTAGATCAACACACCGACCCTCGGGAGGTCCTGACCTTTACCGATGGACAACCCCTATCCCAAGCCTACGAACGGTCAGTAGTAAGAGCCGACCAGCTTAGCGATGAAATGTACAGCAAGTCTGCCAATATCGCCAGCAAGACCCAGCTGGAAGCAGAGTTGTTGAGACTTGGACAAACCATCTCCCGGCTTGAGGAAGAAAGAAGGGAGCGGGCACAGTGCTATGAGAACCTCATGCACAGCTGGGAAGACCTATGGCAGCCCTGCGGCTTTGTCCCCCGCGCGCCAAAGGAAATGCTGGCCTGGCTAAAGCTGTTTGCGCAAACGCTAGAATTCGGGACAAGGGTCCGCTCCTTGGAGCAGGAAATGCAGATTACTGCACAACAATTTGAAGACCTAGAGCTTAAACTGCGAAACACCCTCACCGAACTGGGGACTGACACTAACCCCGATGAAACACTGGACCAGTTGGTATCCACTGCCGAACAGATATGTTCGAAGATTGATCAAGATGCTGGGACGTTGCAAACCCTTAGGGAGCACGAAACGGATCTGACCCTTGATCTAAAAAACGCCCAGAACGATCTAGAAGAACTAACAGTAGCTTTGGACAAATGGAACAAACAGTGGACCCAGGCCCGCGCAGCCCTTCACCTACCGGAAAGCACTCTTCCGGCGGTGGCTGTCTCCTTCGTGCAAAGCCTAGAAAGGCTCCTCTCCCAACGGGATCAGCTAAAACAGTATTATACGGAAGAAGAACAAATAGCAGATTACCTTGCAGATTTTGAAGGTAAAATTGCGAAGCTTTTGCAGGACGCCGGATATGAAACTTTGGACCTTACCCCGGAACTTACATTGATCAAGCTTGATCAAGCGTACAAACAAGCCAGCGCTAATCTAGCTAGGCAAGAGCAAATTCGTCAACAACTGCAAACGCATCAGGAGGCGGCAAAACAGGCAGAGTCCACCCTTAAGCGGGCACAAGAGAAGCTTCAAGCCCTCATGAAGGAGGCAGACGTTAGTAACATCGCCGATCTGGAAAGGGCAGAGGAGAGGTCTGGTGAAGTCTTAGAACTGCGCGAGAAGATAAAGGCAATCGAAGATGCTCTCCTAGAAAGCGGGGATGGTCTGACTTTATCCCAGCTTATCTTGGAGGCAGAAGGGGTCGATCCCGATTGCCTGCAAGCAGAGTTAGAAAGCATCCAAACCAGACTAGCCAACCTCCGAACAGACTATGCCCGTCAACAACAGGAATTCGGGGCCTTGAAGCGGGACTATGAGCAGGCAAGCCTGGGAAGTATTGACGAAGCATCATATCTTGCGGAACAGGCCCAGGGGGTCCTTGCTGAACTAGAGGGGTATACAACGCAATATGTGCAGATCATTTTGGCGAAATCCATGCTACAGATGGGTGTTGAGAGTTACCGAGAGCAGCATCAAGATCCAGTACTGGCCCGGGCTGGAGAACTGTTCCAGCAGCTGACCCTAGGTTCTTTTGTAGGGTTAGTGGTAGACTATGATTCCAAGGATAACCCACTTATCCTCGGACTACGCGCTGATGGGGAGCGGGTCCGGGTGGAGGATATGAGTGACGGAACCCAGGATCAAATATATCTGACCTTACGATTGGCCAGCGTGGAGCAATATGTGAGGACAGCTGAACCCCTTCCCTTAGTGTTGGACGATATTTTGATCAACTTTGACGATGAGCGAGCAGCGAAAGCATTAACCATTTTGGGCAACCTTTCACAGTTGACCCAGATCATCTTCTTCACCCATCATCAAAACATAGTCACCTTAGCCAAGCAGATGCTCCCAGAATCTGTCATATCTGTGCACAGGCTTTGACAAACCGGATGAAGTTTTCGCCGCAAAGAGACCTAACACTTTTCTTCGCCCATATAGTATAATCTATTGGGAGCTGATGATTGTGAGCGACAAACTAGTACGCGCTATGTTCGCTAATAACCAAGCAAGGATCATTGCCGCCCTAACAACGGATCTCGTAGAGGCAGGGCGCGACATTCACGGCACCTATCCCACGGCAACTGCCGCCTTTGGTCGATGTCTTACCGCTGCAGCTTTGTTGGGATCCATGACCAAGAATGACGAACGGGTAATCCTACAGATCATCGGGGATGGCCCCATTGGACGCATCATCGCGGAAAGTAGTCCGGAGCTCTTGGTGAGGGGATTCATTCAAAACCCAGCGGTGCACCTGCCCTTAAATAAGAAAGGCAAGCTAGCAGTTGGCCCAGCGGTGGGGAAGGGGCATTTATACATTACCCGACAGACTGGACTAAAAACCCCTTATCAAGGGAGTGTTGCTTTGGTAAGTGGTGAAATAGCCGAAGATCTCGCCTGTTATTTCTCTAGCTCAGAACAAATACCCTCGGTAGTAGCCCTAGGAGTACTGGTGAACCCGGACGGTTCAGTGAAAGCCGCAGGTGGCCTAATCTTGCAGCTGCTGCCCGGTGCGTCAGATGAAATCATTGATTGTCTCGAATCTAGAATGAGCAATATGCCCCCCATTAGCAGGCTTATTGAAAATGGGAAGACCCCGGAAGCAATAATCCATCTTTTGGCAAATGACCTACAGCCACGCATTATTAGTGAACAACCGGTGGAATACCGCTGTAGATGCTCAAAAGAGCGGTTTTTAAACGCCTTAACCGTAGTCCAAGAGAAGGATCTTCAGGAAATGATCACCGAAGATCAAGGGGCAGAGCTTGTCTGTCATTTCTGCGGTAATAGGTACCATATCACTGAGTCTGAGCTAACAGACCTCCTTGCGGAAAAGGGAAAGGAGCACGACCTGTAATCACTGAAATTCGTGAGCTTGTGCAGGGATTGAAGGGGACGATCTCGAATCCATATTCATAGTGATAGTCAGAATTTCCAGTTGAAAGACTCGGTGGAGTAATCTCCAGGTGTAGAGTAGTCTGCAGGTGAGCATTGTAAAGGTTGTAAACAAAGTCTCTAAAATTCTGGATCGAACAACAGTCCACCTAATTGTAAACAAAACCTTCATTATTAATACAGAAAGGATGACCTTAGTTTACCATGGACAAGATCAAAATTGGCGTAGTAGGCGTATCAGGCCGGGGAGCTATGGCCCGTTGCTGGCACAATGAGAGACAAGAACGTTCTGTTGTAGTTGCAGGAATGGATACTTCAACGGAGTTTCTAGAAGGATTCAAACAAAGGGTCAACCCTAATGCTTACACCACAACAAACTTTGAAGAGCTTCTTGAACAAGACATAGATGCAGTCGCCATTTTCTCACCGGACCATTTCCATGAGGAACAGACAATTGCCGCATTAAAAGCCGGTAAACACGTCTTCTGCGAAAAACCCATGGCCATTTCCGTTGAAGGCTGCGATCGCATGTTAGAAGCTTGGAAGAAATCGGGAAAGCGTCTGATGATCGGGCATAATATGCGCTACATGCGATTTGTGCGGACCATGAAGGAAATCATCGACTCCGGGGTGATTGGCGAGCTAAAAATGGTCTGGTGCCGCCACTTTATTAATTACGGTGGCCGCTACTACTTCCACGATTGGCATGGAAACAGTGAAAACACCGATACCTTACTCCTGCAAAAGGGAGCCCACGACATTGACGTTATCCACTGGTTGGCCGGGGGATACACCACGTCTGTTGTAGGCACGGGAGGACTGGACTACTACGGTGGAGAAAAAGACAACGACCTAAGATGTCCTACTTGTCCCGAGCGGAGAACTTGCGTGGAAGTACAATCTGAGCATGAGCCAGCCCGCCGACAAATGTGTGTATACCGCAAAGAGATCGATGTGGAGGACACCAACATGATCCTCATGAACCTGGACAATGGGGTCCGGGCAGCATATCTGCAGTGTCATTTTACCCCGGATGTTTACCGCAATTATACCTTCATTGGAACCGAAGGACGGCTTGAGAACGTGAACGGTGAAGACACAATCATGGTACTAACCCGTCGCTCAAACACTTGGCGGGAGTACTCTAGCCGAACCTACAATGTCAAATCGGCCGCAGGAGGACACGGGGGTTCCGACGAATTGATTACTGAGGATTTTCTGGACTTATTACTTACCGGTAAGAGCGCCATTTCTGATCCGGTTGCCGCCCGCATGGCCGTGGCCACAGGATCGGCAGGAGCTAGATCCATTCGCAACAATAGTAAACAGGTACTTGTAAACAAACCAAGTCTTTAGGTTCTATACCCCTGCAAAACTTCAGTTTTGCAGGGGCTTTCCCCGTTTCTCTGGCTCATACGGATCAATACCAGCTATCTGTAGACATGTTCCTACCCCTTTCTTCCGTTTTTGCAGGAATTCCCACCGGGATCCCCGAAAATATATCTGATGTGGTCCTACCATAGAAAAAGGAGAAATTGCCGATTATGTCTGCTATCTTTGAGGAAATCCCGGTGGCTCAACTGCTGTTTGCAGTTACGGGAGCTTTTGACTTAGCTGATAAGAGATTTCGTATGCACGCTAAGCGAGTCCTTTTCACCAGTATGCAGCTCGGAGAGGAATTGGACCTTGACTTTTCCGCCATGAAGACGCTTTTTATGGCAGCTATTTTGCACGATATTGGCATCTTAGACGATGTAGAAAGGACTGAGTTAATCGAGCGAGACGTCCCCCAGGACAAGGTGATAGAACACAGTCAGCGGGGAAGCGCACTGTTGAACAAAATCCCCGAATTTGATCATCTAGCCAGTATCATCAAGCATCACCACCGTCCCTTTAATACACTGCCTAGTAGCAATGAAGTTTTCCTCTGTAGCATCATCTTTCTTGCCGATCGTGCGGTTATCGCCGCAGGGGAGGAATTGGTGGAGCCTAGTGAGATCAAAGAGATCCTAGCCTGGCTCCGTAGCAATTCAAATACCTTGTTTGATCCGCGGGTAGTTGCTGCCTTTGAGAGCATTGCAACAAGGCCCTCCTTTTGGCTAGACCTAATGACCGACTATGTACGGGACCGTTGTTTTGATTACTCTTATCTTATCGCCGATCAATTTGTCAGTCCCTTGGTCCTCGGACGTCTTTTTGCCAGCATGATCGACCTGCGCTCACCCTTTACCAGCCGTCACTCCTTTCTGGTAGCAAGTACTGCTAGGAACATAGGAAGCAAGCTAGGCTTCTCCGAACAGGAATGTAGGATGCTCGAGCTTGCCGGACTGCTGCATGATGTGGGCAAATTGGCGGTACCCAATACCATTCTGGAAAAAGAGGGCAGTCTAACCTATGAAGAACGGGCGCAGATCCAAGTCCACCCTTATTTTACCTTTCGCATTCTAGACCGTATCCAAGGTCTGGAGATTGTGAAGGAGTGGGCTTCCTTTCACCACGAACGCCTCGATGGTACAGGGTACCCTTTCCAGATCGAAGAAGACGAGTTGTCTTTGGGGTCAAGGATTTTGGCCGTTGCCGACGTCTACGCGGCCCTAAGCGAGAGAAGACCGTATAAAGAGCCCCTCCCATCGAGCCAAGTGGTGGCCCTCCTCAGACGGAACGCTGCCAATGGTGGTCTAGACCCCTTTGTTGTCGAGATAGTCGCCTCATTACCTGAACATACCCATCTACTTGAAACAGTTTAATAATCAAGAGCAGCTAACCAGGATCTCCCTAGCTGGGCTACCTATGCCCAGCTACTCTCTTGGTTCAGCTAACACAAGTTAAAATAGTGCTAGCTAAAGTCAATTTGTCCTATGGAAGTTCCTTGAAGCTTCCGATAACATAGGGTTACAAGTTTAGCTAATAGTGATCACTGATCAGATAACACAAAGGAGGCTCCCCATTGCTAGCTCATCTGAACAGGAAAGACTATTATAATAGTGTGTACGGAGGTTGGCTAGGTAAGAACATCGGCGGGACCCTAGGTGGTCCCATGGAAGGACGCAAAGAGGTGCTTAACCTTGAGTTCTTTCCCCAGAAGGGACCGTTACCCAACGATGATCTAGACCTGCAACTGGTCTGGTTGCACGCTTTAGAGACCCATGGACCAGAACTAGACGAAAAGCACCTGTCCGAGGAATGGTTGGCCCACGTGTTCTTTAACTATGACGAGTACGGATATGGCCTGACAAATGCACGCAAGGGCATGGTGCCCCCACTTTCCGGTTGGTTTGACAACCCCTTCACCAACTGCATGGGCTCACCGATTCGTTCCGAAATCTGGGGTATGGTTGCACCGGGCAGACCGGATTTGGCCATCCGCTATGCATTGGCTGATGCTGTCACAGATCACGCCGGTGGGGAAGGAGTCTATGGTGAAATGTTCTTCGCCGCCATCGAAAGTGCCGCTTTTGTCAACAAGGATCGGGACCAATTACTGCAAATTGGACTGTCGGTCATTCCCGAAACTTGTCGGGTCTATGCGGCTGTAAAAGAAGTCATCGAGGCCTATGAGTCTGGAAAGGACTGGCTTGAAGCCCGGGAAATTGTCTTGGAGAAACATGGACGTCCCAATTTCACCGACGCTCCCCAAAATATTGCCTTTACCGTCTTGGGCTGGCTATATGGAACAGATTTCGGTGATGCCATCTTAAAGGCAGTCAACTGCGGATATGATACCGACTGCACCGGGGCTACCTTAGGTGCTATTTTAGGCATTATCCTTGGACGAGACGCCCTGCCGCAAAAGTGGATCGAACCGGTGGGGGATGAGATTATGGTCACCCCAACGGTACATGGTCTTGATGCACCCAAGACCCTAAAGGAGCTGACCGAACGAACCTGCCGAATGGGCATGAAGGTCCTTATGATGCAGGACGCCCTGGCCGGGTTTTCCGACGACACCTTAGTGATTAACACTACCATTGGATTAGAAGAAGTGGCCCGAAAACTCTGGGCAGAAAGCGTTACCTCTTACTCCCATACCTTACCTGGTATTGACGTCGTCATCGACTTAGGGGACTTGGGGCCCGCCGTTTTCCCTGGGATAAAACGTACGGTCACCGCAACACTTTGCAACACTCTGACCAGTCCTTGGATCGGTAGTTGTACCATTGAAGTAGAACAGGGCTGGCAATGCTCCAGCCATCTCCTCAACCTAGCGCCCGGTGAGTCTAAAACAGTGGAGCTATCGATTTGGCCTCCCGAGGAGCTGCCTCCATATCTACGGATGCCCCTGGTACTAAAGCGGGAGCTTAATCAGCGGACTTGGACCGAATACCGCGTGCCAGTCATTTTTGATACCGGACGGACCTACCGAATAACGGATCATACTGGTACCGAGACTCTAATGAATTTCCCCGGTACTACATTGACCTTACCCCAGGGCCCCTGTGTAGCCACTACCCAAGTCCTATCACCTAGGGAGCAACAGGTTCAGCTCATGGTTGCCACCGAGGGAGGTTTCAAGGCGATTCTAAACGGTACCACCGTATTGGAAAGCGACGCTAATCGTGATTTCATGCCCGCCTACAACCGTCCCTACCGAGAGACAATTTGCACCGTGGATCTACAGGCTGGAGCCAATGAGCTAACAATCCATGTGAACGATACAAGGAATGTTAGCTGCACATTCCTCACCAACGATCAACCCCGCCACGCTGTATTGGATCTGGTATTTCGCACTTAAACACTGAAATAAGCATCCAGCTACACGCTCTGCAAGGGTGTAGCTGGATGCTCTTTTCAAACTCAACGACGCCGCAAGTAGATAATAGCGTTAGCAACTATGAGTCCCATGGCGATCGCGGTGGCAAGAAGCATGGTGATTACTGCTTCAATAACACCACCTTCGTAATCTCTCTGGATGAAACACAGCATCGCTTGGTAAGCATTGGCACCGGGAACTAAGACAAAGATACCCGGGATGATAAACAGAGAAGCAGGGGCATGAAATCGGCGAGCCATCAATTCGCCTGAGATGCCGATCACCGTGGAAGAGGCAAAAAACGCCACTAGTTCACTGGCTCCAATAGCCTTAGCGACAATAATAACTAGCCACCCTAGAGCACTTGGCACAGCTACCCAGAAAGTAAGGCGTCTAGGCACCCCGTACAACTGTCCGAAACCGATTGCGGTGGTCCCAGCTAGCAAGAGCTGAATGAGATAATCCATCAGAATATCGCCACCTTCGTTCCCAGACTCAAGACCAAACCAACCCCAAAAGCCAGAGTTAACGCTACAAGGAGCGCATCCAAAAGCCGGGCGGCCCCGGAAATCAGGTTGCCCGATGTAATATCCCGGATACCATTGGTAATGGTAATACCCGGAACATAGAACATTAATGCCCCAACTATGTCAGTCTCTATGGATAATCCTTCGATAAATTGACTACTGATGAGCACCCAAGCTGTGATCCATACGGCCCCGGTGGCAATACTCAAGATCCGATATCGTCCCACCCGTTCCAACCCGGCGCTAATCAGATAGGCGGTCATACTGATTAAACATACAATCCCAAGGTCGCTTAGGCCGCCTCCCAAAAGATAGGTGATGCTACCTGACGCGATTCCAACGTTTAGAGCAATCCAACCTCTGTGACTAGGTTTCTTGTCCGAAACTGCCCGCAGTAGAGCCCTCGCCTCTGTAGCCGATACCTTGCCTTGGGCAAGACTTCGGGATACCCCATTTACTTCATCCAACACACTAAGGTTATTCCCGGTATTAGTGATCCGCCGCACCTGAGTTTTGCTATTCCCATTTTGATCCTCAAGGGTCACCACAAAGCCTGTAGGCGTAGCAAAAACCTCCGCTTCCTTCATCCCGACAGCTTTAGCCATCTTGGCGATGGTCGATTCCGTCCGATCAATTTCCGCATTACTACCCAAAAGCAGGGCACCCGCAAGGACACAAAGCTCCAAGGCCTCATCAATGGTTGTCACCGCACCACACCCACCCTAAGAAGTTCTAGTTACCTCAATAATACCAGGTAGCTATACCTAGGTCAAAGGTGTCCACAAGCAGTAAACAAGGGCCTTGGTTCCTTGTTCCTTGTCATTTGCTGAAGGCGTATGGGTCCGGTTTCCACCTAGGATCTAGGACCTTAGCATGATTTTTCGAATCTAAAACCATAGGAGACAATGCTTTGCTAGAATACTGCAAACTTCGATCCAACATTCGACATTTTAGGTCTTGCCCTTGCACCACAGAATAGCTATAATGGCAATTGTGTGCGTACTTAAGATATCCATACACAAGACATTTATTTCTACGGGAGGTTCCAGGTACCGTGAACAATTCAAGAAAACACGCCGGGGAAATAGAACAAATTCGGCGTAGGATGCACTCGGCGTGGGATAGATCCGGAGGGGACTATCAGAATCCTGAGGTGCAGGAATTGGCTGCTGAGTTCGATCGGGCCATGCTAGGACTTGCCAAATCTGGTCCGTCAAATAGCGATAGTACCGACACCGAACAAGAACGCTTTTCCAAAGCAACGCCCAACGTGCATCACCCCAAGATAGAAACTCCCCGGGCGATGACATAGGCAAGTTTGAACAAGGATTACTGACACCAATAGCGAATTCTCTAAGAGTGGGGCTTTAAAAACGCGCTGCTTTATTATAGTATCTTGACAGGGGGGTTCTTGTGCGTTATCGGAGTGTCGGTAAGAGTGGTTTGAAGGTAAGCGAGATTGGGCTGGGCAGCTGGCTTACCTATGGTGGATATGTAGATGAGACTACCGCGATGGACTGTATCCGCAAAGCCTATGAGCTAGGGATCAACTTCTTTGATACCGCTAATGTCTATCATCGAGGAGCGGCCGAGCAAATCCTTGGTAAGACTTTAAGACAGTTTCCCCGGGAATCCTATGTCCTTGCTACGAAAGTGTTCTTTCCTATGGGTGAGGGTCCCAATGACCGAGGACTGTCTCGCAAACATATCATGGAGCAGTGCCATGCTTCCTTGAAACGGTTGCGGACTGACTACATCGATCTTTACCAATGCCATCGCTACGACCCAGAAGTGCCTCTAGATGAAACCTTGCGCGCCTTAGATGACTTAGTCACCCAGGGCAAGGTACTTTATGTTGGCGTTAGTCAGTGGACCCCTGCGCAGATTACCAGTGCCCTTGGCATGGCCAAAACACTGAACCTGCATCCGATCATATCGAATCAGCCCTGCTATAACATGCTACAACGGGATATTGAATCTGAGATCGTACCTCTCTGTACCCAGGAAGGGATCGGCCAGATTGTCTACTCGCCCTTAGCACAAGGTGTCCTGACCGGGAAATACCGAAGGGGAAAGACTATTCCGACGAATTCCCGGGCCACGGAGGAGAATGCAAAACAATTTGTACAACGGGTACTGACAGAGGAAAACCTGCTCAAAGTAGAGAAGCTATCGGCATTGGCCGCACAATACGATCTAACCATGATCGAGTTGGCCCTTGGATGGATCCTCCGCTTACCGATTATCAGTAGTGCCATTGTAGGAGCAAGAACCCCTGAACAGGTGGCGCAGAATGCAAAAGCCTCCGGCGTTGTTCTACCCGATGAATTACTAACACAACTGCAGACTATCTTGGACTAGGACAATTTCATAGGTGGGATGATTCCGATGAATGCTGGGCAAAAACCGAAGACAAACAAAAGACTTTGGCTAGCCTTGTTCAAGGCGGCGGATGATTACTTTACCCAAAGGCCTTGGCAGTATTTTGACGATACCCATCTGTTTGGTGTGCAAGACCCGAAAACTAAAGGGATCAACTACTGTTGTATCCTCGGTGCCGCCGAGAACACCTTCGGTTTGATTATCTATCGGGGGGAAAAGCCCCTGGAGCAACACCAAATGCTTCTGGATAACACCCCGGGGTCAGAAGAGTCTACCCACGTTTTATTAAAAATGAATGCCATTATTGCCGTTTTGTCCACCCATGAATTCCTCACCCCAGAGGACATAGCGATTCTTGAGCAGATCGGACTGAATCCTTGGGAACGGGACGCATGGCCCCAATTCCGTAGCCATGTACCTGGAAGCCCGCCCATCACACTTGACCATGAAGAGATCATTCTGCTGACCCATATCCTTACTCAGACACTGGATATCGTGCTTAAAAACAAGGATAAACCCTGTCGGTTTGCGTATAACGGCATCTATGGAACGTACTTCGTACGTATGGCCCAAACCCTCAACAATCGCCTAACATGGTCCGATGAGTGGGTCACATCTCCGCTAGCTGCAGACTGTAGTGCGCCATCTTTCAGATTCAAGAATACTCCTCGAGCCCGTCGGCTCAGGAGCCTCCCCTGTAAGACAAATTCCTGTTTCTGTGTCGACCTACGGTGGATAACATCCTGTTGTATTTCTACGGACCGAGGACGACCAATCTTTCCTCAGATATTCGTGATCATGAACGCAGATACGGGAAAAGCGGTGAACTTTGAGCTTCTGGCGGATCACAACAACGAAGAACCTATCGAAGCAAGATTCGTTACCACCCTTGAGGAAGTGGGGTTTATTCCCGAACACATTTTCACCACAAGCAGTAAGGTACAAGATATAATCGCACCTTTGATCGCTGGCACTGGTTGCCGGGTGCGACGGGTCGGTATGTTACCGTTAGTCGATGATTTTATGCAAGGCCTTGATCAGTTTATGCAGCGGAAATAAGACGAACACTATTCTTCATGCCTTTTCCTCAACCGTTTGGTTGCGGGACAAGGTCCTTCGTTCGGTAGCATGATGCCAGATTACCAGGCTCTCCACAATTTCCCCACTGGTAAAGGCAATGGCTCCAGCTAAGGCCGGATGCACCGATAGAGCCAGACTAAGCACTAAGGCCCCAACAACTGCTGCTAGGTTTGCCGTCTTTGCCCGTCCAATGATCCCTGTACTACGATTTCTCATGATCATGCCCCAATAAAACTCTCGCCAGGCACAGGCAATGGGGAAGAAGGCAAACACACCCAAGACCCCTCGGGCTATCTTCGTTACCTCAGGAGACACACCAATTATCTCACCAATTACCCAATCACCTACAGGTGTTTGGGATAGCAGCACAGTCACTAGGGTAAACAAAACACCTACAAACAAACAGAAGCGACGGACAACACCATTTTCATCGGCACCGTATACCAATACACACTGATGCAAAGAACGAATAGGACCGGTGATAATCGTCATCAAACCTAAAGCAACACCATATCCCGCCAGGTGTTCCATAGGAGATAGGGAGAACCTTGAGATACCGGCCTGGATCACCGACGGAATCAAAGCTGCTAAAACACTCATAATCCCCAAGGGAATGAAAAAGGAACGCACCAGACCCATAGACAGATTGCTGTTTTCCTTCGATGGAAGGGTTGCTACAGCTCGATCCAAGGAACCAAAGGAACATACAACATAGCTGACGATAACCACCAGCTCAAGGCCGATCCCAGCCACCCACACTAAGCTTCCCGCAACGATCCCAGGGAAGAACTGGCCAGCAACCACCCATGATAGGAATAAGGATATCAAGATCACCCGTAGACCCGTTGCAACGGCCATAATACCGGTTCGGGCCAATCCAACGGCCATACCCTGGTAAGAGTTGCGCAAGGTCTCGACCAAAGGAAGAAAGGCTACAATTCTCATGGCACGGTAGGCAAGTTCAAGCTGGGTTTGGCTTTGAATCTTAAAGACCTGCTGCAACACAAATCCCCCCAAAGGAGTATAACCCAGCAGCATTAGTAATGAGGAAATAAGTAAAACCACTGACCAGTTAAACTTACGAATCAAACGATAACTATCCTTATCATCTACAAAGGCTAAGAACACCTGTGTAGACATTAACTCCGGCGCTTTCACCACATTTGTCAAAGACTTGACGATGCCGAAAACAGCCAAGTTAGTCTCCGGATTAGGTAAGCGAGCCAATGCTCCATCGACAATAGAGTGAGTGGAAGCAATCAAAAAGGGAGTCGCTCCCAACGGCAGGAAAAACCGCAACAGCTCGAGAAAAGTGATTTTGACCGCGTTCAAGATGTATCCCTTTCCAAAACGTGCAGATGCCCACGAATTCACCGTGTTCAACATACACACAGTCTTCGTGTGATCGGTGCAAGCGTTATTCTAGCAAGGCTTTGTTCCTAATGGGAACTGTTTCATTGGAAAACTTTGATCGTAGAAGATATACCGCTAATTTATGCAACCTGGCGGCGATTAGGAAGTGCCTTCGTCAAGTAGTGTAGACCACTGGTCACTTCTTGTCAAGAAGCGACAGAAGCGGCAATTGTCCTATGGCTAGGCTATGTAACCACCACCAGACCTGTTGCAATGAAAGAGCGGTAGATCTACACAAAGCTCTGAGCCCTTAACCGGATAAGGTAACCAGAGTAAAAGAATAGTAGTATAATTAAGTGGGCTCTAAAAACTGTGGGGAAGGTCTTGTCCACGCCAAGACAGATATGATACAATTGAACCTGTATAAGCCAGGAAAAAACTGTTATTCAATCCTACCTTCGGAAGCGATGAACCCTGATTGTATGTGGTCACTTAAGATCAGGTTGAGCTAGTAGTGAAACCGGCCGAGGTCTCGGTCGGTTTTTCTGATCGTTCAGTGTGTAAGAAAGGGGGGTATTATCCTCAAGAAACATTCAGAGGTTAATAACAATATACCAGAAAGCACAAGGGAGGAATCATTTATGTTCAAACTTTTCCGCTCAAAGGGTGAAGACGGATTCACCATTGCTGAACTATTAATCGTCATCGTTGTATTGGGCATTCTCGCCGCTATTGCTATTCCCAGTTATACGGGACTCCAAAAGCGTGCACGCATTGCAGCACTTGAAAGTAGCGGCCGAGCAATCGCATTGGGACTGGAGATGTACAAAGCATTCGAAGGGGACGGCAAGTATCCAGTATCACTAGCTTTTGACGACACAGAGACAGTCCTTGAGGAGTACATTGAAAACTACGCGGAGATAATTGCTATCATCGACGATACAGAAGAGAATAGCAAATCAACATACAAGCCTAGCGATGACAAACTTAGCTATACAATGCACCTTACGCATAGGCAGGATGAAAACGCTCAGATCTGGGTCAAAAACGGTACGGTATATACCCAGGATCCGGATTCGACAGAGGGCAATCAGAGTCTTAAGTAACACAGCATAATCTGGTGTTTACTTGTTCTTCAACCTAGCCAGCTTGGCTAGGTTGAAGAGCCTAGCACCTACTTACTCTACATAACTATCCCTACATTGACCGTTTTCGAAACTGTAGCGGTGTCATTTCCTCGTACTTCCGGAACATCCTGATGAAGTGACTGGAACTACTAAACCCAACCCGATAAGCTATTTCCTCCACTGGCAAGTCTGTATGTTGCAGCAGTGTCTTACCCCGGGTGAGCCGGTAGTTCAGTAGATACTCATAGGGACTAAATCCGGTATGTTTCTTGAAGGTACGGGATAGGTGATACTTGCTGACCCCTACACTCCGAGCGATATTGTCCAGATTCAGCGGTTTATTATATTCATTCTCTAGTTTTTTAATTACGGTCTCAACAAGGGGAGGCAGAGCGCTACCATCGTCGTCAATGAAGGTCCTAAGTAGCAGCTCGGTAAGTATTTGGACGATTAGGCAGGACCCTTGTATATCCAAGCGGGGATCCCTGGCGTTAAGTAGGGTATGAATCGATCTGATGTTTGTCGGTATAACGCTGGATTGTGGCGCGTAAAATAATGGACCGAGCGTTTGGTAGATCCGCTCGATGTATCCAGCACTTTCACTGCCATTGAAATGCACCCAAAGGATCTCCCATAGCTCTTTGGTATCCGTATAATAGACCTGCTCATCCATGCAGTTGATTAAAAACCCATACCCCTCTGTAAGAGTATAGGAGCTACCCCGGTATTCCAGATAACCCTTGCCCTTTAGGGTGTAAACCAAGAGCATACTATTTAGATCTTGCCTTTTTGTACGATACTTAGTATCAGTCCAAAAATGTCCGCCAGCTTCCACATAGTAGAAGAGTGATCGGGCTACCCCTGCGGCAGTATGATAGGCACTCCAGGACCTATCTTGCACATAGACCACATTTCCCATCTTACAACCCCCAGCAAGATCTGTATATTTTTTCGCAAGTTGTCCTAATGAAACCGGATTGTTAACGTAGTATAATTATATCATGATTATGCTATTTCGTGCATCTTGCATCGGGAGGTTTCATCATGTCCATCACACCATGTCGCGATAAATGGAAGGGTACCATGACAGACCGGGAGCGGTTTAATAACCAGATGCACTACAAGCCCGTTGACCGCACTTTCAATATGGAATTCGGTTATTGGGACGACAACTTCCGGGAATGGGACATCTTTCGAGATAACAACATCACGCACAATGCAGCAGCAGATCTCTTTTTCAATTTTGATCGCATCGAAATGGTCGGTGGTAACATCTGGCTTTCACCAGGCTTTGCTAATGAGCTCATTAGAGAGACGCCGACCACCAAAATCATGATTAACGGGGACGGACTACTAGTGGAGGTTCCCAAGCAGGGCAGAGAAACGATTCCTAGATTCATTGGCTCTTCTATCGAGACCCCAGATGATTGGAAGAAGGTTAAGGAAGAGCGGTTCCGCCGGGATGATCCTGCCAGGAAAGTAGATATCGAAGCCTTAAAGAAGAGGCATCCCGAAGACCGAGACTATCCTTTGGGGGTCTGGTGTGGATCAATGATTGGCAAAATCAGGGACATGCTTACCGTCGAAGGATTGGCCTATGCCTGTTACGACTATCCTGATATGGTTGAGGATATGGTTGAGACCGCCGGCTTGTTGGTAGAAGACTTCCTAGACCAAGTGCTACCCCACATAGACTTTGACTATGCCGGGGGTTGGGAGGATATCTGTTTTAGCCATGGCCCCTTGGTTTCCTTGGATTTCTTCAAGAATATAGTAGTACCTCGCTACGAAAGAATCAACAAGAAACTCAAGCAATACAGTATTGATATCTGGTACGTGGACTGTGACGGGGACGTCAGGCCTATTCTGCCATACATGCTACAATCGGGCATTAACTGTCTCTTCCCCTTTGAGGTAAACAGCTGCAGCCATCCCAAGGAGCTCTTTGACGAATATGGGAAGGACCTACGGATCATGGGTGGTTTCGATAAGATTCAGCTGATCAAGGGCAAAGAGGCAATCAAGAAATACATGGAATCCCTGGTCCCTCTTGTGGAAAGGGGAGGATATATTCCTTTCTGCGATCACCGTTGTCCTCCGGATGTTACACCGGAGAATTACCTATACTACCTGGACCTAAAAGAGCAGATGTTTGGCATGAAATAATCTGCTATACAAAAGGCTCGGTGCATCATCACCGGGCCTTTTGCCTACTCTAGAACTCTCCTCCGCAAATAGCCTTTTCCCTTTTGTCGCAAAACAATAGAACTCCGCAAACCGTGCGTTAGATCTATCTTGACTTAGTGTACTCAATCGAAGGTTGTTTGGCTCAAATAGTGTTTTTCTTGCATTAATAAACAAAGTTGCACAAACCAATCAGAACCGGTATAGTAGAATTAAATTAAATTACATCGTGCCCAGGAATTGGTACTATGTGTAGTAATACAACGGCGCATGTGGTACTGATTATCTCAAGCAACTTCAGAGGTTCGAGTTCAATTAAGTTAGCACTGGAACGTCTAGTAGCAGTATATATATGTTTCTTCAAACAAAGAGAGGTATGTTACGTATGAATAAGAGTTCAGGGTACTCCAAACGAGCCGAGATTAACATGCGCTTCTCCGAATTTGAGATGCCGCCGATGCAGGATGTCTTGATTGTCGGAAGAAAGGCACCAATTGGGCCCGAAGCGGCGCGTAGAATGGTAGATATTCTATCACCGGATCAATACGTGATCGAGCGATTTGATCATCCGATAATCGAGGCCCTAGTTATAAAGAAATCACTATTGAACCTACTTCCGAAGGAGAAGCTGGTATCAACCATTCTAGATGAAGGGAGTCGACTTGCTGACGAAAAAACAATCATCAAAGCCCAGATGAGTATCACTCTGCAAATCAGCAAGTCCATTGAGCTATGATCAAACGTGTTAGCCAAATTATGCGAACTGATTTCGAAAGACTCAACCTCCTTGATAGTGTTCAAAAGGCCATTGAGCTTTCGTTAAATAGGAAACAGGACTACTTTCCGGTATTGGATCAAGGTGCTCCTATCGGTGTTGTAACCTACAAGGAGCTGTTGGATGCACACCCGAATAGGATCATTGCCGATACATCAGTAAAACGCTACCCAACGCTATCATTACGGGAGTCCATCTGGGGTGCTCAGAATGTCTTCGATCATTGTGATGCCGGTGCCCTGTTGGTAATGGACGAGCAAGAACTGGTGGGAATGCTAGAAAGAAACGTCCTCGCTACAGAGATTAGTACATATTTTGATCCCCTTACCGGCCTGTATAATAGCAGTTATCTGTACTCTAGTGCTGAGACTCTGATCAGAAAAGGACAGGAGATCTCCATAGTTTTCATCGACGTGGACAATTTCGGACAAATTAACAAGGGCTATGGTCATACAGTAGGTGATAATGTCTTAAAGGAGATGGCCCAGACGTTAAAACATAGTATACCTAGGGATGCCTACCTATGCAGATACGGTGGTGATGAATTCGCGGTGGTAACTACCTACGATGAAGCAACCTGCAAGCGATTCTGCATGCATCTGCAAAGACGGATTTCATCCATCGCCTACTCAAGGGAGGTACAGGTCAGTGTGGCGGTTGGAGTCTCGGGCGGACGAAGGGGACAGGTAAGTCTGGATAATCCCGTCTCGGCCATCTGCAATCTGATTAACCTAGCCAGTTTAGCTTCAACAAAGGCCAAGGACACCAAAGACAAACTGTGCATAGAAGGCTACATTGACTTGGATAGTATTGCTTGAGCGAAGCTAAGTTTATCTGCGTTGCATTAGCATATCTGCAAAACATTCAACATCTGTCTTGGCTAGTTGCCCCACGTAGGGGAAATCGGCTCCGGTGAAGCCACATCCCCAGACAATTCCGCGTATGAGTCAAGAATTTACGGGTTCAGGTAGGTGATCGCGAACGCGACGGATACCGCGGGTCCCATGAGAGAGAAGGGAAAAGAAGGGATCGAGAGGCTCAATCTCCAATATAGGAGATAAG
>Ga0172382_10002076_pt1 | contig 34251 bp, 29 predicted proteins | sample Leawel138RmetaG_FD_122245 | JGI IMG/M metagenome (GOLD analysis project Ga0172382, IMG submission 122245) | Leachate microbial communities from a municipal landfill in Southern Ontario, Canada - Leachate well 138R metaG | ecosystem: Engineered > Solid waste > Landfill > Unclassified | place...
AACCATGGTTTATTGGGTTAGCCGGTTTTATAGTTTTTTAATTCTCATTTAATCCAAATACCCTTGAACCTAATTTTTTTTTATACTTATTTCAATGGCTATTGCTTCGTTTTTTGTTATTGTTTTTGAAAGTATTGTCAAAATTGACCATTGAAAATTATTTGCGTAATCTTTATTGATCTTAGTTTTTTCTATTAAACGTTTGTTTCCTCCATCACCAGTCTTTGCATAATTACTCCAACGTTGCCAAATTCCTTCTGCACCATAAGTTGAGCCAATATATTGTTCTCCTGTATTTTTGTCCAAAATAATATAAATTGCATTTGTTGCAGATAATGGGCCTTTCCAATCTTTATATTCGTGTTTGAAAATCTCTTGTAATTCGCTGTAATTTAATATAACATCATCAAAACTTGTAAAATGCTTATAATTTAAGTCAGGGCGGAGTTTTATTTCAACAACTTCTTTTTCAATTTTATACCAATTGTACCATTTTGCAGTTCCTTTTCCCCAATCAATAATAACACGTTCTTTTAACTCTTCGTACCCCTCAACTTCTTGTAAATCATAAATATATCTTTCTCCTAATTCGTCATTTATTGGATTTACACCATTTACTTTAAATATACCAATAAAGCGAGCTAATGTTCCTGTTTCACCTAAAAAGGCAATAACGTAATCACAATCTGAGAAAATCGCTTTTCCTTGAGTTTTGAAATAATCGAAAAATTTCTTTTTATTTGAACAATACCAATTGTACAGATCAGGGTAACGTTTATCACTATGTCGTACAATTTTTGTTTTTGAATTTTTGTCAAATCCTTGGTTCTCAAGTAATTGTTGGATTGTTGTAATCGGAATATTATTCATATTTTTTTTGTTAAAAATTAGTAATGAAAGATAATTTACTTTTACACGCCCCAACTTCTCCCTCATACACCAAAGTCCATAAATAATTCACTAGTTTGTTGCGTTTTATTCCCTACAAAAATACTAATATTTTTTATAAAACAAATGTTTTTGATGTATTTTATAATCCAAAATTGTTTACAAATATAGGAATTAGTCTAAGTTTATTTCTTGCTGTAAGTGGGCGGCTCGACGCAGGGAGAATTTACCCATAAATGTTAATATTAAGATAATACTTTTTTATTTATGAAAATGCTCATGCTAATCAATTAACTAGCTTTGTGTTCAAACCGCTTGTTAGCTGATCGCCCTTTATTTCGGCAACCAATTTAAAGCTTTTTCGGTAATCCCTTTGTACCATTCAATTTCTGATTTTGAAGTTTCTACTAATTTATTGGAATATTCAAAAAATGCTTGAACGTGTTTGGGTTCAGGAACATAACTTGATTTATGCGAGTCTTCAAGCATTTTTAAAAACACGTTCAAAGGTAATGGAACAATAGTTGAAGTTCCTCCATAGTAATTAATGTTTAGTTTATGTAAACCATAAAAATGTGCAATTACGGCTTCGTTTATTTTTGGTGCTATGAAAAGACAATAAGTAGGCTTTGCAATTTCCTTTTTAAATTTGGCAAGATGTCGTGTAACAGGTTCGCCCTCTGTTTCGTATTGTCGCTGACCACTTTGCATAGTTACTTCTACCGTTAGCCCAAAATTATCATAATCACATACGATATCAGCCATATTTCCTTGAGCAGTCGCCATAGGATTTCCGAAATCATCAAATTTTAGATTGGCTTTTATGTTACCACCATCTAACATTGTCATTGCTCTCCAAGTATTCCATTCAAGTATTAGCGGAGTATCATATAATGAATTATCTATAATTTGCTCAAAAACTGTATTAATATCGTCAAATAAGCGATAATCTTTTATTTCCTTTGTTTGTTGAGAAAGAATTTGCTCTTTTCTTTTCTCCAAATTATCTGCGTAAATTTCTTTTAATTTTAATAAATTGTCTTTCGGAGAAATTTTGATGTCTGGAAATTCAGTTTTTATTTTCTGTTTTAAATGTTCTCTACTGTCTGTATATAATGTTGGGATTAATGCATTTCCAAGGTGATTAATATATTGACTTTCATTATCAACAAATTGAGGCTCCCTTTCGGTATTTTCTAAAAAATAGTCAACTTCAACAATTTTTTCTGGCACTATCGACAAAGATTTACCGATATGAGAAACATTGACCATTCCCGTTGCACGTAAATATCTAAAACAAGCATCTGCATAATCTCGCATATTGCTTGCCTTAGTTTTTAGAAACTTTTTTGTGGATTTATCTTTTGTTTCTCTCGTTTTTGTATGTCCTTCTTTTATTTCATCTTTGTATATTAATCTAAGTTCCTTTTCCAAGAATTCAGCTCTAAATTTTTTATATTTTCCTTCATTTTTGGCTTTTAAAGTTCTGAAAACATCAATTTTTTTAGCTATTTTATCAAAATCACGATAATCAACTAATTGAAGTCCAAAAATCATTAATTCATCAAACTTTAATGAGCCAAAATGTCTAATAAGTCTGAATAATTCAAGATAGGGTTTAACCCAAAAACTTGCTGCTTTTTCGTTTGGAATATGAAAAGGAGATGGTATCTGGAATTTTAATAATTGGCGTAAAAAGATCTCCTCTTTTCTTTTGGAGCTAATTAATTGTTTTCCCGCTTCCGTCAATTCTATTTTGGGAGATAAAATGACAAACCCTAATGCCTTAGGGGCTCTATTTATTCTATCTCTTGCACTAAATGCAGGGTCTTTTACACCCTTACCATTAAAGAAGTTCTCTTCTCTGAGTAATTCCATAAAGGCAATTTGAGTTTCATTGTCCCATTCTTTTCCTGAAAAATGGTTATCTAATAATTCTATTTCCGGTATCATTTTTTCCGGAGTTCTTGGAGAAGTGGTAACAAATATTACCTTACTGCTTATTGTTGCCATATATGATTTAAAAGGATACCGTTTGTTCAATAAATTCAAAATTTAGTTCAGGTTCGCGTTTTGTTGCAATATTTCCATAGTTGGAAATTAAAATATGACTTGCGGAAGATTTGAAACGATTTCTAATATTAACAGCATATGACTTTCCGTATTCATCTATAATCATATCGTCATATAGTTCTTCTGTTAATGGTGTCCGCCCAATAACCATTAATGCTTTGCATTTTAGCCGCCTGTAATTTTTGGCTAATTCCCGATGGTCATCTTCTGTGAAACCGTCTTTATATTCACTATTCCCATAATCAGAAAAAACACAATCATAAGGCGGGTCTAAAAACATAAAATCATCTTTACTTGCTATTTCAAAAACTGCTTTGTAGTCTGAATTAAATATTTCTGTGTTTCGTAGAAGTTTGTGATGAGCTTCTGTAACCAATGAGGTATTTAGATTTTTATATCGTCCATATGGTACGTTAAATTCTCCTTTTGAATTGTAACGTACCATTCCTGAATATGCAGTTTTATTAATAAAGAAGTAAAGAAGTGCCTCAGAATATTTTTTTTCAGAAAGCCCATTAAACATATCTCTTATTTGATAATAAAGAGACTCGTTATCGTCTTTTACCCTTTTTTTTAGATTTTTGGATTTTAATTCTTCAAAATTTCGTCTATTAATAGTATAAATTTTCTCAATCTCTAAAAGTTCATTTTTTAAGGTTTCAAAATCATCTTGAACACCTTGATAAAAGTTCATTAATTTGGTGTTTATATCATTTATAATTGCTTTTTTAGGTGCCAAGTGAAAAAACAAAGCACCACCACCAAAAAACGGTTCTATATATCTTCCTTTGTAATTCGGAATATGTTTTTTAATATTTGGAATTTCTTTAGATTTTCCTCCTCTGTATTTCAATAATGGCTTCATACTTTCTATTTTTGATTTCCGTAAATACTTATACTTTCGGCAACAAGATTCAATATTTGTTTTGCGTCCTCTTCCTCTGCAATTATTTCATAAATTTTATCCGCTGACCAGAGTTGAAGCAATTCTTTTTCATCAGTTTTAAAAAAATTAGCAAGGATGGTGATTTGTTCTCGTTTGGCTCTACGGTCGCCATTTTCAATTTTACAATAAGTTGCTGTATCTATTTCTAAGATAGATGCTATTTTTCTTTGTGGAACTTCATTTTTCCTCCGCAAAAACTTTAATTTATCTCCAAAAATACTTGACATAATATAGTCTTGACATTATTTGGCAAATATAATTATTTTTATCGAAAGTTTATTTTTTTTGAAAAATATTTTTTAGTATTATTTTTTTGGATATCGACTGACGGTTTTTGCTTTGTGTTCGAGCGGGCTTTGAAGCACAAAACTGTCAAACACCGCTACATTTGAATAGGAATAAAAAGATAGAAGTTTATCTGTCAGTCTGCCTGAGGGAAAATCTGTGTTAGCACCAGTTATTATTCAAAATAGTCCAAGTCAATTTTTTTTATTTGATAGGTTTCTATTGGTGCAACACCAACATTATACTCAATCATTAAGTTTGTCAAAGTTTCTCCGTCAATGAGAATAACTTTTGGGTCTATTGATTTCACATAATCAACAGCTGTTTTTGCGAAAGAACTTGTCGTTATGAAAACGCCTTTTTTTGCTCGTTGTCCATGTAAAGCACCAACAAATTTTTGAATTTCTGGTCGTCCAATACTCGTTTCCTCTTTCCACATTTTTGCTTGTAAATAAATTACATCAAGACCAAGCTTGTCTTCGTTTATTATTCCGTCAATACCTTCGTCATTTGTCCTTTTAATAGATTCACCTGCTTTGTTTCGTGAACCACCGTAACCCATTTTTATCATTAGATCAATAACTAAGTCTTCAAAAAATTGCCAAGAGTTCTCACGAATTTTTTCTAAAAGCTCAGAAGCTAATTCACGTTTTATAAATTGGTAACTTTCTTCAAGGCTTTCTAAAGGTGTTTTAGTTTCAATTGTCGGAATGGTTTTAGCTATTGTTGTGTTTTGTTCATCAGTTAAACTTGTTCCTTCATTAAATTCTCTAAACTCTCTTATTGCTTTAAGATCGTTGATTGAAATGTAATCGCTGAAATTTGTCAAAAAATTTCGCCCTCTGTCAGTGATTTTAAAATGTGAACGTTTTGTATTTTCTATTAGTTTTGCTTTTGAAAAATAACTTTTTGTCCAATTGATACGATTGTCAAACTTTGTTTGTGTGCCACTTGGAACTCGTTCTGCTTTATCTTCTTCTGTCAGTGAAAAATATTCTGTTAAAAATTCACGAATTTCGTTCAAAGAAATTTCGTTGTGTTCCGAACTGTATTTTAAAACTGGATAAAAAAATGATTGAAAATCTGGTATAGCCATTTTATTATTTTTTATTTTGTTACCGTACTACTCTCAACAAAAAGCAATACATCGGGGTCTGTTATGTTGTGTAAATTCCGTAAAAGTCCTGTCTTTGGGTCAGTGTAGGTGAAGTCAGGGTCTATGTATTTATATGGATTAAACATAGGCTTTTTGTTTAGCGAGTATTACAAGTTCTGTTAATGATATTTTTCCTGTAATATAGTCTCTAATTATTTCAATACCCTTAGGGGTTGGTTTAAAGTCTTCAAACATAATACTACTCAAAGCGTTTGCAGTGCTTTCCAAGGTTTTCAAATCTGAAAATTTAACTCCCATTATTGTTAGATTACTTCTGTCTATATCAATTGTGTTAAACATAATTTATAGTCTTAAATTCTTTTCAAATATACAAAATATCTATGTCAAATCTCTTGTTTTGTGTCGTTTTAAAATGGTACATAATACATTATCCAGAAATAAGCCATTTGTTTGTTGCGTATTATCTTTTGCAAATGTACTAATAAATTCTAATATTTGGGCTTTATCTTAATTTTATTTCTTAAAAAAACTCCGACTTTTAAAACTCGAACCGATTTGAAGGCAAAAAACGAAACTTTATTTAAAAATTTACGTAGAATATAGAATGGGGCTGTTGGTTTTGCAAGAAAGTGGGGTTTTGGCGGGATTTTTGCCATTTATTGCAAAAATCATGACAAAACAAATTTACAAATATTTTAATAAATTCACTACACGTAAATAATATAGCTTTCGACTTTCAACTTTTAACTTATTATAAGTGGACAGTTTTGAATTATTATACATATCTATTAAATTATTTTTTAAAACATTAGTATTTTTGTGAAAAATAACACATAACTTAAAAAAATAACATATAAATTTGAGTATCTTTACAAGATAAAAATAAGGGAAATGAATGACTTGTTAACAAAGTTCAAAGAAGAAAAAGTGGCAAAATATAAAGGTGGTTTATATCATAAAACTCAGATAAATCTTGCTTACAATTCAAACAGAATTGAGGGTAGCAAATTAAGCGAAGAGTAGCTCGTTATATTTTTGAAACACGCACTATTGGTTTTAAAGACCAAGATGCTATACCTGTTGACGACATTATCGAAACGTCTAATCATTTTATTGCTTTTGATTTTTTACTTGACACAATTGACGAACCCTTTTCAAACACTATGATTAAAGAGTTTTACCGTATTTTAAAAACAGGAACTTCCGACACAACAAAAAACTGGTTTAATATTGGCGAATGGAAAAAAATGGCTAATGAAGTAGGTGGCTTAGCAACGAGCTTACCACAAAATGTGGAAACAGATATGAATGAACTCAATAATTGGTATAATTCTTTATCTGAAATTAAGTTTGAAAATATTGTTGAATATCACTACCGTTTTGAAACAATTCACCCATTTCAAGATGGGAATGGCAGAGTTGGTCGTTTGATTATGTTTAGGGAGTGTTTGGTAAATAATATAATCCCATTTATCATAGATGACAATAATAAACAATATTATTATCGAGGCTTAAAAGAATTTGCAAACATTAGAGGCTATTTGATAGATACTTGTTTATCTGCACAAGACACATATACAGAATGGGTTAAATATTTTTATGGAAATTTGTAGAATAAGAAAAATGGGTAAAAACAGAAAAATGTACACTTGCCTAATATACGTTTGACTTGAAAATTAAACTTAACCCCAAATTTTTAGCTATTTTTTATTTTTTTTAAAAAAGCGATAAATATTTGCTTATTTATGATTTTTTTTATTTTTGTATTTGTATTACCTAAATAGTTATTATTATGAAAAAAATTTGTTATTTAATATTATTTGTTTTCACAAGTGTAGTAAGTTTTTCACAGAACTTAAGAATTGGTATTGAAAATGGAATATCAATGCCAATATTTTCTATTTCAAATGATAATGGTTTTTATAAACAATCAAAGTTTTACTTAGCTGAGAACGGTACTATAACCGCTAGTTATACATTTAATAATTCTGTTTTTATAAAATCAGGATTAGGATACTATACTTATAGTGAGAAATTTTTTGAAAAACACTCTCTAAATGATAATCATTATAATATGTTTGTCAATGTTAAAGATTTATATAAGTCTTTATATATACCTCTTCAAATTGGTTACAAACAAAAATTGTTTTCTGAATTTTATTTAAAATACACATCTGGTGTAGAATTTAATCTTATTTTTGATAAACAATACTATGCTTTTAATGAAGACAACCTATATTATTTAGATGGGAATCAGGTAGATAGAGAAACAATGTTTCTTGTACGAGGAATAGAATATAATATGCCATATACTTTAAACTCATACAAGCGCAATTTCAATATTTTATTCTCAAATCAACTTTCTTTATCGTATGAAATTAAAAAATTTATGTATATAGATTTATATGCAGAATATCACGCAGGCTTGTTTAAAGTTGTAGATAATACAGGATACATTAGAACAATTGATGAAAATAATATAGTAAGAGAATATCATCCTGTAATCACAAGCAATGGTTCATATTGGCGTATTGGTTTAGGTATAGGCTACATTTTTAAAAATAAGAAAAAATAATAATATTGTATTTTGAAATTATTGTAAAAACAAGCCAAAGTAAAACGATAAACAAAAATTTTATTAAAAAAAGTGTTTTTATTTTTTTAATCAACTGTACGTTTAGCACAACTTGTTTCAACTTGGCGGGATTTGTTTTTCCGGTCCACAATTCCAAGGTTAAAATCACAATAGTGTAAGTTAAGTTTTTCCATCTTTTTTGAAGAAGTAAGGATAATTATTATTATTTTTGTCAAAAACTGCCAAACTATGTTGGATACTTTAATTTCAATCGGAGATAGGCTAAAGGAAATAAGAGAAGCTAAAGGGTTTCATTTACAAGAAGTTGCGGATAAAACAGCTATCAACTATACTTCATTGAGTAGAATTGAAACAGGAAAAAGGCTTCCAACAAAACCACAAGTACAAACTTTAGCTTCTTTTTATAAGTACAGTGAACAAGAATTAATCAAACAACTGATAAGTGATAAAATAATTTATGAAATTCAGGAAGAAGAAATTGGGATGGAGGCTTTTCTACTTGCCGAGCAAAGAATAAAGTACGGAAGAACTTTATTTGACGATTACGACAACATCGAAAAATATGAATTACAAAGTCGAAGATATATAGGTAATAAAGCAAAACTAACCGATTGGATAATGGAGGTTATTCAAGAAGAAACTACTGAATTCGGCACTTTCATTGACGTTTTTTCAGGAACAGGAATTGTTGCACAAAAAGCAATGAGTTTATATAAAGAGGTGGTAGTCAATGATTTTCTTCATTCTAATAATGTTATTTATCATGCTTTTTTTGATAAAAAAGATTGGGATAAATCCGGACTTATTGAAATCGCCAATAACTACAACGAATTAAACGCTGACAAGATTGATGAAAACTATTTTTCTAAAAACTTTGGTGGAAAATTTTATGAGAAGAATATTTCTAAAATAATTGGATACATAAGAAATGATATTGAAAGCAAAAGAAATGAGTTAAACCATAAAGAATATTCTATATTACTTGCATCTCTTATTTACACGATTGACCGACTTGCTAATACTGTAGGACATTTTGATGCATACATTAAAAAAACAATACAAAAACGTCCTCTGAATTTTAGATTAATCCAGACAAACGACTTTAAAGAAGTTAAGATTTTCCAAGAAGATGCGAATAAATTAGCAAAAACTTTAAAAGGCGACATTGCTTATATTGATCCACCTTATAATTCAAGGCAATACAGTAGATTTTACCATATTTATGAAAATCTTATAAAATGGGAAAAACCTGAATTATTTGGTGTTGCTTTAAAACCCGAACCCGAAAATATGAGTAAATATTGCACAGTTAAGGCAAAAGATGCTTTTCAAAAATTAGTAAATGATTTGGACGTTAAGTATTTGGCTGTTTCCTATAACAATACTTATAAATCCAAAAGTAAATCGTCAGCTAATAAAATAAAATATGAAGAATTAATTGAAGTTTTAGAAAGCGTTGGAGAAATTAAAGTATTTGAACAATCACATAAATTTTTCAACACAGGAAAAACTGATTTTAACGACCATAAAGAGTTTTTATTTCTTACAAAAAAGTATAACTAAGATGAAGAAGAAAACATATCGTTCCCCTTTATTTTACGTAGGAGATAAATATAAACTCTATCCAAAAATAAGTAAATATTTCCCGAAAACGATAAATCGTTTTATCGAGCCATTTACAGGTGGTGGGTCTGTTTTTCTTAATATAAAAGCTAAGCAGTATCTTTTAAATGATATCGATTCAAATGTGATTAGTATTCACAAATTCTTATCTGAACAAGCTAAAAACCCAGAACAATTTTTTAATGATGTTTTTGAAGTCATTAAGAAATACAATTTATCGCATTCTTATATTAAGGATATTGTGCCGCAGGAATTAAAGGATAAATGGGTTAAAACCTATTATGCCAAATTTAATAAAAAGGGTTTCAATAAATTAAAATCAGATTATAATTCAAGCAATAAAAAAGAAACTTTACATCTTTACTTAATGCTAATTTATGGTTTTAACCGAATGTTACGCTTCAATTCAAAAGCTGAATACAATTTGCCTGTAGGAAACGTAGATTTTAATAAAAATACAGAAACTGCATTACACGACTACTTCCGTTTAACCAAACAAAAAAATATACAATTTTTTAATATGGACTTTTTGGTTTTTTTTAAACAAATTCAATTTCAAGAAGATGACTTTGTTTATTTCGACCCACCGTATTTAATAACATTTAGTGAATACAACAAACTTTGGAATGAAGAAAAAGAAATATGTTTACTTAACTTTTTGGATTGGCTGGACACACAAAACGTAAAATTCGCAGTTTCCAATGTTTCGCATTATAAAGGGAAAATCAATCAACAATTTTTAGAATGGAGCAAACAATATAATTCTTTTGACATAAAAAGTAATTACATCAGCTATCACGACAATTCAAACAAAGAATTTAAAGAAGTCTTAATAACTAATTTTGAACCTGAAATCAGCATACCTATTCAAAAAGAATTTAATTTTACTGAACTTAAAGAAATTGAAAAATAATGGCAAGAAGAAGAGAGGCCACATATAAGCCTTTGTTGTTTACTACGACTGTTAGAAATCCAGAAAGAATGAAAAGACTTCTGAATATTCTAAGCAAATTTAATGGAGAAGTTCTAACATCTGATTTGGCAGAACATATTATTGGCAAACTAATCAAATATGGCTTATATCGACCTGTGAGAAAAAGTGTTTCTGTAAGAAATAAATGGTCTTCAACTAAATCAGGTGAATTTTCAGATACTGTGTTGACTGATAAAGAAGTCTCTGAAATAATAAATAATAATCCTTAGAATCATAAAGAAGCAGGATTTGACAAAGGTTGGGCTTCACGCTTTGCTACTTATTTTGATTTTGCCAAAGAATTAGGATTCGTCTATTATTGGACAAATGAACAAATTGAATTTTCTGAAATCGGTTTAAAACTTGCTAATTCGATACAGGTTGATATCGAGGGTGATACTATTTTAGTAAGCGAACCGCACCCCGAATTTGAGCAACAGGCATTTCTTCAAGCTCTTGCAAAATATCAGAGAAACAGTCCTTTCATTAGAGTTTTAAACGAGAATGTTCCTTTGGTTTTATTGTTACAAGTTATCAAAAAACTGAATGACGACCCAGAATATAACGGAGCAGGAATTTCAAAATTGGAAATCCCTTTAATCTTATATTGGAAAGATAACGATTCCGAAGCTCTATATCAACGAATTAAACAGTTACGTGAAGAACATAGCTATAACCCAAGTTGGGAAATTGTAACGGAAATTTGTCGAGATGAAATAATGGAAGGAACTGATGTCGAACGAGATGATAAATCCATAATGGTTGATTATCCTGATGAGTTTATTCGCAAAATGCGTTTGACAGGACTTATTTCACTACGCGGAGCAGGAAGATTTATTGACATTAATAAAAATGAGATTGAAAAAGTAGAATATGTATTAGAGCATTATTCCACTTATCCGACTTTTGCAACCGAAAGAGAGTATTTCGATTATATGGCTGAAACAGATGAAAATCTTATCAGTCTTAGAACTAAAACATTAAGCATTAACGAAAATGACAAATTATTGCTTAAATGGGTTGATACATATTCTTGGAATACAATTAAATCAGAACTGAAAGGATTAGTCAAAAAATCTAATTCAAGTGATGAAGTATTAAAATTGCTTTCGCATTCAATTCGATTAGAATTTTTAACATCTTTGGCTATTAAATCAAAATATCGAGATTTGAAAATTATCCCAAATTATCCAACTGATGATGAAGGAATACCAACATCAACAGCAGGAGGGCAAGGAAATCAAGGAGATATAGAATGTTTTGAAGATGATAACGGAATCTTGGTTGAAGTTACAATGTCGGGAGGTAGAACGCAAACAATGATGGAGGTATGGCCTATTGCAAGGCATTTAACCGAGTTTTCTAAGAAAATAAAAGCTGAATCAATGTGTCATTTTATTGCACCAAGTATATTTACTGATAGCGAAAAGCAAATAAAATATGTAAAAGACACAGAGGGTTTGAATATAAGACCAAAATCAATAGACGATTTTATTATTTTTCTTGAAACTTCGGAAAAATTATTTGAAATGAATTAAAGTGGAACAGAAGACTCTTTATTTCAGTGGTATGGCTTTTTATGTAAATGATTCACTCATAAATATTGAAGAGTTTAAAAAAATAGTACAAGAAGGTAATTTTATCAATGAAACAGAGAATCGTGTTCATATTTCCAACCTTAGCTATTCAGATGAAGTATTAAAAATAAAGTTTTCCGATGGCTCTTCAAAACCGCGGAGTCCAAATGTTTATAATCAAGACACAAAAGAATTAGAACCAAATCCAAGTGAGGAAAACTATTAATAAAAACCTCACCCTTTTATTCTTCCAATATCCAACGCCATTGTTTGTTTGCCCAAAATTCTCCGGCATAATCAATTCCAATTCTTGTTGAAGTTTTATATTTTGCCTCTTTTAAATCATCTTCAATCCATAAGTTTGGACAAGTAATAATATTTTGTTTGTTAAAGTTTTTATCAATTTTAAGAGCTTTAGTTAGCTTTCCAGGACCATTATAATCACCTGCAGCTCTAATCAAAACAGCTTGCGGAATATCTTCTTTAGAAGCAACAAAATTTAGCATATAATACATTCCGTAAATTAAATATACATAAATTGTTCCCGCCTCCATATACATCACTTCTGTACGCTGTGTTTTTCCTTTAAAAGCATGGCATGCTTTGTCTTCTTCTCCTCTATAAGCTTCTGTTTCTGTTATTTTCAGTCTTAATTTTCTGCCGTCATCAAATTTGCGAACAAGAATTTTCCCTATTAAATCAGGAGCTAGTTCTAATACATCACGATTAAAAAATTCTGCCTTTAGAATATTAGCCATTATAATTTTTATATAAAGCTTTTAATATTCTGTTTTTATTTGCGAATTTTCCCATATTCTAAATGCTTCAAGTGCTTCTTCCCTCATAAAATTTTCAGTTTTTAAGTCTCTTTCGCTTACTTTTTTATCAAATTCATCGTAAATAAACTTATCGCTAAATCCAATTTTATCTGCATCTGTTTTTGTATTTGCAAAATATAATTTATCTATTCTAGCCCAATATATTGCACCCAAGCACATTGGACATGGCTCACAAGATGCGTAAATTTCGCAACCACTTAAATCGAAATTTCCTAAAACCTTTGCAGCTTTTCTTATAGCATTTACTTCTGCATGTGCAGTAGGGTCTAAATCGTTTGTAACACTATTGCCAGAAGCTGCAATAACTTTATTGTCTTTAACAATTACTGCACCAAATGGACCGCCGCCTTTATCTATATTCTCAATTGACAGATCTATGGCTAATTTCATAAAATCTTGTTTATTCATGTATTAAATTTTTAGTTTGTTTTGTTCCCCATAAAAATAAAGAGTAAAAAAATGAAATAAAAACTACTGCCGAAGAAGTTTCTAGCATATCATCAGCAAACATTGAAAAACTTGCTATTAAGAAAAACAATAAAAAAAATGAATTTCTTGACTTAAATCTAGAAAAAACAGGATAAAACCAGGCAAACAAACAAAAACTAGCACCAAAAATGCCAAAACTTATGTAAAAAGTAAGAAATTGATTATGGGCTCTATGTCTATTATTAATGTTTAAATCAGAATTTAACTCTTCATAAATAGCTTTGTATTCATCGTCTAAATCTCCTGTGCCTGTACCTAATAAAATATTTCTTTTAGCTAATATTAATCCATATTTTTGATATTCAAACCTTTGCGTAATTGAATGTCCATCAGCCGGAACTCCTTTTAAATATACATCAATTTGCCATATTATATTATAAATTCTTTGACTTATTCCTCGCTTTTTAACAAAACGGTAATTACTATGCCCTGTCTCAATATTTACAATATCCTCATCTGTTAAAGCCTCAATTCCTTCAGCATCTTTATCTAATCCTTTAGAAGTCATATACCTTATTAAAGTATGAAATAAAACTTGTTCGCGAGAATCATTTTCATCTAAATTTAACAAACTTCTGTTGCTCCATGCTGCACGTAATTCTTTTTCGCATACATTATAATAAATATAATTTCCATTTTCTAATAAATAAACAGAAGTATCTGAAACATAAGGATTTCCATAAATAGTATGTGTCTTTAATTGAATTTCAGGATTACTAGGAGTATAAAAATCTTTAATTTGCTTGCCAAGATATATACTAAGGCTAGCTATTAAAACAATAAGTAGAGATAAACTAAAAACCTTAACCTTAATATTTTTATGAGTAAAAACTTTATAAAATAAAATACAAATGCTAACCAAAATTAAAATGCTAAGTCCTGTAAAACCTTGAATTAATGCGAAAAAAAGTAAAAACCAAACAATAGTTAGACCTGATATTATATAATAAATTAATTTTGGGAACTCTTTTTTTATAATAAAATAAACTAAAAGCAAAATTGCAAGAGCCATCATTAAAGATAAGGTTATATGGCTTATAAACACCGAATAATTTCTAACATTATCAGATTTTGGTTTAAAATAAATTCCAAGATACGCCAATAAACCTGCTAATGTACTAAGTAAAACCCCGGCTATAAATACAAAAATAATTGCCTTTAACTGTTTAGGCTTCAATGCTTCAGAGCTAACTATAATTATCGGTAAAGCTAAAAGTGGGAGTCGGATTTTAATGTCGTGAAGAGCAAATTCCATGTTTTTGGAATTGAAAAACCAAATTAAAGGAATAAAAAATAAGAATATAAAAAACAATAATTCTTTATTTTTTGATATAGTTTTTAGTTTTTTATTAAAATTAGCTTCAATTAAATAATTAAGAGAAAGCATTATTATGCAAGCATTTGTAATAAATTCGGAAATTGGCATAAAAAAGGCTATAATACCTAATCCGAACAAATAAATATATCTATGAATTTTCTCTCTCACAAACCCTAAAATCTTGATTTATTCTTAAGTTCTTATAGAAGCACTCGACTTGATTTTTTTGTATCCAAATGTCATATTGCAACCCATTCTAATATTGAAGTTTTTTGTTTTTTGAGGATAAATCATATTGGTAAAACTGTCTGTTACAACATACCAATTAAAAATAGCAGCCCTTACATTTAATCCAATTCCAATATTATTTAAAGAATTATTAGCATAAGACCAAGTTAAATATGCAGATAACCAGTCTGTTATATTAGAGCTAGCCCCAATAGTAAGAGATTGCAAGTAGGATTTTTTATAAATTTCTCCTCTATAAAGCACATTAAAATGCAATTTTTCGTGGAATTTATACTTAGCTCCTAAATATAAACTAGACGGTAGCCAAGTCATATAATTTGTTTCAAGTAAATCAAATTTAAATGTGTTGATTAATGTATCTACAAGATTATCAACAGATTCTTGAATTTTATCATCACTATCATCAAAAACCTTAAATTCTATGCCTCTAAAATCGTATTTTCCCTTACTTATAAAATTGTATGGGTTGTTATTCCAACTAATGAAACCAAAATCTGTTAATGAACCATAAACCTCAATTTCTGGACTAATTTTATAGTTTGCTCCAAAATCAAAACCTAAACCAATATTTTTCATATTTAGTAAAAACGCCGAAGCCATAGCCATTGCTCCATCTTCTGTCAACTCATCAAATTCTTCTTGATTAATACTAAAATTTATCGAGTCGGGTGTCATTAAATAATTATAGGTAAATGGAGATGAAGTTTGAATTTTCATGTCTGATGTCCAAGTCATGATATAATTTTCAGGATCAGTATAAATAGATAATTTTTTAATATCTGTATTAAAATTAGATTGACCAAATAAAAACTTTACACGCCCACCTAAACTTAAATCCTCATTTGCATTCATAGAAGCACCAACAGCAAACTCTCTATAATGATTTAAGTATAAGCCAAAGCCATTCAAATTATGAGGTTTACCCTCTCTCATGTATGGAATATTTCCGTGAACAGCAAATTCAAACAAATCATAAGGTAAAGAAAAACCATAATTAAATTTTTCGCTTAAAGCAAAAGTTAAGTACATATTTTCCAATTTTATACCAATATTTAAAAGCTCTAACTGAGTATCAAATCTAAAATGGGTTGTTTTTTTTAATTTCCTCATCATTAAAGGAAGGTCTAAAACTAAATTATCAGCCTTATCGCCTTTACCCATATGAAAAATATGATTATAGTGAATAGCGTTGTTGGCATAATTAAAATACATTGGTGGTGGTAATTGTCCAAAAACCGGAACTAAAAGCCCCCCAATCTGAAATTTATAGTCAATATTAGCCGAAGGATTCACAAATTGTGATTGCATAACTCTATCCATATTATAAAATGTAAGAGCTTGCTGTGCATTTGCAGAAGTAAATAGACTGACAAATACTAATATGATTAAATTCTTTTTCATTTTCATTCTTTTTAAACTTAATTTCCTATAGAGTCTATATTTCCTTCAAAATCTACATCAATTTCAAATCCTATATCAAAATTAATGCGATAATCTTTATATATTTTTACAACTTTATCGTTTGCTGCATTAGAAGTGTGGGCATGAGCTTGCACTATAACATATTTTCCACCCCTTAATTTTTCTAATCTATTAAGGTCATATTCTATTTTAGTTATTTTTTGAGTAAAATTCACAACCTTTCCATTTCCGTCAATTTGTGCAGGACCAATAATTCTTTCTAAACCAGAATTAAAAACTGAATCTAAAATATGATAATATTGATTAGTTATATATATTTGGCTCACAGCCTCTATAGGGAAACCATTATTAAATTCAATCCTCAATAAAGCCCTTGTTATAGGATTATCTTCACTAAATAAATCTGATAAATCAATATCTAAGGTATCTCTAAGCTTAAAATTATAAATATATCCCCATAATGGAAGTTCCATAACAACATCAAGATCTATTTTAGACATATCTTCAACAAAGTTGTTGTGGCTATTTCCTGCCGGGTTTGTTGTTGCTTTTGCTTCAAACTGTATCCATTTTGGTCTTTTGTTAATTATGTCAGCAATATTTGAATTTGTTCGGTTAAGTTTTAAGGAATCTTTCATAACAGCACCATAACTTGTTGCATGAGAAACATTATAAGGATTTGATTCGCCAATTGGAAGCCCAACTCCATAGTCAATAATATTATACTCTACTCCATCAATTGCCGAAGTTGCCACCATATTAGTAAAGTAAAGTTGTGATGGCACTCCATAAGAGTTTGTGTAAAATACTTCAAGTTGTGGATCTTCAAATTTATATCTTTCAATTTCCCAATCCGAACTGCTAAATATACTTACATCAATTGTATCGCTTTTGAAAAACAATTCGTTTAAGCCAAAATAGCCATGCATTGCTTTATATTGCATTTTTTTCATATTTAATGAAAAATCTATATTCCCTGTATTTGGGACTCCACTACCTGAATAAAATAAAGTTAATCTAATCTCTACAGGAATTTCATTGAAATTTTTGGCAGTTTGTGTTAAATCAACTCTATAACCTGTAAAATCGTTGCCTAAACTACTAACTGAGCCACCTCCGGGAACAAAAGTGAAAGTTCGACCAAAAGCAACACCGTTTTTTGTAATACTTGGAAAACTAACATATAGTTTTGCTGAATGCCCATATGTAGAACTAGTATTTATATCTAAAATTCCGGATTTTAGTAAAATAGAATCTATTTCTGCCTCAGGATTAAACATAGTAAATTCCATTTCAGCATTATGTAAAAAGCTAATAGTATCTCCAAATTGATTAAAACCATCAAAATCAAATACAGGACTTGAAATGCTTCCGCTAGTAGTTTGATCTTTCAAGTAAATAATCTCTTGAACAGCTGCAGAACTAACTCTTGTTCTATATTGCATAGATACATAGCCCTCAAGGTTTTCTATTAATAATCCAGTTGAATCAAACTTTTCTAAAGCATCAGTAAATTTTAGGTCACCCCAAACTGCAGGCACTGCAAATCCAGCTTCATACTGAATTTCTTTATCCCATTTGTCAAAATTAAAATTATCTTTTACACATGAAGTAAAAGATAAAAAAATGACAAAGAATATTAAAAAGTAATAAATTTTTGTTTTCATATAATTAGTTTTCATTAATTTTGTAATTATATAGTAAATTTTCCAATCCTCCAACAATTAAAGACATTTTTTCATCATTAAAATAACCTATACTAAACAAACTTCTTCCAATTAGAGGAAATCCCTCATATATATTGCCATTCTCATGAATTAAATAAATTCTTCCACTTTCTCTACAAACTATTCCAATTTTTGTTTGATTATTGGAAAATTTATAAATTATAGGTTTAAAAGATATTTCATCATTAAAGTTTAACGAAAATAAAAGCTTTTTGTTGCAATTATATGCATATAATTTTGAAGAATCTGCAAAAATATAATCAGAATTTCCATCTGAATCTATGTCGGCAACAACAAAATAATGGTTTTTACCAAATTCTTTAACGAAAAGAGAATCTTGTTGCCCCTGAGGTGAAAAATATCTAATATTACCCTTATCGTCTGTGCAAACAAAACGTGTTCTAGCTTTATTTTTATCTAAATAAACTTTATTATTTTTTGAAAATTTGAAATTTGTGAAATATGTTTCTCGTGCTTCTCCTCTTCTGTTCAGACTATAAAATTTAAAGTCGTCATGAAAAACTATATAATCTTTATTATCAACTATATAATGTGATATTTCAGTATTAACTTGGTTTTCAGTGTCATTAAAATTCCAGCCTTTAATAATTTTTCCTGCTACATCATATAAATATAATTTCTTGTCCTCACAAGCTATAATTATTCTATAATCATTGTTATTTTCATAATCAAATACAGAAAGAGGAGAACTAGCTTTTGACCTTAATTTAATTGGAAAATTTGCAACATTATTGCCAAGCTTATCGATCAGATAAATGTTTGCGTTTGTAGAAAATAAATATTGAAGTTTGCCATTATTAAACGCATCAATTTGATGTACATCTCCAAAAATACTTTCTTCTAGTTTTATTTTCCAAATTTCCCTACCAATATTATTTATTAAATACAAATTATTATTTTCATCTTGAACTAAAATTTCTTTACTATTATCGTCGTGGTTTGTTACAATAAAAGGTTTACTATTTACAGGATATTCAATTCTGCTTTCCCAAACAGTTTTAGCTTTCTCAAAAACATTGTCAACATATTGTAAAACCATATTGTTATAAAGTTTATCATCTGCTTTATTAATCTGATAGCCCCAAAATTTAAATTTTTGTAATTTATCAAACTTATTTTCAGCCAAACTTTGTAAACTTAAACTTAAATAATCTTTTAATAAAGGATAAGCCTCAGCCAATGAAAAATATGTTAACAAAAGAGATTTGTCTGAAAAATTTTCTAAAAACTTCTTATGCTCTATATTGGTGTCCATGGTTTTATTTAAAAATGAATTTTTTGCAAATCTTATCAAAGCTTCTTTTGTTTCAGCAAAAACCATGAAATTTTTAATAAAGCACACATAATTAGATTTAGATTCTGTAAAAATTGGACCAAATAATAAAGAAGGCAAATTGTCAACAGGTAGTTTATAGCAAACTAAATCTATGTGTTCATCAAGCTTTAAAGCTGATTGAAAATCATTTATGTTTTTATTGTTTTTATTAGCATAGTTTTGAATAATACTCTCTAAATCAAACATTCCAGCAGATTGTGATTTTAATTCTAAAATAGTGTAAAAATCTTGCTTGTTATTTTCAATTATGGCTGAAACGCATATTTCATTTACAATTAATTCGTAAAAATCTTTAATATCAATATTGTAGTTTTCTTTAATTGCTGCAATACTTTCCTCTCTTTTATCAAATTTGCCAATAGCTTTTAAATAAGTGCTTAATTCAGTATTGTAGCTTTCATAATTTGTAAAAGCAAGAATTGTATAATAAGATGAATTATCCGGTAAAATATTTAAACAACTTAGGCTGCAAGAGTTTTGAGTTTTTACTAATTTTGATAAACTAGCTAGGCTATCTTTGTTTTCAATAAAACCATTCATAACGAATTTATCAATACTTGTATTTAAGTCCATTTCTATCCAATTAGCAAAATTTTCTATATGTATATATTTAGAAGCGAATTCTTCTGCTAAGTTTTGTTTTAAAATAGAACTTATTTGAGCTAAGTTGATATAAATATTAGCAAGCTCATTTTTACCTGCGGAAGCATATAAATCAGAAAACTCCTCATCTCTTTTGCAAATAGAAGTATTGCTCTCTAAAACGTCTATTGATTTTTCAACAATTACAGCAGAATTAGAAATTATTAAAATATGATTCTTAATAGAATAAAAGAACTTTATTCCGTTTTGTAAATTACATTCATTAATTTTTGTGCTTTTATATTCTCTTTCATTAATTTTTGAAAAACTTTGAAATTCATTATTTAGTTTAGTTTGAAATTGTTTTGATTTTATTTTCTCATCTATCTCAATATAAAGTGCTTGCGATAAATTGCTCAATGAATTATCTATCAAAAATAAACTTTTTTTGTTTTTAATTTCTTTAAAAAAATCTGTTTTACTAAGGCTGTCAAAACAATGAACAAGCGAGTTTGAAGAGCTAATCTGAAAAACTTCTTGAATCTCACTTGAAATTATATAATCGGCAGATAAACTTTCAATAAATGAGTTAAAACTATTTGTTTCAATTATCAAAGCAGGATTACCTGGAATTGCGTCAAGTAGTTTTGAAACTTTTTCAGTGGATTTAATAAAAAATAATATTAGAAATAATAAAACCCCTGCTAAAACACTAGTGATAGAAATTATTAAAACCCTTTTCTTCATAGTAAACTAATTATTTTTGTAAAAATAATACATTACTGACATTAAAACAACTTATAAATAAAAATAAATTAACATACTAAGGTTAAAAAATCTATGAGTTCAAATTGTTTTATTTAAGATTTTGTAAGATATTAGCAAAAATTTTATTATGTTATAATATTTTTAAAGTTTTATGACAAAATTGTTTGTGTTTTTTAGTTTAATTGTTTTTAGCAAAACTGTATTTACTAATATAGAAGGCGATAGAAGTGTAAACTCAAGTCCTTCTAAATCAATTAATTATATTGATAATATAAACACATCTTTATTAGCTTTATATGATTCAACAAATATTTGGTGGTCAAGTAAATCTTCCATTTCAGATAGTTTAAGAAAAATTAGTTGTCCTCAATATCCCGATTATATTTATAATAGCAGAATTTCAGATTTGAACGAGAAAACTCCTATTAAATTAGAGTTTAATGAACATGTATTGAAATATATTGAGGCCTACGGAGTTAAAAATCGCCCTAAACTACAATCTATAATTTCTAAATCTGCATATTATTTTCCAATTTTTGAAGAATATTTAGCTAAATATAATTTGCCTTTGGAGTTAAAATATCTTGCAGCAATAGAATCAGCACTTGATCCCACTGCAGTTTCAAAATCAGGAGCAGTAGGTTTATGGCAGTTTATGAAATCAACTTCAGATTTGTTTGATATTAAAGTTACATCTTATATTGATGAACGCAGAGATGTTTATAAATCAACAGATGCAGCCTGCAGATACCTAAAATATTTATATGAAACTTTTGGTGATTGGCAAATTGTACTCGCTGCTTATAATGGTGGACCAGGAGCAGTAAAAAAAGCAATTGTTAGAAGTGGTGGGAAAATTAATTATTGGGATTTACGCCCTTATTTTACTGAACAAATGCAAAATTATGTGCCGGCTTTTATTGCAATGAACTATTTAATGGAATATCATGCTGAACATAATATTTTTTCGGAAAAAGTTTTTATTGAAAGTATAAAAACAGATACTTTACATGTTAATGGTTATATACATCTTAAAAATATTGCAGAAATTGTGGAGATAGATTTCGAGTTTCTTAAAGAATTAAATCCAGTTTATACTTATGCCTATATCCCAATGGATGGAAATACTCATAATTTGGTTTTACCTTTTGATGCAGTTCACAAGTTTTTTGAAAATCGAGAAGATATTATTGCTCTAAAAAATAATATTAATGCTGATACTGTAATGAATGAACTACCTTTTATGCATAAACCTGTTAGGGAAAATATTATTTACCATAATGTTGTTAGTGGCGATAATTTATTTAGAATATCTCAAAAATATGCTTGTTCTATACCTGAAATTTATCAGTGGAATAATCTTGATAATAATTATGTTTTGAGAGTTGGAGATAGTTTGAAAATTTTTGTAGAATAACAAATTATTATTTTTTTGTTAATATTTTATCAAAAATTAATTACTTTAATAAAAAATCTTTAGTTCAATTTAATTTTTATAAGAAAAAAAAATTATTAATTTTACCAAAATAATAATTTACTATGTTTATGTTTAAATTTTTACAAAAAGAACGTACAATTGCTGGTCCAAAATTTAATCGTTGGTTAGTTCCGCCAGCTGCTTTAGCAATTCATTTAAGTATAGGGATGGCTTATGGTTTTTCTGTTTTTTGGTTGCCATTATCACAATCTATAGGAATAACTGAACCCGTTTCGGCGCCGGAAGGAATAAGTTTTTTTGCGAGAATTTTTTCTACTGAGTATGATTGGCCTATTTCTATGCTAGGTTGGATGTTTACATTGTTTTTTGTTTTTTTAGGTTTATCTGCCGCTATTTGGGGGGGCTGGTTAGAAAAAGTTGGTCCACGTAAAGTAGGGTTTATTTCTGCTTTATTGTGGTCGGGCGGACTTGTTATTTCTGCTTTGGGTGTTATTTTTCATCAAATATGGATGCTTTGGTTGGGGTCTGGAGTTTTAGGTGGTATTGGATTAGGTTTAGGTTATATTTCACCGGTTTCTACTTTAGTAAAATGGTTTCCCGACAAAAGAGGAATGGCAACAGGAATGGCAATAATGGGATTTGGTGGAGGTGCAATGATAGGAGCTCCATTAGCTGAAAAATTAATGGAATTTTATAAAACAAGCACAAGCGTAGGAGTGTGGGAAACATTTTTAACTCTAGCAGCAATTTATTTTATTTATATGATAATAGGTGCTTTAGCTTACAGAATCCCTCCTATAGGATGGGTACCTAAAGGCTGGAAACCTAAAAAGAAAAAAAATAATACCATGATTACTCAAAATCATGTGCATGTTAATAAAGCTTGGAAAACTCCTCAATTTTGGCTTTTATGGTCAGTGCTTTGTTTAAATGTTTCCGCAGGGATAGGTGTGCTTGGAATGGCTTCACCGCTTCTTCAAGAGGTATTCGGTGGTAAATTATTAGGTTTAGATAAAACTTTTTCTGGCTTAAACGACAACGAATTGTCTAAAATTGCTATAGTGGGAGCTGGTTTTGCAGGATTATTATCTTTATTTAATATTGGTGGTAGATTTGTTTGGGCTTCACTTTCTGATATAATTGGTAGAAAAACAACATATGCAATTTTCTTTATTCTGGGAATAGCCTTATATGCTTTAGCTCCTAGCCTCGGACTTGCAGGTTCTGTGGCACTCTTTGTAATTGCATTTAGTATAAATATCTCAATGTATGGCGGAGGTTTTGCTACAATACCGGCCTATCTTGCCGATTTGTTTGGTACGCAAATGGTTGGAGCAATTCATGGACGACTTTTAACCGCTTGGTCAACAGCTGGTATTTTAGGCCCTGTTTTGGTTAATTATAGTAGAGAATTTCAATTAAGTAAAGGAATCCCAATTCAACAAGCTTATAATACTACTTTTTATATATTAGCAGGACTTTTGGTCTTAGGAATGATCGCTAACTTCTTAGTAAAACCTGTAAATAAAAAGTATTTTATGAGCGAAGAAGAGTTGGCAAAACTTAGACTCTCTGCTGCTAAAGAAAATGAGAAAAATGAACAAACTATTTTTGAATTTGATACAATAGGCTCAGCAAAAGCTACTTGGAAGTTAATCTTTGCCTGGACAGCAGTCGGGATCCCGCTTTTGTATGGTTTTTATTCTTCAATATATAGTTCATTACCATTATTTAAGATATAACAAGTTGTGTTAATACTTGCTTTTAAAATTATTATTGTATTTTTGTAAAAAATAAATTTAAAAATTATGGCAAATAGAAGAGATTTAAAAAAAGATATTAATTGGCTTACAGAAGAAGTAGTTTCAGATTGTTTGGTTTATTGGGATTTTAATGAAAATAAAGACGAAAAACAATTGGCAGAAATTATTAATTCTATGGTAAATAAAAGAAATGAACTGTTTACAAGAATTAATAAACCTACATCAAAAATGACCCGCCAAGAAGTTAAAGCTAAATATAATCAAATAGCTAAAGAAATGTTTGAAACAACAAATAATTGTTTTGAAAAACTTAGTAATTTAGCAAAAAGTAATGCAAAAAATAATTAACATTCCCGAAATAGGAATTGTTCTTATTACAAAAAAAACTAATTCAAAAAGCTATAGACTAAGAGTGCATCCACAAAAGGGTGTACTTCTTACTATTCCTTACTTTGTTAATTTTAAAAATGGTGAAAATTTTGTTTTAAAAAATATTGACTGGATAAAAGTAAAATTAAACGAAATTAAAATAAATAAGCAAAACTTAAAAATTTTTAAACCTAATGAAGTGTTTTTTACCCGAAGTTTAAGCTTGGAATTTATTGAAACTAAGCAAAAAACGGAACTTGTAGCTAAACTCGAAAATAATACCATAAAAATTTTATATCAAACAGGTTTTAATAATTTTGAAGATGAGAAAGTGCAAAAATTTATTCAAAAATTTATTTTAAAATGTTTAAAAAGCGAAGGTTTAAATTATTTAATCCCCAGACTAAAAGAATTATCCACAAAAACAGGTTTAATTTTTAATGAATTTAAGCTAGGAACAGCTGCTACACGACTTGGTTCTTGTGATTCGAAAAATAATATTATTTTATCTGCATATTTAATGCTTCTCCCCGACCATCTTATAGATTTTGTTATTTTGCACGAGCTTTGTCATATACCACACAAAAATCACGGCGAAAATTTTCACAAGCTTTTAAATCAATTTACAAATGGAAAATCTAAGCAATTAAATAAAGAATTAAAATCGTTTAAAATTTCTGTACAACCCGGAAATTATAAATATTAATTTATTTTGCTCTTTCAACGTATTCTTTGGTTCTAGTGTCAACTTTAATTTTTTCACCAATATTTATAAAAAGAGGTACCATAACTTTTGCTCCGGTATCTATAGTTGCAGGTTTTAAAGCGTTGGTTGTTGTATCACCTTTTAAACCAGGTTCTGTGTAGGTAACTTCGCTTATAATAAAAGCAGGAAGTTCACAATTTAGAGCCGTTTCGTTTTCGGCATGAAAAATAATTTCTACTTCTTGACCTTCTTTTAAAAACTCAATACCATCAATTAAATCTTCGGATAAACTTACTTGTTCAAAAGTTTCTAAATGCATGAAATTATAACCTAAATCATCATTGTATAAAAATTGATAAGGACGGCGTTCAATCCTAATTATATCAATTTTAGCACCTGAAGTAAAAGTGTTTTCTATTACTCTACCATTCTCTAAATTTTTAAGTTTGGTGCGAACAAAAGCTGCTCCTTTGCCAGGTTTTACATGCTGAAAATATACTATTTGATAAGGTTTTCCATTGTATTCTATGGTTAATCCATTTTTAATATCTGCTGTTGTTGCCATAATTTCTAAATTTTTACAAAAATAATAATATCATTTGCTTTACAAAATTTTTATTATAGTAAAATTTGTTTTTTTTAGTGCTAAATTTTAATAATTTTTATTTTTTTTTCGATTTTTTTTATTTAATCTTGGAAATATTATAAAAAATATCTATTTTAGTAAAAAATTTAAACTAAACTTGTTATGAAGAATATCTTATTGCTTTTTTTAATAGTTTTTCTTTCTTTTGCCTGTAATAGAACAAAGCAATCAGAAAACCAAGATAAACATTCAAAAATTGAGAACAACACAGAATGGGCAACTTATCATAATGCAAGATTTGATTTTTCAATTTCTTACCCAAACTTTTTAATTCCTCAAGGCGAATCCGGAAATGGAGATGGACAAAAATTTATTTCAGAAGATGAAAAATTTCAGTTTTGGGCTTATGTAGATTTTAAAATGAACGAAAACTTTGACGATATTCCTAGCTTTGATGAGGCATATGAGCAAGATATAAATAAAGAAAATATTGAATTTTCTAGTATGGAATATGACTATTATTATATTTATGGACAAGTTGATGAAAATACGGTTTTTGCACAATATACATATTTTTATAACTTAACTTATTATGTCTTGTATTTTCAATATCCAAAAGCAGAAGAAGCATATTTTATTGGTTTTGTTGAAACAATAGAAAACTCTTTTGCTTATAAAAACGATGAGAGTCAATATGTAGTCGATTTTATTTATGAGTTTTTAAATGACTGCTGGACTAATAAAAATTTTAATGCCTTACTTAGAGACAATGCCCAAGATTTGCAAAAATATATAGATGAAGATTTAGATATTATACGTTTTCATTCTCCCGGTGCAATTCCACAACTTGCAACAAGAGCTGAAAATTTTGGTTTTGATAAATATACAGATTTTACAACTGTGTTTAATGTGGAGTATTCTGTATTATCAGACGAAAGCCTTAGGGAGTTTCTTTGTGATTTGGATTTCGGTGAAGACGGAGCTAGAGCATATTACGAATTTACAAATGAACTTCCTAATTTGGTAGACCCTGAAACTTATGAAGTCTCGTCTATTAAATCAAGGTATCCGGAATCTAAAATTATGACTGTTTATTTGCCAAATAAATATCATAACCCACTTGCTTTTTATTTTATATTAATCAACAAAACCTGGAAATTAATAATTGTTGACGACTCTCTTTGTTCTGCTTAACTTTAAATCAATATAATTATGAAAAAAAATATTTTAAAAATTTCAAGTCTTTTGCTAATAAGTATTATTTTTGCTTGTACTAATTCGAGTAAAAATTCAGAGATAAAAAATTCAGAGAATGAAGTCGGAGAAAACGAAGAAATTATTGAAGAAACTATGCTAAACTATGATGATTTTAATATTGCATTTATAATGAGTTCCCGACTTTACTTATATGATGTGAAAACAGATGATTTAATTGACTTTGATTGGGAAACAGACACTGTTTTTAATTGTGTGTTTTCAGATGATAATCAAATATTATATTACACAGTTTCTAAAAATTCTAAACTTATTATAAAAAAAGCTGATTTGTCGGACACTAAGCCTGAAATAAGCATACTCGCTCATTTAGGAAAAGAAACACAGGAGTTTGTTACTGAAACATTTGGTGAAAAAAGTCCGCTTTATCTTTATAATAATCATTTGATATTAAGATGTGATTTTTCTTGGAACGAATATGGTTTTACCAAGTTTTTAGAATATTCAATAGAAAATAATACTCAAAAAACATTAGATTTTAACCAATTTGCATATAAATATGGTGAATATCGAGAATCTAACGAACCAAATAAAGATTATAACTATATTTATAAAAAAACAAAAGAACTTGATTTCTCTATTTACGAGCCTGATGCAGAAGTTAGTGATTTTTATTTTGGAGGCGTATCAAAAGATGAGTCGAAAATTTTCTTTGCAGCGGTTTTAGGATGGGGCGACTATCCTCACGGACCTTATATTATTTCAAATATAGATGGCTCGAAAATGAAAATTTTAGAAAATACAGATATGGCAACAAATGATATGAAGCCTATTTGGTATGGAAATAATTTGATATATATTAGTTATCGTTTTGTTGATGATTATACAAAATCTCAGCAACTTAGATATACAAAAGCAGATAATAACGAATCCCGTTTTATTGCTGAAAGTGTTGACTATTATGCTGTTAAAAATTCGGATTAAATATTTTGGTTTAAACTATGTTTTATATATTTGTCGAAATAATTTAATAAAAAAAAATAAAAAATAAATTATGAAAAAATTAGCATTTATTTTAAGTTTGTTTAGCATAAGTATTTTTACATTTGCTCAACAAGTAGAAATTTCTGAAGATATCGAGACTTTGGAAGAAATGGTTAAACAAGGAAGTCTTGAAGCCATGGGAAAATTAGGATATTGTTATCTTACAGGAACTAATATTGATAAAAATGAAAAAGAAGCTTTTAAATTGTTAAATAATGCTTCAAAATCAGGAGATGCTTTTTCAAATTTTTATCTAGGAAAATGTCATTACGAAGGTATTGGAACCTCCAAAAAATATTCTAAAGCTTTTGGATATATGTCGCATGCCGCCCAACAAAATTTTGAACAAGCTTATAGCTATCTTGGGAGAATGTATTACTTTGGAGAAGGAGTAACAAAAAATAAAAAAGAAGCTGTTAAATGGTTGAAAAAAGCTATTGAAGATGAAAAAGATATAGAGTCATTATATTTATTAGCAAGCTGTTATGATAAAGGAGAAGGTATTTTAAAAAATGAAGCAAAATCTTTTGAATATTTTGAAAAAGCGGCTGACAAAGGGCACGTACAAGCTAGAATAGAACAAGCATATGCTTATAAAATCGGAAAAGGAGTGCAGCAAAATACAGCAAAAGCCGTAGAACTTTATTCTATTATTGCTAAAGAAGGCGACAAAGACGCAGCATATTTTTTAGCAAGTTGTTATGAAAACGGCGATGGAGTTGCTCAAAGCAATTCTTCTGCTTTTCAATGGTATTTACAAGCTGCAGAAAAAGGAAATATTGAAGCTCAAAATAAAGTCGGCGAATATTATTATAAAGGTTTGGGTACAAATCAAAATTATGATAATGCTTTTTCTTGGTTCTCTAAAGCAGCTGATGCAGCAAATCTCCAAGCTTTCAATAATTTAGGAAATTGTTATTATAATGGTCATGGAACAAAACTTGATTATAAAAAAGCTTTTGCAAATTATGTAAAAGCTTCAAAAGACGATATGCCAGAAGCTCTCTATAATCAAGCTGTTTGTTATTCAAAAGGACAAGGCGTAAAACTTAATATGAGAACTTCTGCTCAATTATTGTTTAAAGCCGCACAAGTAGAATATGCTCCAGCTCAAAATTTGTTGGCAACTTATTATATCAACGGAACTGGTGTGGACAGAGATTATAAAAAAGCAATAATTTGGCTTGAGTTTGCTAGTAATCAAGGAAATGCAGACGCTTTTTACAACTTAGCTAATTGCTATGCTAAAGGATTAGGCGTTCAAAAAGATAAAACTAAAGCTAGTAATTTATATTCAAGAGCTGCAGAATTAGGACACGAAGAAGCTAAAAAAGAATTGAAAAAAATTCAATAAACTTTGTATTAAAATAAAATTATTTTTTTAATATATGTCTTATCATTTTGACTTATTTCTAAAATATAAGTGCCTGAAACAAAATTAGATAAATCAATATAATTTTCTGTATAATAATTATCATAAACCAATTTAGCATTTGAGTCATAAATTCTTAGATAAAAATTTTCAGAATTTTCTATATCAAAATATATCATACCACTTGTAGGATTTGGATAAACAGAAAGTTCAGAATAAAAATTTTCAAGCAAATTAGTCCATAATAAAACATTAATATAAACAGTTTTTTCAGCTTGATTATAATTTTGACTATTAGGAGTAAATAAAACATGTAATTCTTGATTATTACCTTGGGGCATATAAGTTCCAAAATTTGGAGTATAGACAAAATCGCCTTCTATATCCGAACTTGCATTTAACTGAACCTCGCTAAGTGCTTGGTTTGTATAAATATCTTCAGGATTTTCCCAATAAATTTCCGTCATAGCTTTTAATATTTCAAAATTTGCATAGATGTAATTTATATTATAATTTGGTCCTAAACTAAGATTGCCTTGTAAAATTTCATAAAATCCTGCATCTTCACCGGATTCTCTTGTAAGCTGACCAGAAAGTACATCATCATTTATTACATTACCTGAAGTAATAGAATAGGTATAAATACTTGGATTTGGTTCTCCATAAATTTTTGATTGATTTTCATTTGCTTTTATAGTAATATTTCTTGGTAGAATTTCAAAATTTGCAGAAATATAATTTATATCATAATTTGAATTAGGCAATATATTTAAACTTCCTTGCAAAATTTCATAAGTTCCCGCATTTTCACCGGATTCTCTTTGCAATTGACCAGTTAAATAATCATTAAAAGCTAAACTTCCTTCAGTTATATAATCAAATTCATAGGGGTCGCTGTGTCCGTAGGTTTTGCTTGTTTCAATTGCATAAACAGTAAATTCTCGTGGAAAAATTTCAAAATAATTTTCTGTTCCAAAAAAACTTAAATTATAATTTGGATTTATTTGAAAATTATCATAAAAAATTTGATATTCTCCAACATTTTCACCGGCTTGGCGATATAAAAACCCGTCAAAAGCATCTCCACTAACAAGACTTCCAGTGTATGAAAAAGTTAATTCCGGGTCTGTCTCTCCATAAATTTTACCTTGATTTGGATCCAAAGTAATTGCTATTTCACGTTTTGTGATTTCAAATTCTGCTCCCGGCATTATTGTTAATTCATAATTAGAGTTAAGCGAAAGATTGCCAGGTAAAATAGCGTACAAACCAATCAACTCACCGCTTTCGCGTGATAATTCACCATAAAAGCTATCACCTGAAGCAAGCTCCGGAGTATAATTAAATGTGAAAATTGGGTCGGAATCCCCATATTCTTTTGATTGATTTGGATTAACTGTTACTAAAACATTCTTCTTTTTTATTTCAAAATCTTGAGAAATAAAGTCTATAAAATAGTTATCGCCTGCACTCAAACTTCCAAGAGTAATAGGATAATTTCCCAATGCTTCACCGGGTTCACGCGATAAAGCTCCAGTAAAACTATCACCAGGTTCTAAATTTCCATAAACAAAATAAGTTAATACAGGATCTGGGTCTCCATAAAATTTAGATTGGTTTGGGTCTGCTTTAAGGCTTATACTTTTGGGTAAAATTTCAAAATAATCAGATTGGTAAACAAATGTATAATTCGGTGAGATTTCAAGACTTCCAACAGTAATTTCATATTGTCCGACTTCTTCGCCTGCAATTCGTTCTAAACTTCCGCTTATATAGTTTCCTGAATACAGATATTCACTTAAAGAATAAGTAAAACTAGCTGGATCTGGCATGCCAAACGCTTTGCTTTGATTAGGATCGGCTGTAATTATAATTTCTTTTGGCGTAATTGTAAAAATATCAGAAACAAAATTAATTTCATAATTATTTGATAAAGCTAAATTATTTTGTAAAATCTGATATTCACCAATATCTTCGCCTGGTTCTCTGCTTAAAAATCCTGTAAAATTATCATTACCAATTAAACCACCACTATAAGTATATGTAAAAGGCGTTGGGTCTGAACCTGTATAAACTTTTGTTTGATTAGCATCGGCAATAACGGAAATCTTGCGTTTTAAAATTTTAAAATCTTCAGAATTATAATTTAAAATATAATTATCGCTTAAATTTAATGTTCCTTGATTTATACTGTAAACACCAACATTTTCACCGCTAGAGCGAATAAGTTCTCCTTCAAAATTGTCGTCTCCAACTAATTCCGGCGAGTATTCATAAGTTAAATCGGGGTCTTCATCTCCAAAATATTTATTTTTTTCTTCTGCAAAAACATCAATTTCTTTTTGATTTACAATAAGAGTTTTTGAAACTTGTGGAGCGGAAAAATACGCATAATTACCCTCTTGGTTTGCATAAATTTCGCATTCTCCCGCGTTAATAATAGATATAATATTTCCATTTTCACCGGTACAAGCAGCTATATTTGGGTCAGAGCTTGTAAAAACAACATCTAAATCAGAACTAGCATTAGCAGAAATTAAAAAATCAGCATCTCCATAAGTTTTTATTTCAAAATCAGCAAAATCTGTAATTAGTTGTTCATGTTTTCTTCCAATTCCAACAACATTTATAATATAAGGATTATTATTTATATCGTTAGTATTAATTACAATTTGAGCACTTAATTCTCCATAAAAACTTGGTTCAAATCTAAGTGAAAAATGCGTATTATCATTAGGCATGACATAATTTTCGGTATTTTCTTGAAATACAATAAAAGATTCATCATCTCCATTTTCGCCAAATTGAATTAATGGATTTTCAGTAAGGTATAATGTAGCCGCTCCAATATTTGAAATATAAAAATCAACAAAATCGCTAGAATTACCAACAGCAATTTCTCCAAAATCATAAACTCCGCCATTTTCAACAAATAAAGCATCTTGACTTACAATAATTTCTGCAAAATTCTCAAAAATATAAGCTGCACCTGCACTTTTCAAATCATTTAAGTTATTTTCGTCATGATCTTGGTGTAGAGCACCTGCTATTATTTTATTTTCATAAATTGAAACAGAATAAGCAAAATGATCTGCTGTATCTCTGTCGGAAGCCACGATTTTTTGAGTATATATCCATTCGTCATAAGCATTTCTGTACATGTAAAATCCTCCTGAATGAGCAGCAAAGTTTTGCCCCTCAGCATCCCAGCCTTGTTGATGAGTTGCTACTGCTATTGTATTTTCATAAATCGAAACGTCTGAACCAAACTGATTGTACCAATTAAATAAGGGAGAGTCAGGCTCGTGAAGTTTTTTTACTTGCGTCCAAGTTTCATCTTCTAGTTTAAAAATATAAGCAGAACCCAAATCAGCTGTTTCGGGATAAATCTCTCCAAATTCATTGCGGTTATCGTTAGGAGCCCCAACTATTAAATGATTACCATAAATATCTACACTATAACCAAAAAAATTAGCTTCATGTCTATCTTCTGCCACTATTTTTTGACTTTGCTCCCAAGTTTGGGAATTATATTTATAAATATAAACAGCACCTGCACCTGGCATTTCTTCCTCTTCATTTGCATCAAAAGCACTTCTACAACCTATAGCTAAATAATCGTTGTGAATTGAAACTGAATTTCCAAAATAACGAAAACTATTTGATGTTGTAGGATTTAAAATTTGTGTTAAATTCCACGTAGTTTCTTGTTTTTCATAAATATAAACTTTACCTCGTATGCCACTTGCTTGCATGGCTGCAACTACAATAAAATTATCATTAATAGCCACACTACTTCCAAATAAGTCAAACTTAAGTCCGTCTGGTGCTATTAAGTTTTGCTGAAGTTCCCATACATCATTATTTCTTTTATAAATAAAAGCTTCTCCTTGGCTAGTATCATAAACAGCTATATTTCTGCCTGGACTTCCAATTATTGCATAATCCTCATGTAAAGCAACAGATGCTCCAAATCCATCATACATATCTCCGTCTTCTAAACATAATTTTTGTTGTACTTGCCAATCTTCTCCATCATATTTATAGATATAAGCAGCTCCAACACTATCTACATATTCATCTTTATCGTTAAAGTTAAAATCGTAGGGAGCTCCTACTATAGCATAATCTCCGTAAATATCTACAGAATAACCGAAATTTGCACCTTTCCATCTTTCTGTTGCACAAATTTTATTAATCTCCATCCAATTTTGAGCCACTATATTTTGCGAAAATAAAAACCCTAATAATATACCGGATAATGTTATGTAAATAGTTTTCATAGCAATCTATTTTATATTAAACATTTTATTATATAATATAGACGTTTATTTTGCGTTTTCGTTGCCTGAGAAATAAAAAATTTAAAATAAAATTATTTTTTTAATATATGTCTTATCATTTTGACTTATCTCTAAAATATAAGCGCCTGAAACAAAATTAGATAAATCAAAATAATTTTCTGTATAATAATTATCATAAACCAATTTAGCATTTGAATCATAAATTCTTAGATAAAAGTTTTCAGAAGTTTCTGTATCAAAATATATCATACCACTTGTAGGATTTGGATAAACAGAAAGTTCAGAATAAAAATTTTCAAGCAAATTAGTCCCTAATAAAACATTAATATAAACAGTTTTTTCAGCTTGATTATAATTTTGACTATCAGGAGTAAATAAAACATGTAATTCTTGATTATTACCTTGGGGCATATAAGTTCCAAAATTTGGAGTATAGACAAAATCGCCTTCTATATCAGAACTTGCATTTAACTGAACTTCGCTAAGTGCTTGGTTTGTATAAATGTCTTCAGGATTTTCCCAATAAATTTCTGGTGTTGCTTTTAATATTTCAAAATTTGAAGGAATGTAATTTATATTATAATTTGGTCCTAAACTAAGATTGCCTTGTAAAATTTCATAAAAT
>Ga0172382_10002078_pt1 | contig 34216 bp, 38 predicted proteins | sample Leawel138RmetaG_FD_122245 | JGI IMG/M metagenome (GOLD analysis project Ga0172382, IMG submission 122245) | Leachate microbial communities from a municipal landfill in Southern Ontario, Canada - Leachate well 138R metaG | ecosystem: Engineered > Solid waste > Landfill > Unclassified | place...
GGCCCGGCTGAAGGACTACCGCCGCGTCGCGACACGCTACGACAAGCTCGCCGACAACTTCCTCGCCGGCGTGCTCATCGCAGCCATCGTCAGCTACTGGGCCAAATGAGTCCGGACCCTAGCGCTTCATCCAGGGTTTGGAGGCGCCGGCGGGCATGCCTGCCTGTTCGCGCCGGACCTTGGCGGCAGGGCCCTTCGGCCGCTGCTCCTGGGCGGCCTTCTTCAGGCGTAGCGCCCGCTGCATCGGCGTCTCGGCGTCGGGGTCGGGGGAGGTGCTCATGGGCGCAAGGCTAGCACGTCCGGCGGCCCATGAGCGGAAAGTTCGGCGAGCGAGGGCTCAGATGACCCCCAGCGCCTCCATCGCCTCGGCCACGCGCACGAAGCCGGCGATGTTGGCGCCCAGCACGTAGTCGCCCGGCGCGCCGTACTCCTCGGCGGTGGCGGCGCAGCGGTCGTGGATGTCGCGCATGATGCCGGCCAGCCGCGCCTCGGTCTGCTCGAAGGTCCAGCTGTCGCGCGAGGCGTTCTGCTGCATCTCCAGGGCGGATGTGGCGACGCCGCCGGCGTTGGCGGCCTTGCCGGGGGCGAACAGCACGCCCGCCTCCTGGAAGATCCGCACCGCCTCCGGCGTGGAGGGCATGTTGGCGCCTTCGCCTACGGCCAGCACGCCGTTCTTGACCAACTCGCGGGAGTCGCGGCCGGTCAGCTCGTTCTGCGTCGCCGACGGCAGGGCGATGTGGCAGGGCACGTCCCAGATGGATCCGTCGTCGATGTATTTGACGGTGCCGCCCTTGGCCTTGGCGTACTCGGAGATGCGGCCGCGGCGCACTTCCTTGATCTCTTTGACAAGGTCCAGGTCGATGCCGTCCTCGTCGACCACATAGCCGTTGGAGTCCGAGCAGGCGACGACCTTGCCGCCGAATTCGGCCAGCTTCTCCATGGCGTAGATCGCCACATTGCCGGACCCGGAGACCACGGCCCGCAGGCCGCCCAGGTCGCGGTCGCGGGTCGCCAGCATGCGCTCGACGAAATAGACCGCGCCGTAGCCGGTGGCCTCGGTGCGCGCCCGCGAGCCGCCGTAGACCAGCCCCTTGCCGGTGAGCACGCCGGCCTCGTAGCGGTTGGTCAGCCGCTTGTACTGGCCGAACAAATAGCCGATCTCGCGCCCGCCGACCCCGATGTCGCCGGCCGGCACGTCGGTGTACTCGCCCAGGTGTCGGTAGAGCTCGGTCATGAACGACTGGCAGAAACGCATGATCTCGGCGTCCGAGCGGCCGCGCGGGTTGAAGTCCGAGCCGCCCTTGCCGCCGCCGATCGGCATGCCGGTCAGGGCGTTCTTGAAGGTCTGCTCGAAGCCCAGGAACTTTATGATCCCGACGTTGACCGACGGGTGGAAGCGGACGCCGCCCTTGTAGGGGCCGAGCGCCGAGTTGAACTGCACGCGGAAGCCGCGGTTGATCTGGACTTGGCCGGCGTCGTCCACCCAGGGAATGCGGAAGATGATCTGCCGTTCGGGCTCGCAGATCCGCTCGATGAGGGCGTTGTTGAGGTAGTCCGGATGCTTGGCGATGACGCGCCCGAGGCTTTCCAGTACTTCGCGAACCGCCTGGTGGAACTCGGGCTCGCCGGCGTTGCGCCGCAGGACCTCGGCCAGAATGGGCTCGAGCTTTTCGTCAATCTGACTCATGAACTTGCACCGGTACGAAAGCGGCCCAACGCACGGCCGTCGGGCGCCTCTTTAACCTTTGAAGTCCCGGACGCCAAAAAAAAGCGCAGCCTTTGCCGCGCAAATGGTCATCGGAGCGAGCGGTGACCGGTTACGCGAAGCGCTGCCCGCCACCCCGCTTCGGTCAGGCCCGGCGCGCCTCGCGGGCCTGTTCGCGGCTCTGGGCGAGACGGGCGAAGACGTAGTCCCACAGGTCCGCGATCTCGCGGGCGGCGGCGCGATCCGACGTCTCCTCGGCCGAACGGCCGCGCTCGAGGGCGGTCTGGTAGCTGGTCCGGGCGCGCAGGATCACCGGGGCGACCGGCGCCTGCATGTAGTCGAGGCCTTTCAGGATGCGCTTGACCAGCGGGCTCTCGACGCCCTCACGCGCCACCGGCGCCTGGTTGAGCACCACGGCCGCGGGCTTGCCGAGCCGGCGGACGATGGACAGCGTGCGAACGAGGCCGGCCAGGTCCAGCAAGGTGGGGCGGACGACCATGATCGCCAGGTCGGCGAGCACGATGGCCTCGCTGACGTCCTCGACCTGTCCGGCCGGGGTGTCGATGACCAGTAGCTGCTTGCCCAGGCCCTCGGCGGCGAACTGGGTGTTGAGGAGGGTCGCGCCTGAGACGATGGCCACCTGCGGGCCGGGGCCTTCGCGAGCGGAAAGCACGTCCTGGGCCGACTTCTGCGGGTCGCTGTCGGCCAGCAGGGTGTCGACGCCGCGGAGGTGGGCGGCCAGCGCCAAGTGAGTGGCGACCGTGGTCTTTCCCGAGCCCCCCTTGAGGGCGATCACCGCCACAGTTCTCAAGATGCACCTCGCGAGCTCTTCCCGCCCAGCGTCCCTTCATAGGGCGGAATCAGGCGGGTTCACGGCGATCCCGCGAAGCAGCGGCGATACGTCACGCGGCTACCGCAGTGAAGCTCAGATTCCCGCCCCGGCGTCGAGGTTGCGCAGCTTGGCCTCGTGTTCGGCCGCCTCGGCCTCGATCCAGGCGATGAAGGCCTTCACCTGCGGCAGGCGGCCCTTCGCCTTCGGATGGACCAGGTAGTAGGCGAAATCGACGGCGGTCTGGTCCTGCAGCGGCGCGACCAGGCGGCCGGCGTCCAGGTCGGCCTGGGCCAGAGTGCGCTTGGCCAGCGCAACACCGCGGCCATTGGCGGCCGCCTCGATGACCAGGCTGGACTGGTTGAAGCGCGGGCCGCGGGTGCCCTCGACGCCCTTCACCCCGCGGGCGGCCAGCCACATGGTCCAGTCGGGGCAGCTGTCGTCGGGCTCGGGCGAGCCGTCGTGCAGCAGCACGTGTCGGGCCAGGTCGGCGGGGGTGTTGATCGGGTTGGAGGCGACGAGCTCGGGGCTGGCGACCGGGATCACCGTCTCGCTCATCAGCCGGCGCACCTCCAGCCCAGGATAGCGGCCGCCGCCGTAGCGGATGGCCAGGTCCACCTCGCCGGCGGTGAGATCCACCACGTCGATGCCGGCCGACAGCCACACGTCCACCTGCGGGTGGGCGTCCTCGAACTTGCCGAGCCGCGGCACCAGCCACTTGGCGGCGAACGAGGGGGCGGCGGTCAGCGTCAGCCGCCGGCCATCCACCGCGGCGGTGAGCAGCGAGGCGGCCTCGGCCAGCCTGTCGAACGCCTCGCGCAGGGCGGGCAGGGCGGTCTGCGCCGCGTCGGTCAGCAACAGGCCCTTGGGCGTGCGCTTGAAGAGCGCCGCGCCCACGTAGTCCTCGAGGTTCTGGATCTGCTGGGAGACCGCGCCCGGGGTCACCGACAACTCGTCGGCGGCGCGGCTGAAGTTCAGGTGCCGGGCCGCGGCCTCGAACGCCCGGAGCGCGTTGAGCGGCGGAAGGCGGCGTCTCTCGACGGGTCGTTCCATAAGTTTTGCTGACAGCCCCGGCAGAAGTCCTTGGGTTGCGAAGTGGCGCCTCGCGTCCCAGTTTGCAACCGTCCGGAGGTGTCTCGGCCCTTTCACCTTCAGGACGCGGCGGGGCGGACGAGCAGTCCGCCCCGCACTGAATTTTAACATGCCGGTGTTAGAGAAGCTAAACCCATGACGACGCAACGCTCCTCGAGGCCGCCCAGGGCGCGACGGCTCGTCGTGCTGGGGCGCGGCGCGGCCGCCCGCAGCCAGGGACGCGTGTGGCTGGTGGGCGCCGGACCCGGCGATCCGGAACTGTTGACGCTGAAGGCGCTGAAGGCGCTGCAGATGGCCGACGTGGTGGTCCACGACGGGCTGGTCTCGGACGAGGTGCTCGACCTGGCCCCGGCCGCCGCCCGCCGCATCAGCGTCGCCAAGCGCAAGTCGCGCCATTCCTACGCGCAGGACGAGATCAACCGGATGCTGGTGGCCTTCGCCCGCGAGGGTCTTGAGGTCGTGCGGCTGAAGGGCGGCGACCCGTTCGTCTTCGGCCGCGGCGGCGAAGAGCTGGAGGCCTGCCGCGAGGCGGGCGTCGAGTGCCATGTGGTGCCCGGGGTGACCGCGGCGCTGGCGGCGGGGGCCTCGGCCGGCGCGCCGCTGACCCACCGCGGCTCGGCCCAGGCGGTGACCTTCGTGACCGGCCACGCCGCCGTCGGCGAGGCGCCCGACCTCGACTGGGCTGCGCTCGCCCGCGCCAACCAGACGGTGGTGATCTACATGGGCCTGTCCACCGCCGCGGCGATCGGCGACCGGCTGATGGCGGCCGGGCGCGACGGGGCCACCCCCGCGCTGATCGTCGAGAACGCGAGCCGCAGCGACGAGCGGCGCATCGTCACCACGCTTTCCGGCCTTGCGGGGGCGGCCGAGACCCTGGCGGGCCCGGCGCTGCTGATGGTCGGCGAGGCGATGGCGTTGGCGACGGCGGGCTCATCGCCGGCCGGCGTCCAGCCTCTCAAGGTTCAGGGAGTCTCCCAATGAAGGGCCTCACCGCCAACCGTCTGATCGACGGCGAGGTCGTGTTCTGGAACGCCGGCGAGTGGGTCGAGCGCTTCGCGGACATCGAGATGTTCGAGGACGCCGCCGCGGCCGAGGCCGCGGAGGCGCACGCCAAGGCGCAGCCGACCGTCGTGGTCGATCCCTACCTGATGGATCTGGTGGAGATCGACGGGGTGTGGATTCCGGTCGCCTATCGCGACCGGCTGCGCGCCCTGGGGCCCACCAACCACCTGCAGCACGGCAAGCAGGCCGAGGGCGGCAAGGTGGTCGAGACCCTGCAACACGCGCACACCGCGGCCCGCTCCACCGGCCGCATCAACCTGATCAAGCGTAAGTGAGGGCGGGATGTACCGCTACGACACCATCGACAAGGAGTTCGTCGCCGACCGGGCGAACGAGTTCCGCGAACAGGTCGGTCGCCGCCTGGCGGGCGAGATCACCGAGGAGCAGTTCAAGCCGATCCGGCTGATGAACGGCCTCTATCTGCAGCTGCACGCCTACATGCTGCGGATCTCGATCCCCTACGGGACGCTGAACGCGGCCAAGCTGCGCAAGCTGGCCTGGATCGCCAAGACCTACGACCGCGGCTACGGCCACTTCACGACCCGCACCAACCTTCAGCTGCACTGGATCAAGCTGAAGGACGCGCCGGACATCCTGGAGCATCTGGCCGAGGTCGAGATGCACGCGATGCAGACCTCCGGGAACTGCATCCGCAACATCACCGCCGATCCCTATGCCGGGGCGACTTCCGACGAGCTGGACGATCCGCGCGTCTGGTCCGAGGCGATCCGCCAGTGGGCCACCCTGCACCCGGAATTCTCGTTCCTGCCGCGCAAGTTCAAGATCGCGGTCTCGGCCTCGGCCAAGGACCGCACGGCGACGCGCATCTACGACATCGGCCTGGCGATGCGCCGCGGTCGCAACGGCGAGCTGGGCTTCGAAGTGATGGTCGGCGGGGGCCTGGGCCGCACGCCCTACCTGAGCCACACCATCCGCGAGTTCCTGCCTACCCGGCGCCTGCTGTCGTACCTGGAGGCGATCCTGCGGGTCTACAACCGGCACGGTCGGCGGGACAATCCGTGGAAGGCGCGGATCAAGATCCTGGTCAACCAGCTCGGCGCCGAGGAGTTCGCCCGCCAGGTCGAGGAGGAGTGGGCCAAGTCCGACCACGAGCTGGTCGACCTGCCCGACATCGAACTGGCCCGCATCCGCGGCCACTTCGCCAAGAGCTTCGAGACCCTGCCCGCGCGCAGCGAGGCGTTCGAGGCGGCCAAGGCGGCGGACCCCGAATTCGCGCGCTGGACGCGTCACAACCTGCATCCGCACAAGGCGCCGGGGTACGCCATCGTCGACGTCTCGCTGAAGACGCCGGGCTTGACCCCCGGCGACGCCAGCAGCGAGCAGATGGAGCTGGTCGCCGACCTGGCCGAGCGCTACTCGCTCGACGAGGCGCGGGTGAACTACCAGCAGAACCTGATCCTGCCGCACGTGAAGCTGGAGGACGTCCCGGCGGTCTGGCGCGAGCTGAAGGCGGCCGGGCTGGCGACGCCGAACATCGACCTCGTCACCGACATCATCGCCTGCCCGGGGCTGGACTACTGCACCCTGGCCAACGCCCGGGCGATCCCGATCGCCCAGCAGATCGCCGAGCGGTTCGCCGACGACGAGAAGGCCGAGGAGATCGGCGAGCTGAAGATCAAGATCAGCGGCTGCATCAACGCCTGCGGCCACCACCACGTCGGCCACATCGGCATCCTGGGCGTCGATAAGAAGGGCGAGGAGTTCTACCAGGTCACCCTGGGAGGCTCGGGCGCCGAAGACGCGGCGCTGGGCACCATCCTGGGCCCCGCCCTGCCGTACGAGAAGGTCGCCGAGGCCGTCGAGCAGCTGGTCGAGGTCTATTTGCGCGAACGCAAGGACGGCGAGCGGTTCCTCGACACATTCCGGCGCACCGGCGTCGCCCCGTTCAAGGAGGCCGTCTATGCCGACGTACATTAAGCTGACCCAGGACGGCCTGACGACGGTGGAGGACCCCTTCACCTTCGTCGCCGACGACGACCAGTACATCCCGCCGGGCGACGTGATCCTGTCGCTGGCGAGGTTCCAGACCGACGGCGAGCGTCTCCTCTCCGAAGGCCGTGCCGTGGGCGTGAGGGTCACCGCCGACGAGACGGTGGAAAGCCTGGCCTACGACCTGCCCAGGCTGTCGGTGGTGGCGCTGGAGTTCCCCAAGTTCCGCGACGGGCGCCAGTACTCCAACGGGCGCCTGCTGCGCGAGCGCTACGGCTACGAAGGCGAGGTGAGGGCGGTGGGCGACGTGCTGCGCGAGCAGGCGCAGTTCATGCTCCGCTGCGGCATCGACGCCTTCGAACCGGCCGACGGCTCGACGCCCGAGGCCTGGGCCCATGCGGCCGGGCGATTCCGCCACGTCTATCAGCGCGCCGCCGACGAGCGGGTCCCGGCCTTCGTCCTGCGTGCGGAGAGGCAGTAATGGCTTACGATACCCTGGATCGACCTAAGTCTCTGGCCGCGCGGCTCGACGCCGAGCTGCGGCACGCCCACCCGACCAGCGTCATCGCGGCGGCGCTCGAGCAGTTCGGCGACAAGCTGGCCCTGGTCTCGTCGTTCGGGGCGGAGTCGGCGGTGCTGCTGCACCTGGCGGCCCAGGTCAGCAAGGACATCCCGGTGCTGTTCCTCGAGACGGGGATGTTGTTCGGCCAGACCCTGGACTATCGCAAGAACCTGGCCGCGCACCTGGGCCTGAACGACGTGCGGGACCTTCGGCCGCACTACCAGGACCTGGCGACCGCCGATCCCAAGAACGACCTGTGGAAGCGCGACACCGACGCCTGCTGCCACATCCGCAAGGTGCTGCCGCTCGATCGGGCTCTGGTCGACTTCGACGGCTGGATCACCGGCCGCAAGCGGTTCCACGGCGGCGACCGGCTCAGCCTGCCGGTGGTCGAACAGGCGGACGGCAAGGTGAAGTTCAACCCGCTGGCCAATTGGGGTAAGGCCGAGCTCGACGCCTATGCGGCCGAGCACGAGCTGCCGGCCCATCCGCTGGTGGCCCAGGGCTTCCCCTCGATCGGCTGCTGGCCGTGCACGCAACCCGTGGAGGAAGGCGAAGACGTCCGCGCAGGACGCTGGAAGGGGTTGGAGAAGACGGAATGCGGCATACATGTCGCTCGCGCGCCCGGCGCCGTCGTGAACCTGGGCGGCGACATCTAGGCCGCCCACGAGGAAAGCAGATCAGAGTCCCATGAGCGACGTCACCGTGGCCGCGCCGGCCGTCAAAAAGGCCGGGGCCTTCTTCGTCGAGACCGTGACCTGGGTCCAGCACTGGACCGAGAGCCTGTTCTCGTTCCGCACGACCCGGGATCCCTCGCTGAGGTTCCAGTCGGGCCAGTTCGTCATGGTCGGCCTGGAGGTGGACGGCAAGCCGCTGGTGCGCGCCTATTCGATCGCCTCGCCCGCCTGGCACGAGGAGCTCGAGTTCTACTCGATCAAGGTGCCGGACGGCCCGCTGACCTCGCGCCTGCAGAAGATCGAGGTGGGCGACCAGGTGTTGATCGGCCGCAAGCCGACGGGGACGCTGGTGCTCGACGGTCTGCGCCCGGGCAAGCGGCTCTACATGGTCGGCACCGGCACCGGCCTGGCCCCCTGGCTGTCGCTGGCCCGCGACCCCGAGGTCTACGAGCGCTTCGACGACGTGATCGTCACCCACACGGTGCGCAAGGTCGAGGACCTCAACTACCGCGAACTGTTCGAGCAGGAACTGCCGAACCACGAGCTCCTCGGCGAGATCGTCGCCGGCAAGCTGCGCTATTACCCGACTGTGACCCGCGAGCCGTTCAAGACCAACGGCCGGATCACCGACCTGATCACCTCGGGCAAGCTGTTCGAGGACCTGGGCGTGCCGCCGCTGGACCCCAAGGTCGATCGGCTGATGCTGTGCGGCGGCCCCTCGGTGCTGGCCGACCTCAAGCAGATCCTGCTCGACCGCGGCTACGAGGAAGGCAGCGTCGCCAGCCCCGGTGATTTCGTTCTCGAGAAGGCCTTCGTCGAAACCTGAGGCCGCTTTAGTCGACTGCGACTTCCTCTCTCGCCAGTGGCGGGGGAGGAAGCGCGGCGTTGTCCCACAAATGAAAAGCCCCTCCGCGAGGGAGGGGCGAGGCCGGCCAGGCTCTCTCCTGCGCGCCTAGCTCGGCGGGCAGCCCTTGAACTGGCCGACCTTTGTGACCGTCAGGCGGGACAGGTTCAGCGGCATCATCGGCTTCATCGAGGCCTTGCCGTGACCGGTGTAGAGGTCGATGCGCTCGCCCTTGATCGCGCCGCCGACGTCGGACGCGTACCAGTAGCCGTCGTGTCTGGACCCGTCGGGCATCGGCAGGCCGACGGTCTCCTTGATGAACAGCACCGTGCGGCGCGGGATCAGGTTCTTGTCGATGGCCGCGGTGCGCATGGCCACGACCTTGCAGCCCAGGCTGTCCAACGCGCCCACCCCCTTGGCGCCCGCGTGATACAGCGTCGCCTTCAGCTTGTAGCCCGGCGAGCCGGGGGACGACCCCGTCAGGGCCGAGACGATCAGGTCGCCGATCGGATCGTTCGTCGCGGCTTGCGCGTTGGAAGCGATGGCGATGAGGGGAATGGCGGCTGCCAGGGCGGCGAGGCGACGTCGCATGGACGCGGCTCCTTCGTCGTTGAGCTGGTAGTCGCGTTCCGTAACGGCCGGGAGCCTTGAGGACAACCCTCAAAGGTTATCATCGCTCGTCTGCGCGACAATCTGGCCCACGACCTGCTGGTCCTTGCCGAAGATCTGAGCTCTACCCACCGATGTTCGCCCATTACGGGCCGAGTCGGGAGGGACGGCCCATGCGGATCTACGGCGATCGGGTGTCGGGCAACTGCCTGAAGGTGAAGTGGACGGCCGACCATCTCGGCCTGCCCTACGAGTGGATCGACGTCGACGTCCTGAACAACGGGACGCGGGCGCCCGAATTCCTGGCGCTGAACCCGGCCGGACAGGTCCCGACGGTAGTGCTGGACGACGGCCGCCCGCTCGCGCAGTCCAACGCCATCATCCTGCACCTGGCCGATGGCTCCGACCTGATCCCGGCCGATGCCTACCAGCGGGCCAAGATGTTCGAGTGGATGTTCTGGGAACAGTATAGCCACGAGCCCTACATCGCCGTCGCCAGGTTCCAGGTCCGCTACCTGGGCAAGCCGTTGGCGGACCTCGACGAACGGTTGGTGACTCGCGGCGGGGCGGCGCTGGCGCTGATGGACAGGGCGCTCGCTGGCGGCGGCTTCCTGGCCGGGCCGCTCAGTCTCGCCGACGTTTCGCTCGTCGCCTATACCAGATGGGCCCACGAGGGCGGATTCGACCTCTCCCGCTATCCGGCCGTACAGGCCTGGGTCGGCCGGGTGGAGGTGGCGCTGAACATCACCGACTAGGAGCCTGTCGTTGGCCCGCTTCGCTTTCGCCGCCGTGGCGGCCGCCCTGGTGTTGTCGGCTTCGGGGGACGCCCTGGCGTGGGGCGCGACGGGCCACCGGCTGGGCGGGATCGCCGCCATGCAGGCGCTGCCGGCCGACCTGCCGGCCTTCCTTAGGACGCCCGTCGCGGTCGCCGACGTCGGCGAGCTGTCGCGCGAGCAGGATCGCACCAAGGGCGCCGGCCGGCTGCACGACACCAGCCGCGACCCGGCCCACTTCGTGGACATCGACGACGAGGGTAGGGTGCTGGGCGGCCCGCCGTTCTCGCCCATGCCGCCGACCAGGGCCGAGTACGAGACCGCGCTCCGCGACCACGGCCTGGATTCGTGGAAGGCCGGCTGGCTGCACTACGCCATCGTCGACGGAGTGCAGCACCTGACCAAGGACTTCGGCTACTGGCGGGCGCTGAAGGCGGCCGAGAAGCGGGCGAGGGGACAGCGCAGGGCCTGGCTCGCCGCCGACCGGCGTCGGCGCGAGGCGTTGATCCTGCAGAGCATCGGCCACCTGTCGCACTACGTCACCGACGGGGCCCAGCCGCTGCACGCCAGCGTCCACTTCAACGGTTGGGGCGACTACCCGAACCCCAAGGGATTCACCCGGGCCAGAATCCACGGCCCCTTCGAGGGCGACCTGGTGGTGAGCGGCGTGACGTTGGAGGGCGTGCGGGCGCGGATGGCGCCATTCCGAGACTGCGCCTGTCCCGTCGAGCAGCGGACGGTGGACTACCTGACCGCCTCGGCCGGCCAGGTGGAGGCGCTCTACGAGCTGGAGAAGGCGGGCGGCATCGCGCCGGGCGATCCTCGGGGCCTCGCCTACGCCACCGAGCGGGTGGCGGTGGGGGCCTCCGAGCTCCGCGACCTGATCGTCTTCGCCTGGCGAGCCAGCGCCGAGGCCGAGGTCGGCTGGAGGCCGGTGAAGGTGTCAGACGTCGAGGCGGGCCGCGTCGATCCCTACGACGCCCTGCGCGGGGTCGACTGATGCCGGTCCCGCAGTTCGGCGAGCCGGCCTCCGGGCGCGAGCACAAGGACCGGCCGGCAGCGTTCGGGATCGCCGAACAGGACGGGCGCATCGCCCTGGTGCGGGTGGAGAAGGTCGGAAGCGCGCCCTGGCTCGACCTGCCCGGCGGCGCGCTCGACCCCGGAGAGGACGAGGCGGCGGCGCTTGTGCGCGAGTTCGGCGAGGAGACGGGTCTCGCCATCCGCGCGGGTGAACGCTTCACCCGTGCAGACCAGTACTTCCTCAAGACCGACGGCGAGGCGGTGAACAACCGCGCCGGCTTCTGGGCCGTGGCGTCCTTCGCGCCGGCCCCGCAGCTGAAGATCGAGGACGACCACACGCTCGTCTGGCTCGATCCGCACGAGGCCATCGTCCGCCTCCGCCACGAGGCCCACGCCTGGGCGGTGGCGGCGTGGCTGCGGCGGAGAGGGGATATTGCAGGTGACAGGTAGGCCTGCGGCCAACCAGTCACCGCAGCTCGTCGGTGACTGGTTGCGCGCAGCGCTACCTGTCGCCTCGCTTCGCGTCCGCGTTGCGCGCGGCGCCGGCGGGAGCTAAGCGGGGCGGCTCCAATCCAACGAAGGCGAATTCCCGATGGCTGAGGCGCGGATCATCGACGGCAGGCCCATTTCCGACCGGCTGCAGGCCGAGGTGGCCGCCGAGGTGGCGCGGTTGAAGGCGGCGCACGGCCTGCAGCCCGGGCTGGCCGTCGTGCTGGTCGGCGACGATCCGGCCAGCCAGATCTACGTGCGCTCCAAGGGCGAGCGGTCGCAGGCCGTGGGCATGCATTCGGTGACCCGCCGGCTGCCCGAGGCGACCACCCAGGAGGAGCTGCTGGCGGTGGTCGCCGAGCTCAACGCCGACCCCGCCATTCACGGGATTCTTGTGCAGCTGCCGCTGCCCAAGCACCTCGACCAGCGGCCGGTGATCGCCGCCATCGATCCGGCCAAGGACGTCGACGGCCTGACCACCGTCAACGCCGGCCTGCTGGCCAGCGGGCTGCCGGCGCTGACCCCCTGCACGCCGCTCGGCTGCATGATCATGCTGCGCGAGACGCTGGGCGACCTGACCGGCCTGCGGGCCGTGGTGGTCGGCCGCTCGGTGCTGGTCGGCCGCCCGATCGCCCAGCTCTTGCTGCAGGCGGACTGCACGGTGACCATCGCCCACTCGCGCACCCGCGACCTGCCGGCCGTCTGCCGCGAGGCCGACATCCTGGTGGCCGCCGCCGGCCAGCCGCAGATGATCAAGGCCGACTGGATCAAGCCGGGCGCCACGGTGATCGACGTCGGCATCAACCGGGTGCCGTTCCGCGATCCGGTGAAGGCCGCCCAGGGCAAGACCAAGGTGGTCGGCGATGTCGACTACAAGCCCGCCAGCAAGGTCGCCGGCGCCATCACCCCGGTCCCCGGCGGCGTCGGCCTGATGACCGTCGCCTGCCTCCTGAAGAACACCGTCACCGCCGCCAAGCGGATCTACGGCATCGCAGACTAGGGACGCACGACTCGCCCGACCGCCTTGACTGAAGGGCGACGCAGGCCTGGCGGCCGCACCGGATGGTCGTCCGGTGGAGAGAATCAGCCCTGCGAGCCGGCGACCTCGTTCGTCCAGCCCACCAGGTCGCGCACCACGGCGGTGACGGCCTGGTCGTAGGCCGCGACGATGGCGCCGACGCGGTTGTCGCCGGCGCGGACCGCCTGGCTGAACATCCGCTCGCCGGCGACCGAACGGTCGGCCTGGCGGGTCAGCACGGCGCGCACCTGCACCACCACCTGCGGCGCGGCATCGGGGCCGTTGTCGTACACCGTCTCGAAGGCGCGCACATCGAGGCGCAGCGCCAGGTCGGCCCGGGCGAACTCGCCGCGGGTGACCAGCCGGGCCGCGCCCGGGTTGCCGTCGAAGCCGCGGGCCACGGCCTCGTCGAACAGCACGCTGGCCGGGGCCACCCAGCGGGCGGCGGCGATGTAGGCCGCCTGGCCGCCGCTGACGGTCAGGATGCGGTCGCCCGCCGAGGCCTGCGGGAAGCGGGCGGGGGGCTTGAGCAGCCCCACCTGCGTCTGAGCCGGCGGCGCCTCGCCGATCGGGTCGACGTCGAAGCGGTAGAGCTGGGCAGGGTCGCTCTTGGGCAGCAGCGAGATGCAGCCGCTCAGGCCGAGCGCCGCCAGTAGGACGATCAGGGTTCGGACGGGCGCCGTCATGGTTCGACCTTCATCTCTTGCGACGGCGCCTTGCCGATCACGCTCTGGGGACTGCTCTGGATTTCGTTGACCAGCCGCTGGAGGGACTCCGCGGTCTGCTGCAGCTCGATCATCGTTGAGGTCATGGCCGGTAGGCCGTTGCTGGCGAAGTCGGTGGTGGGACCCTCGAGCCTGGCGATCATCGAGCGGGCGTCGCGGGCGGCTGCGCCCGCCTCCTCTGCGGCGGCGGCGAGATTGGCCATGGTGCGCCGGCCGTCTTCCTCCACCAGGCCGCGGCTGGAGGCGGCCAGCTGCTGGATCTCGCGGGTGGTCGCGTCAATCGACTGCAGCGCCTTCTGGGCGTCGGCCATGATGGCCCGCCGCTCGCGCAGCTCGGCTGTGATCGCCTGGGCGTCGGAGAGGGTGGCCGAGAAGGTCTTGATGTTCTGATCGGACAGCACCCGGTTGACCCGGTCCAGCGCCTCGATGGTTCGGGTCAGCACCGTGCCGCCGCCCTCCAGGAGGTCGGAGATCGTGCTGCGCTGGCTGCGCAGGACCGGGATGCGGTTGTCCGGCACGGTGTCCTTCAGCAGCGGAGCGCTCGGCGTGCCGGCGCTGATCTGCACGTAGTTCACCCCGGTGATGCCCTGCGGCTCGAGGGTGGCGAAGGAGTCGGTCTTGATCGGCACGTCGGCCGCCACCCGGGCCAGCGCCCGCACCCGGCTGGGGTTGGCGGGGTCCAGCTTGATCTCGGTGACCTCGCCCACCTTGATGCCGTTGAAGTGCACTTCGCCGCCTTGCGAGAGGCCGCGGATCGGACCCTGGAAGACGATGTCGTAGAGATCGTAGTCGCGGTTCACCTGGAAGCGGGCGAGCCAGACGATGAAGATGATCAGCCCCGCGAACAGGATCAGCGAGGACAGCCCGACGAGGGCGTAGTTGGCGTTCTTTTCCATCAGGTCTGCACCGCCGCTTTCGCCGCCCGCCCGCGCGGTCCCAGGAAGTATTCCCGGATCCAAGGGTGGTCGCTCTTCTCCAGTTCGCGCACCGGCTCGGTCGCCACCACCCGCTTGTCGGCCAGGACCGCCACCCGGTCGGTGATCGTGTAGAGGGTGTCAAGGTCGTGGGTAATCATCAGCACCGTCAGCGTCAGGCTGCGCGACAGCTCCAGGATCAGGCTGTCGAAGTCGGCCGCGCCGATCGGGTCGAGCCCGGACGTCGGCTCGTCGAGAAACAGAAGCTCCGGGTCGAGCGCCAGGGCGCGGGCCAGGCCGACCCGCTTGCGCATCCCGCCGGACAGCTCGGAGGGCTTTAAGTCCCCGTGCTCGATCTTCAGCCCGACCAGACGGATCTTCAGGTCGGCAAGCTCATCGATCTCGCCGTGCGGCAGCCTGGTGTGCTCCCACATCGGCGCGGCGACGTTCTCGCGCACCGTCAGGTTGGAGAACAGGGCGCCGTGCTGGAACAGCACGCCCGAACGGCGGCCGACCTCGGTGCGACGCGCCTCGGAGGCGGTCTCGACGTCGTGGCCCAGCACCTTGACCGTCCCGGCGTCGGGCGACTTCAGCCCGATGATGGTGTTGAGCAGCACCGACTTGCCCGAGCCGGAGCCGCCGACCACGCCCAGGATCTCGCCGCGGCGCACGCTCAGGTCGAGGTTGTCGTGGACGACGTGGTCGCCGAACTGGGAGCGCAGGCCGCGCACCTCGATGGCGATCTCCGGTTCGTCGTCGCCCGGGCCGGTCGCGTGAGGGCCGGTCAAATGTCCAGCTCCATGTAGATCAGCGCGAACACCGCATCGATCAGGATGATCGAGAAGATGGCGTGGACCACCGCGGCGGTCACCCGCCGGCCGAGCGATTCCACGTCGCCGCCGACCTCCAGCCCCTGGCGGCAGCCGATGCCGGCGATCACCGCCGCCATCACCGGCGCCTTGGACATCCCGACCCAGAAGTGGGTGGCGCCCACGTTGTCGGCGATCCGCTGCAGGAAGAAGGCGGGGCCGAGGTCCAGAACGCTCCACGAGACCATCAGGCCGCCGACCAGGCCGGCGATCATCGCCACGAAGGTCAGCAGCGGGATGGTCAGGAGCAGGGCGAAGAAGCGCGGGAAGACCAGCGTCTCGAAGGGATCGACGCCCATCGCCTTCATGGCGTCGATCTCCTGGTTCATCTTCATCGAGCCGATCTCGGCGGCGAAACTGGAGGCCGAGCGGCCGGCCAGCAGCACGGCGGTGATGACGATGGCGAACTCGCGCAGCACGGCGATGCCGATCAGCTCGACGGCGAACACCTCGGCCCCGAACTGCTGCAGCATGTTGGCGCCCAGAAGGCCGACCACCGCGCCGATGAAGAAGGAGGTGGTGGCGACGATCGGAATGGCGTCCAGGCCCGCCCGTTCGGCCAGCGAGACGCAGGCCGCCCAGCGGATCCGGCGAGGGTCGACGATCGCCCGGGCCACGACCACCAGCATGCGGCCGAAGAAGGCGATCGTCTCCATCACGTCGTCGCCGAGCTCGAACACCGCCCGGCCGATCCGCTCCATCAGGTCCCAGAAGCCCTCGCGCTTGGCGACGACGGGATGGCGGGTCTTGAGGGCGTCGTCGACGATGTCGAGCAGGCGCATGGCCTCGGGACGGGCGGTCACCACCGAGGGATCGATGCGGCCGCGGGCGGCGCGGTGGACGGCATATGCGCCGGCGGTGTCCATCCGACCGACGCCGCTCAGGTCCAGTCGCACCTGCGGGGCGTCGGCCAGGGCCTCGTCGAGTTCCGCGCCGGCGTCGCCCAGGGTGTAGGCGGTCCAGTCGCCGGTGAGCACGGCCGCAAGCGCGCCGTCGTCCTGGCGCAGGCTGAATTCGGCCGGTCGTTCCATAAGGTCTCGTTCGGTGCGCCTCTCGATGCCTCTCGACTCATGGGCGAAGCTAGCAGACGGGATAAAGCCTCGCACGGAACAGCTTAACGCTCTAAGCCGCTCCGCGGCGTCAGCCCGCCGAGCCTCCGTTTCGCCAAAATCGGCCGCCTTGTTTCGGCGGCGCGTCAGCTTCGGGAGAGTGAGTTTGCCCCGCCAGATCGACTTCGCCGGCCAGTCCGGCACGGTCTACCGCTATACCGTCCTGGAGGAGGAGCGGATGTTGCCGCCGGCGGGTGCGAACTTCGTCATCGCCCGCATCGAGGACCGGAAGGCCGAGGTCCTGTTCGCCGGCGAGACGGACAACCTGTCGGCCGGGGCCTGGCGGGCGCCGTTCGAAGAGGCGCGGAAGGCGCACGGAGCGACCGACGTGCTCATGAGATTGAACGTGCGCTCGTCGATCCGCCTGCAGGAGCTCGAGGACCTGGTCGCGGCGCACCGTCCGCCGATGAACGGCGGCCCGTCGCCCGAGGCCGAAGCCGCGCCGGCAGACGAAGTCGCGAGCGAGGTTGGACCCGAAGCCGAGGATGGCGACGACGCTCGGCCGCAGGCGTGATCCGGCCTGCGCGGCCGTGGACCTGATCCTTGTGCTCGGCGCGGCCGTCCGGCCGGACGGCCGGCCGAGTCCGGCGCTCGGCCGGCGCATCGCCGCCGCGGCCAGGGCGGCGGAGGTCTTTCCCCAAGCGATGTTGTTCTGCTCCGGCGGAGTGGGCCGGCACGGTCCGAGCGAGGCCTCGGTGATGGCCCGCGACCTTGTCCGCCTGGGCGTCGCGCCCGCCCGGCTGGTGCTGGACGAGGAGAGCCTCGACACCCTGCAGACCGCCATCGCGGCGGCCCGCTACATGCGCGCCGATCGGCTCACCCGGTGCCTAGTCTGCACCGAGAGCTACCACACGCCGCGGGCGATGGCCCTGATGCGGGTGCTCGGCGCGCGGGTGCGCGGCTGGCCGGCGAAGGCGGGCCTTCGCCAGATGGGGCCGGCCGCCTGGGCCTGGATGCGCGCGCGCGAGGGTCTCGCTATCCCCTACGATGTGGCGCTGGCGGTGATGAAGCGCCGGACGGTGCTGTCCGGCTAGGCGGGCGCGGGCGCGCGCATCAGCGTTCGGGCGAGCTCCAGCCCGACGCGCAGGCATTCCAGCCGCACCGCCGCCCGGCCCCTGGGGCCGAACTCCTCGCGGCGGTGCACGGTCGGGACGCCTCGGCGGGCGGCCGCGAAATGGACCAGCCCATGCGGTTTGTCCGGATCGGTGCTCTCGTCGGCGAAGCCGGTGACCGCCACGGCGATGTCGGCCCGCGAGTTGGCCAGCGCCCCCTCCGCCATCGCCCGTGCGCAGCGCTCGGAGACCGCGCCGTCGGTCTCCAGGACCTCGGCGGGTACGGCCAGCAGTTCGCGCTTGGACTCCTCGGTGTAGGTGACGAAGCCGCGCTCGAAGGCGTGGCTGCATCCCGGCACGTCGGTCAGCAGGGAGGCGAGGAGGCCGCCGGTGCAGCTTTCCGCCGTGGCCAGCTTCAGCTCCAGCCGGCAGGCCTCCTCCAGAACCTCCTGAGTCAGGTCGTCGAGCCAACCCGGCAGGGCCGGCTCCAGCGCTTCGGCCATGCGCCTACTGGACCGTCTTCGGCTGCGCAGGCGCGAGCTCGGCCATCAGCTCCTTCTTGCGCATCATTATCTGCTCGCCGATCGCCTTGAGGTCCATGTCGCTCTTCTGGAGCTGAGGGAAGTATTCCTTCTCCTCCTCCTCGACGTGGTGCTCGATCTGCTCCGACAGCACCTTGACCTTGGCGTCGTACATCTCGTCGGAGGGCTCCATCGCCTCGATCTCGGCCATCAGCTTCTTGGCCGCGTCGTGTTCGACGACCGCCTCGTCGACGATCTCCTCGTCCTTCACGAACTCGCGTGAGGTCGGATAGACCAGCTCTTCTTCGATCTGGGTGTGGACCTTCAGGGCCAGCAGGATCTTCTCGACCAGCTCGAGCTTCTTGGCCTCGCTGCGGGCCTTCTCGAATTGCGAGAACCAGCCCTCGACCTCGCGGTGGTCGGCCTTGAGGAGCGCCACCGCGTCCTTCTGGGCGGTGCGGCGGGTGGTGGTCTTCCTGACCGCGGAAGACCTGGACTTGGCGGTCTTCTTGCCGGCCGACTGCGTAGCGGTCGCCATCGTTGTCCTCCTCTCAGAGCCCCCGACGTCACCCTGTGCTCAACCCGCCGGCCCCGGCGCGGTTCCGCTTGATTTCCGCGGGATGAGGGTGCGCTTAAAGAGACATGACAGCGACGCTGAAGGTGATCGTGGCCGGGTCCGGCGTGCTGGGGGCGTCCTGCGCCCTCGTCCTGGCCCGGGCCGGGGCGCGGGTGGTGCTGACCGATCCGGCGAGGCTCGGCGACAACGCCTCGGGCGTCGCGGCCGGGATGCTGGCGCCGGTGTTCGAGGCCGCGCTCGACCCGCTGGCCGCGCCGCACTTCGACCTCCTGCTGGCGGCCCGCGAGCTGTGGCCCGGTTTCGCCCACAGCGCCGGCGTCGAACTGGACCGCACCGGGGCGCTAGCGGTGGGCTCGGCCGAGCGGCTTGACCGGCTCGAGGCGACGCTCGCCGACCTGGGGGCGCCCGCCGAGCGGCTCTCGCGGACCGATGCCGAGGCCAGGGCTCCGGGCATCCGAATCGGCGAGGCGGGCGGCCTGTTCACCGGCGAGGACTGGCGGATCGACCCGGACCAGGCGCTGGGCGCGCTGATCGACGCCGCCCGGGCGGAAGGCGTCGAGGTGCGGCGCGCGCCGCTGCAGTCGAGCGAAGCCTGCGACTGGCGGCTGCTGGCCACGGGGGCCGATCCCGCGCCGGGCGGCCTCGCGCCCGAGCTCGCCCGGCTGGAGCCGATCAAGGGGCACATCCTGCGCGCGCCTGGTGTCGCTTATCGCGGCGCGGTGGTGCGGGGGGAGGGCGTCTACCTCTCCCCCGGCGGGGCCGGGGTGGTGATCGGCGCCAGCATGGAGCGCGGCGCCCACGACCGGGCGGTCGACCCGGCTCAGGTGGAGCGGCTGTCGCAGGCCGGCGAGGCGCTGTTCCCGGCCCTGGCGGGGACCGCGTTCGCGGCCGGGGTCGGCGTGCGCGCGGCCAGCGCCGACGGCCTGCCGCTGGTGGGCTTCAGCCGCACGGCCGGAGTGCTGATGGCGGCCGGCGCGCGGCGCAACGGCTGGCTGCTGGCGCCCCTGGTCGCCCAGGTCGTCACGGCGCTGGTGTTCGGCAGCGAGCCCGGGCCCTGGGCCCAGAGGTTCGCGCCGCAGAGGTTCGAGCCCGGGGGAGGGGCCTACTGATGGACTTCGCGCTGAACGAGCGGCAGCAGGAGATCGCCGAGGCGGTGGCGCGCATCTGCGCGGGTTTTTCGCCCGAGTACTGGCGCAAGGTCGACGAGACCGGCGACTTCCCGGAAGAGTTCGTGTCGGCGATGACCAAGGGCGGCTGGCTGGGCATCGCCATGCCCGAGGCCCTGGGCGGGTCCGGCCTGGGGCTCACCGAGGCGGCGGTGATGATGCAGCAGGTCACCGAGTCCGGAGCCGGCTTCACCGGCGCCAGCGCCCTGCATCTCAACATCTTCGGGCCGATGCCGATCGCCAAGTTCGGCGCGCCGGAGCAGCGCCAGCGGCACATTCCCCGCCTGATCTCGGGCGAGGACAGGATGTGCTTCGCCATCACCGAGCCGGACGCCGGGCTGAACACCCTGTCGCTCACGACCCGCGCCGCGCGCACCAACGACGGCTACGTCATCTCGGGGCGGAAGATCTGGACCACGGGCGTCGCCCGGGCGAACAAGATCCTGATCCTCGCCCGCACCACTCCGCGCGAGGAGGTCGCCAAGCCCACCGAGGGGCTGTCGCTGTTCTACACCGACCTCGACCGCACCCGGATAGAGGCCAAGCCGATCCCGAAGATGGGCCGCAAGGCGGTGGAGTCGAACACCGTCTTCATCGACGACCTGCGCGTGCCCGCCGAGGATCTGGTCGGCGAGGAGGGCAAGGGCTTCACCTACGTCCTGCAGGGCCTCAATCCCGAGCGGGTGCTGTTCGGGGCCGAGGCGGTGGGCCTGGGCCGCGCGGCGCTCAAGCGGGCGGCGGCCTACGCGAAGGAGCGGATCGTATTCGGCCGGCCCATCGGCCAGAACCAGGGCGTCGCCCATCCCCTGGCGAAGGCCTGGGTCGAACTGGAGGCGGCCAACCTGCTCGCCTTCAAGGCGGCCAGCCTCTACGACGCGGGCCAGGAGTGCGGGGCCGAAGCCAACGCGGCCAAGTACCTGGGCGGCGAGGCCGGTTTCCGCGCCTGCGAGACGGCGGTGCTGACCCACGGCGGCATGGGCTACGCCAAGGAGTACGACGTCGAGCGCTACTTCCGCGAGGCGATGATCGCCCGGCTGGCGCCGATCACCCGGGAGATGGTGTTCAACTTCGTCGCCGAGCGGGTGCTCGGTCTGCCGCGCAGCTACTGAGCCTCATCACTCCGTCCGGAAGCGCACGGGAATGGTGACGCTCGCCCCGTCAACGGGCCGGCCGTCCTCCATCATCGGGCGCATCTGGAAGAAGCGGGCGAGCTTGAGCGCAGCCGGGCCGAAGCCTTCGCCCTCCGGCGTTTCGGCGACGACGCGGCAGTCGCGCACCTGCCCGGCGGCGGTGACGTAAAGAAGCGCGCCAGCGTCCCCCGCTCGCCGAAAAATCATGGTTAGCCGGTCGTTAACCATGCTGGCGGCATGCCTTGCAGATGGCTGTTCAGGGGATCCGCGGAGTCGTCGAGGCGGCGATCCAGCGCGCGTCGGAAGCGACGGGCGTGGATTTCACCTTCCTCGTGAAGACCGCGGGCCGCGAGAGCGGAATGAATCCCCAGGCGAAGGCGCGGACCTCGTCGGCGGCGGGCCTGTTCCAGTTCGTCGAGCAGACCTGGCTCGCCACCCTCAAGCGGCACGGGGCCAAGTACGGCTACGGCCGCTACGCCGAGCTGATCGAGAAGGGCGCCGACGGCCGCTACCGGGTGAACGGGGCCGAGGCGCGCAAGGCGGTCATGGACCTGCGGCTCGACCCGCACGCCGCCTCGCTGATGGCCGGTGAGCTGACCAGCGATCACGCCGCCTACCTGAAGGGGCGTATGGGCCGCATGCCCTCGGCCGGCGAGCTCTACGCCGCCCATTTCCTCGGGCCTCAGGGCTCGGCCCGGCTGATCGAGGCGGCGCAGACGCGGCCAGACGCTCCGGCCGACAGCCTGTTTCCCGAGGCGGCCCAGGCCAACCGGGCGATCTTCTACCGCGACGGCCGGTCCGCGACCGTGGCCGAGGTCTACGCCAACCTGACCCGCACCGGCGGCGCCGGTCCGGCCGCTCCGTCGCGCACGCGCACGCCGCCGCCAGAAGTCGACCAGGGCTTCATCCAGTACGCCAGCGCCCGCCGCGCCGACCGCCTGCGCGAGCAGGAGATGCTGGTCGACCTCGTCCTGCGCGGCCCCCAGAACCCCGACCGCCCCGGCGAGCGCTCAACCAACCTCGCCACCACCCTGCTCAGCGCCGAGATGCTCAAGGTCCTCTCCGACGCCCGCGACAAGCGGTAGGGAGGCGGGGCCCCACTCCTCCCGGCCTGCGCCGGGACGAGCTGGAGACTAGGCCGCCGCGCCGCTTTCCAGCATCGCCTCGATCTCGGCGTCCGAGTAGCCGAGGCCGGCGAGGAGCTGGCGGGTGTCGGCGCCGAGGGCGGGGGCCGGTGGGCGGGGAGAGAGCGGGACGCCGGGGAAGCGCGCCGGGCCGGAGGGGGAGAGGTAGGGCGTCTCGCCCTCGTGCTCGATCTCGACGAAGCAGCCGGAGGCGATGGCCTGATGGTCGGCGGCCACTTCGGCCGGGGTCTGCACCGGGGCCCAGACCAGGTCGGCATCGTCGAGCCGCCGGGCGATGGTCTCGAACGGCAGCGCGTTGAAGCCCTTGTCGAGCTCGGCGGTCAGCTCCTTCGCGAGCTCCTTGCGCGCGCGGCCGGTGGAGAACCGGGGGTCCTCCAACAGATCGGCGCGGCCGGCGGCGCCGGCCAGCGCTTCGAAGTCCGGCCCGCCGTCGCGGCGGCGGACGACGAACCAGCGCCCCTCCGCGCTCTGGAAGAAGTTGTTCAGCGGGTCGAGCGGGTCGTCCCGCGTGCGCATGCGTGAGAGCCGGCCAAGCCTGAGCTGCACGGCCAGGTCCGAGCCCATGGTGTAGATGCCCGTCGACAGCAGCGAGGCCTCGACCAGCCGGCCCTCGCCGGTCCGCTCCCGCTCCCAGAGGGCGGCCAGGATGGCCGACACCGTCGCCAGCGAGCAGATGTGGTCGCCGAAGCCGCTGCGGAGCATGAACGGGTCGACCCCGCGCGGGGCGGTCATGTGGGCGACGCCGCCGCGGGCCCAGAAGGCGGCCATGTCGAAGCCAGGCTTGGCCGCGTCCGGCCCCTCCAGCCCGTAGCCGGTCACCACCGCATAGACGAGCCGCGGGTTGCGGGCGCGCAGGGCCTTGTCGTCGAGGCCGTAGCGCTTCAGCGAGGCGAGCCGCACGTTGGTCAGGAAGACGTCGGCCTGCTCGGTCAAGCGGATCAGGGCCTCACGGCCGGCCTCGTGGGTGATGTCGAGCGCGATCGCCTGCTTGCCGCGGTTGTCGAGCTCGAAGGTCGGATTCTCCCGGATCTCGCTGCGGGTGTCGGCCAGGACTCGCCGCATCGGGTCGCCCGTGGGGCGTTCCACCTTGATGACTTCCGCGCCCCAATCGCACAGCAGGCCCGCCGCCCCGGGGGCGGCGATGTAGGAAGCGAACTCGACGACCTTCAAACCCTTGAGCAGCATTCGCGCCGGCCCTCCGCCATAACCTCGGTCCATTAGGCGGGGCGACGCCGCGTCCGGCAAGCGGAGGGGAGAGGCGTCGTCAGGCGACCCGGCGGGGGAACTGGGCTGCGCCGGCGGCGGCCTGGGCGATGGCGCGGGCGGCGGTGGCGACGCCGACCGGACGGCGCAGCACCACGTCGGCTCCCGCCCGGCTGCATTCCAGCGCCTCCTCGGCATCGCCGCCGATCACCGCGACGACCCGCAGGGTCCGACCGTCCAGCGCCTTGAGGGCGGCGACCAGCGGCTCGCCGTCGGGATGCGCCATGCGTCCGCCGACCACGGCCAGGTCGAGCTCGCAGCTCTTCGCGAGGTCCAGCGCGCGGCGAGCGTCGGCGGCGTGGACCACCTTGTGGCCGAGCTTCTCCAGCACGCTGCGCAACATGGCCGCATCCAGGGAGTCGTCCTCGGCCATCAGCACACGGAGCGTCCGGCGCTGCGGCCGCAGCATGTCGGGTGTCGCCTCGGGGGGACCGGCGCGCTCGCGGGGGGCGGACGGGTCGTAGGCGATCTCCAGGCGGAAGCGGCTGCCGACGCCCACGGCGCTGTGGGCCTCGATCTCACCGCCCATCAGCCGGGCGAGCTGGCGGGACAGCGACAGGCCGAGGCCGGCGCCGGGCACCCCGGCGCTGGTGCGCGCGATGCGGTGGAAGGGCAGGAAGGCCTCGGCAAGCTCTTCGGGCGAGAGGCCTGGGCCGGTGTCGGCGATCTCGATCCCCAGCCGGCCGGACTGGCCGGGCTCGAGCCGGACCTCGACGCGGCCGCGGACGGTGAAGCGGATGGCGTTGGAGAGCAGGGCCAGCAGGATCTGCCGCACCCGCGCGGGGTCGGCCAGCGCCGCCCCGGTCTCGGCCTCCACCAGCTCCGGGTCCACATGCAGGCCGATCTCCAGCCCCTTGGCGGAGGCGGCGGGGCGGACCTGGCCCAGCGCCTCGCGGGCCAGGGCGACGGGGTCGAACGGGCGCACCTCCACCGACAGGCGGCCGGCCTCGGCGGTCTCGGAATCGAGGGTGGTGTCGAGTACGGCGATCAACTCGTTGGCCGACTCCAGCGCTGCGGCCAGCTGTTCGCGGGTCGGCGCCGCACGACCGCCGCCGGCCGCTGCGGCCAGCACGTGGGCGACGCCGGTCAGGCCGCTGCGGATCTCCTGCGAGAGTGTGGCGATCAGGTCGGACTTGGACTGGGCGAGACGCTTCTGCTCGTCCATCTGGCGAGCGCGCTCGGCGATCAGGGCTTCGCGCTCCGCGGCCAGGCCGAACTGGCGGCGCAGGATGCGGTTGAGGATCAGAACCAGGGCCAGCGCCAAAGCGATCGCCCCGGCCGCCTGGGGCGCCAGCTGGGCCCCGTCCGGTCGCGCGTAGACGGCGATCATCGGTCCGGCGGCGATGGCGGGCGCGACGATCAGGATCGCCGGCAGCCAGGTGGCGGTGAAGAAGATGCACAGCGCCGAGGCGGCCACGCTGACCAGCAGCAGCGGCTCGCGCACCGGTCCTGCGGAGTCGGCGAAGATGGCGATGTTGGCGCACGCCCCGGCCCACATCAGGCCCGAGAGAATGTGCACCCGGGCGCGACGGTCGAGGTCGGCGGCGGCCGGCGTCTTCAGCCAGTTGACCACGACGTAGAAGACGCCCCAGGCCACCGCGAAGCTCAGCAGCACCGGCAGCATCATGTGGGCGCGCGGCGAATAGCTGCCGGCCCAGATGAAGATCGGCAGGCCGACGACGAAGGCGATGAGGGCGTAGGGCAGCAGGGCTGCCTGCGCCTCCAGCGCCTGCTGCGGCAGGGAGACGCCCGCGCCCGGAGCGGGCCGGGATGCGGCGGACTTTGAGGAAGGTTGCGACGCCACGGCCGTCTCCGAAACTGTCCGCCCAGCCTAGGCCGTTAGGGTTGGCGGCCGGTTAGGGAACAGGCTTAACCAGCGGTTTGCGCGGCAACCTCCCGTTAAGCCAAACGGAGCATCGTTCGCCGGGAGCGTTTGTGTTTCGGGCGCGCGGGGGCAGGGCGGCCAATGTCGGTGACGCGCAGTGCGCTGACTGAAGGCGACATCCGCAGCCTGGTGAAGGGCGCGACGCCCGACGAGCGCGCCGCCGCCGCCGAAAAGCTCTGCACCGCCATCAAGACCTCCGAGCTCACCGACGCCGAGCGGGCGACGGCGCAGGACATTCTGCGGATCATGGCCCGGGACATGACCGAGATGGTCCGCCGGGCGCTCGCCGTCACCCTGAAGGAATCGGCCGTCGTGCCGCGCGACGTGGCCATGCACCTGGCCAGCGACGTGGCGGCCATCGCCCTGCCGATCCTTTCTTTCTCCCCCGTCTTCACCGACGACGACCTGGCCGAGGTCGTGCGGCTGGGCGGGCCGATCCGGCAGTTGGCGATCGCGCGCCGGCCGCAGTTGTCCACCGCGGTCACCGACGTCCTCGCCGAGGTCGGCGACGAACCGGCGGTCCACGCGGCCTGCAGCAATCCGGGCGCCGAGTTCAGCGAAGGGGGGCTGGCCCGCGTGCTGGAGCGCTTCGAGCGCTCGGAGCGGGTGCTGGCGGCGGTTGCGCTGCGCGCCGGCCTGCCGCTGTCGATCGCCGAGAAGCTGATCCACCTCTTGACCGGCGAGCTGCGCAATCAGCTCGCCCAGCGCTACGGCCTGTCGCTGGAGATCGCGACCGAGGTCGCCGAGGCCACCCGCGAGCGGGCGACGGTGGACCTCGTCGACGAGGCCGGCCAGGCGGCGGACATGAAGGAGTTCGTGGCCCACCTCGTCAGGGCCGGCCGGCTGACCTCCTCGCTGCTGCTGCGCGCGGCCGCGCAGGGGCAGATGGCGCTCTTCGAATGGGGCATCGCCGAACTCGCCGGCGTGCCGCACCACCGCACCTGGCTGATGATCCACGACGCCGGGCCGCTGGGGCTGCGGGCGATCTACGAGCGGGCCGGCCTGCCGGCCAGGCTCTACGGCGCCTTCCGCGCGGCGGTGGACACCTTCCACGCCCTGGAGGCCGAATGCGTCTCGCCGGGCGCCGAGCGGTTCCGCCGTCAGATGCTGGAGCGTTTCCTGAGCCGGCCCCAGGCGATGAATCGCGAGGACCTGGACTACCTCCTCGAGCGCATGGACAGCCTCTCGCAGCGCGACGCCCTGCTGGCGCAGACGACCACCAAGGCGCGACTGGCGGGCTGACCTTCGCAGGGGTGACGGGTAGGCCTGCGGCAAGCCAGTCACCGGGGGAGCGTCGGTGACTGGTTGTGCGTAGCGCTACCTCTCACCCTCCTTCGACCTACTGACCTTGCGGCAGGCTTGTGGAGGCGCAGGCTAGGCCGCAAGCTTGCGGCATGAGCGATCCTGCATCCGCGCCGATCCTGCCGGCGGCCACCATCCTGGTGCTCCGCGACGAGCCCAGCTTCGAGGTGCTGATGGTGCAGCGGCACCATCAGATCGAGTTCGCCTCCGGGGCGCTGGTGTTTCCGGGCGGCAAGACCCACGAATGGGACCACGATCCGGCCTGGTCCGAGGCCTGCATCGGCTGGGACGACGTCGCGCCCGAGCAGCGGCCGTTGCGGATCGCGGCGGTGCGCGAGGTGTTCGAGGAAGCCGGGCTGCTGCTGGGGGCCAGCCGCCCGCCGGAGCCCGAGGCCTGCGGCATGGAGGTGCGCCAGGCCGTCGACCAGGGCCGACTGCCGTTCCTGAAGGTGGTCCGCGACCTGGGCGAGAAGGTCGACCTGGCGGCGCTGACGGTGTTCGCGCGCTGGATCACCCCGCCGCTGACGCCCAAGCGCTACGACACCTGGTTCTACGTCGCCCGCGCGCCGGCCGAGCAGCTGGCCCAGTGCGACGGCCGCGAGACGGTGGACGCGGTGTGGATCCCGCCCCACGAGGCGGTGCGGATGGCGCTGTCGGGCGAGCGCAAGGTGGTGTTCCCGACGCGCATGAACCTGCAACTCCTGGCCGAAGCCAAGGACGCGGCCGACGCCATCGGCCGGGCCGCCGCGCGGCGGCTGGTGACGGTGCAGCCCCAGGTCGAGGCCAGGGATGGCGAGCGGGTGCTCACCCTGCCGGTCGAGGCCGGCTACGGCGAGGTGGCCGAACCGCTGAGCCGGGTGATGGGCTAGGCGCGCCTCAGGCGCGGGCTTCGGCGACCTTCGCCTCGAGCTCCTGGATCAGGACCCGGCCGACGGGGTGGTCGTCGGTCTTGATGCTGTCGCGCACCGAGGCCTTGATGGCGTCGATGTGGGCGTCGACCAGCGTCATCGGCGCGGCCAGCCGCTTGTCCTTGTCGTCGATCAGCTTGCACAGCGAGGCGGCGATGCGGGTGATCAGCGGGAACTCGTAGGTCGTGCCCAGGCCTTTGAGGTCGTGGGCGCGCAAGTAGAGCTGCTCCATGGTCTCGGCGTTGACGCCTTCGGCGCGGACCCGGGCGCGCGCGCCCTCCAGCTTGACCACTTCGTCCTGCAGCCACTGGGCGAAGTTGCCGGACAGGCTTTTCAGCGCCGCCTCGGCCTTGGCGATGGCGCTCGGGTCGATGGCGCCGAAACGGCCGCCGACCTTCAGCTTCAGGGTGTTCGCGGCCGGGTTGGCCCCGCCGGAGTTCTGCTGGCTCAAGGAAGCCTCCACTCGCCGTTCGGGAAGGGAGGCTAGGGCGGATGAGTTAAAAATGATCGAAGCCGTCTAGACCGAGAATTGCTCCGCCAGGACCCGTTCTTCCAGGCTTCGTCCGGCGTCGAACAGCATCGTCAGAGAAATGTCGCGGTTCTCGGCGACTTCTACCCAGCAGACGTCGCGCACCTCATAGTTGTCGGCCACCGCGCTGACCGGGCGCTTGTCGGCTTCCAGGATGTCGAACCTTACCTTGGCGGTGTGCGGCAGCAGGGCGCCGCGCCAGCGCCGGGGCCGGAAGGCGCTGATCGGGGTCAAGGCCAGCACCTTGGCGTCGAGCGGGATGATCGGGCCGTGGGCGGAGAGGTTGTAGGCGGTCGAGCCGGCCGGGGTGGCCACCAGCGCGCCGTCGCACGACAACTCCGACAGCCGCACCTTGGAATCGACGCTGATCCGAAGCTTCGCCGTCTGGCGGGTCTGGCGCAGCAGCGAGACCTCGTTGATCGCCAGCGCGCTGTGCTGGCGGCCGTGGACGTCCCTTGCGACCATGCTGAGCGGATGGATGACCGCCCGCTCCGCCGCGGCAATCCGCTCGAGCAGATCGTCCTCCTCGTAGTCGTTCATGAGGAAGCCGACCGAGCCGCGGTTCATGCCGTAGATCGGCTTGGGGTGCTCGATGTTGCGATGGAGCGTCTCGAGCATGAAGCCGTCGCCCCCGAGCGCGACCACGATGTCGGCGTCCCGCTCCGGCGTCGAGCCGTAGCGGTGGGCGAGCCGCATCCGGGCCTCCTGGGCTTCCGGGCGGTCGCTGGCGGCGAAGGCCAGGCGGAGGTTGGGCGCGTCGTTCATCGGGGGCCACAATCCCGACAGGCTCGGCCTTGTCAAAGGTCGAGCCGTCGGCGAGGGGCGAGTCAGGCCGCTTCCAGGGCCTGGCGGAAGGCGGCGGCGCCGCCCGTGCGGGTGTAGGCGGGCAGGGCGGCGGTCGCGGTGCGCGCGTCGCCTCCGGCCCCCGGGCGCCCGCCGTTCAGCTTCCAGACCAGGGCCAGGACCGTCGGGAAGGCGCTTCGGTCGATGCCCACCGCGGCGCAGGCCATGGCCAGCAGATCGGGCCGGTCGGCGTCGACGGCCAGCCGCACGTGGTCGATGTCGAAGTCGCCGAGCACCGCCAGGGCGCTGACGAAGCGCGACAGCTTACCCTCGCGCAGGGCGCGCATGAGATAGCCGGGCTTGAGCTGCCCGGCCGCGGCCAGCTTCCCCACCAGCCGCCCTTCGGTGGCCGCGTCCCCGCCCGAGCCGGGGCCGTCGGCGTAGGCCTCGCGGACGGCCTCGGTGAGCGCGCCGTCGAGGCCCTCGAGGTCGAGCTCGAACTCGGCCGCCAGCTTCTGGCGCAGGGACTGGCCGACCCAGACGTAGAGGTCGCGGGCCAGCGCCGGCGTCATCTCGGTACGGCGGGAGAGGGGGGCGCGGAGCGTGGCGATCCGCCGGGCGGCGGCCACCAGCCGCGCCATGTTCTCAGGCGTCAGTTCCACCTCGGCGTTGGCCGCCAGGGCGGTCAGCACCGCTGGCTGGTCGCCGTCGAGGATGGCGTCGATGACCGGCTGGCCGAGCCTGGGGCGCCGGGCGACCGCCACCTGATGCTCGAGCGTGGCCTCCAGCAACAGGCGGACGAGGTCGGCGTCCTGCAGCGCCGGGCTCTGGGCGATCACCGGCCGGGCGATCTCGATCTCGTCCAGCGCCAGTACGTAGACCAGCGCCGCCGGGGCCCATTCGACCGGGGCCAGCTTCTCGGCGAGGCGTCGGCGGATGTCGCGCTCGGCCTCGACAACCAGGGTCATGAAGATCGAGCTGAGAAGATCCTGGATCGGCTTGGCGGCCTTGACCTCCCGCGCGTCGCTGGCGGCGCACAGATCCACGACCGCCATCAGCAGGCGCTCGCGGTCGGCAGGCGATTTGCTCCTGGCGAGCCGAAGAAGGTCGTCGGCCCTGACCGCGACGCTCACGTTGTTCGTCCCCCTTGCCCCGTTCTAGGCGTGGAGCGCCCATTTGCCGCAGACAAGGTGAAGAAGCAGTTTAGAACGTTGTGAGGTGCGCAGCGGCCGACGCAGAGCCGCGCGAGGGGAGGCGAGGGGAATGGGCGAGCCGCTGATCCTGGCTCTGGACCAGGGCACGACCAGCACGCGGGCGGTGGTGTTCGACCGCCAGGGCGCGTCTCTGTCCGAGGCTTCGCGACCGCTCCGTCAGTACTATCCCGACGACGGCTGGGTGGAGCACGACGCCGAGGAAATCTTCCAGGCCAGCATCGAGGTGATGCGCGAGGCGGTCGAGCGCGCCGGCCGCCCGATTTCGGACGTGGCGGCGATCGGCATCACCAACCAGCGCGAGACGGTGGTGCTGTGGGACAAGGTCACGGGCCGGCCGGTCCACCGTGCGATCGTCTGGCAGGACCGGCGGACCGAGGACGTCTGCGCGAGGCTGCGGGACGACGGGCTGGAGCCCCGGATCACCGAGCGCACGGGTCTTCTGCTCGACCCCTACTTCGCGGGCACCAAGCTCGCCTGGCTGCTGGACAACGTCGAAGGCGCCCGTGCCCGGGCCGAGGCCGGCGAGCTGTTGGCCGGCACCATCGACTCCTGGCTGGTCTGGAAGCTGACCGGGGGCGCGCGGCACGTGACCGACGCGACCAACGCCTCGCGCACCCTGTTGTTCGACCTGCGGGCCGGCGACTGGTCGGAGGAGATGCTGCAGATCTTCCGCGTCCCGGCCAAGGTGCTGCCGCAGGTGGTGGACTGCGCCGGCGACGGGTTTGGCGAGACCATGCCCGATCTGGTCGGCCGGCCGATCCCGATCCGCGGCGTCGCCGGCGACCAGCAGGCGGCGCTGATGGGCCAGGGCTGCGTGCGGCCGGGCGAGATGAAGGCCACCTATGGCACCGGCTGCTTCCTGCTGGTCAACACCGGCGAGGCGGCGCCGGTCTCCGGCGCGCGGCTGCTGACCACCGTCGCGGCGCGGGTGGGCGGGCGGACGACCTTTGCGCTCGAGGGTTCGATCTTCATCGCCGGAGCGGCGATCCAGTGGCTGTGCGAGGGCCTGGGCGTGCAGAGCCCGGCCAGCGCCGAACAGCTCGCCCAGGCGGCCCGCGAGGACCACGGGGTGATGGTGGTGCCGGCCTTCACCGGCCTCGGCGCCCCCTGGTGGGACGCCGGCGCGCGCGGCGCCATCACCGGTCTGACGCGTGACGCGGGCCTGGCGGAGATCTGCCGGGCCACCTTCGACGCCTGCGCCTGGCAGACGCTGGACCTGATCGAGGCCATGCGCTCGGACGCGGCGGAGGCATTCGGCCCGGGCGTGGAGCTGCGTATCGACGGGGGGATGAGCCGCAGCGCCTGGTTCGCCCAGCGGCTGGCCGACCTGACCGGCGTCTCGGTCTGCCGGGCGAGCTACCTGGAGACCACCGCGCTGGGGGCGGCCCTGTTCGCGGGGCTGGGCGCCGGGCTCTACGGTTCGATGGAGGAGGCGGCCGAGGCCCGGCCGACCACCGATCATGCGAAGCCCGCCTGGGACGCCGATGCGCGGGCCGCCGGCTACGCCCGCTGGCGCGCCGCCGTTCAGCGGGTCAGGAGCGCGTAGGCGGCCAGCGCCGCCTCGCGGAAGCTCGCCAGCCGTTCGCGCATCCGGCGGGCCTGTGCGGGCGGATCGTCCGCCACCGCCGCCCAGCGGGAGATCCGGATGCGGCCCGGTCGCCCCAGCCGGGCTGACGGACCACGATGCGGCGGGGCCCCTCCGTGGCCTCGACCTCGACCAGACTGGTCGTCGCCGAAACGCCGCCGGCCAGCGGCCGGACGGCGATAAGCCGGCCGCCCAGACGCTCGGCGATGCGGTGATAGGTCTCGTCGGTGGTCATGCAGGCGTCAGCATAGCCGCAGCTTGACGCCCCGGCGGCGGGAGCCGAGGCTGCGATCAACGAACTATGATCTGGGAGAGAGCGCCATGGCCGACGGTTCGCTGGCGATCAATTCACTGCGCGACAAGGTCAGCGCCGAGGAATGGCAGGCGCGGGTCGATCTCGCGGCCCTTTACCGGCTGGTGGCGCTCTACGGCTGGGACGACCTGATCTACACCCACATCTCGGCCCGCGTGCCAGGTCCGGAGCACCACTTCCTGATCAACCCCTACGGCCTGCTGTTCGAGGAGATCACCGCCTCGTCGCTGGTGAAGATCGACCTGGAGGGCAACATCCTCCAGGACACGGACTACTTCGTGAACAAGGCCGGCTTCACCATCCACTCGGCGCTGCATGCGGCCCGCGAGGACGCCCATTTCGTCATGCACCTGCACTCCGACGACGGGGTGGCGGTAGCCTCGCAGAAAGACGGCCTGCTGCCGCTGTCGCAGCACGCGCTGATCGCCCTGCCGCGGCTGAGCTATCATGACTACGAGGGCATCGCGTTGAATCTCGACGAGCGGGAGCGGCTGGTGGTCGACCTCGGCGACAAGTCGACGATGATGCTGCGCAACCACGGCACCCTGTCGATCGGCCGCACGGCCGGCGAGTGCTGGATCCGCATGTACTACCTGGAAAAGGCCTGCACCCAACAGATCAAGGCCCTGTCCATCGGCCGCGAGAACATCCTGCTGGCGCCGGAGGCCGCCCAGGAGGTGGTGATGGGCCAGACCCGCGACCGGCCGATGCGCAACACCGACAGCGTCGGCGGCGGCCTCGCCTGGCCCGCCTGCCTGCGCAAGCTGGACCGCGAGTTGCCGGGCTACGACGCCTGAAGCCTCACTCCGGCGGGCCGGGGTAGCGCTCGAAGATCGGGAGTTCATGGGCGGACGCCATCCAGGCGATCCGCTCGGCGACCTGGATGTGGGCCTGCGGCGCGATCGCGGCGGGATCGTCCAGCGTCGCCGTCTGCACGTCGATCATGCCCGGGAACACCTCGTCGTTGGTGTAGAACAGGCCCGTCCCGCAGGTCTCGCAGAACAGCCGGCGACCGCTCTCCGACGAGGCGTAGACCTTGGGGGTCCCGTGGATCATCATCCGGTCGGCGGGGACCATCGCCCAGGCCACCATCGGCGCGCCCGCATGCCGCCGACAGTCCTCGCAGTGGCACAGTGCGTGGTGGACGAACTCGGCCGGCATCTCGTAGGTGATGGCGTCGCAATGGCATCGTCCTGTCAGCATGGGTCCTCTCCCTCGTTCGGAGACCCGTGATAGCACGACGAAGAAAAGGTCGTTCATGGCGTCTGGCGCAAAGCCGCGGTCCGTCCTTAGGGAATTCATGGCCGGCGAGGCCGCAGGCGGCGTCGTCCTGATCGTGGCGGCGGCGCTGGGCCTCATCATGGCCAACTCGCCACTGGCGGAGAGCTATTTCGGCGCGCTCGAGGCGCACATTGGACCGCTCAGCGTCCTGCACTGGATCAACGACGGTTTGATGGCGCTGTTCTTCCTGCTCGTCGGGCTGGAGGTGAAGCGCGAGTTGCTCGACGGCCAGCTCTCCCGCTGGCCGCGACGCATCCTGCCGGGCTTGGCGGCGGCGGGCGGCATGCTGGCGCCGGCGCTGATCTACCTGGTCTTCAACCGCAGCCATCCCGAGGCCCAGGCCGGTTGGGCGATCCCGACGGCGACGGACATCGCCTTCACCCTCGGCGTCCTGGCCCTCCTCGGGCGGCGGGTGCCGGTGTCGCTGAAGATCTTCGTCACAGCGCTGGCCATCCTCGACGACCTCGGCGCGGTGCTGATTATCGCCCTGTTCTATTCGGCCGACCTGTCGCTCCCCTGGCTGGGGGCGGCCGGCGGCGTGCTGGCGGTGCTGGTCGCGATGAACATTCTGGGCGTGACCCGGCTCGCGCCCTACCTCGTGCTGGGGGCAGGACTGTGGGTCTGCGTCCTGCAGTCGGGCGTGCACGCGACCATCGCCGGGGTGGCGCTGGCGATGACCATTCCGAGGGCGCCCTCGCCGCGGCGGCCGGACGAGGCCGATTCCCCGCTGCACCGGTTGGAGCATGCGCTGGCCATGCCCGTCGCCTTCCTCATCGTGCCGATCTTCGGTTTCGCCAACGCGGGAGTCTCGCTGGCCGGCCTCACCAGCGAGGCGCTGCTCAGCCCGATCACCCTCGGGGTGGCGCTCGGCCTGTTCGTCGGAAAGCAGGTCGGGGTGTTCGGCGCGACCTTCCTGGCGGTGAAGCTGCGGCTGGTCGACCGGCCGGAAGGCGCGACCTGGGCCCAGGTCTGGGGCGTCGCCATCCTCTGCGGGATCGGCTTCACCATGAGCCTGTTCATCGGCCTGCTGGCTTTCGCCGGCCAGCCGCTGTTCGAGGCCGAGGTGAAGATCGGCGTGCTCGGCGGCTCGCTGCTCTCGACCATCCTGGGGGCGGTGGTGCTTCGGCTCGCGCGCAGCGAGCCGCATCCGGCCGCATCGGGCGGACCGCTCAGGCGGTCCTGAGGCCGCGCCCGCGCCCTAGGGTCGGTACTCAATTAGGCGTGGCGAGCTTTCTACCGTTCTGATTCAAGGCTTCTGGAAGGGAGCCTTGAATGCGGAAGCTCTACTGGCTGGACGACGAAGCGTGGTCGAAAA
>Ga0172382_10002079_pt1 | contig 34210 bp, 20 predicted proteins | sample Leawel138RmetaG_FD_122245 | JGI IMG/M metagenome (GOLD analysis project Ga0172382, IMG submission 122245) | Leachate microbial communities from a municipal landfill in Southern Ontario, Canada - Leachate well 138R metaG | ecosystem: Engineered > Solid waste > Landfill > Unclassified | place...
GTTCACCTGCTCCCTGATTGGTTTGGGTACTGATCAAGGATAGCAGATTGTGGTTGAAGTGGATCACTTTTATGTTATAATTTCTGCCCCAAGTGGTTCACTTTTATATTATCAAATACAGATATCCTCCGAACACGGTACAATATAGGGAGTAATCCATTTCCTGCATGGGTGCACCGACCAAATTTGATCTAGGGTCTTGACAACTGGCGCGTGGTAAACTATACTTTATATATACCATACGGGGTATGGTTAGATGTGGCGGGCAGGGGAGGTGATGAAAGCTTGGGTAGCATAAGTTTAGATGAGAAACTCCGCCCTGAATTTAAGCGGCAAATCATCGGTCGATTAAAACGCATCGAGGGCCAGGCCCGGGGCGTCTGCAAAATGGTAGAAGAGGACCGTAGTTGCGAAGAAGTCGCCGTGCAGCTAGCGGCACTAAAAGCTGCCATTACCCAAGTAGGAATTACCTTTGCTTGCGATCATCTTGCAGAGTGCATGGCCATGGAACTTGCAGCAGGCAAGGAACTTGAGGAAGTCAAGAACCGTTTTGCCAAAATATTCAGCCAACTCACTTAGGAGGTCATAACATGGGAAACAAGGTCATTGAGCTAACAAACGATGCTTTTCAAAATGAGGTTCTGTCTTCAAAGACACCGGTACTCGTCGATTTTTGGGCCCCTTGGTGCGGTCCATGTCGCATGATTGCCCCGATTATTGAGGAAATCGCCAAAGCCTACACCCAAGAGGAGCTAAAGGTGGCCAAAGTCAACGTGGATGAAAATCAAGAGCTAGCCACCCAATACAAGGTCATGTCGATCCCGACCCTTGCCATTTTCAAAGATGGACAAATCGTAAAGCGATTGATCGGTATGCAGTCCTCTGAGGCGCTGAAGGGCGAAATTAATGAGGTCATATAAAGGAAGGAGACGCCTAGGCGTCTCCTTTCATCCTTCAAGCCGTCTCAACACGGGTTTCATCGTGAAGCCTCAAAAGCTCCACGCCCATTTCCCGTAGCTTATATTTCTGCACCTTTCCACTTGCCGTAGTGGGATATTCGGTTACAAAGCGAACATATCTGGGTACCTTGTGTCGTGCCATATTCTCTTTTACGTACTGCTGAATCTCTTCTTCTGTACAGGAATGCCCTTCCTTCAAACAGACAAAGGCCATGATTTCTTCCCCGTAGTTTGCATCAGGAACTCCTACAACTTGCACATCACTAATACTAGGATGGGTATATAAGAACTCCTCGATTTCCCTTGGATAGATATTTTCACCACCGCGAATAATCATGTCTTTGGCTCTTCCTGTAATCGTGAAGTACCCATCCTCGGTCTGCACGCCTAAATCGCCGGTATACAACCATCCGTCTTCGTCAATTACCTGGGCAGTAGCCTCGGGCATATTGTAATAACCTTTCATAACATGATAACCCCGGGTGCAAACCTCTCCTTGTACACCCGCTGGAACCTCCTGCCTGGTCTCAACATCAACAATTTTGGCCTCAACACTAGGCAAAACACGTCCAACAGTAGTTATCCGTATATCAACTGGGTCAGTGGTCCTTGTTTGTGTAATTACCGGTGATGCTTCAGTCTGACCATAGGCACTGGTAATTTCTCTGACACCCATCCTGTTGATCGCTGCCTTCATTACTTCGGTCGGGCACGTAGAACCAGCCATAATCCCGGTCCTTAGGTTACTTAGATCGTATTTGTCAAAGTCAGGATGCCCCAGAACAGCGATAAACATGGTGGGCACGCCATGAATAGCAGTACATCGTTCCTTCGAGAGCGCCTCGAGCACCCATTTAGGTCGGAAATAATCCACTGGTACCATAGTTGAAGCGTGGGTAACACAAGCCATGACTCCTAGAACACAGCCAAAGCAATGAAAGAGCGGTACAGGAATACACAAACGGTCTTTGGTAGTAAAATTCATACAATCCCCGATTGCCTTACCATTATTTAGGATGTTGTAGTGTGTAAGCTGTACCCCTTTAGGAAAACCCGTGGTGCCAGAGGTATACTGCATGTTAACCACATCATGAACATCAAGGGAGGACTGACGCTGTAGAAACTCCTCCTCAGATACCTCCTCGGAAAGCTCAAGCAACTGGCTCCAGTGTAACATACCTTTGGGGGCGGGCTTGTCACCTATGTAAACTACGCGTCTTAGCCTTTTTAAACGTTCAGACTTTACTTTACCGGGCTCGCTTTCACGCAGTTCCGGAACTAGACGATACAGTGTTTTGACGTAATCCACATCCTTAAAACCGTCTATCAGGAAAAAGGATTCGGTATCTGACTGTTTAAGCAAGTATTCCAGTTCGTATACTTTGTAGTTCGTATTTACCGTAACTAAAACCGCGCCGATTTTCGCCGTTGCAAATTGGAGCAAGAGCCATTCAACCCGGTTAGTCGCCCAAATCGAAACATGTTCACCTTTGCGAACACCAATCGCCATGAGGCCACGAGCAATCCGATTACACATCTCGTTAAACTCCGCATAGGTGTATCGAATTCCTTCTATAGGATAGACCACTGCGTCATGGTCGGGGTACTTCCTTGCTACCTCGTCCAAAAACGCCCCGACTGTCTTGTCTATCATTTCCATGATATCACTCCGTTATTAGCATCAAGTTATCCCGGACAACAAAAAAACCTTTCATCTCCTACCAAGAGACGAAAGGTGACTTCCGCGGTACCACTCTTTTTAGCCAACAAGACGTTGACTCACTCAAGTCCATAACGGCGGACACCGATCATTGCTACTAGTTCCTTCACAATGACGACTCCAGGACGAGTTCACTGTTGATTGGGCCATTTTCCACCAACCAATGGCTCTCTATGCCAATCAGTGCAGTTACTACTTCCTTTCCTAGTCTTTGATTGATCTAAAATTCATATACTGCTAAGTGTACAGGAGAAACGCTGCCCTGTCAAGCTTACGGAGTCACTCATTTCAGGGTCTCCTTGAGTTCCTCGCGCCTACAACTACTGCTAATGGTGCCGAGCCCAGCCAAACATTCGGAAAATCTGATCAGGGCCATCAAAGATCCTAGTCATCTGAAACTGGTCCAGTTGACTCTCGCACTATTAGCTCCGTTGGCAAAACTTGCACCCGTTGCCCGAGATCATTGTCATCTAAGATCTCCAATAGGAGTTCAGCAGCACGCTGGCCCGTCTCGGAGATCGGAATCCGAACAGTCGTCAAGGCAGGAGCCACGTTACTAGTTACCGGCAAATCAGCATATCCGGCGACTGATATGTCCTTAGGTATTGATAGACCAGCTTCCGCAATCACATGCATAGCCTCGATGGCCATGAGATCATCAGCAGCTATAATCGCGGTGGGAGGTTCCGGAAGCTGTAGCAGCTCCTCGGTCCGTTTACGGGTTATCTCGGAGGTGAAATCTGAAGACCGTAAGAGCTCTTTATTGAATAGGTCCTTCCTTGACAAAGCCCTGCGATAGCCCAAACCCATCTCATCGTTGATACGAAATCCCTTGGGTCCATTGATGAACCCAATTCGGCGGTGTCCTAAAGACAGCAGGTACTCAACAAGGGTAACCATACCTTCTTCAACGTTTGCACGCACCGAGGAAAGACTCGTGTCAGGCAAGTGGGCACCTAGCAAAACGAAGGGACACTCCTCTTTATGAAGCTCCAATAGTGCCTTGGTTGAAACCTCCTGAGCCGCTACAATCAGACCGTCTACCCTACGCTGTCTATAATAAGATGCAACTGAAAACGGGATTGGATTTGCTCGCTTTATCTTGCCCTTTAGAGGCAATAACACCAAGTCGAAGCTTGACTCACTTAACGCTGACACTATACCATGTACGATCTGAGAGAAGTTTGGGTGTAACACATGGGCAAGATCGTACATCACAAGACCAATCGTCTCGGTTTTGCAGCCAACCAAGCCTTTAGCCATATAGTTGGGTTCATAGCCAAGTTCTATTGCCGCTGCTATGACTTTCTTCTTCGTCTCGTCACTGATAGGAATCGGAGAACCTTTCGCATTTAGCACCCGAGATACCGTTGTTGTAGAGACTTCCGCCAAAGCTGCTACTTCACGAATCGTCGCCATCGTACCATCCCCTTTGTATCCTCGATGCCGTTGACTATAAGGATATGCTTACCTGACCTTTCTCCCGGCGAGAGTGCCAGTTCTAGGAAATACCCGTATCCAGGGTTTCCGCTCAGCTCATTTAGGATTTGGTTCAATACCTATGTCCATTGTATAGCACCTAGACACGCAACAGCAATAAACGTCTACCTTCATATCACCTATCTATTAACAGTACTAAGGGTCTTGGAGTAAAGACTTAATACCAGACGATATTGATTGTATTTGGCATAAAGCGGCACACCGTGAATTACCAGTTCCAATTCGATTTCCGCTATTTGAGAGCACAGGTCCAATCAAGCACCGTAGGAAAAACTTGGTGGCCCAAATTGCCTGCATTCCTTTAACATATAGAGTTTCTCGCACCAACTACAGACTACAATTTATGATTAGTATAGGGTCTTTGGCATCTTGTGTCAAGAATCTGAAACGCCCCCTTTGGAGAAGGAACAATGAGTTCCGGGATATTGGGAGAACAACAGCAGGCTGAATCTCGACCATAGAACATGCGGGTACTAAGGATGCTCCAGATTCGGTGGTAAACATGTTGCAGACAGGTATTAGGATAGAAACACTGGGGCAATCGATGTCACTGGCCCATCTCCGTTCTACCGGTTGTTCATCATTCATGATCGCCACCACTTCATATTGCCCATAGCCGGGGTCCATTCAACCCAGTTCGGCGTAAACTGTAAGTGTAGGCAACTGCTTTGGGTGAAGTACTAAATCTTTATCTGCCGAAAGATGATATCCGGTACGACAAAGTCCTCGTCAGTATCAACTGGGAAGTCATCCTGGAGCGCTGCATCCTGGGCAGACTGCGCCAAGTATGCACTATACGAAGCACATCCCGGCGCAATACCGCCCAGCATTTGAACTTGCCCATATCCGGATTATTCACTTCAGACTGGTCTCCTAACAGGTCTTTACCTCTTGAACCATGCCCCATAGCAACTATGATCTTCCCGATAGGGTAGGGCAAACGCGACTAACACTAGACCAATGACTCACCCGAAACAACTAGATTTCTTTGTTGCTTACCCATTTAACGTCCCCTTCTGACGGGAAATGAGATCATTACGGCCATCGCTGATCACTCTAGGCGAAAGTTGTCAAAACACAGCGTGACGGAACTTTCCTGCTTCCACATCCAGATTTCAACACTCAGCAACTGTGCCCTATCCAGTCTGACAAACTCCAAGGGGATTTTAACTTGCTTCCATTCATGTGGGGCCAATATAACCATGTTGTTATCGTAAGCAGCTCCTCCAACCTGATGAAACTTAACGTATATCTGTGCTTGATTCACGTCATCATTCCATACATCAAAAGTGAGGTATTTCTTAAGCGGCCAATCGTTAGGTGAAAAGCCCTTCGGCCCTGCGATGGGAAATCGTATATTCGGAAAGTCAAACCCTGGGCGGAAAACCGCTTTCAAGGCAAAATCTCCGTTGCTAGTGCGCTCGTTGGTGAGGCTCAACGCCACATGTTGGGCCATGAGACGATAGATGTCGTCTTCTTCCTCAAATGAGGTGAGAACAGTGATGGTCTGATCCCCCAAACCCTTTTGAGAGTGCGACTGACTGAGCACGAATTGACGGGATTCCTCATTATGTTCAATACGAACAGTATGCTTCTGATACCGATCAACTACTAACTCAAAACAATCAGCTTCTTCATGCTGCCTAATCGACGTTAGCACTTCATCGTTTACGTTGACCTTTGCACCAGGCGAGGTCCATAGCGTTAAGAGCTGTTTGGAATATGCCGGAGCGGACTCATCCTCGGTCAGTGGCTCCAATTGCATTAGCATTAGAGGCTCCTTACAGGCACGTAGAATCATATCGGCTAGCAAACGTCGCGCTTCCGCCACTACAATGGAATCCCGTTCGACCACTAAGGGAGCATTCTCAAACACCCGATCGAACAAAAGAGATATCGTCTGACGCAATCGGACTGAATCTAACTCCATACCCAACTCCGCAGCTGTTTCCCCCAATCGTTGCTCCAACAGATAGAGGTATTCATAGTCCTCTAATCCGTCCCGAATCGCCTCTATTCGTAACGACGCAACTGGACCATCGGGACCAGGATATAGGAGGAAACCATCGCCGTTTGCTCCGGGGAAGGCTAATGGGTCCTCCCATGGATCACGGCGCACATATCGGCTTCCGGTCCATTTTTCAAAAACGGTGGTAGACCAATAAAGAACACCCTCAATATCCCAATTCCATTGGAACCATGATAGTAAACGCGCACCCATAAGATCATCGTCGATATGATATGTCGGGTACGGACTGGTGGGCATGACGCAGGTATACCACCACATGTGCTCCCCAATGGCCTGCCTTGCCTGAGCCATCTCATGATCATAATAATGCACGAGAGGAGCCCAAGTGTCCACCGCACCAGACAAGGGCTCAACTGGATGTATGGTTACAACATGTCGCGCATCCGGGGCGATCTGCTTCAATTGCTGCCCGTACATATGAACAGAGGGATACTGCTCCGGTGACGGTTCGTCAATTAGTCCGCCAAGATAGAAATAGCCCTTTGAAAGCCATCCTTTCTCCCGAAGCAAATCTACTAGTTGCTTCGTCTCGGCCGGATCGTTTCGGAACGGGATGCGGAAGCTATAAACTTCAGGACGCTCCACGAAGCGTTCCGCTGATCGAACATATTGATCGGGATCCACATACGGAATCGGCAGGTCATCTGGAGGAAGCCGATACTCAGTCTGGAACCAATAGTACCGTTCGAGCATCTGCCAATAGCGAGGGCTTCCTGGCGTAATACCATAATAACGGGCAATCTGATCGCCCCAAAGAGCAAACGCGCTCATCGTATGGGTCTCATCGGGCAAAGCAAAATCCCAGACGGTTAGCTGAACCGGTATCTCCGACACTTGTACATTGTTGCTACTGTGCAAAGTAAGCACGACCGATCCTTCATACAAACCCGCAGGCTGCTTTGCCGGCACTTTAAGCGACAGCCAAAGCCCCTGATTATGCCCAGCTTCCACAGATAGCGAGCTTTGCAGGGGCGGCAATGCATCAGGATACCATCCTGTCGGAAAAACCGAGGTTGGTTCCGTTATATGTACGTAGTGTTGTCGAAAGACCTCAAGCACAATATCTGGTCCTATTCCTTCCCGGTGAACAAGGGGATTTACTGTAACCTCTACGCTTTCTAACCGTTCACCAGCATGAATGATTAATTGAGCGCCCTCCCACTCATTTTGGGCAGATTCCATCTCAATTAGAGGCGGCAGTATCAGCTCGGGCGGCGCCTGCTCTCTTTGGATCTTATCTAGCTTGCCTGGAACCCAGACTACACAATTATCTGCACACGACACGTCAACCATCCCTCCAAGAAATGCGAGCAATCCCATCACCACAACTAAGGATCTCCAGCTAGCGTTATACACTTACATTACCCCCCTTGCCCTAAACCCAGATTTCGCGCCCACATGTACACTTTTCAGTCTCCATAGCGCAGTCATGCTGCAACTTCGTCTGGTCCCGAGCAGGCTAATGTACACATTCAATGAATTTGCATCCTTATCTACATCTAAACCTCACACCGACTGTCTAGGCATGATTTCCACTATTGTCGGCCCATAGCCTTACCCTCTGTATGGATGCGGAATATAGGTTGAGCCTAAACACACATCCCATGCCCGGCTCAACCCAATTGTCCTCTTACTCCAGCCTGAAGTTATCAAAGTAGATAGTAATAGGCTCCTCGTATTTCCATTTCCAAAGCTCGAAGCACTCTAGTTTTGTTCGATCCAACATCACAAATCCTAAAGGAATCTTGATCTGCTTCCACTCCTTGGACGGCAACGTCACCATGTTGCCGTCGTGTGCAGCTCCACCGATCTGATGGAATTTCACGTAAATATCTATATCGCTAGAATGATCATTCCATACATCAAATGCTAGGAACAGATAGGATGACCACTCCGGTGAAGTACTATGTTCTTCGTCTAGAATGCCAAAACGAATATTGGGGAAATCGACATCCGCTTCAAATAATGCCTTTAGGGCCGAATCTCCTTCACTTACACGCTCATCCGAAAGACTCAGCAATACATTTTCAGTTTTCCAACGGCGAAGATCATTTTCATCTTCAAACGTGGCCAGTTTTGACTCCCATTGAACATCCTCCTTCGTTGTCGGAATGGAGGCCATCGTCCGGTTCAAACGTTCGATTGCTTCGAACCAAGTTGGACCTACCGGTTTGTTCTGGTCAAAGATTCTGCTATATGCTTCCTTAATAATCGTCTCACCGTTGACGTGATCGGCGTAGACTATTTCGGGAATGGCATAGGCACCAGCATCAGTGAACACATGAATATTAATGTCATACGCCTGCGTATTTAGCTCTCGCATGATGTTAAGGTATTCAGGTGCAACATCACGATGAGCCGGCTGTAAAGCGACGTACTTGGCCATAATCTCATTGGCGATCGGTCCCGATAGGAATCTGAGCAGAGCGTACGCTTCTTCAGGATGCCTCGTATTGCCGTTAATCGCATATCCATCATCAGCAGCTAAGGTATAGCGTTCTCCTGATGGGCCAATTGGCAGCGGAAACACATTCCACTTGAAGGGCACCTTTGCAGCACCGTCTTTCTGTAAGCCTAGGTAGTCCACTAGTGCATGGGAACCGTATTCCTGGATGGCAACGTTCCCCTGCTTCCAAGCATCCCAAGGCCATGGAGAACCCGGTGGTGGCATGACTTCTGCCTCCCAACGTAAATGCTGTAAGTATTCCAGCGCTTCCACTGCCGCCGGATTATCAAGGATACTTACCGTCTTCTCTTCATTACCATAGAAGTCCGAACCCGCAGCCTTTAACCAATAATGTAGATGATCGGTGACTGTAAGCACCTTACTAAAACCCCATATGTCTGGTGTTCCATCACCATCACGATCCTGAGTTAGCTTCCTGGCAATCGTCTCGAACTCCCTCCAGTCCATTGTGTTAAGGTCAGCTCGAGGTTCAGGATCAGGTACACCCATGTAGCCAAACATATCAGCGTTGTAGTACATTGCAAATATGTTAAGGTATTGTGGTAGTGCAAACACCCGTCCTTGATGCTGGAAAACCCCAAATTGCGGAGGCCAATAGGATAATTTTACTTCCTCATATGCCCCATCACGTTCAAGAAGCGGAAGTAGGTCGATGAACATGCCTTGTCTACCCATATTAATAAACTGAGGTCCGTAGCCATTGACAATATCTGGACCGACTCCGCCGATCATGGATACAATGGTTTGCTCGAGAGTTCCAGTCCGAAAGACCACATCAACATTAGGGTACTCTTTCTGGAATTCCTGGGTCAGAACCTCCGTCCAAACGATATCGCCGTAGTCCTGTACTACGTTTACATTCGGATCCCGTCCACCCGTTAGTACTACTTCAAGTGTAATCCGTTCTAGGTCTTCTGAGTCTGCAGTGGCATACACGGGAACAAGTATTGACAGCAATAGGGAAACAACCATTAAACATCGCAACCAATTCTTACAGCGCATCTACAGGTACCTCCCTGCATAATGTAGTTACTCATTCACATGGTTACCAAGCCTTGCACGCAAGAGTAATCCTAGCTTTGTTACACCTCCTTTGGAAAGCTATACGAAAGCTGTTTTCTACGCCCTCATTAGCGAACTATCCTAAAACACCCAACTTTCGAAGAAGATCAAGTTGAAGACTCAGACTAGACTGAGCGGATCTAGGGATATGAAACAGCCGCTCTTTGGATCGTCATAAAATGTCTCTGCAAACCGAGAGCCATACGCTTGTCTAACCGTCTGTTACCTATTTCCACACCTCAAGATAGGTCGGCTAGTACCCTATTCCCTTCCCATCTGGAGACTGGTCCTGTGGACTCTCGGACAATCAACTCCGTTGGCAAGACCTGAACTGGTTGTCTAACGTTATTCTTGTCCAGGATTTCCAGCAACAGTAGCGCCGCACGTCGGCCGGTTTCGGAAATGGGAATACCAACAGTGGTTAGAAGCGGGGTCACGTTACCACTGACCGACAGATCAGCGTAGCCCGCCACTGACACATCACCAGGAACTGTTAGACCGGCCTCAGTAATCACATTCATAATCTCTATCGCCATTAGATCGTCAGCAGCCATAATCGCTGTGGGAGGCTCGTGAAGTTGCAGAAGCTCCTTTGTCCGCTTACGCGTTGTTTCCGAAGTAAAATCTGAAGAACGCAGCAAAGCCGTATCGAACAGACCCTTCCGGCACAAGGCCTTACGATAACCCAAGGCCATCTCATCGTTAATGCGAAATCCTTCCGGGCCATTGATAAACCCTATGCGACGATGTCCTAGCGAGAACAGGTGTTCAATAAGGTCGCTTATTCCTTGTTCGACGTTAGCACGCACCGAGGGCAGCTTCGTACCAGGAAGATGAGCACCCAACAGCACAAAGGGACACTCTTCCCTGTGAAGCTCAAGTAGCGCCTTTGTTGACACCTCCTGTGCAGCTATGATCATCCCATCCACCCTATGTTGTCGATAATACGAAGCGACGGAAAACGGAATAGGATTTCGTCGCTTTAGTTTGCCCTTTAGGGGTAGCAGCATCAAATCAAAGCTTGATTGACTTAAAGCCGATACAATACCATGTACAATCTGAGAAAAATTCGGGTGCAATACATGGGCGAGATCATACATTACAAGCCCAATGGTCTCAGTCTTGCAGCCAACCAACCCCTTAGCCATGTAATTCGGTTCATATCCAAGCTCTATTGCCGCCGCAATGACCTTCTTTTTTGTTCGATCACTAATCGGAATCTGAGATCCTTTTGCATTTAGCACCCTCGATACAGTTGTAGTTGATACCCCCGCTAAAGCTGCCACTTCACGAATTGTCGCCATGATACCATCCCCTTTGTGCCTTCGATACAATCAACCCACTTAGGCACCCTGCAAAACATCAACATTGTACCAAGACTGTTTCGGATAAGTGAGACTACATGCAAAGGTAGTCTCACCTATCGTTTCCAGTCACGTGATACCGCAGGCCCTTGCTTCTTGTTATCGGTTGCTTAAATACTGGTTAATAATATCGGTCGCTTGTTTCATCGCTGTCTCGACTGGCTTCCCACCCCGCATTACTTCAATCACTTCGTTACCGAGAACTTCTGTCCATTCCCACCAATTCAGTGTGAACTGCAAATCATAAATATGGGGCCCTGTTACTTCAATCACTTCTCGTAACCGATAGGGTCTTTGGGTCGGATCGACAAATTCGTCCGAAACAGCCACACTGCGTAAAGGTGGTAACATTTGCCGGTTACGCGCAAGAATCCGTTGTCCTTCGGGGCCAGCAAAATACTTCATTAACCGCCAACCTGCCTCACTCTCCTGCGTAGTTGAGGTCATACTAAAACCGCAGAAATTGTAAGTGGAGGCCCGCTGTTTTCCCATTGGAAGCGGAGCTATATCCCAATCAAACGAAGCATCCTCGAAGAAGGTTGTCCAAAACGGAACAACCGCCGTCAACATAGCAGTCTGACCTGCCCTAAACATTGCCATATGATCTCCTGCATCTGGAGGTGCAGCTGAGCCATCCCCCAGGATCATGTCTTGTAGGAAACGCAAAGCTTCATGGACTTCTGGCGTGTCCACGGTTGCCATGGTCTTCTCATCATTAAGTGCTCGACCGCCTGCCTGCAGGATGAAGTTCAGGTAACCTGCCTGCCCACTGCCATTGAGAAACGTATGAAAACCCCACTGTTCAACCTCATTACCGTCATGCACTGTTAATCGCTTTGCGGCATGTCGAAGATCCTCCCAGGTCCAATCAGCAGAAGGATAATTTAGTCCCGCCGCGTTAAAGAGATCTTCGTTGTAGAAAAGGGCCGTTATGTCACCGCCCTCTGGCAAGCCATAGTAACTACCATCTACCTTAAAGATGCCTGAAACGTCGAAATACTCATCGGTATCAATGGGAAACTGATCCTTTTCAATGAACGGTTGGATGCTAAGTAGGACCCCATCAAGTGCAAACGGTTCCAGGTATGCGCCACTCATACGGATCACGTCCGGTGCAATGCCGCCCAACATCTGAATTTGCACCTTATCCCAATACTCGCCCCAGCTTGAATACTCAAACTCCACCTCGATATCTGGGTTATCCGCCTCAAAATTCTCGATGATCTTTTGATAGGTCTGAACTTCCTCAACTGTACCCCACATCGCAAAGCGGACCTTCGTTTTTGCCTGAACAGGAAAAGTGACTACCACCGCCAGAGCTAATGCCAGCAGTACACATAACCTAGAATTACTGACGAACCTTTGGTTTAGCTTACTCATCGTTCTATGCCTCCTAGTGTAAAGTTCCAATATAGTTAAATCATGAGGCTCTATCGGCCTCGTTTCTGCTCTTACACCTCCTCCCTCAGTACTGTTCTCAAATACTGGTATCAACCTATGTCAAGTCAGCATCCATACTTTGAGATACCGGAGCTTGAAACCACCTTTTGTGTAGCTTACGTATCTACCTAACGGTTAACAGGGTCTTTATCTAGTCCCTTTACTCTTCAGAATCGTAAACCTCAAATGTTCCCAGGGCCTCTACTTCGTACGAATCATTATAGAACAGAACCAGTTTATACGTTTTACCTGCCGACACCATTCCCCGACTTACTTCTAAGCTGAAGCTCCCACTATCATTGGTAATCCCCAGGTCGGGTAAGTAGCGCCACCAGATTGATCCTATGCCGCCTCCAGGCACTTGATCGACTTCATAAAGACCTATCCAGTCACGTGCGCCCACCGGGCTTGGCAGATTGGATAGTGTGACGTCTATCGTGTCATTAAGACTAACCTTCTGTTTCGATACTCTGATCGCAGCCTTTTTCTTTGGCGATGCTTCCCGAGGATAGAGCACGCGATATGCTCCACCGTTTACCCAACTCCCATCGCTAAACTCTCGGTCCAGGACAACCACTTTGTCGTGATACACATCCACGTAAAGGCCTTGGGAGCGTTCAGGATACTTATCCGATTCCATTGTGTAGTACACAGACGATGTGTTAAATGTAGTAAAGGTCTCCTGGTACATGTTACCCGGTCTATTCAAATCGTAGTGGGTATGACCACTAAACAGGATCACCTGTGGAAATTGCTCAAGAATCTCATTGATCTTGCCGGTTTGAATCACGCTGTTGTAAGAATCACTATCCGATAATGTGCTTTCTAGGGGCTGATGGATAAACACAAATATTGGCTTATGCGCATCTGCTCCCTCCGCCAGTCTCTCTTGCAGCCAGTCGATCTGCTCGTCGCTAATGTACGCCTTATCACCGATGGACTGATCCGTCTGCCAAAACTTCTCGGGACTAAGGAAAACTAGATGATAGTCCTCCCCATTTTTCCCCGTGATCCATTCATCGTAGTAAATCCCTGGCATGTTTGTCTTGTCGAGAAACCTTTGATGCGTCATTTCCTCGGTCTCCCCGTTAGGAAACTTCGCATCGTTGATGTTGTAAGTATCATCCATGCGCGCTCTCCAGTATTCATGGTTCCCTAGGGTATAGAATACCGGGCTAACTTTGTGGTTTCTGATAACTTCAACCATGTCATCATATTCCTCATCCAAGCCATGACTGGTTAAGTCACCAACGACAATTAACGCATCATAGTCGGGTCGTGTAGTCTTCAAGTCTTTTAGCGCCCGTTCAAACCTGACAACGGTATCATGAGGAATACTGGTGTTATTCAAGTGAATATGAATGTCACTAAGAACAGCGAGATTCAATACAACCTCATCGTTCTCCGTTCTAACTATAGTGGCAGGGCCGTTTGAACTGAGGTGCCCAGTACCGCTTCGCGCCTCGATGTGGAATACATACTCAGTGTCGTGTTCTAGTCCTGCCACATCATACTCAGAAACGTTGGCATCCACAGCATCGAGCAGCCTGCCGTTCATATATATTTCGTACGTCTGAACAATACTTTGATCATCTATTCCGGTCCAAGCTAGACGTACTCCCTTTGATGATATATTCGAGGAACTTAGGGCCTTCTCATTACCCCAGATAGGCACCTGTGCAACGGTGGCATCGAGCGCTTTTGTCAGCGTAAAGTTATCGAAGTGCAAAGTAATAGGCTGATTTGTCTTGTGCATCCAGATCTCGACACATCCCATGTTCGAAACATCAAGTTCAATCTCGTTAATGGGGATGGAAATATGCGATTGCCTCTTGCTAAAGACATTGAACCAGTTTCGATCAAAGGCCTTGCCGTTCTTCTCAAAGAACTTCACATAAATCTGAGCAGTAATTCCTTCCTCTTCGTTGTATACATCAAAGTCAAAGGTCTCATATGAAGACCAATCAGTTATGCTAAGTCCCCCATTATCATGGGACAGCTTAATGTTCGGCCAATCAACATTCGGTGCAAAGGTAACCTGCATAGAGTAAATGCCCTGCGACGAAAACCTATCTGAAATGGCGGATTCAACATTCTGGAATTTCCACTTCCCAAGTTCCTCACGTGTCTCAAGGTAGCTTATTCTCTGCCGATAGGTTTCTACCCGGCCTCTTCTTGGCGCGATTCGTTTCGTTACTGTGTTTATCTTGTTATCCTTCACTACCTTGATATTGACGTCGTAGACATCCTCAGAGGATGGTAGCTTGATCACGGCCTTGTCTCCATCCGTCGCACAGACTTCATCATCAATAAGCAGCGTCGCTCCAGGTTCAACATATACGGTGAGCACCGGACCATCGGCCGCTAGTTGATCAACTTCAACAAGGTACTTGGGGCTCTTGTCTAGACGGACGATTTCATGTGCTACTTCCCTTCTGATTTCAAGTAGCTCCGCAGGATCCTCGTTATACGATTTTACGGATGAGAACAGTCTATTGAAATACGGTTGCATAGCTTCTTCTGTATCGAAATCAATACCTAATTCTTTCGCCACCGCTTCCATTCTTCTCTCGAGAAGCCACAAGTACTCGTAGTCTTCGTTACCGTCCCGAATTGCCTCTAACCGGATGCTGCCTATGGGCCCATTTATCCCATATTCGGTTCCGGGATATACTAAATACCCATCACCATTCGCACCTGGAAATGCCAATGGATCATTCCAGATATCCCTACTGATGTATCCTTTATCGAGGTCATACTTCTGGTAGATATTGACGGCCCAATAGAGGTTTCCCTCGACATTATGGGCTTTTTGCATCCACGAAAGGATTCTTGCTCCGATCAGATAGTCGTCGATATGGTAGGAGGGAAACGGTCTTTTGGGATTGACGCAAGTGTACCACCAGATGCTATTGTCATTCTTTTGCTGCAACTCACGTGCTACTTGCGGATACTCGCCCATCCACGAAGTGAGAATCGTGCACCAAGTGTTTACCGAATCCATAACTGCTTCATTGATATCCATAGTTACAAGATGCTTTAGTTCCGGATCTATACTCTTTATTTTCTTGCCAGTCTGGTTTATTGAGTCAAACATCGAAGGTGTCGGTTCATCTATAACATAGAAGAAACCTTTTTCTAGGAGATCGTTGTCTTTCAGTTTCTTAACTAGTCGATGGGTCCTCATTAAATCAGTATAGTATGGTATTCGATAACTGGTTACTCTCGGATCGTTTATGTATTGCTCCGCTGTGCTCACATAACCATCCATATATCTGTCGTCAATAGGCAAATCCATCGACGATATGCGATAGTCGAGGAAGAAGTTGTAATAGTTGCGTAGTAGCTCATAAAACTCTTGGCTTCCTCTATATATACCTGGGTGCCCAACAAGAAGTTGATCCCACCATGTAGCAGACGAAGTCTTACTATGATTCTCGTCTGGCAGCTCAAAATCCCATACACTCAGTCGAATTGGCAGGGATTCCTCAATACTATCACCGCTTATGTTTAACGTTCCCTCATACGAACCAGCAGGTATCCCTTTGGGGATTTTAACGGTTAACCAGACTCCTTGATTCACCCCGGCTTCCACGTCGAAGTAGGAATCCGCCGTTATCGGGATCAAGGCATCAGGATACCATCCCGGAGGGAAATCAGTTGTCGGTGTCGTAATCTGCATATAGTGCTGTTTATAGACGCTAATGTGCTCAGATGATATCACCGCTCCCTCATCGACAAGGTCACTAATACTCACACTAACGTTGCTGAGCTTGGAATCCATAGCGCGGATTATCACCTGAGCGCCCTCATATTCGTTCTTTGCCGCTTCCAAGTTGATTGCCATGTTTCTCTCTTGCGGTGGCAATTGGTCTCGCAGGATCTTCTGACAGTTGTTAGCAACCCAGACACAGTAAGATCCTTCGTCCATACAAAACGCACTAGTACTAGCTAGTAAACACGCAAGCATCATCACAGAGATTAGTCCCCTTTTCATAAGCTTTCCTCCCTGAAAATCAATTTCAGCTATTGCGGTGCAGGAAATGACACTACTATATGCAACAATATGTTCAGGTCCGCTAATTGAAGGACCTTTTAGTATATCTTGCCACTACCAGACCAGTAGGAATATCAAGGATCAGCCACATTTGTTGAGTCAGATATCTAGACTCTAACATCATGCTCCTTACTATGCAACCGTTTAGCGTGCAACGTTTCTCTTACTGTGAACAAAAATCCTAGTATATTTAGTATAGGATGGATGATCCTTCTTGTCAAGACAATTACCACAAGATTTGCGGACCGTTTTGACCCTTCAATAGCGTATTTTAGATGCACTCCAAGATGTGAAACCATGGTTCCAATCAGATCAGTGAATGGAAAAACAAAATGCGTGAGTGAAATCCACCGGAATAGATGCCAATAAGAATAACTACGCCGGGCTAAGACCACTTGAGCTAATTGTTTGCCACATCACCATTAGCTCCAGCAGACGAATTCTAGGAGTTCGAGTGTGCAAAGAAAATGTATAATTGCTCTTTGGTTTCCGAGAAGACTACTACCTTCAGCAGAGTATTCCATATCTTTGCCCAGCCGTTTGGGTAAAAAGGGTTGCCCTTCGCAGACATCCGAAGGACAACCCTTTTCGTCTTCTCAATTCCTTGGGCTATAGCAAATACCACAAACAAGTATCCTTCCAGGAGTCTCAGTCACCAAAGACTAGAGTCCCGAAACGTGCTTCGTTGTGAAAACCACCATACGTAGCATTCCATGTCAACCAGAAATCGCCGACTGATTGATATCCACAGAGCCCAATCTTCCACGTATCACCCTTCTTGGGTGTGACCCCAAATGCCTCAAAGGGTATGGCAAGTTCGGCAATCCAGCGTACGTCATGAACTTTAACAGTACAATCGATCTTTCCGGCGAAAACGGGATCTTCTTGGTAGGTAGAGTCATCGACACCGATTTTTCCACCTGCATCCACACAGATATGTCTATAATCTGGCTGGCTCGGCACTTTCAAGAACAATTCTACCTCGTCGTTCTGCCATGCCTTCTCACCGTCCGTCTTAATTTTGCTTGCATCGGGAACAAAGACAGAATAACCAACATAGAGGGCATTATCGTCATAGGCAACATAAGTCACAATCGGATAAGAAGTCAGTTTAACCGACGTCGAATCAAGATCCATAACTACCTTTGCACCTTTTTCACTCGCTTGAACCCATGCTGCATCGTTCAAAAAGCCATCGATTTCCGGTTTTTCAGTCACTTTCGCAGCTATTAGCTCCAGGTTGGGCTCCATAGCTAACACAGTAACCGATAGTCCAAGTAATGCAATCAAGATCGTTAGTGCCAACATAGACTTTTTCATTTTTGTTCCACCCTTCGTGTTGTCTTTAATCAGAACGCCCAAGGAACCACACTATACATAAACAGTTACACTTTCCGCATCATCCGACCTATCCTTGATTACTGCCCCTAGTTGACGCCACCGCACTCTGACTAACCTTCCCACTCAGTCTAGTGAATCATAAACAACCATCAAGCCTTTGCCCGCAAACGTAGACATTAACATTAATGAACATGCCAGAACTCGGAGTTCTGATTTGGACCTCGTTGTTGACTGCCTTCATCAGATGCTATGGCCTTCCTCTAACGGAGCACGCATCACCATCATCGTCAAACCGCGAAAGACAACAACATATACTCCGCAATAATATGCAACATGTCCAGTACGCAAGCGCTCAACAGTCAACGTTTTCATTACTGACTACATAAATAATTTATATTATTAGTATATCTCGAATGACAACTCGCGTCAAGACATTCCGGTTGAACCAATTGTTAACAGGGAAAAAGATAATTGGAAGCCTTCTCTACGCTACATATCGTCCACTAGGATGACCAGTTTAGCGTATCATCGTTTGTAGGAAAGAGTTGGATTACGACCATGATTGCATTCCCGAATGCCTAGCAAAGTATGGGCAAGGACCCAGACTTGCGAGTTAGAACCAATTAGTAATGGGTGTACCAGCTGATCAAGGACCCGCAGTGGCCGACCAACGACTAGGTCAGAGACTTCGTATAATAGCGCGGTTGACCTTCGGACAGGATGAATTGATTCGTAATAGGGAGGAACTAGCAACCGTAATCTGATAATCCCAGAAAAGGGCATTAACAGTCAAATGGGGGTCTCTTTGGAGAATCATAGCTCCATCTCGATATTCACCTTGTGTCAGCTGCTCCAGCCCGTAAGCAGATGGATTGCGGATGAAGTTGACCTCATCTATAGACATCTGGGGCCGTGAGGGTACATCGAAGTAAGCGAAGTGACCAGCTCCTACCCGTGTTTGGTGGATAGAGCACTTTTCGTCGTCAAAGGAGTAACTGGTCACCGGTACATTTCGCCTTTTTCGTAGAGATTCGCGCTCCCTGTTCAGCTCGCCCGGTATACTGCTGATGCTAATCAATGAAGCCGAGTCATCTTGTGCTTTCACCTTAACAACGAAATCATTCCCCTACTATACAACGCAGCTTCGCCACACCTAGTCCTGATATGGGGCCGACTTCGCCGATAGATGATGTCCATGGCCAATGGATGACGATAGGTCCCGCGATGTAGACACCGCGAGACCCGTCATGGTCACTACTTACGGACAGTAAATGTATGAATCCCTGAGCCCACACGCTCTATTATGGCATATCCGCCTGCAATTTCAGCAGCAAGCACCATTTGATCATATTCCAGGATGGATCCCTTCTGCATCGGTACAAACACGGTTGCCACGGTATTCGTCGGAATAGTTACCTTCATTTCAAATAGCTTATTTGTGCTTTCTACTTCTACCTTGATCGTCCCCTTAATCGTTGGCACCTGGAGCTTGGCCCATTCCAGGTCCCCCAACTGGGGTTTTATCTGGAATACGGAGAATCCTGGCTCTAGGGGAAGGATGCCAAACATCCCCCGAACAATTGTATTAGCTGGCGCCGACGCCCAAGCATGGGAGAAGCTCATATTCGGTTTCTGAGCCGGATCCCAAGCTTCGGTCACGATGGTGGCACCAAGATCATAAATCATATGACCCCAGCTATTCCCTGTCCTAGCCGACATTAGATCTAGTGCCGCCTGATCCTCGCCTCCGTTGTACAAGGCCTGTAACAGAAACTGTGATCCGTACACGCCGACCCGCATTCCCCGTTGAGCGAGATACTGGGCCACCCGCGGTGCTTGCTGAGATGTGGGAACACCAAAGGCTAACGGAAAGGCGCTAGCGTGCGTGGCCCAATGGTCCACTCCCCTACCATCACGATAGGCTCCTACGACAGGATCATACAGGTGTTCATTCATTGCATCCTGTAAGGTGTCAGCTAAGGAGGTGTAATATGCATAATCATCTTGCTGTTGTAGCACGCTGGCAATACTTGCCATGTCCCGAAGTGCCTTGTAGTTGATCGAGTTAATTACGGTATTTACATCTGTAAACACATATCCATCCCGCTGACTATTGGGCCAATCGATTAAGTCGTCCTTGATTGGCTTCTCCACTAAACCATCGGCATTAATGCACCAATCCAACGGTTTAGTGGTCAAAACGGCGTAGTTTTGCTCCAAAGACTCCTTGTTCCCGGTATACATATAATCTTCCCAGGCCATTAGAACTGACAGCTGCTTGTATTCCGTCGGCCAGGTGGGACGATAGTACAAGTATTCGATGGAATACCGGGGCAAGGCAAATTCGCGATCAACACAATAGTGAGATAACTGGTTGATGTAGGCATCCCCTTCGTAAGGAAGCCGTTCTCGGGTAAAGGTATCGACATAGAGATCGAGAGACGTAGCTTTAATGCTATACTTGCACAGATCCCAGACGTCGTTTAAGACACTATTGGAGCACTCAAACTCGGCTGCTTCCTCATCAAAAGGATAGCTCAGAACTAATGCCTTGATACTTCCTGTCTCCACTGCGGCATTTACTACCTCTGCATAGCGAAAGACCCTCATACCCCAATGCTCAATGGTCTGGGGACCGTCTTTCAGGGTCCACGTCTCCTGATACATATTCCCAGTCCGTAGTTGGTACATCACCGTATGCGGGGCGGTGAGTTCTTCGCCGAGCCGAATTTCTACATTCTGTCCCGCCACACCTTCAACGGTGAGCTGCAAACCACCAATCACCGCTTTACCGAAGTCTACAAAATAGTGATTGTCTCCTTTTTTCACGACCTGGACGGGTTCTATGGTCTCCATCCGGATGTTTCTGGTACTAGAAGCTACCAGACCAGGAATCATCGCGCGTGCACAGGCAAGATCCCAAGTAGTATCATTAAATCCGACGTTGTTCCACCCAAAAGGATACTCCCGAGCATCAATGTATTCACGCCTCGCATCGTATGTACCACCGATGTTACCAGCGTTCAAGAAGATATCACTTCCTTCAAGTACCCTCCAGGATCCATCAGAACAAATGGTTTGCCTCGTTCCATCAGTGTAGAGGATTTCCATTTGGCAGAGAAACCGCTTATCCTTCTTGGCATAGTTCAAAGAAGCAATCACGTTTTCACGACCAGAGTTTAGAAGATCCGTGACCTCAAAAACGTTATACCGATTAAGACCACGATAATCCCGCACGGGACCAACGCCCACAAAGGAACCATTAACATATAAACGATAGACATATTGTTTCGCCTCTTCGGGCGATTGGGCCGTTACGTAGACAAAGGCTTTGTCGATTGGGCTATCCGGCAAGTCGAACGACTTCCGCAAGAAGACGAATTCGCTTTCTTGTTTGGTTTCCTCAGCCCTATACAGGGCCCTTGCACCCTTACCCATGACCAATTGGCCGTCCCCAATTGTACCACCGGTAAAGCGGTTGACTTGCGGATCGGCGAAGTCTTCCTTTGCAAGGGTCTTGGAGTCGTTATACACATGAAGGTTCTTGATTCGCGATTCCTCTGTACCGCCGTTTCGAAAACCAATCAATCCAAAGGCATGGGTCTGGTCCACCGTTACATCCACAAGCTGATCGTTGATGTACGTCCTGATCTCATCTTGCTGCACTTCGATCTTCATTCGATGGAAAGTATTCTTGAATTGCTCAATAGGAATGATACCTTCAAGTGGAATCTCCTTCAGTACTTCATACTTGCCGTTTGTGCACACATGTGTCTTAAGTATAGGTTCTCCGGGTACCGGGGGATTCCCGTGCAAATTCCCTACCTGCCACATGTAGTTGTTATTCTGATCGAGGGCCCTAAACCAAACACCCGCTGCGTTTTCCACAATCATAAACTCTAGTTCAATGGTATAGTCGGACCAGTGCTTCTTTAGGCTTTCACGTGGGTCTGATTCATCAGCCCAAATGGGTATGCCCTGCCATTCATCTTTCATGGCTGTGACAAACATCTGCGGCTTTGAGTAAGGCCCCATCTCTTCATCCTTGTCCCACGTTCTCACCTTCCAGTAGTAAGCACTGCGGGGAGCAAGTTCCTTGCCTCCATAAACAACATTGCTTGATGCCGATGAGGCGACTTTGCCCGAATCCCAAACATCACCCTTGTCTTCGTCAAGAAGTGTCTCGCTCGTAGCAACGAGTATTTGGTAAGCCGTCTGTCTCTCGTTAGCATCCGCATCATTAACCACCCATGAAAACTGCGGGTTAGCACTTTCGATCCCCAATGGTTCGGACAGGAAGTCAACTAGTAAATCACTCGGCGGTTCCGGAGGACAATTTCCAGCAACAACAGTCTGCGCAAAAACTAGGAAAACCAATACCAGTAGAACCAGACAATTCCCGACTGGCCAGTCATTCATTTTACCCAACGCCTTTCTCGTAATAGTCTATTTTTCTCTCTCGTACTCCCTAGCACCCTAGGCTCACTTCCACCCGATCTATATAATCCCTCAACACAGGATCGCCTTAGCATATTGGAAAGAGAGTCTTAACACTTATGCTCCCGGCCATTATCTACCGAAGAACTCCCATCTAACAAGCCACTCAGTCAGTTACCCATACTTTCCCTTGGGGATCATAGACCCATGCTTCACCTAGCCGTATAGAAAAACGCTGTCGTTCCTCATTTATCATTTCCAGGGTCTCCGACCAAGTGCCGACCCCACTAGTTGCATCGAGGGCCCGAACGTTTTGGGCGCCAACAGCACAAGCAGCATTGACAGTTTGCTCCAAGTTGCATCCAGATAACAGGCCTTTTAGGAACCCTGCAATTGAGCAATCGCCAGCCCCAGTGGCCGAGACAAACTTGTCTGCCTTGTAACTTGCACACCAAAGCTTTCGATTGGACCAACTGGCTGGATCCCTAGGAGCCCCTTTCCCAATCTTTGTTGCGTCTATGACCGGATTAGTCTGCACATGGTACCCCAAGACACCACACTTAATACCAACAATACTAGCACCAAACTGAACAAACTGATCGGCTAACTCACAAGCCAAGGTTTTGATCATCTTCTCCTTCTCCGCAGTACTCAACGATAAATAGCGACGATATTTCCCTGGCTGAAGGAGAAGCAACGATTCTTCGAAACTGGGCAGAAAGACGTCCACGTACGGCAACGCTTGCGCCAAGATCAAGGTCCAGTCCTCCTGCAAGGCCGCACTATCTGGGGCAGGCATGGCCAAATCTAGGGAAATGGTGACTTTGTGTTCCTTCACGGCTTGTAACAAGCGGATAAACCCACGTCCTTGATCCTCATACATAGCCTGCATCAAGGTTGGATATCCGAAATGCATTAGGCGGGCGTCTGCTACGATCGTTTCGTCAATATCATCTAGGGTAAAGGTGGCATTACATCCAGGATAATGAAAAAACACCCGATCTGTACTCGCTGGTGAGAGCACAATCGTGTAAGAGGTGTTTTCCCCTGCCTGGACCATACTCTCCACATCGGTGGAATAGTGTCGAAGATGATCAATAATCGCCATGCCTAGCTGATCCTGACCGACTTTCCCCATTAATTTAGTTTCGGCGCCAAGTTTGATTAAGGCAACCCCGGTGTTGGACACCACACCCCCCGTGCTAATCTGTAATGGCCCGACTTGATTAAGCTTACCGGGTTGTACCATCTCGCATAGGGAAGCAGTACCCTCTTGAGAAAAGAATGGTATTAAATCGGCACATAAGTGCCCGGCTACTACTACTTCATACTTACTCACAACAGTCGCACACAGAACCTCGGACTGAAGTCCGAGGAGGAGGTGCGCTCCCTCCTTTCTGTCGACTACATATATATCCATCGCACCTAGATATACAACGGTAACGTAATACCGGCTCTAAAACCTCTACTATCCTGACATCTGAATCTACCGTCAACAGGACTAACATATACATCAACGTTCTTGCATCAGCCTGCATATGGTTAATTCGAAATCCCTGTGCCTTACTGTTAAGTATTGGCTTGGTTTGCGGGAATCCTTATTTAACCATTGGGTATATCCATAACAGCAGTAGATCCTAGGGCATCGATACTGGTATCCTACCAATGTGCCTTTGCTAGGCCTAACCTGACGCGACCTAACTTGGCTGCTAGCCAGCAAAACTCTGATACCTAAGAGTCTCTCTTATTAACCCTGGATCCAAGATCACTAGCCTTTTGCTGCTTGACTTACTGAACCAAAGACCCTCATCTTGTCGGCGACAGTCTCATAAACCGCTTTTTTTACTGTACCAAATAGCTCGGGAAGCTGCGTGATCCTTCCCGCTCCCAGTCCTTTGGAAGCTGCCTGTACTCCAGCCACCGAAAAATTGGTAAACACGTTCACCTTGCAGATCCCTTTAGCAATCGCTTGTCTGTAGTCCTGGTCACTGATTCCAGAACCTCCATGCATCACTAACGGTACTCCCACCAAATCTCGGATTGTTTCCAGTCTCTTAAAGTCAAGTTGAGGCTCACCCCGGTAGAACCCATGCACCGTCCCAAAAGCTGGCGCCAGGGCATCGATCCCCGTTCTACTAACATAATCCTGTGCTTGGCAGGGATCAGTAAATAGTGATGGATCGGCGGTTGAAGCCTCATCGGTGCCTTCTCCACCACCTACGTGGCCTAGTTCCGCCTCAACGCTAACCCCAGCCGCGTGCGCAATTTTGACGATCTCCTGGGTTTGGCGCAGATTTTCCTCATAGGGAAGAGTCGAGCCATCGAACATGACCGACGTGCAACCAAATCGGATTGCCCGCATAATCGTGGTGAAGCTTAGACCATGGTCAAGATGAAGTACCACCGGAACAGGCGCTTTGGCTGCTTTGGCCGCCGCCGTAAAACATGCCTCCTCCAAATCCACATACGGTAGATGAACCTCAGCAATACTCAAGATCACAGGTGAGCCCAATTCCATAGCCGCATCGAGGATGGGTTCAATCATGTCTAGCCCCGTAATATTAAAGGAACCAACAGCATATGCATGGTCCTGAGCATGTCTTAATACTGTCTTTAAGTCAACTAATGGCATCCTACACTCCCCCTAGTTATACCTGATTACACTCGACTAATCATTCCGTAATCCATTGTGTACCTGGCAGACTTAATACATTGGTCTCTAGATCATCGTGGCACGCCTGCCTGGGTTCCCAACACTTGGGGCCGCTTCTTTCAACCCGGGCCTCTACGAGACAGTTGGCCGGTTTAAGACCTTGCACCCACGGAACAGGGATGAAGAGCCCACCATGTTTACAGGTCGTCAATAGTCCGCCGTGGAAACTGCGTAGCCAACCCAGGTCCTGGGGCTTGTGGTGTGTCGGGACGGTGCGTTCTGTAAAGGAACGTCATGCTAAGAGTAACCCCGGTTCGCGGGACTAATATCCATTCCCCCCTCAGCAGAACATCAAAGACAAACCTGTGCCTGTTCTAAGTCGTGACCGGCTTCCGACCCGCCACAAGGCGAAAGTACTTAACCCCTCCGACCTGGGTCAAATCGTCTGTGTAAAAAAGCACCTTTATGTCCATAAAGATAGGGCACTGCCCACCCCTTTAATCGGATTGTGCCGGTGGATACTCACCGACAAGAAGGTACTGAGCTGGTTCATCCTCCTCAACGGTTGGAAACCGTCCCACCTGCTCTAAGAAACGGTTGTCAATTCGATCATCGTTTACCTGGGACACTTCACCGAGCAGTACCTTGCCTGTGTTCTCTTCGCCCCAGAATTGATGATAAACATAGGGCATGAGAGTAATACTTTCGCCGGGCGTCAGTCGGATAATTGTCCCTGCTGGTGCTTTGTAGTTTCTTCCGTCCTGAAAAACTGATACCGGAGTATCAGCCAAAGCTTCGTTTTCGTCGGAATTATACAGCTGAACCAGCAAGTTGCCACCGCCGCGGTTGATGATGTCCTCCATTTTTAACCGATGAAAGTGAAATGGAGTGATCTGCCCTTCTTCGACAATCATGATCTTCTCCGCGTACGGCTTAGTATATTTGGGCATTTGCTGATTACCATTCCTCAGGGTGAATAGAAGAAGACCGATCTTAACAAAGTCACCACTGCCAAAGTCGGTTACATCCCACCCGAGCATATTATCCCGAATTTCATCATACTCGTGACCTTTGCTTTCCCACTCTTCCCTACTCCAAAAAGCAAATGGCGGTAGCTTAAAGCTGTGTTGATCCATAAATGATATGGCATTGGCAATAAACTTGTTTAGCTCTGAACGTTTCATATCATGCAGCACGCCTTCCGGTGCTGGTATTCCCCCTTTTCACGCGTATTTGCAGATCCCTAATGCTTTATCTGTTTTCTCTCATTGGATCTGGTAGCACCTTCAAACCACTCGGATATTTGCAGGATGTGGTGGCCAAAGCCACCACATCCTTCCGTTATTCGATATACAAACTAGCGAGTTCGCCCGCTTGTAACTGAAGTCTAATCGCATCACCATCTGTAGCTAATTCCTTCAGTGGCCTCTCGTATAAATCGCAAAGATATGCTCGTTTGAAAGAGAAACCACACCGGATCAAAGCATCGACCTCTTGGTTGGCAGTTTCATATAATCTTAAGACCACACCTTTTCCATTCTCCGCCTGCTTGAACCCACTGACCATCACGTTTTCCGGACCTACGGATAGCAGCGTAAAGCTTTTCGCTAAGTCGCCACACTGGGTTGGAGCCTGATCGGCCGTGAGTGGCATGTTAAAGTCAAAGGCCATACGTGTCACTTTGGCTGGGTCAAATTCACCGGCGTAAGGATACAAAGAGAATCTTACGGTATGCTGTCCTTGTTCGGTCACCGGATCCGGGTCATAGCTACTACGCAGCAAGTTCAGACGTAGCTTGCCATCTGTAAAGTTATGCCCATACTTGCAGTCATTAAGCAGAGCCAAGCTGTAATCACGCTCTGCGCTTTGGCCAGAAACGTTGAACCATTTCAGCGCCGGTAGGTCATGAGAAACATCGGGATTTTCGATATGGCCAAAGGGAATCTCCCTAGTACTTAGGGCCTTAGTCAGGTTGACGGGGAAAACAACATTAAGTCCGGGAACCCCCACCTTTGGAGACCCATATTGTCGCCAATCGACATTCAGTTCAAAGTCAATGCGCGGAACATCAAGGGGTAGACTCACCTTTACGGATATTTCGCTATCCTGGTAACTGGTTTGCCATAAATAGGTGGGCTTACTACACCAATCTAGCTTCTGTAGTGTACCACCGGCAAGAGGCACTCGCTCCAATAATGACCCTATTGTCCAAGAAGACATGCCGTGAGGAGCTTCACGGTAATATTCTAAGACGCCTAAGGGATGATCAGGATCCGCCAGTTCTAGTTGTGCGCTTTTATCGTAAAGGCTGATAAGCCCCCCATTGTCCTTGGATAACTCCACCCGGAAGAACCTGTTTTCCAAAACTGGTCTGGCGCTCTTCTCCTTCAACTCATGGATTATTGGTGCGAAGGGTACGGGCTTCTCGGTCTTAGGTTGGTAATGGTACACCCGCCATCCGGCTGCTGGTACATCGCTTGCCGTAAAGGTAATTCCAAGGTAATCTACCCCCCAGGCATTTCCCCGTTCAACGATGTCCACCGGAACCTCCGCACCGGTGATGGCATCGATTAACCGCAGCTTCGGGGTGTTTCGAGGAATATCCCACAAAGTAGTGGTTACATTATCGGTACGGGCCCAGAATGAGGGGTTCCAGACGATCAAGGGTGTGCCCTCTCCTGTGGTATCGATCGCAGCCATCATGGCGTCCTTCGCTCTCATGGCCGCCATCGTTGCTTGCGCCCGGGTTTCCTGAAATAGACCCTGTGCATAATGATAGGTGGCTGGTACACCGGAACCTGGCAGAATATCATGGAACTGATTAAACAATACATGGCGCCATGCATGCGTTAGTTGATCATGAGGATACGGTAGATCACACAACTTATTGCCAAGCACCGCATAGGTCTCACATTCCCCACAGAGGTTCTCACCTTTACGGTTTGCATACTTCACATTGCTCTGAGAAGTATAGCAGCCTGGAAAGACATAGTTTAACTCCCCACGGTAGACCGGGATCGCTTCACCGTTGGCTGCAGCTTTGTCAAAGAATTCCCGACAGGTGCTAAACTTGATCGTGGGGAACAAGAGCCACTGCTGCATCCTCAGCGCGGTCAAGATATCCCTACGAGTTGGACCTCCCCCATGATCACCTACTCCGTATACCACCAAGTGGTCCCGCAGGCCAGTTCGTTCCTCAAAGGGCAATACCTCAAGCGCATCCTCCGGGGAAATACTGTGATTGTACCATTGTTTATTCGAAGCTAATACACGTGCACCTTTCGGCCCTTCCCACCAGAATAGTGGATGGCCTACACTGCAACGACAGAAGTAATAATACTTAATCCCCGCCTTGTTCAGTAAATCAGGCACTGTGGCGGCATGGCCAAAGGTGTCTGGCTCCCAATCAATTTTAATATCGTCGTAATCGATGCCAAACTTATCTTTGATATATTGTTTTGAGTACAGAATATGCCGCACCAGGGCCTCTCCCGAGCTTAGGTTCCGATCACCCTCCACCCAGGTATTAGCGGTGATCTCCCACCGTCCTTCTTTCACTTTGGCTTTAATCTGCTCGAAAATCTCCGGTGCATATTTCTCAGTCAACCAGTAAACGACGGCTTGACTTTGAGAAAAAGTTAACTCAGGAAACTCATCCATCAAACGTAAAACAGTTCTAAAGGTTTTGTAGCTCTGGTGCACTGTCTCAGCCCAGTCCCATTGCCAATTCATGTCGATGTGGGCATGACCCACATAATGAACAACATAAGATTTGCATACAGACTGCAGCGATTCTAGGTCCCTCTCAAACTGTTCTAATACTTGCGCCAGGGGAGCCCCAGTCTCTAAGGCGGAAGAAGCTTTATGTTGTGCTGACTCAATTTGCCCTCGGTACTCCGGCATTTTCTCGGCAATTCCACTCACAAATGCAACCTGGTAACGGAAACGCTGCTCCAGTTCGTTTTCACTGGCAACATGTTCGTCCAGAAATTGACTAAGCTTACCATTCATAACTAATCGTACCTCCGCACGTCATGTTTTATTATCGTCTTCCATGGCACTCCTATGCGAGAACCCGTAAGATATAACACCAATCTGTATCTCCGTCTGCAATATCCCCGTTCTGTGGTACAAGCTGTGGGGACTGAAGTCCATCACAGCTAACAGCTACAGGACACGTAAGCATTGAGTATTTCGTCATTCTTTCCTCTCGTCGAGCTTACCCTGTGCTGTAAGCTGCATGCCCTCCATCGCACTTTGGGCCGTCGTTTTTCCGGGAAACACCTCCTGGATTACTTCGCTAAAAAGGCTCAGAATGTTATCGTCGATTTGGTCCCTTACATAATCCAACTCATAAATAAAGGGATCTAACCACGGGTTGTCCTGTAGATGGGCTTGGTACGTATCAGTTAGCAAAATGTCCCGACTAACTGGCAGATTCCCGGTGGCTACATACCATTCGGCAATCCGCTCGGGCTCCATCAGCCACTTGAGGAATGTCCACGAGGCCTCTTCTTCTTCCGGTGTCGAACGGAATAGGACCATCTCCTTGTAGTAGGATGTACATGCCCTTACTCCGCCTTCCGGGATCGGTGTTGTCGTAGTCGCCCCGTTGAATGACCAGTACTGACTGTTCCCATTGTACCAGCCAGAGTGAGCCACAAACATGCCTGCCGTACCCCCATTAAAGTTTCCACCCACCACATTGTGTACAAGCCCTAGATCTGCATACCATTGCAGTGCCTCGATCGCCTTGCTGTCCGAGAAAGTAGCCTTGGTACCGTCTTCGGCAACTAGGTTAGCACCATTGCGCCAGAGCCATTGAACCACTTGATAATTCGCACCCGGGCGTTGGAACCCGTAAGTCTGATCGGGAATAGTCAGCTTCTTAGCAATCGATAGGAAGTCATCCCAGGTCCAGTCCCAGGCCGGAGGTGCTAAAGCGGATGAAGCAAACATATCACTGTTGTAGATCAAGGCATCGGAACCGATAACAAAGGGCATTCCCCATTGATGACCGCGTAGTCTCTTGCGCCACGCCCAGGGCCAGTAGGAAGAGACATCAAGTCCATCCCGCTCAGCCAGCTCATCCACAGGTACCATCAGTTTCGTGTCATATAGGTCGAGAATCCAGGAAGGCGCTGTCCATCCAATATTGGGAAGTACGCCGCTAATCACACCAACCACATATTTGTCGGCCTTAAAGCCTGCTATACCCAAGTGCTCCACATAGATGTCCGGATGAGTTTCATTAAACTCATTTACCAAAGCAACAAATGCATCGCATGCAACACCAGTATTGTACGGAGTCCAAATCTCCACCGTCGTTTTCCCCGCAACCACAGGTGCCCCAAGCATACTCGACACAATCAACACGATAGCCAAGTAACGCTTTGTGCTATAAACATCTTTTGCCATCTGGTTTACCCCCTCATCTTGTGTTCCCCTTGCTATACATAGGTCCATCCATTATCGTGTTACCTTCACCAAATCAACAATGACCTGATCACCATAGACCGCCCATAGACTACTAACGGCAACGCCACCGACCATACGAAAGGAGCATCATCTGTTTCGTATACGACAACATCATCAGTTTGTATCGTGATGCGACCCTGATCGAATTCAAACTTCAGCCAAGCCATCCTTCGGTCCTCTCTGCGTTCGTCAACGTCCAACCCGGGTTACCACCATGTAGCCGGTAGGCATAGTTATTGGCAAACCCTGGCTGATGGAAGTTGGTTGTGGCAACCCCAGCAAAAAACCAGAACTTGCCTTCTTCATCGATAATACCGGCAATCCCAGCTGAGCCTACGTTGAATGCGTCATTCGGACGGTACAGGAGTCTTCCTTGATTAGTTGTAGTCCTCTGTTATCGTTAAACAGACACCACACTCGTTCGAGTTCCCCTTCAGTGTTATATCCACTGAAATCATCATAGAATACGACTTGCTCGCCGGCCAACGTAACAGGACCAACTACGATACAACAACCGTGATACACATCGTACAAACCAATAAGATCAAGTTCAACTTTTGATAGTTCTTTACTCTGGAAGAGACCTCCCTCTTGATCGAATCGCAGATCCTCTTGCCGTTGATCTGTTGGGCAATTCTCCTTAAACGCACGGTCATTCCGGAAGAAGCCGTGGAAAGCATCCGTTGTCTTCGATAAAATGGGAGGCAGATGGTCCCCCAAAGCTGCAGTCTCATCAACTTCGTCGCGAATTTCGTCTATAACGTAGTTATCACCTCCAAAGAGCATGATAGCGGTAATTGCATTGGGCCATCAGCGCCTCAATTAATCTAGCCCAACTGCCTATACGAATCTCTCACCACTGAACTGGTCCTAATTCAGAAGCGCTGTTTCCCATTCTTGATGGGGAACCGGGTAATCGTGGGGTTCGCCGCCAAACACATCCGGGTTCCTCACATCCTACATAAAGTGACTTCACCTCATATGACTCGGAACTCTCTCACAATGAGATCATCCTTGTACACTTTGATCGCATGGTCGACCGGGCTCAGTAGCCACAGGCATCTGCTCGGCGGATAGGTCTCCCACCTTCATCTTTATCCAGAATTAAGTATCGAAGTATGATACTCTCTGCCTACCTTACAAAACCCGGATTATTCGACTTCTCTCAGTTTAGCGTTTACCTCGGTTGTTCTGAATTAACCTGGTCCATGTCCACCTTTCTGTAGTTATGTAAACCATGTACACATCAGGTCTAGAGGACATCTTTTGCACAACTAGTCCCGGATCACCAGCTTGGTCGGTAAGACAATTTGTCGGTCAAGTGCATCAAGCTCGCCATAGATCATTTTAATCATCATCCGTCCCGCAGTAAGTCCCATATCGTACCAACGTTGCCGCACACTAGACACCGGAAAACCCAAGTTGGATAGAACCTGGGAATCATCAAAACCGACTATCTTCAAGTCGCCTGGAATATTGATACCTGTCTCCTGGCATACCTTCACAACTTGAACCAAGACATTATCATTCTCTATAAGGGCCGCATCTACATGATTCCGCTTCACATACTCGGGGAAACTGCTCTTCCCTTGCGAATAACGCCAGTGCGCGAATAGTAGCCTCTCATCGACCTCTATACCGTTGTTCTCTAAGGCCATAACATATCCCCGATATCGATCGCAAATGGAACTGACTATCTCGGGCTCGTTGGGCGATGTGGTGCTCACAAACCCGATCCGTCGAAAGCCATCGGAAATAAGATGCTCAACGGCCTCATACGCACCACCGTAGTTATCAGATACCACATAGGGTAAATCGATGCCGCGGAAGAAACAATCAATTAACAACACGGGAACAATCTTACTTGTCTCGACAATACGTCTGACGGCATCTTCTCGGCGACCTGACGGCCAGATGATAATCCCTCGAACGTTCGCACGCAATAATCTTTCTAGATTCTCCTTCTCAATGTCAGGATCAATATTCGAACTGAGAAGCATAAGATTGAAATCATCCACACGAAACGCCGCTTCAATCCCACGGATCACCGTACTAGGCTGATAGCCAGAAAGACCAGCAATCACTACACCGACGGTCATGTTTTCCTGAGAACAGCGTTCACGAAAGGATTCATTCGTAGTTTGCTTGGTATCGACCACGAACGTTCCCCGCCCTTGGGCTCGACAAAGCAAGCCATCATTGACTAGATTGGCGATGGCTGTGCGCACCGTTGTCCGACTCACCTCGAACATCTCCATAAGCTCGAGTTCTGTTGGTATCTGACAACCTACCTTCAAGTCGCCATATTCGATTTGCCTTCTAAGAGCATCTTCGATTTGAGAGTACAACGGTTTTGAGGTTACGTCCTTACTTTGGTTCTCCACGGCCATCTAGAATCATCTCCGGTCGTCCAAGCATATAATATTCCGCTTTCCCGACGCCATAGCCCATCTTTGCACGGGAAATAAAGTTCGACAAAACCAGTCGCGGTAGCAGATGCACACCGCAATTGTATGTAACATTGTTACCTTTAGTTTAGCAAAGGTTATTCTAGAAAGCAATACTCAAAAACATAGGCTCCTGCGTTACTTGCCCGATATTGCGGCACTTTCCTACTCTTTCCTATCACTTCTATCATCGAACAGGGTCGCAGAAAGCCTTTGCCTGAACATAACAAAACAAGACTGTTTCGTCCTTGTCCTCGCTTACAAGACGGAGCTTCTAACAATCCTAGTATCGCTCATATTCCCAAACCTGACTGTGGAACCAAAGCCCGATGGGGAATACCAACACCCCACGGGAAAGCACATAGTGGCAAAAAGGAAAGTCCCATTGGTTAAGCACCGAGACTTCACAAAGCCATAATTGGCCTATTGAGTCCTGGGTCCATCATGTCTGCTAGGTAAGACCCGTTCTTACGTCAAACCACTCGCCACATCGTCAATAATCGCACTATTCTCTAGAACGCAACCCGAGCAGAATAACCCACGTCATACCATGGCTGTATTACCGACAGGGGGCAACCTCTCTCTTGAACATTATTCACACGGTCAGCGAAGTAACAGTTTAATCGTACGAAACAAGTATTAGTAGTGGTGTTTCAGGTTGGATTGTGGCGGTACATACATCTATTCTCAAGATAGTGGAGACAAACGTTTATCCCATCTTGGCGCGGACAAATGCTAAGTCCCTTTCAATTCTCCACCACTGATGCAGACAAGCCCAAGCATGGAACAAAGTAGTTGGTCTGAACGTTGCTTTTGCCAGTAGTCCTTATTCCAAAGGTAATTATGTTACATACAATGTTTAGTTGTGTACGTTGCCGTGTTGAACCCTGTTCCCACTAATGATAAATTGCAGGCGAGTGTGAGTACGTACAAGACACCTGCACAAGGTTGGCCAGGAAAAGATCATAGCTAAAAACAACGGTCGAACTGGTTCAAACCTCGCATTAGTATGTTATACGAATTGAACCCGAATCAGGCAAGCCTCCGAAACAGAAGGTATTTTCCAGTTTGTTGACTGCTCCAGATGGGGTATACCGTCAAAGTAAATGGGAGATGATGGCAGTATCCCGGTAATTAATGTGAATTTGAGGGATTAGGACACACGGGGCCTGGAAAGTTATCCTAGATTGCTCGTTTTGGAGCGCGTTGAAGCGACCACGAGAAAAGACTGCAACGTGGTTTTGAGATACGCAAGA
>Ga0172382_10002080_pt1 | contig 34208 bp, 30 predicted proteins | sample Leawel138RmetaG_FD_122245 | JGI IMG/M metagenome (GOLD analysis project Ga0172382, IMG submission 122245) | Leachate microbial communities from a municipal landfill in Southern Ontario, Canada - Leachate well 138R metaG | ecosystem: Engineered > Solid waste > Landfill > Unclassified | place...
GAACATCATGCGCGGCTGCTTCGGTGGTTGTACCTTCTGCTCGATCACCGAGCATGAGGGGCGCATCATCCAGAGCCGCTCGCATGAGTCGATCCTCAATGAGATCGAGGAAATCCGCGACAAGGTGCCGGGCTTTACCGGGACCATTTCCGACCTCGGTGGGCCGACCGCCAACATGTACCGGCTGGCCTGCAAGAGTCCGGAGATCGAGGCTTCCTGCCGCAAGCCATCGTGCGTCTGGCCGGGTGTGTGTGACAACCTGAATACCGATCACTCGTCCCTGGTCGGGCTGTATCGCAAGGCCCGCGACCTGCCCGGGGTCAAGCGCATCCTGATCGCCTCGGGGCTGCGTTACGATCTGGCGGTACGTTCGCCGGAGTACGTCAAGGAACTGGTGACCCACCATGTCGGCGGCTACCTGAAGATCGCGCCCGAGCATACCGAGGAAGGGCCGCTGTCGAAGATGATGAAGCCGGGGATCGGCACCTACGATACCTTCAAGCGGATGTTCGAGAAGTACACCAAGGAAGCAGGCAAGGAACAGTACCTGATTCCCTATTTCATCGCTGCGCATCCCGGTACCACCGACGAGGACATGATGAACCTGGCGCTATGGCTCAAGCGCAATGGCTTCCGCGCTGACCAGGTGCAGGCCTTCTATCCCTCGCCGATGGCCACCGCTACCGCCATGTATCACTCGGGCAAGAACCCGCTGCGCAAGATCGGCTACAAGAGCGAGGCGGTCGGTATCGTCAAGGGTGAGCGTCAGCGCCGGTTGCACAAGGCATTCCTGCGCTATCACGATGCGAAGAACTGGCCGATGTTGCGCGAGGCCCTGACCGAGATGGGGCGCAGTGACCTGATCGGCAACAGCAAGCATCATCTGATCCCCACCTACCAGCCGGCGGTCGAAGGCATGCCGGGCGGTCGCCGCCCGGGTAATGCACAGGCCGGCGTCAGAAAGGGCGGGCGCCTGCTGACCCAGCACACCGGTCTGCCGCCCCGCGACACCGGTGCGGGCAAGACCAAGCGTCGTCCCGGTGGCAATCGCCCGGTGCGTTGAAATGCCTATGGCGGCCATTGATAAACTCCAATGGCCGCGGGTATGGCGCTGAGGCAGCATAGGGACAGTTCAACAGGAGGAACTGTCATGTCGATCAGAACCATAGTCTGCTGGTCAGCTATGCCGCCGCCAGCAGCGGCGCCGGCACAGAAGAGGTCAGCGTCGGCTGAGTACCGGGTTGTCGAGCACCCGCTCGACGACAGGTTCGAGGTTACCGAAGCTGCAGGCGTAGCGCAGGCGCGCTACACCCCATGTTTTGGGTTGTCGAGCACCCGCTCGACGACGGGTTCGATGTTGCTGCGAAGCTGCAGGCGTAGCGCAGGCGCGCTACACCCCACTGTTTTGGGTTGTCGAGCACCCGCTCGACGACGGGTTCGGTGTTACTGCGAAGCTGCAGGCGTAGCGCAGGTGCGCTACACCCCATGTTTTGGGTTGTCGAGCGCCCGCTCGACGACAGGTTCGATGTTGTTGCGAAGCTGCAGGCGTAGCGCAGGCGCGCTACACCCCGTTTTGGGTTGTCGAGCACCCGCTCGACGACAGGTTCGAGGTTGCTGCGAAGCTGCAGGCGTAGCGCAGGCGCGCTACACCCCACTGTTTTGGGTTGTCGAGCGCCCGCTCGACGACAGGTTCGGTGTTACTGCGAAGCTGCAGGCGTAGCGCAGGCGCGCTACACCCCGTTTTGGGTTGTCGAGCGCCCGCTCGACGACAGGTTCGGTGTTACTGCGAAGCTGCAGGCGTAGCGCAGGTGCGCTACACCCCGTTTTGGGTTGTCGAGCACCCGCTCGACGACGGGTTCGATGTTGCTGCGAAGCTGCAGGCGTAGCGCAGGCGCGCTACACCCCATGTTTTGGGTTGTCGAGCGCCCGCTCGACGACGGGTTCGGGATTGCTGCTAGCTGCTGGCATAGCGCAGGCGCAGTTTCAACCCTCTCGGGGATGCGGGGTGCGGCGTTCCATCCAGTAGTCCAGCAGAGCCTTGAGCTGAGCCAGTTCGACCGGCTTGGCCATATGTCCATCCATGCCAGCCAGCCGCGCCCGTTCACGATGCTCGGGCAGGATATGCGCGGTGAGGGCGATGATCGGCACTGGTGCCAGCGCATGCTGCTGTTCCCACCGGCGAATCTGCTCGGTGGCGGTGAAGCCGTCCATTTCCTGCATTTCGCAATCCATCAGTACCAGATCGTAATGCCCCTGCTTGACCGCTTCCACTGCCTTGCTGCCATTCTCCACCGAGTCGCAGGCGATCTTCAGCTTGGCCAGCATGCCGAGGATCACCCGGCTGGATACCGCATTGTCCTCGGCTACCAGCACCTGGAAGGTGCCCTCGAGCTGCTCGGCGCGCGGCTCCTCAGCGACGGCTGGGGCACTGCAGCGGGCGCTGTGCTGCTGCCACTCATCGATCAGTGTGGCCCGCAGGGTAGAACCGGAGACTGGCTTGTTCAATACCCGGCGGATGCCGGCGTTGCGTGCCACGATGCGGCTGGGTAACTGGTTGATGCCGGTAAGCATGATGATCAGCAGATCGTTGCTGATGATGGGGTCATCCTTGATCTTGCTGGCCAGCTCCAGGCCGCTCATGCCAGGCATGGATTGATCCACCAGCAGGATGTCGAAGGGACTGTCCAGGTTGGCCTGGGCCCGCAGGATGGCCAGCGCTTCGCGGCCGCTGGAGGCGGTCCGGGGAATCATCTGCCAGGCGCTGGCCTGCTGCTGCAGGACCTTGCGGCAGGTGGCGTTGTCATCGACGATCAGGATGCTGCGGTCGATCAGGCAGTGGCCCTGCTGGTCGACTCCGGCTGGGCTGTCAAAGAAGGGCGCCGGCAGCATCACCCACACAGTGGTGCCTTCGCCGGGGCTGTCCTTGATCCCCAGTTGGCCCTGCATCATGCGAATCAATCGTTGCGAGATATACAGCGACAGTTGCCCTTGCCGCTCGATCATGTCCACCAGCAGCTCGCTGGGAACAGCCTCCTCGAGCAGGCTGCTGCGGGCGTCGGCAGCCATGCCATGCCCGGTGTCCTGAACCGCGAAACGCAGCAGCGAATGCTCCGGCGCCTGGCTTTCCAGCGCTGCCACCAGCAGGATCTCGCCCTCATCGGTATTGAGCATGGCATTGCTCAGCAGGCTCATGATGACCTGCCGCAGGCGTGCCGGGTCACCTTCCATCATGCGCGGCACATCCGGATGCACGAAGCTGATCAGCTCGATCGGCTGGTTGCTGAGCCGGTGACGACAGCTTTCCAGGCAGTCCTCGATCAGCGAGTGCAGATCGAAACGCAGGTTGTCGAGAGTCAGTTGCCCGGATTCCAGGCGTGACAGGTCGAGAATGTCGTTGATCAGGTTGAGCAGATCATTGCCCGAGCTGTGAATGGTCTGCACATAATCACGCTGTTTGGCGGACAGGGCAGTATCGAGCAGCAGTTCCGACATGCCCAGCACGCCATTCATCGGAGTGCGGATTTCATGGCTGATACGCGCCAGGAACCGCGCCCTGGCGCTGCGCTGGGCGAGGAAGGAGGTTTCGGCATGACGCTGGCTGATCTGCTTCAAGGTATTGCGCCGCAGTCGGCAGTACAGGCTCCAGGCATAGCACAGCAGGGCTCCCCAGAGCAGCAGGTCAGCGAGATGCTGGTGCAGGACATGTGGCTGCACACCGTAGATCTGCTCCAGCAGCCAGCTGGCGATCAGCATCAGGGTGCCGGCGAAAAACAGATGATCGATCGGCTCGCGCCGGAGCAGGGTGATGACGGTCAGGCCCAGCATGGTCAACGGCAGGCCGATCCGCACCACCGACAGGATGGCCTGAGCCATTGCTGGCTGGGCGATGCTGAGCAGCAACAGCAGGGCCCCAGCGACCAGGATGGCGATGCGCTCGCTGTGATCGCCCGTCGTGCCCAGTACCGGATGCAGGCCCTGCAGTGTCGCGGCGAGCACCACGAAGGCCGACAGGCTCAGCAGAATGCCGGTCTGGCCATGCAGGAAGTCCCAGTTATGCAGTGCCCAGCCGATGCTGCTGAGACTGCTGAGGCTGAACAGCAGGGCACTGATGGCCATCAGCAGGTGCAATGGATCGCGCCGCAGCAGACCCTGCAACAGACAGTTCAATGCCAGGGCCAGCAGCAGGCCGACCAGCATTCCCTGCAGGGCCTGGTGGCGGGTGTGGATCTTGCTCGCCTCGCTCAGCGGTACCAGGCTGACATGGGTGCTCAGTGGATAGTCGTTCTGCAGCCGCACCAGCAGCTTTTGTCGGCTGTTGTCGTGCACATTGATCGGAAAGGCGAAGCCGCCATGGGGCAGCGGCATGCTGCTGCGGGTATCGGTGGTACCAGCGGAATGGCTGGTGCGCAGCAGACCGTCCCTTAGCAGGTACACGTTGATACGGGCGATGGTCGGGTTGTGCAGTTCCAGCAGGTAGGTGTTCCGGTGTTCCAGCGGTACCTGTACCCACAGCGCGGAGCCGGCCCCCGGAATCTTCAGCGGGCCTTCGGCATTGGGAACGAACAGGTTGGCGTAGCGGTTGGATAGAATGTCATTGAGACCCAGTTGGCCGCCGGTGTCGACGAAGGTCTGGTAGCCCGTGGCGCTGCCATGAGCCCACATGCTGACGACCAGCAGGCTAAGGCCGATCAGGCTGCCGAACCACGATCTGAGTGTTCGCTTCACTGTGTATGTCCTGTCCCTGGGCAATCCCTGAGCGGCTATTCTGCGGAGCCGCCCTGCCAAGCGCAAGGGCTGGCCGGATGACATTGGCCGCCGGCGGACTGAACCGCCGGCCGAGTCCCTGGCCGGCGGGCTCGCCGCTCAGGCTTCTCGCTGGATCGCGCGGTAGCCAATATCCGAGCGGTAGAAGCAGCCATCCCAGCTGATTTTCCGGGCCAGCTCGTAGGCACCCTGCTGGGCTGCCTTGACGTTTTCGCCCAGCGCGGTAGCGCACAGCACCCGCCCGCCCTGGGTGACCACCTGGCCATCCTGCAGCGCGGTGCCGGCATGGAATACCTTGCCATCGGCACTGACCGCCTGGTCCAGGCCACTGATGGCATGGCCCTTGGTGTAGTCGCCGGGATAACCACCAGCCGCCAGCACCACACCCAGGCTGGGACGCGGATCCCAGCTGGCCTCGGCGCGGTCCAGTGTGCCGTCCAGCGCGGCTTCCACCAGCTCCACCAGACTGCTCTGCAGACGCAGCATGATCGGCTGGGTTTCCGGATCGCCGAAGCGGCAGTTGAACTCGATGACCTTGGGGGCGCCGCTCTGGTCGATCATCAGGCCAGCATACAGGAAGCCGGTATAGACGTTGCCTTCGGCCGCCATGCCGCGCACGGTCGGCCAGATGACCTCGTCCATGACCCGCTGGTGCACCGCATCGGTCACCACCGGTGCCGGGGAGTAGGCACCCATGCCACCGGTATTGGGGCCGGTGTCGGCATCGCCGACGCGCTTGTGATCCTGGCTGGTGGCCATTGGCAGCACATGTTCGCCGTCGACCATGACGATGAAGCTGGCTTCCTCGCCATCCAGGAACTCCTCGATCACCACCCGCGAGCCAGCCGCACCGAAGGCATTGCCGGCGAGCATGTCACGCACCGCAGCTTCAGCTTCGGCCAGGGTCATGGCAACGATCACGCCCTTGCCGGCGGCCAGGCCATCGGCCTTGATCACGATCGGAGCACCTTTTTCGCGCAGGTAGGCCAGGGCCGGCTCGACTTCGGTGAAGTTGGCGTAATCCGCAGTGGGAATCGCGTGGCGGGCCAGAAAGTCCTTGGTGAAGGCCTTGGAGCCTTCCAGCTGGGCCGCGCCGGCGGTCGGGCCGTAGCACTTCAGGCCGCGCTCGCGGAACAGGTCGACCACACCGGCGACCAGCGGCGCTTCCGGACCGACGATGGTCAGGGCGACGTTGGCGGCGGCGAAGTCGGCCAGCTTGTCCAATTCCAGCACATCGATGGCAAGGTTCTCGCACTTGGCCTCGATCGCGGTGCCGGCGTTGCCGGGGGCTACAAACACCTTCTCGACGCGCTCATCCTGCGCCACTTTCCACGCCAGCGCGTGCTCACGCCCGCCACTGCCGATAATCAATACGTTCATCTAGTCTTCCTCAGCTATTCCGTCATTGCGAACCCTGCAAGAGTGACGCAATCCATGGCCCGTGCAGCCTGCCAGGTGGATTGCCACGCCCCTTCGGGGCTCGCAATGACGGTCTTGTGTATGGCGCCATGGGTAGTACATGGCTTCAGCGCGGCCGCATCAGTGACGGAAGTGGCGCATGCCGGTGAATACCATGGCGATCCCCGCCTCGTCGGCCGCATCGATCACTTCCTGGTCGCGCATGGAGCCGCCGGGCTGAATCACCGCGCGGATGCCCACGGCAGCGGCATTGTCGATGCCGTCGCGGAACGGGAAGAAGGCATCGGAGGCCATCACTGCACCTTCGACCGGCAGACCGGCATGTTCGGCCTTGATCGCGGCGATGCGTGCGGAATTGACCCGGCTCATCTGGCCGGCGCCGACGCCGATGGTCTGGCGGTTGCTGGCATAGACTATGGCGTTGGACTTGACGAACTTGGCCACCTTCCAGGCGAAGATCAGGTCATGGATCTCCTTCTCGGTCGGCGCCCGGCGGGTCACTATCTTGAGATCGGCTTCGGTGATCATGCCGGTGTCCCGGCTCTGTACCAGCAGGCCGCCATTGACGCGCTTGTAGTCCAGGTCCAGGGGCCGTTCTGTCGACCACTGGCCGCACTCGAGCAGACGCACGTTGGCCTTGGCGGCGACTACTTCGCGGGCAGCAGCGGAAATGCTCGGGGCGATGATCACTTCGACGAACTGGCGCTCGACGATAGCCTTGGCGGTCTCGCCATCCAGCTCGCGGTTGAAGGCGATGATGCCACCAAAGGCCGACTCGCTATCCGTGGCGAAGGCCAGCTCATAGGCCTGACGGATGCCGCCTTCATCTTCCGGCACCACTGCCACGCCGCAGGGGTTGGCATGCTTGACGATCACGCAGGCCGGCTTGCTGAAGCTCTTCACGCATTCCAGCGCGGCGTCGGTATCGGCCACGTTGTTGTAGGACAGTTCCTTGCCCTGCAGCTGCACGGCAGTGGCGATGCAGGCCTCGACCGGCTGGGCTTCACGGTAGAAGGCGGCGCTCTGGTGCGGGTTCTCGCCGTAGCGCATGTCCTGCGCCTTGATGAACTGGCTGTTGAAGGTACGCGGGAAGGCGGTGCGGTCTGCGGTACCCAGGGTGTCGCGAGTCTGGTCGATGGTGCCCAGGTAGTTGGCGATCATGCCGTCATAGGCAGCGGTGTGTTCGAAGGCCTTGAGCGCCAGGTCGAAGCGCTGGGCATAGGTCAGACCGCCGTCCTTCAGGCTGCCGATCACGCTCTGGTAGTCGCCGGCATTGACCACGATGGCGACATCCTTGTGGTTCTTGGCTGCCGAGCGGACCATGGTCGGGCCGCCGATATCGATGTTCTCGATGGCATCGGGCAGACTGCAGTCGGGCTTGGCCACGGTGGCGGCAAAGGGGTACAGGTTAACGACCACCATGTCGATCGGCTGGATGCCATGCTCGGCCATGACTGCGCCGTCCAAGTCGCGGCGACCCAGGATGCCGCCATGGATCTTCGGATGCAGCGTCTTCACCCGACCATCCATCATCTCCGGGAAGCCGGTGTAGTCGGCTACTTCCACGGCGTCGATGCCGCTGTCGCGCAGCAGCTTGTAGGTGCCGCCGGTGGAGAGGATTGCTACGCCCAGAGCAGTGAGTTCACGGGCGAAGTCGACAACGCCGGTCTTGTCCGACACGCTGATCAGCGCGCGGCGTACCGGCAGACGGGTGGTTTGGTCGGTCATTGCGTTTCCAGTTGGGGTTGATGAAAGAACGGGGTTCACAGCAGGCCGTATTGCTTGAGCTTCTTGCGCAGGGTGCCACGGTTCAGGCCCAGCACTTCCGAGGCTCGGGTCTGGTTGCCACGGACATAGTCCATGACGCTTTCCAGCAGCGGGGCCTCGATTTCCGCCAGCACCATGTTGTACACATCGGTGACATCCTGGCCGTCCAGGTGCTCGAAATAGTTTCTCAGCGCCTGTTCCACACTGTCGCGCAGTGTCTGGGGGCCTGTCAGTGCGTCGCTGGGGCGTACGGACAGATCGGGGTCGGTGGTCTCGGTCACGGGTAGCTTTCCGTCAATCTGGGATGTGTTCAGGTCGTTCATGCCGCGAGGCCTCCGTCCATCAAGCGGTTGAAGAAGTGCTCTATTGCCTGACGTTGCTGCGTGGCGCAGTCCATGCGGTTGAAGCTCCGGCGAAAGTCCTCGGCACCGGGCAGTGATTGCAGTTGCCAGCCCACATGCTTGCGGGCGATGCGCACACCCTGTTCCGGGCCGTAGAACTGGTGCAGGGCATCCAGGTGCTCCAGCAGCAGCGCCTGTTGCCAGGCCAGCCCGGGCTCGGGCAACTGCTCGCCATGGCGCAGGTAATGTTCGATTTCACGGAAGACCCACGGCCGGCGCTGGGCGGCGCGGCCGATCATCACCGCGTCGGCACCGGTGTGTTCCAGCACCTGGCGGGCCTTGTGCGGTGAGTCGATATCGCCGTTGGCGAACAGCGGGATGCGGATCGCCTGGCGGATCTGCGCGATGGTGTCGTATTCGGCCTCGCCGGTATACAGCTCGCTGCGGGTGCGGCCATGCACGGCCAGGGCCTGGATGCCGCTCTGTTCGGCGATGCGCGCGACATTCACGCCGTTGCGGTTATCGGGGTCCCAGCCAGTGCGGATCTTCAGGGTGACCGGGATATCCACCGCCTTGACCACCGCTTCGAGGATATCGGCTACCAGCAGCTCATCGCGCAGCAGGGCGGAGCCGGCGGCCTTGTTGCAGACCTTCTTCGCCGGGCAGCCCATGTTGATGTCGATGATCTGCGCGCCGTTGTCGCGGTTCATGCGCGCGGCATCGGCCATCATCTGCGGATCACCGCCGGCGATCTGCACCGAGCGCGGGCCGGGTTCGCCGCTGTGGTCGAGGCGCTGACGGGATTTGCGGCTGTGCCACAGGCGGGTGTCGCTGGTGACCATCTCCGAGACCACCAGACCGGCGCCCAGCTCGCGGCACATCCGGCGGAACGGGCGGTCGGTGACACCGGCCATGGGGGCCAGTATGACGCGGCTGGTGAGTTGGTGAGGTCCGATACTGATCACTGCTGGTCCATCCCTGTACTCGGTGGTCAATGGTATATGCCCCGGAACCGCAGGACATGTTCGGGCAGGGTCAGAAAAGTGAAGAGGGCGGCTATCATACCTGCTACCGATGACCATATAAAGACTGTCTGGCTGATATTTGATCAGTTATCCGCCGGTCGGCGATTCACGGGCTGAGAAATTCCAGACGATAGCCGCTGGCCTGCGGGCCGGGGTCGAGCATGTTCAGGCCGACATGGATCGGCGTTTGTGGTGGCATCAGCCGTACCCCGGCCAGTTCACCGGACAGGTACTCCTCCGGACGGAAGCGCCGGTTGGCGACGTCCCGCCCGCCGGCGTCGGTGAAATGCATCTGCAATACCGGGAAGGGCTGCTCGAAATCCGCGCGGTTGTAGAGGATCACATCGATGGCCAGGGCATTGGGAAATTCGGGGTGCGGACGTACCAGCAGATTGGCACTGCGGATGCGGCTGATGTCCACCCGGGCCGGCAGCTCGCATTGGGCAATCAGGCACAGGCTTTCCAGCAGCGGGCGGCTGCGTTGATCGCGCGCCAGGGCGTCGAAGTTGTAGTAGAAGAACTGTGCGGGCAGCGCCAGCAAGGCCAGCAGGCACAGGCTGCCCCACAACCAGGCGCGTTCCCGTCGGCGCCTTGTCGGTTCGCTCAGCAGTTCCTCTTCCAGCATCTCCAGCCGCAGGGAGGTGACCCGGGGTTCGCGCCGGTCCGGCTCCACGCTGTCGGAATACTCGTCGGGCATGGCGGCCGGTTGCGCCTCGCTCCGCACTTCGGCCGCCGGCGCGGCAGCGGTTTCGCTGACGTCAGCCGGCTGGCCGCGGCGGAAGATGCCATGATCGGTGTTCTGGCCATCGTCGGTAGGCGGGGCCTGGATGCCGAGCCGGTTGTGATCGAAATCGGGGCCGAAATCCTGGGCCGGAGGCGTGGCGAGAAAGTCCTCGTGCAGATCGGTGAACGGCTCGGCCAGCGGCTGTTCCTCATCTGCATCCCGCGTCGCGGGCAATGCCGCTTCCAGTCCGGATTGCTGGTGGCCGGTCATGCCGGAGGGGTTGACCTCGTCGATGATCGACTCGTCCAGGCCCAGGGCTGCCAGATCCGGTTCGTCCAGATCATCATGCAACAGACTCGAGGGTGCCGGCTGTTCGGGCTGTGGCTGGGGAGCGGGGTCTGTCCGTAGCATGGCAGCGGCTGCATCGCCTGCATGAAACACTTCCAGACAGGCACCGCAGCGCACATTGCCGGCGGCCACACTCAGTTGCTCCGCCGTGAGCCGGAAGCGGGTCTGGCAATAAGGACATTGGGTGACCAGCGGCTCGCTCATGGTGAGACTGGAATCCTTGTCAGGCAATGAAGGAATGTGGGCCATATTGTGCCCGCAACCGGCTCACAGCGCCACGCTGCGGCGCACGCCGCTGACGCGGATCCAGCCGTCCTTGTCGGCCACCGGGTCCAGCTCGAAGGCGTCGCGATAGGCGGCGAGAATCTCCTCGGTCTGCTCGGCGAGAATGCCGGACAGGGCGATACGCCCGCCCGGTTTGACCAGGCCGGTGAGTTGCGGCGCCAGGCTGACCAGCGGCCCGGCCAGGATATTGGCAACCAGAATGTCCGCCGGCTCCGCCGGCATATCGGCAGGCAGGTACAGCGGCAGGCGCTCATCGGCCAACTGGTTGCGCTGGGCATTGTCGCGGGAGGCTTCCAGCGCCTGGGGGTCGATGTCGGTGCCGGTTACCCGTTCGGCCCCAAGCAGCAGCGCGGCAATGGCCAGGATGCCCGAGCCGCAACCGAAATCGATCACCTGCAGGCCGTCGAGATGCTGGCCGTCCAGCCATTCCAGACAGAGTGCGGTGGTCGGGTGGGTGCCGGTACCGAACGCCAGGCCCGGGTCCAGCAGCAGGTTGACCGCCTCGGGCTCCGGCGCCGCATGCCAACTGGGCACGATCCACAGGCGCTGGCCGAAACGCATCGGCTGGAAGTTGTCCATCCAGCTGCGCTCCCAGTCCTGGTCGGCAATGTCCTCGAACTGATGCTCGGGCAGCGCCTGCGGCCACATCGACCGTAACTGCTCGAGCAATGCCTGGCGCTCGGTATCGGCTTCGAACAGGGCCAGCAGATGGGTATGTGACCACAGCGGGGTGGTGCCCAGGTCCGGCTCGAAGATGGGCTGGTCCTCGGCGTCCATGAAGGTCACCGAGACGGCACCCAGCCCCAGCAGGAGATCTTCCATGGGCTCGGCCTGATCGGGAGTAATGGCAAGACGCAGTTGCAACCAGGACATCATCATTCCTCAGAGTAGGAGGCTGAAAAAACAAGGGAGCGGCCTTGGCCGCTCCCTGATTACCGCTTGTCGCTACAGCATATTATCAGCTGATGCCGAGTTTATGCTCCAGGTAGTGAATATTCACACCACCCTTGCAGAATTCGGCGTCACGTACCAACTCCCGGTGCAGCGGGGTGTTGGTCTTGATGCCGTCGACCACCAGCTCATCCAGGGCGTTGCGCATGCGTACCATGGCCTCGTCGCGGGTGGCGCCGTAGGTGATCAGCTTGCCGATCAGCGAATCGTAGTTCGGCGGTACCTTGTAGCCACTGTACAGGTGCGAGTCCACCCGTACGCCGTTACCGCCGGGCGCATGGAAGAAGCTCACGGTACCCGGGCTGGGCATGAAGGTGTTCGGGTCCTCGGCATTGATCCGGCACTCGATGGCGTGGCCGCGGATGACCACGTCATCCTGGGTCAGGCTCAGCGGCTGGCCGGCGCAGACCTTGATCTGCTCCTTGACGATGTCGATGCCAGTGACCATTTCCGAGATCGGGTGCTCCACCTGGATGCGGGTATTCATCTCGATGAAGAAGAACTCGCCGTTCTCATACAGGAACTCGAAGGTGCCGGCACCACGGTAACCCAGGTCGATACAGGCCTGAACGCAGCGGGCCTGAACTTCGGCGCGGGCCTTTTCGTTGATACCGGGAGCAGGCGCTTCCTCGATGATCTTCTGGTGGCGGCGCTGCAGCGAGCAGTCGCGGTCGCCCAGATGGATGGCATTACCCTGGCCATCGGACAGTACCTGGATTTCCACATGACGCGGGTTGGTCAGGAACTTTTCCAGGTACACCATCGGGTTGCCGAAGGCGGCACCGGCTTCGGTGCGGGTCAGGCGGATCGACTTGATCAGCTCCTCTTCCTTGTGCACCACCCGCATGCCGCGACCACCGCCGCCGCCGGCGGCCTTGATGATCACCGGATAGCCGACGCGACGACCGATCTTCAGGCATTCCTGCTCGTCTTCCGGCAGCGGGCCGTCGGAGCCGGGTACGGTCGGTACGCCGGTCTTCTTCATCGCGGCGATGGCCGAGACCTTGTCGCCCATCAGGCGAATCACCTCGGCGCTGGGGCCGATGAAGGTGAAGCCGGAGCGCTCGATCTGCTCGGCGAAGTCGGCGTTCTCCGCAAGGAAGCCGTAGCCGGGGTGAATGCAGTCGGCACCGGTCACTTCAGCGGCGCTGATGATGCGCGGAATGTTCAGGTACGACTCGGTGGCAACAGCTGGGCCGATGCAGACGGTTTCGTCCGCCATGGCCAGGTGCATGAGTTCGCGGTCGGCAGTGGAATGCACTGCCACGGTCTTCAACCCCAGCTCCTTGCAAGCGCGGATGATGCGCAGTGCAATTTCGCCGCGGTTGGCTATGAGTACTTTCTGCATCGCAGCCTCCGGGTCGGGCTCAGGCGATGCTGAACAGGGGTTGATCGAATTCCACAGGCTGGCCATTGTCTACCAGGATGGCCTGGATGACACCGGTCTTGTCGGCTTCGATGTGGTTCATCATTTTCATGGCTTCGACGATGCACAGTACATCACCGGCCTTGACAGTCTGGCCGACCTCGACGAAGGAGGGCGACTCGGGGGACGGCGAGCGATAGAAGGTACCGACCATCGGCGAGCGTACCAGGTGACCGGAGGGCTCAGCCGGCGCGGCTTCGGCGACCGGCGCAGCAGCGGCCGGGGCGGCGGCAGGAGCGGGCGCAGCGGCTACCGGAGCCTGGAAGTACTGTTGGGGCATGGCGGGCTGCTGGCTGTGCCGGCTGATCCGAACGGATTCCTCGCCTTCGTGAATCTCCAGCTCGTCGATGCCGGATTCTTCAAGCAGTTCGATGAGTTTCTTTACTTTGCGGATATCCATTGATACTTGCGCTCCAGGGCAATGTTGGTCGTTTCAGTTTTGTTCGATGCGGCATATGGCGGCCTGTAGCGCCAGGGCATAACCCTCGGCTCCCAGCCCGCAGATCACTCCCTCGGCAATGTCCGAGAAATAGGAGTGATGACGAAAAGGCTCGCGTTTGTGCACGTTGGAAAGATGCACTTCGATGAATGGGATGCTCACCGCCAGCAATGCGTCACGTATTGCCACACTGGTGTGGGTAAACGCGGCGGGATTGATGATGATGAAGTCGATCGCTTCGTCCCGCGCGGCATGGATGCGCCCGATCAGTTCATGTTCGGCATTGCTCTGCAGAGCTTGCAGGCGATGGCCGGCCTGCTGGGCCTGTTCGGCCAGGCGTGTGTTGATCTGTTCGAGGGTGGCTGCACCGTAGACATCGGGTTCACGGGTGCCGAGCAGGTTCAGGTTGGGTCCGTGCAGGACCAGGATACTGGCCATCAATAATTTTCCATGGCGGCGATTGGCGATTGACTCTGTGGTCATGGATGAGCGCAGAGTTTGCCGGATTAAGGGAGGGCTGTCCAGAAGCAGTCGAATGCCATCAGATGACGGCATGATGGCTGGTTTTTTGGGGAAGTTGGTTGTCTGTTCCCCTCACCCCGCCTCCACCGCAGCGTTCATATGACGGATGAAGGTCTCACGCGGCACCTCGCCCTGGATGCGCAGATCGGCCTGCTCCTGACCAGCTGTGTCATAGAAGAGAAAGGCCGGCGGGCCGAACAGTTGTTGTTCGGTCAGCCAGGCCCGTTGCTCGGGCGTATTGTCGGTGACATCGAGCTGGATGCGGACGAAGCTATCCAGGCCTGACCGCACGCTGGGATGGTTGATGATTTCCCGTTCGATCACCTTGCAACTGATGCACCAGTCGGCGGACAGCTCGACGATCGCCGGCTGGCCCTGTTCCCTGGCCTGGGCCAATTGCTGACGGACGGCGGCAGCGCTGGCCACCTTGTTGAAATAACCGCCGTCGACAGCCTCGGCTACCGGACCGCCGGCACGCAGTGACTGCAGCGGGCGCAATGGATCGGAACCGCCGGCCAGGGCACCGAACAGCGTGGCGGTGGCATAGATGGCCAGCAGCAGGGCGGCTGTCTGGGCTGCACGACCGATGCCGCTGCGTTGCCCGCGATCGAACAGACCCAGTTGCACGGCGAGCCCGGCGGCCAGCGCGGCCCATAGCGCCAGGCTCAGCGGGCCGGGGATGACCCGCTCCAGCAGCCAGATGGCCACCGCCAGCAGGCCGAAGCCGAAGGCCTGCTTGACACTGTTGAGCCAGGGACCGGAGCGCGGCAGCAGGGTGCTGCCGAACATGGCTACCAGGATCAGCGGTACACCCATGCCAATGGCCAGGGCGAACAGCTGCAGGGCGCCGCCCAGCGCATCGCCGGTGGCGCTGATATAGATCAGCGCGCCCGCCAGCGGCGCGGAAATGCACGGCGAGACCACCAATGAGGACAGCACGCCCATCAGCGCGGCGCCGGGAATCGACCCGCCCTGGGTACGGCTGCCGAGCCTTTCCGCCGGCTCACGGATGAAGGCCGGCAGGCGCAGGCTGAAGACGTCGAACATGGCCAGCGCGAACAGCACGAAGAACACCGCGAAAGTACCGAGAACCCAGGGCGACTGCAGGCGCGCCTGGATATTCAGCGCAGCGCCGAACAGGCCGATCAGCGCGCCGACCAGGGCGAAGGTCAGGGCCATGCCCAACACATAGCTGAGCGACAGCACGAAAGCCCGGGAGCGGTCGATGTTGGCACGCCCCAGTACCAGGCCGGTGAGGATCGGCACCATCGGCAGTACGCAGGGGGTGAAGGTCAGTGCCAGGCCGGCGGCGAACAGCAGTAACAGCGACCACCAGAGCGCCTGGTCACCCCTGGTGTCAGCGCCGCTGCTGGCTGCGCCGAGGCTGCCGCCAGTCCGGGCCTCGGCACCCGGCAGGTCGAGCAGAACGGTTTCCGGTGGGTAGCACAATCCGGCATCGGCGCAGCCCTGATACTCGACGCGCAACTGGCTGGCCGGGGCGCTGCCCGGGGCAATGTCCAGCACCACCTCGAGACTGTTGTAATAGACCTCGACGTCACCGAAGAACTCATCGGTCTTGTGAATGCCGTCCGGCAGATTGATCTGGCTGATCTGACCATCGCCGCCCAGCAGTTCGAACTTCAGCCGGTGGCGATACAGGTAGTACTCGGGGGCGATATCGAACTGCAGCTGGATGCGCTCGGCCTGCGCCTCGACGATGCCGGGGCGGAAGGCCTCATGTACTGGGAGGAACTGGGTGGCACTGCTACTGCCGACATTACCGAACAGGTTGCTCAGGGTGGCGTTGTTCGATGTGCTCGGCTCGGCCAGGGCAGAGCCACTGACAAGCAGGAAGAAAACCAGCAACAGGCGTTGAAACAGCATATGCATATCCGCGAGGAGTTTGTCGGCCATGATACGGCCTGGCGCGGCGAATGCCAGTGACAAACTGCCGCCAAATTTGTCAGCTTTGTCAACTGCGCTCGATACGGTCGGGGTGGATGACGATGCGGCCCTGCCGGTACAAGCCGCCGATGGCCTTCTTGAAGTTGCCCTTGCTGACGCCGAACAGGCGGGCGATTTCCTGCGCCGGGCTCTTGTCGCTCAGGGGCAGTACGCCGTCATGTTCTTCCAGGGTCTGCATGATCAGCTCCTGCAGCTGATCGGCAGCATCGCGGCCCACCGGCTGCAGGCTCAGGCTGATCTTGCCGTCGTCGCGCAGTTCGCGGATATAGCCGCGCTCCTGCTTGCCACCGCGGACGAACTTGAACAGTTCGTTCTTGTGCAGCAGGCCCCAGTGGCGGTGGTTGATGATCGCCTTGTAACCCAGGTCGGTGGGTTCGACGATCAGCAGATCGACCGCTTCGCCGACTTTGTAGCTGGGCGCTGTCCTGTCCAGATGGCGGTCGAGGCGGGCGGTGGCGGTGATACGCTCGCTGTGCTTGTCGAGATAGACGTAGACCACGCAATAATCGCCGACCTGCAGCGGACGCTTTTCCTCCGAATGGGGCAGCAGCAGGTCCTTCGGCAGCCCCCAGTCGAGAAACAGGCCGACCCGGTTGATCTCCACCACCTTGAGGCTGGCGAACTCACCGACCTTGACCTTGGGTGTCTGGGTGGTGGCGATCAGCTTGTCCTCGCTGTCGCGATAGATGAATACCCGCAGCCAGTCGCCCACCTCGGTGGGTTGATCCGTGGGGATATAGCGGTTGGGCAGCAGGATCTCGCCGTGCGGTCCGCCGTCGAGATAGAGGCCGAAGCCGGTGTGTTTGACAATCGGCAGATTGTTGAAGTGTCCGATGGCGGCCATGAAAATCATCCTGGGTGGTCGTGAGGGTCTATTCTAGCCGATACGGGCTGGCACCGGGGTTCGCTCGGTGCGGTAACGCCGGTGTGAACCGCCGGCGCAAATGATATGCTTGCGGCTGCACAGAGAGGGGAGAAGGTTGATGAAATTTTCCAGACGTACGCAGGGTGCTGGTGGGATGGCAGACCGGTTCGGTAGTGAGAATGGCCGGCTGCTGGGCAAGGTCATCGGCATCGTGCTGATTGCCTATCTGTTGATCTGTGTGCTGGTCGGCTGGTACTGGAGCCGGGAGCCGGATCTGGAGGACCTGACCGTGTTGCCGGTGGGCAATGCCGAGCGGCTGACCACGGGCTCGCACACCGCGCGTACCCTGCAGGCAGTGGCCACCACGCTACTGGACAAGCCCGGCGGTTTCATCAGCAACGACATCACCCCGCCGGGCATCTGGCTGGACAACATGCCGAGCTGGGAGTTTGGCGTACTGGTGCAGGTACGCGACATGACCCGCTCGATGCGCCGTGACATGGCCCGCTCGCAATCACAGTCCACCGAGGACCCCGATCTGGCCAAGGCCGAGCCGCGCTTCCACTTCGACCACAACAGCTGGGCCATGCCGGCCAGCGAAAGCGAGTACCGTGACGGGATCAAGGCGCTGCACGGCTATATCACCCGGTTGGAAAGCGGCAATGCCAGCTTCTATGCCCGCGCCGACAACCTGGCCGGCTGGATCGATGATGTCAGCACCCGTCTGGGGTCGCTGTCCCAACGGCTGTCGGCCAGCGTTGCACGCACGCCGCTGAATGACGGTGGCCGCGAGCGGGCCCAGACTCCTTGGCTGCAGATCGACAACGTGTTCTACGAGGCACGCGGTAGCGCCTGGGCACTGGTACACCTGCTGCGCGCAGTGGAAAAGGACTATGCCGAGGTGCTGAACAACAAGAACGCGCTGGTCAGCCTGCGGCAGATCATCCGGGAGCTGGAAGCTACCCAGCAGCCCATGTGGAGCCCGGTGATTCTCAATGGCGGCGGCTTCGGTATCCTGGCCAACCACTCGCTGGTGATGGCCAACTACCTGTCACGGGCCAATGCCGGGCTGATCGACCTGCGTCGTCTGCTGCAACAGGGTTGAGGTAGGCAGGAAGCGATGAGCAAACGTCAGACAGGATTCGGCTCGCTTGGCGGGCTGGTATTTTCCACCGACAGTGGGCGCATGTGCCCTGACTGCCAGCAACCGGTCGCCGGCTGCCGCTGCGGCCAGCCGCAGGTGCCGGCTGGCGATGGCGTGGCGCGGGTGCGCCGGGAAACCAAGGGGCGGGGCGGCAAGACCGTGACCACCATCAGTGGCCTGGCGCTGCCCGCCGAGGAACTCAAGGCCCTGGCCAAGAAGATCAAGGCCCGCTGCGGCTGCGGCGGCTCGGTGGTCGACGGGGTGATCGAAATCCAGGGCGACCGGGCCGACATGCTCTGCCAGTGGCTGGCCGCCGAGGGCTTCAAAACCAAGCGGGCCGGTGGTTGATGCAGTGATTGTGACTTCCACAGCAGCGGGAGCCCGGGGTTGTCGAGGCCCTGCTCGACGACGGTGTGCAGGAGCATACCCGCATGACGCCCACACACGGAGCGGAATGTTGCACCTTGCCAAGGTGCTTTTGACGCCGTGACCCTTTCCGGTCTGTTCTCCGCCGCGCGCCATCGTCCGACCCATCGCCAGGTCTGGGCGCTGGCGACGCCGATGATCCTGTCCAATATCAGCGTGCCGCTGGTGGGCTTGGTGGATACCGCCGTGGTCGGCCACCTGGACGGTGCCCATTACCTGGGCGGGGTGGCGGTAGGTGCCACGTTGATGACCTTCCTGCTGTGGGCGGCGGGTTTTCTGCGTATGGGCACCACCGGCTTCGCGGCCCAGGCCTGTGGTGCCGAGGACGGCAACAAGTTGCGCCTGGTGTTGCTGCAGCCGTTGTGGCTGGCGGTGCTGCTGGCGCTGCTGGTATGGCTGTTGCACGAACCACTGCTGGGCGCCGGGCTGTATTTTCTCGACAGCAGTGCCGAGTTGCTGGAACAGGCACGGATCTACTTCAATATTCGCCTGGTCAGCCTGCCGGCGGCGCTGGCCAATTTCGTGCTGGTCGGCTGGTTCATCGGCGCACAGCGTGGCCGGGCGCCGCTGTACCTGCTGATAACCGTCAACCTGACCAATGTCATCCTCGACGTGCTGTTCGTCGTGGTGCTGGATTGGGGCGTGGCGGGGGCGGCCTGGGCCACGGTGATCGGTGATTATGCCGGGCTGCTGCTGGGCCTGTGGCTGCTGCGTCCGGTGCTGGCACGCTACCCCGGCGTCATGCCCTGGCGCGATGCACTGCTGCTGCGTGGCGCGGCGCCGCTGATCAAGGTCAATCGGGATATCCTGATCCGCACCCTGGCGCTGGAGCTGGTGTTCTATCTGCTGGTGCTGCAAGGCGCTCGCCTCGGTGACTCGGTGGTGGCCGCCAACGCGGTGCTGCTGAACTTCCTGCTGCTCACTTCCCACGGCCTGGATGGGCTGGCACACGCGATCGAGGCGCTGGGCGGCCATGCCCTGGGTCAGCGCAACCGGCTCGCGCTCAAGCGCGTCCTGGTGGTCAGCACCGCCTGGTCGCTGCTGGTCGGCACCGGTTTCGTCCTGGCATTCAATCTGTTCGGCAACCAGATCGTCAGCCTGCTGACGGACCAGGAGTCGATTCGCCAGGTCGCCTTTATCTATCTGCCGTGGATGGCCTGGATGCCGCTGGTAGCGGTGTGGAGTTATCTGCTCGATGGCCTGTTCATTGGCGCGACCCGGGCCCGGGCGATGCGCAATGCCATGCTGCTGGCGGTAGTGCTGGTTTATCTGCCGGCAGCCTGGTTGCTGCGCGATACCGGCAATCATGGAGTCTGGCTGGGCTTCTATCTGTTCATGCTGGCGCGTGGTGCATTGCTCGGCGGCTGGTTTATCTGGTTATGGCGGCGGGATCGCTGGATGCGGGCCTGAGCCAGCAGTGCAGGTAACGCCCCAGGTGCCGGTAGGCGGGGTGACGACTGTACAGCAGTTCCTGTTCCACCACCTCTGTTGCGTCAGCCTCGGACTTGAACGGCTCCGGCATGTAGTCATGGAACACCCGCACCCCGGTTTCATGGATGCAATCGAATCCGGCGTCGTTGATCCACTGGTGGACCTCACGCGGATCCAGTGGCTGCTGGGGTGTCAGGCTGCGTTTGCCTTCGCCAGCCAACTGGTTGCGCTGCAGCTTGCGGAACTGGCCCTTGATCAGGTTCTTGTAGATCAGTGCATCGCGGTTATAGAACGCCAGTGACACCGCACCATTGGGGTGGGTCAACTGATGCAGGCAGTGCAGGGCACTGGCCGGGTCCGCCAGCCACTCCAGCACCGCATGGCAGATGATCAGATCATAGCGCTGGCCCCGTTTGGGCAGTTGCTGCAGCGGTAGCTGCAGGTACTCCAGGGTCTGGCCGGCCGCCAGTGGCAAGGTATCCAGCCGACTGCTGGCGGCCTCGAGCATCTCCGCGGAGGGGTCGCAGACCGTCAGGCTGTGACCACGCTGCAGCAACCATTCGCTGATATGGCCCAGGCCGGCGCCGGCATCCAGCACCCGCAATGGCTGGCCGTCGGCGGCGAGTTCCGCGACCCATTCCTGCAGATCACGGGTCAGCACCGCCAGTCGAATCACGCCCTTGGGGCTGGAGTAGATCTTGCGGGCGAAATGACTGCCCAACTGATCGAAATAACGGTCGGCCATGAAAAATTCAAACCCCTGCACTGATCGAAGCCGGATCGCGCAAAACCAGGCGACCAGCGGCCCGGCAGTATACCAGATGGCTTGAACTTCAAAGCGTAACCGCTTGACCGTGTGCGAAAAGTCGAACTATCAGTCACATAATCTGTCCGACACTATTCAGGCAAAAACCAAAGAGGAATTCCCTATGCGCCTTAGCACGACTCTGATCAAGGCTTCGACGGTGGGTTTGATACTGAGCCCGATGTACGCCATGGCTGCGGAAGGACCCGTGTCTAACCTGGGTATCATCGCTGCCTACAATAATTACGAATTGAATTCGGATAATGATGATGTCGACGGCCGCGATGAGAATGTCGGCAAGGCTGGTATCTTCTATAACTACGGCAACAAGATGACCGGCGGTCCGGGCATGATCTTCCAGCTCGGTGCCGATGCCCGCTACGGTGAAGAGAGCAGCGATAACAAGATCAAGGACGCGCGAGCCGATCTCGATCTCGGTCTGCGCATGCCGCTGACCGACAACAGCAATTTTGACCTGCTGATCGGTGGTGGCTATGACTGGAGCCGCTTCGAGATGGATCGCAGTGCCGGTGATGTCGAGCTGAGCAACAAGAGTCCCTTTGCCAAGGCCGCTGTGGGCTGGCATCACCAGGGCGAGACCCTGACCACCCGTCTGGAAGTGGGCACGCGCTACAGCATCGAAGGTGAAGGCAAGGTCAAGCTCGAGGGCGTCGGTAGCGAGACGGCCGATTTGAAGAACAAGTACAACCCCTACGCGGAGTTGAACTTCCTCTGGGATCGCGGTTTCGGTGTGCCGGTCACTGCCGGCCTCTATTATACCCAGACCAACTATGAGCTGAAGAACCGCGACACCCTGGCCGCCAATACCGAACTGGAAAGCAACGAGTTTGGCGTCAAGCTCGGTGTCGTTTTTTAAACGCACTGCGCAGTGATAAAAAGGGCCGCTTCGATTTACCGAAGCGGCCCTTTTTCACTCCGGTCGTTGCGGGCGATACCAGGCGTGGTAAACCACCGGCCGGTGGAGCGGCGGGCCATGGATTGCTTCACCTTTCAGGTTCGCAATGACGGTAATAGAGTCGCAATGACGGTAAATGACGGTATAGGGTTCGCAGTAGACGGCATAGGGCAATGCATAATGATGAGCGACCAACTCCCGCAACTGTCATTGCGAGCCGCATAGCGGCGCGGCAACCCATCGTGCAGGTGGCTGGGAGTGTCATGACTGTGGCTTGGCCTGCTACGGTTGCTGCTCAGGGCAGGTAACGACAGTCATCATCCGTCCAGCGCTCGATGATCACCGGCAAGGCCTTGTCCAGCAATGTCTGATCGACCTTCCGAAACTCCCGGTTGTCCAGCCACAGCTGGATCGCATCGGCGATATCGTTCAGCTCCTCTGCGGTGAGGTCATCGGAATGGGAAGGGAAGAAGGCGTAGGTGAACTCGGTGTGGGCCAGATCTGTGCCCAAGGCCGACACCAGCGGCTCCGCTGCGCTGAACAGAGGCGACACCCAGCATACATGGCCGGCAATCACCGCCACTACGCCGGGTTCCTCGGCGCGTAAATGGCTGGCAACCTGCTTACCCAGATTGACCATGCGCTCAAAGGCAGCCTGCTCAACATGGTCGCCACTGTAGCTACGGCGCTCGAAATGACTCAGATCCCTGGCGCCGGTGAGGGTGTCGATGTCGGACTGGCTGGAGGCTGCGTTGGCGGTCATCCTGCTTTACTCCATATCGAATGGGTGAAGGGAACATTTCCCATATTGTTGATCATGATTGCCTGGGGCTCCAGTCGGCATGGTAAAAAGCCGACGAGGGCACCGGCCTACCGATAGTGGCGGCATGATCTAACCTTGAGGAAGTGAAAGCACACTATGGAGATAGAAAATGACCAAACTGACCGAGCAGCATTGCGATGCCTGCCGGGCGGATGCGCCCAGGATAACCGAGCAGGAGCGCAAGGAGCTGCAGCCGCAGATTCCCGACTGGCAGGTACGGGAAGAGGAGGGCGTGCAACAGCTGTGGCGGGAGTTCCGCTTCAAGGATTTTGCCGCCGCGCTGGCCTTTACCAATAGGGTGGCCGAGCTGGCCGAGTCCGAGGGCCATCATCCGGCCCTGCTGCTGGAGTATGGCAAGGTCGGGGTGGCTTGGTGGACGCACAAGATCGGTGGCTTGCACCGCAATGATTTCATCATGGCGGCGCGTACCGATCAGTTGACTCCGGCCGATTGATCTTCAGTGCACATCGGGGTGTAGCGCGCCTGCGCTACGCCTGACCACGCCTCAGATCGAGCGCTGATTGACCCGCTGTGACAGTTCCGCTGAATTCCAGATACGCCTTGGCCACTGAAGACTGGTTGGGGATGGTAAACATGCGCATCCAATTAGGTAACGACATATCCTGCATGCTCACTCCTGGGCGGCGGCGGTGGTGGGCTGTTCGAACCAGCGGCGCCTGAGCCACAGGGCCACGCCAACCAGCGAAATCAGCACCGGTACCTCCACCAGTGGGCCGATCACCGTGGCGAAGGCCACGGGTGAGGCGAGGCCGAAGGTAGCGATGGCAACTGCAATGGCCAGCTCGAAGTTATTACTGGCGGCGGTAAAGGCCAGTGCGGTGGTGCGCGGATAGTCGGCCTCCAGCACTTTGCCTATCCAGAAGCTGAAAAAGAACATCACCACAAAATAGATGGCCAATGGGATGGCAATACGTACCACGTCCAATGGCAGTTGCAGTACCACACCCCCCTTGAGGCTGAACATGGCAACGATGGTCAGCAGCAGCGCGACCAGTGTCAGTGGGCTGATACGCGGGATAAAGCGCTGCTCGAACCAGGTTTCGCCCTTGAGGCTGATCAGCCATTTACGGGTCAGATATCCGGCGAGAAAGGGTACGCCCAGATAGATCAGTACCGATTGGGTGATTTCGATAAAGCTCACGTCGATAATGCTGCCCTGCACGCCGACCAGTGGTGGCAACAGACCGAGAAAAATCCATGCGTACAGGCTGAAGAACAGAATCTGGAATACGCTGTTGAATGCCACCAGCCCGGCAACATACTGATTGCTGCCGCCGGCAATCTGGTTCCACACCAGCACCATGGCAATACAGCGGGCCAGACCAATGAGGATCAGGCCGGTCATGTACTCGGGATAATCGCGCAGAAAGATCACCGCCAGCGCAAACATCAGCACCGGGCCAATTACCCAGTTCTGCACCAGCGACAACATCAGGATGCGTTTGTCCTTGAATACCTGCGGTAGCTCTTCGTACTTCACCCTGGCCAGCGGCGGGTACATCATCACGATCAGGCCGATGGCGATGGGAATATTGGTCGAGCCCACCGACAGGTTGTTCAACCAACCGGGAAAGCCTGTAAACAGATTACCCAGCGCAATACCCACACCCATGGCCAGAAATATCCATAGAGTCAGATAGCGATCCAGAAAGGACAGACGGCTGTTGCTCATGCTCAATCTCCCAGGCCGCCGATAACGGCCAGCTCAGCCTTGAGCTGCTCCGGACTCAACTGCGTGAAGGGCAGGGCGAGGAAAGCTTTGACCCGTGCACGAATAATCGCCACGGTGTGATCGAAGGCGGCATCGATCTGTTCGCTGCTGACATCCAGTTCGGACGGGTCGGCCAGTCCCCAGTGGGCCTTGGTCGCCGGACCGAAGAATACTGGGCAGGCTTCACCAGCGGCCTTGTCGCAGACGGTAATGACAAAGTCGGGAGTCAGTGTTTCGTGGGCGTCATTGGATTTGCTGTACAGGCCCTCTGTGGCAATACCGGTCCGCTCCAGCGTCTTCAGACTCAGTGGGTGAACCTTGCCGCTGGGAAAACTGCCAGCGCTGTAGGCCTTGAAGCCAGCAGGTGCCATGGCGTTGAACACGGCTTCCGAGAGAATGCTGCGGCAACTGTTGGCGGTGCAGAGAAAAAGCACTTTCATGGGCTGTTCCTTGTCATTGTCAGCAGCAGACAGCTGCGCGTTCCGGGCGGTCGCCCATCTGTTCCAGGCGTTTATGGTCGGCATTCAGCCAGTGGCGATTGGCATTCAGAGTGGTCTGAATGACCTCTACGACCCATTCCGGCAGGGCGGGGTGCAGGCGGTAATAGACCCATTGCCCCTGGCGCTGGTCTTCCAGCAAGCCGCAATTACGCAGTTGCGAGAGGTGGCGGGAGATTTTCGGCTGGCTTTCATCGAGCGCGCAGGTCAGTTCACATACGCACAGTTCGCCTTCCTCGGCGATCAGCAGCATGGTGCGTAGGCGGGTGTCGTCAGCCAGGCATTTGAAAATAGTGGTGGGAGACTGCATGGAATCGTTCACATTGAATATGGAAAGTCGAATATACGGATATCCATATGTTATGTATATAACCGGAAGTAAGAATAGGAGCTTGGGGGCTCGGGGTACCATGGATTGCTTCACCCTGAAGGGTTCGCAATGACGCAGAAGGGAGTAGGTGTAACTCGGAAATGGACTGTCCACCATGCGTCATTGCAGCCTCAGATAGGCCACAATCCATGGTGTAGGCAGGCTACGCCATGGATTGCGGCGCTTATCAGGTTCGCAATGACAGAGGAGAAAACGGCGGTGTATCAGCCCTTGAGCTTCTCCACCAGGGTGACGAAGCGGTCCATGTAGTTCTGCAGGAAGTCGCGGCTGCGCGGGCCGATCTCCCCCTCGCTGGTGAGCAGGTCGGGGCTGAACTGGATATAGGCCTCACCACCCAGGACCACCGAGCCGAGCACGCCACCCAGGATCTGGCGTACGTGCTGTTGCGCCAGGGCCGCACCCATGGCGCCCGGCGAGGCGCCGGTGATGGCGACCGGCTTGTCGCGCCAGACGTTCTTGTCCATCGGCTTGGAGCCCCAGTCGATGGCGTTCTTCAGTACCGCTGGCAGGGAGCGGTTATGCTCCGGGGTGACGATCAGCACGGCATCGGCGGCGCGGATTTCATCGGTGAAGCGGTTGACGTTGGCGGGACGCTCGGCTTCCAGCTCCTGGTGATACATCGGCAGGTCATCGATCTGCGGATAGCTGACGGAAAAGTGCGCTGGCAGCAGCTTGGCCAGGGCCTGGGCCAGTTTGCGGTTGATGGATTCACGATTATTGCTGCCGACGACGATTGCGAGATGGACACTGCTCATGAATTTCTCTCCAGAAGATGGCATTGATAGGGAGCCTGTACTATGGCTGATGCGTTATTTTCAACCAAACAAAGCGATAGAAAAAGCGCGATTATTGCCTTGTTTTGATCGATTAATTCGATGTTTGTCGGGCAGGTTGAAAACGTCGGCTGAGCATCACGCACACCATGCCCAGCCCCAGCAGGCCTCCGCCCAGGGCAAACAGGGGCTGGTAGCTGCCAAGTACCGCATACAGGCCGGACATGGCGTAGCCCGACGCGGCCTGCATGACGGCAAAGACCGCGGTAGCGTACCCCCACAGGCGTTTGTGCTGGGCCGGCCCGCCGAGTTCGGCCAGGCGCCCGGAGGTCAGTGCAACCAGGCCGGGCACCATGGCGCCAACCATAAAGGACGATATGGAGTTACTGACCAGGCCAACGGCAAAGAACGGCAGCGCGATGGCCAGGGACTTGAGCAGATAGCCTATCGTCAGACTGCGATGCCATCCGAGACGGTGGACCAGCACCCCGGCCAGCAACGGGCCGACAATGGCGCCTGCGCCGAAAATCGCCCACTGCAAGGCGGCAGCACTGGCACCCTGGGCTTGCTCGCGCGCCAGATAGTCGACCCAGAACACCGTATGCGGGATGAAGCCCGTTGCGTCCATGGCATAAGCCAGCATGACCAGCACTATCGTCATGCCCAGCACCGGCGGGGCATGACCTGTTGTGGTAGGGGGGACCGGCGCGGCAGCGGGCGGCAGGCGTACCAGTCCGTAGTTGCAGGCTACGCCGGCCAGTAGCGACAGGCTGCCCAACACCAGCCAACTCCACATCAGGTCGAACTCCACCAGCAGCGGCAGCAGCGTGGCTGACAGCAGGGCGCCCATGCCAACCCCGCAGAACACCAGCGGCCCGACCACCGCCCGGCGTTCGATGGGCGCACGGGTTAGTGCCAGGGACGGACCGACCACCATGAGTATCGCCCCGGTTATGCCGGATAGCAGGCGCCAGACGAAGAACCAGGCAAAACTGGCGGGTGCGGCGCTACAGAGGAAGCTGAGGGTAATGACGATGAAGCATACGGCGAGTACCGCCCGCGGCCGGAAACGTTCGGATAGCCAGTGCGCTGATAACGCACCCAGCAGATAGCCAAGCAGATTGGCAGCACCCAGGTAGATTGCAGCGGTGGCGTCGAACCAGCCCTGCTGGATCAACACCGGAATCAGGGGGGTATAGGCAAGGCGGGCGAGCCCCACGCCGGCAAGGGCGGCCATGCTACCGGTCAGCAGCAGGGGAATGTCGGAGCGCTGGATCATGGAAGGTTCACGAGCGCCCGTTCAACGTAGATCGATCTGATAACGAAAGCCTTCGGCAGCGCCCCGCGACAGGCGGTATTCGAGAGGCGTACTGTCATAACCCAGGGCGATACGCTCAATCGCCACTACTGGCTGGCCCGGGGCAATACCAAGGATATCCGCGGTATCCACATCGGCCGACTCGATGGTCAGGGTTTCCCGGGCGGAGGCGATCAACTGGCCACACTGTTCCTCATAGAAGGGATAGAGCATGTTGGCGAACATGTTCGGCTCAATATCCAGCAAGGCAAAGAACCTGGCCCTGGGTAGCCAGATCTGCTCACGGAACAGACGGTCTGGCTGAATGATCCGTTCGCGCGTCAGATACACCGCGGCTTCGCCCTGTTCCAGGGCGAGCGCCTGTCTGACCCCTTCCGGTGGTAGCTCAAGCGACCGGGAGAGAATGCGACTCTGGGGCACGGGCTGGCTGCCGGAAGGATTCACCTGGCGGAAAAAGCGGAAAAACGACTCGGAGAACTGTGGTCTGCGCACGAAGGTGCCACGGCCATGGCTGCGTTCCAGTATGCCCTGTTTGACCAGGGTATCCACGGCCTTTCTGACCGTGCCAATGGCGACACCATGGATCCTGGTCAGTTCCGTCTCGCTTGGAATAGCCGTGCCGGGTAACCATTCTCCGGCGGCAATCCTGGCCAGCATTTCGTCGCTTAGCTGTTGATACAACGGCAGGCGTTCGTCAGGTCTCATTCTCGCGGGCATGCACATATCCAGGTGAGCGAAGGTGCCATCTTACCACCAAGGTCGCAGGTGAAAAGATTTGACAGCTCGCAGCGTCACTAATATTGTCCTCTAGTCATATATATGAGTATATCTCTAGGCGAGCCCTGCGCCATAACAACACAAAGGTACTTCCATGAAGCCCACCCCGCTTGCAGTAACCGGGATTGATACCCATGCCCATATTTTTCGTCATGATCTGCCCATGGCAGCCGACCGTCGCTACAGCCCCTCCTATGATGCGCTGGTGGAAGACTACCTGGCCCACCTGAAAGGCAGTGGCCTGTCCCATGGCGTGCTGATCCAGCCAAGCTTCCTTGGCACCGACAACAGTTTCATGCTCGAGGCGGTACGGTGTTATCCAGACCAGCTGCGTGCGGTGGTGGTGGTCGACCTGCAGATCAGCGATGCGGAGCTGGATGGGCTGGAGGCCTCGGGCACGGTCGGGGTACGATTGAACCTGGTTGGCCTGGCGCTGGAGGATTTTTCCCTGCCACGCTGGCAGCAGTTCTTCCAGAAGTTGGCCCGCCGCCGCTGGTCGGTTGAGATTCAGCGGGGCATGGAGGATCTGGCGCTGATCGTCCCCGCCATTCTCGAATCCGGGGCGACGGTGGTGATCGATCATTTCGGCCTGCCCAAAGGGCAGATTGATCCAGGCAACGACAAGCATGGGCGCTTCCTCAGCCTGCTGGCCAATGAACAGGTCTGGATCAAGCTTTCCGCTACCTATCGCAACAACCTCACTCTTGAGCAGGCATCAGCCAGTCTCCAGGTTCTGGTCGATGCCTGCGGTGGTCATGATCGGTTCCTCTGGGGCAGCGATTGGCCGCATACCCAGTTCGAGGACCAGATCAACTACGTCTCGCAGTTTTCCATTATCGAGGCGCTGCTGCCGACGCCTGCGCACCGGACCCAGGTGCTGGTGAACAACCCCAGCAAGCTGTTCGGGTTCGTGTGATCAAACAAGTGCAAAAAGGTACTTCAGCATGACGAGTTTCATTGTGGTTGCGGCCATCGTTGCTGCCATCGCCCTGGGCTACAAGACCAGGATCAATATTGGCCTGTTCGCCATTGCATTTGCCTACATCATCGGCTGTTTCGTGATGGGCCTGAGCCCTTCCGAAGTCATCGAAATGTGGCCGCTGAAAATGTTCTTCATCATTTTCGCCGTGTGTCTGTTCTACAGCTTTGCCATCGTCAATGGCACGCTGGAGAAGCTGTCAGAGCACCTGCTTTACCGTTGTCGAAACGCGCCGCATCTGCTGCCTTACGCCATTTTCCTTACGGCTGCGCTGATTGCGGCAATGGGAGCGGGTTACTACACGGTACTGGCCTTCATGGCGCCGATTACGCTGATGCTGTGCGAGAAAACCCGCATGAGCCTCATTATCGGGGCCATGTCGGTCAACTATGGCGCGCTTGGCGGAGCCAACTTCGTATCCAGCCAGAGCGGGATCATCTTCCGCAGTTTGATGGTCAATTCGGGCATCACCGAAGAAGTTGCTTTCATAAACAGTTTCGGCATCTTTGCCAGCACCATGCTGATCCCGCTGGCGGTCATCACGGTGCTGGTATTTTTCACCGGTCACCGGAAAGCCATGCAGGGTGCGAGTCTTGCGGTCAGTCTGCCGACGCCGTTCAACCAGCAGCAGAGGACCACGCTGTGGCTGACCGTGGTGATGATGCTGCTGGTACTGCTGGCCCCCATCGCGCACCTGATCTTTCCAGACAGCACTACCGCCACCTTCATCAACAGCAAGATGGATATCGGTTTGATCGCCAGCGTCTTCTCGGTGATTGCGCTGTTGCTGAAGCTGGGGGATGAGCGCAAGGCCATGGCCACGGTACCCTGGAGCACCCTGGTCATGATCTGCGGTGTGGGGATGCTGATCTCCATTGCGATCAAGGCCGGAACCATCGATATGCTGGCATCGTGGATAGGTACCAATATTCCGGCAGGTCTGGTGCCTGTGGCGTTTGGTATCGTCGCAGCACTGATGTCGATTTTCTCCAGCACGCTGGGTGTGGTGACGCCCGCCCTGTTTCCGATCGTGCCCTCCATTGCCGGTAATCTGGGTATCGATCCGATGATCATCTTCATCTGTATCGTCGCGGGTGCCCAGGCCACCTCCATTTCGCCATTCTCCTCCGGTGGCAGCCTGATGCTCGGTGCCTGTCCCAGCGAGGAAGCACGTTCGGGGATGTTCTCGCAGCTGCTGTTCCGTGCTGCACCCATCGGTATCGTTGCCGCGCTGATCTTCAGTATCGTGTTGACGGTTTTCTTCTGATGGAAGAAGAGAGGGCAACCCTTGGGTTGCCCTCTTTTTGCCTTACCTGACCGCGTCGGCCAGTCCGGTTTCTATGGTCGTCTCGGTCTCCGGGCCGATCTCGACAAAGGTATCGTTGGACAGGGTGTAGGCCGGCCACTCCAGGTCGTTGGTGCTGGGGTTTCCGGTTTTGGCGAAGTTGCTCCACATCAGCATCATCTGCTGCACAACGGCGGCATCCTTCGAGCCCCACTCCATGGACGCATAGACGTCCGCCGTATCCCCCTGGCTGCCGGTGATACCGTTGCCATTCAGATCGCCAATCTGCGGTCGGCTACCCTCCGGGGTGGTTACCAGGCCGAGCTGGAAGTTCTGCACCATGCCCTCGGGGTGGTTGAACAGGTAGGGAAGTTCACAGCCATGGCAGCTTTGCAGACCCATGTCGGCCCAGCCATCGGGTACCCGGCTGAACCTGTAGATGTACTGGTCTGATTGATAGAAGTCCGAACGCTGTTCCAGCCAGACGGGTAGAGCCGCACGCAGGTCGGGGTAGTCGCCTGATGTCACCCCCGCCATCAACGGGACATCGCTTGGCATGCCATCGAGGACATTCTGATGGTAGGTCTTGGGTTGGTAGTAATAATCCACATTCGGTCGGTAAGTCTGACGCGGAATGTTATGCGCCATATCCGCCTGGACGAAGGCCGTCCATGGCAGCGCGCGGGCTTCTTCCAGGCTGGTTACCCCAGCCCGGTCGAACAGGGCGCTGCCGATGGCTTCTGACACGGCCAGGGAATCGCCCGGTTCGCCAGTGGTATCCAGGGGGGACGCGCCACTTTGCACAATGGCCTTGTGGAACAGGCCCACCGCCTGGGGAGAGTTCATCAGCGAGAAGGTTTTACCGCCACCCCCAGACTGCCCGAAGATCGTCACGTTACCTGGATCGCCGCCGAATTCGGCGATGTTGTCCCTGACCCATTTCAACGCCATGACCAGATCCATCTGACCGTAGTTGCCGGAGCCGCCATACTCGCTTTCAGCAGTCAGCAGCGGGTGGGCGATATAGCCGAAGGGCCCCAGGCGGTGGTTGACCGTGACCAGCACCACTCCGTTGCTGGTCAGGCTGTCGGGGTTGTTGTACTGCCTGGAATTGGCCGAGAGAATGGCGAAGGAACCACCGTGGAACCAGACCATCACCGGCAGCCCATCGGCGTCCTTGGGTGCGGTGACATTGAGGTAGAGGGAATCCTCGCTCATGCCCCCCTCGTTGATGCCTTCCAATGCCATGTCCTGTGCCGATTGGTCTGCCCAGGCAACGGCATCGCGGACACCTGACCAGGGCTCGGGCGGTTCCGGTTCGCGCCAGCGCAGCTCGCCCAGCGGAGGAGCGGCATAGGGAATGCCGAGAAACTGCCAGGTATCCTCGGTTGCTTCGAAGCCGCGCAGTTCTCCACCCGTGGTGTTGACCGTTACCCGCGGGCTGGTCGCGCGCTGGAAGTGTGCGAGCGCATCCGCGGCGGAGGTGATGGCACGAGGCCGGGGATCGGTATCGGAGAACGCCCCGGCGTCTTCCAGTGCCGTCACCAATGGCTGGAGGCTGGTGCGGAAATCAGCGGTTGGCTGGTCGAAGTCGATGTCGGGGGCATGCAAGGACACCTCGGCGCTGATGGCGCTGGTGAGCTGGATGCCATTATTCAGATCGCCATCGGCGTCGAGGGTCTGCAGCAGGATCAGCTTGTTGTTCACCCGCTGGTCCTGTACCGAGCTGGCGCCGTCGGTGATGCTCAGCGGCGTCAGTATCTCCGCTCCCTCGGCGGCTCCCAGTTCCAGCGCGCCGATGGAGAAGCTGATGGTTTCCCCCTGGGTATAGTTGAATTGGCCATCCTCATCGGTACTGCCGCTGGCGGTGCGGCTGCCCTGGTAGTCCAGCCCTGACACGGCGCTGTCGACGAAGGTGCCGGTCAGGGTTCCGGGATCGGAGGATGAGGATGATGACGAGCCACCGAAGCAGCCTGCCAGCAGAACAGCCATCGAGGCCGGGATAACGCCTAGCAATGCAGCACCACGGCGGATGCTACTGCGCTGAGTACTCATGCGAACTCCTTTGATTATTGTTGTTTGAAGTACGTCATTCATCGGTAAATACATCCGAGATCCAAGTCTTGACCTCCGCTTCGGCGCCCATTTCGACATGGCGTTGGGCTTGCGCGTCGTACAGCGGGAATTCCAGTTCATCGGCAATGCTCGGATCACCCGTCCTGGCAAAGTTGCTCCACATGGTCATCATCCGCTCGATCACCGCATCGTCGGTTTCATCGAAACCGGCCGAGGCGAAGATATCCTCCGGATCACCCTGGGAGCCACTGATGCCATTGCCATTCAAGTCGCCAATCTCCAGCGACTGGCCGGTGGCCGGGTCGATGACCAGGCCCAGCAGGTAGTGGGTGATGACGCTTTCCGGCATGTTGAACAGATAGGCCAGTTCCGCCGCGTGATAGGCGGTGACACCGAGCGCCTTCCAGCCGGCGGGTTGCTGGCTGAAGTGCATGGCGTACTGCGGCGCGGTATTCAGCTCGGCCATCCAAGGAAACACGTTGAGCACGGTGGCGATGGGCTCCTCGGTGTCATTGGTGTTGACCAGGAACATGAAGGGCACATCGTTCTGCCTGGCGCTTTCAAAGGCTTCCCGTTCGCTATAGGGCTGGTAGTGGTTGTCGATGTTGGTGTAAGGCACCAGCGCCGCCCCGGCCTGCATCACTTCCAGCCAGCTGCGCTCGCGCATCTGCTCAAGGGAGTCGGCCTGCAGCCGCTGCTGCAGTTGCATGCCGATGGCTTCGGCAGCCTCCAGCGTGCGGGTATCGGGATGCAGTGTGCCGCTCTGGCTGATGGCCCGGTGGAACAGCCCGGCAGCCTGGGGTGAGGACATCAGTGACAGCACCTTGCGGCCACCGCCGGATTCGCCAAAGATGGTCACATTGCTCGGATCGCCGCCGAACGCCTCGATATTGTCCTGCACCCACTGTAGCGCCGCGACCAGGTCCATCTGCCCGTAATTGCCGGAGCCTTCGTAGCCGCTTTCCGCACTCAGTTCCGGGTGGGCTATGTAACCGAAAGGCCCGAGCCGGTGGTTGACCGAGACCTGGACGATGCCCTTGCTGGCCAGCGCACGCGGGTTGTTGAAGGGCTTGGTATTGCTGGTCAGCGAGGTAAAGCCGCCGCCATGGAACCAGACCATCACCGGCAGGCCATCGGCATCCTTGGGCGCGGTGACATTCAGATAGAGCGAGTCCTCACTCATGCCGCCTTCACCGAAGCGCTCCAGGCCGGGGTTCTGTGCGGCCTGGTCGCTCCAGGCAATGGCGTCCCGCACGCCGGTCCAGGGTTCGGGCTCCTCGGGCGCGCGCCATCTCAGATCACCCAATGGTGGCTGGGCATAGGGAATGCCGAGAAACTGCCAGGTGTTCTCATCCGCTTCGAAACCGCGCAGCTCGCCACCGGTGGTCTGTACCAGATGGCGCACACTGGTTGCCCGCGTGAAATGCTCCACGGCGGCATCGGCAGACGTGACGGCGCGTGGTCTCGGATCGGTATCGGAAAACGCACCAGCCGCTTCCAGTGCTTCCAGCAAGGGTTCCAGGCTGGTACGGAAGGCACTGGGTGATTGGTCGAAATCGATTTGTGCCGCCTGCAGGGACACTTCATCGCGAATGGCGTCGGTCAGCTGGATACCATTGTTGAGGTTCCCGTCGGCGTCCAGGCTCTGCAGCAGGATGAGCTTGTTGGTCACCCGCTGATCCGCCGCTGAGGCTGCCCCTTCGGTAATACTCAGCGGTGTGAGCACCTCAGCGCCATTGGCCGAGCCCAACGGCAGCTCGCCGATGGAGAAGCTGATGGTTTCCCCTTGCCGATACTGGAACTGACCCAGGTCGTCCGTGGTGCTGGCGGCGGTATCGGTACCCTGGTAATCGAGCCCCGACACGGCGCTGTCGATAAAAGTGCCGGTAAGCACCCTGGGTTTCGAGGAGGAAGAAGAGCCGCCGAAACAGCCGGCCAGCAGCAAGGGCACCAAGGAAACGGCCAATACAATCGAACGATTGCCTGGTCTGGTC
>Ga0172382_10002081_pt1 | contig 34201 bp, 27 predicted proteins | sample Leawel138RmetaG_FD_122245 | JGI IMG/M metagenome (GOLD analysis project Ga0172382, IMG submission 122245) | Leachate microbial communities from a municipal landfill in Southern Ontario, Canada - Leachate well 138R metaG | ecosystem: Engineered > Solid waste > Landfill > Unclassified | place...
ATTTTATTGGACTGTTTCGACTTTTGCACGAGATGGTCGAGCAAAATTTACAGGTTTATGTACCCACACAGGGTGGGCCGGATGCTTTTTTACATTTTGGTCGGGGCACCACCGATAAACTGCATGCCGAGTTTTACTTTGCCAAAAACGGTTACAAGTTCGATCTTGTCCCTACAAGCGACAACCGACTTATTTTCGAAAGCGAAGTGAGCTGGTTTGGCGGTGTATTTTATTCATCGACGCAAAGTGCCGTTCTTGGCCGGGGGCACGATGAGGCAAAGCTGAAGACAGCGACCGATCCTTATTCGCCGTATGTTCGGCCGTCAGTGACCAATTGGCGTGTCTATCATTTTCACGAGACGGGCGAGAAAGCCAAGGTGAAACAACCGCATGCGGCCAATATCAACCTGCGGCTAAACACTGACGCCAGTAATCTGGCGGCTTACCTGAGGATGTTGCAAGAGGAGCACGAGGCGGAATATCGACGCATTGTGGATACCATTCGCCTGGTGGCGCCCTTCTTCGGCGATTTCGTGCATCGCCCCGGCGAACCGGAAATCGTGGAACTTGAATGGACACAGAAGGGTAAACCGGACATCCCGTTCAAGGCCCATATGCTTTCGGATGGTACCTTGCGCTTCATCTGCTTGGCCACCCTTCTGCTTCAGCCAGTAAAACTGTTACCTGACACCATTTTGATCGACGAGCCTGAACTGGGGTTGCACCCTTATGCGATCACCGTGCTGGTCGACATCTTCAAGCAGGTTGCCGAACAGCGTCAGTTGATCGTTTCCACGCAGTCGGTGGAATTGGTTAACGAACTGTCGCCCGAGGACGTGATTGTCGTCGATCAGGAAGACGGTGCTTCAACTTTTCGGCGCTTCACCGAAGAAGAATTGGCCGGATGGATGGAGCAGTACGCCATGGGGGAACTGTGGAAACGGAACATCCTTGGCGGGAGGCCCTGAGATGGTGGAGGTCATTGTCTTTGCCGAGGGGCCGACCGAAGAGCAGTTCATCAAGCGGGTTGTGGCGCCGGTATTGAGGCCGGCACAAATATTTGTGAAACCGCAAATGCTTTATACATCGCAAGAGGCTAAAGGGGGCGCCGTCAGTTTCGGGCGGCTGAAATTTAATGCGCGCAACACCTTGCGCCAGAAGCCGGAAGCAGTGTTGAGTACCTTTCTCGACCTTTATGGATTGGCTACGGATTTCCCCAACTTCGAAGAAGCAAAGCAAATATCCGATGTTTATGCGCGGGTAGCATGCCTGGAAACCGCATTGCATGCTGCTATTATCGAGCATGTCGGCTGTCGGACCGACCGTTTCATGCCGCATATTCAGCCCCATGAATATGAAGGGTTACTGTTCTCCGATGTCGTGGCCTTGAGCACTACGGAGCCCGCTTGGGGGAAGTGCTTACGCGGATTGGAGAAAGTACGAGCCTTGTTTGCTACGCCCGAACATATCAATGACAACTATGAGACAAGTCCGTCCAGAAGACTTGAAAATCTTCTTGAGCCGAAATACAAGAAGACCCGCCATGGACCGTTGGCGGCCGAACGAATCACGCTATCCGCCATGGAGAGGGAATGCGTGCATTTTCGGGTATGGATGGACACTTTGCGGCGACTGGCGGTGGCGTAATACTTGATTTTCACCCGTCCGTGCGACGCCTTCACTACGGCCGAAGCGACATTCAGCCTTGTTGTTTGCCTTCAGCCGCAGGCTCACCGCCGTGGTTCTACCGGGAGGCGCGCCGGTCCGGCATGAGGAATGGGGGTACTGAAACGGCTTTACGGGCCGTGCGGTTCACCGATGGGTCCGCTGCCATGCCTTGCGCAGGGCCGTCAGCGTGCGCGGCTGCATGCCGACGACCGCTTTGCCCTTCTTCTCCCATTGCGAAATGCTGGCGGCGGTGACGCCGATACGGGCGGCGAATTTCGTCTGCGTCTCCCCGCGCGATGTCCGCCAGGCGTGGATGGCGTCGCCGGTGAGCGGGTCGGGGAAGGCCTCCGCTCTGGGCGCTCTTTTGGGTTCCGTTGTTTTTGCCGATTCCGGTTCCGCCCGCGGCAGCCGCGCCTTTTGCAGTCTGGATAAATCGGCAGCAGGCGCAGCTTTTTTCGTCGGCGTCGATTTTTTCGGCGGGGGGGCGGCGGCGGAAATTGCGGAAACAACTTCCGCGCTTTCGGCCATGTCGATACCGAATACATCGGCGATACCGCTGGCGGCGATCCGTCGCCGGGAGGTCCCAACGCTGGCCACGTCGGTTACCGCTGCGGAGACATCGACCAACTCTTCATGATTCACCCCGCGCAGAACAAAGAGCATCTCCGGGGATTGGTCAAGGCGGGCGCCGACACCGTAAAGCACCGCCGCCACATGCTTGCACATGCCGGCCCAGTCCGGGCAGTCGCAGTCAAATTTCATTTCTCCCGGCAGAGGGAAAAGACCTTGCCGACGATCCGCAACCACTTCCATGACGCCATGATCCAGTTTGCCGCGCAACAGATCGATCAACGATCCGATCCGGCCGGTACAGGACTTTTTGACGAGATCCCATTTACTTTTCAACAGCGGTGAGATGGTGATGGCAACGTTGTATAGCTGCGTTCCGCTGACCATCGCCTCGATCCGCCCCTGATTGATGGTCAGATGGCAAACCGAACCGTTCCTGACATAGGTGCGACCGCGTGGGAGACGGTTGGCGTAATCGCTGAACGACTCCATGTGGTCGCACCATCCCTTGCCCCAGAAGGAGCCGGCGATCTTGCGCCCGGTCAGCTCGACCGGTTGCACGTCGAGCCCTTTCTTGCGCAGCTTCTCCATCTGCTTTAAAGCCTTGGCCCGCCGCTCCGCCACCGGCACATAGGGCGCCAATTCGTAATAACTCATGTCAGGTTTCCTTCCGGCAATCTCGTCGGGGCATCGGGGCGTTTCAACTCACCACGATCTTCCTTGCGCCCTTTGCGGTGAGAGCTTTCCGTTCCAGGTTCTAAATCGCCGCTTTTTCCAGATCGAGCGCCACCATCCGCAACAAGGCCTCGTCGTTCATCTCCGTCAGCAGGGTCTCCGCCCCTTCCAGCAGTTCGGTCGCCAGCCCGGCTTTGGCGGCGATCAAGGCGTCGATCTTCTCTTCCACTGTCCCCTTGCAGACGAATTTGTGCACGGTGACATTCTTCTTCTGGCCGATGCGGAAGGCGCGGTCGGTGGCCTGGTTCTCGACCGCCGGGTTCCACCAGCGGTCGAAATGGATGACATGACTGGCGGCGGTAAGATTGAGACCGGAACCGCCGGCCTTCAGCGAGAGGACGAAAAAAGGCGGGCCGTCCTCCTGCTGGAAGCGGTCCACCAGCTTCTTCCGCTCGGCCACCGCCGTGCCGCCGTGCAGCACCAGCCCCGGCCGGCCGAACAGGGTGGCCAGAAAGGCGGCGAGCGGCGCGGTCATCTCCCGGAACTGGGTAAAGACCAGCACCTTCTCCTGGCGCGTGGCGATCTCTTCGGCTAGTTCCCGCAGGCGCGCAAACTTGCCGCTACGCTCCTCGGCAAAGTCGCCGTCACCCAGCGCCTGGCCGGGATGGTTGCAGATCTGTTTGAAGCGCATCAGCGAAGAGAGGATCAACCCGCGCCGTTGGATCCCTTCCCGCTGCTCCTTGAGCGCTGCGGCCAACTCCTTAACCGCCTGCCCGTAGAGGCGCGTCTGCACCTTACCGAGGCCGCACCAGGCAGCCATCTCGACCTTGTCGGGGAGATCGTCGATAACGCTGCGATCGGTCTTCAGGCGGCGCAGGATGTAGGGCTGGACCAGCGTACGCAGCGGCGCATAGGAGGGCGGCTCGCGCCCTTCGAGGGCGGCGACGAACTGCCTGAAGCGGGTGGCGGAGCCGAGGAGGCCGGGACAGATGAAATCGAAGAGCGACCAGAGATCGGATAGGCGGTTTTCCACCGGCGTACCGGTCAGGGCGATGCGCGCCCGGCCCTTGAGGGTTTTCACCGCCTTGGCCTGCTGCGTACCGGGGTTTTTGATCGCCTGCGCCTCATCGAGCACGATCAGGTTCCAATCCCGCTGCCTGAGCCATTCTTGCCGCTGCAGCATGCCGTAGGTGGTCAGCACCGCATCGACGGCGGCCAGTTCACCGGCGGGATCGGCGGCGATGCGCTCCCGCTGCGCGCGGTCCCCCTCCGACGGATGCAGGCAGGCGACGGTGAGGGACGGCGCAAAGCGCTCCAGCTCGCTCTTCCAGTTGCCGAGCAGCGAGGCCGGCAGCACCAGCAGGCTGGGGGCGGATTTCCCCTCGCGCCCCTGCTGCGCCAGCAGCAGGGAGATCACCTGGATCGTCTTCCCCAGCCCCATGTCGTCGGCGAGGCAGGCGCCCAGCCCCAGCTCCGAGAGAAACCAGAGCCAGTTGAGGCCGGTCTGCTGGTAGGGGCGCAAAGTCGCCTGCAACCGGTCGCCGGCCTGCACCGCCGCCAGCCGCGCCGGCTCCCGCAGTCCGGCCAGCAGCTCGCGCAATTGCCCGCCTGCCTCGACAAAAGCCCAGCCGGTTTCGTCCAGGGTGAGGTCGTTGGCGGACAGGTCGCGGCGGGCGCCGGCGAGCAGGCGCATCCCCTCCATGAAGGAAAGACCGGCACCGGCCTCGGTCTCGACCCGCTGCCACTGTTCCAGCGCCTGCCGCAGTTTTTCGCCATCGACTTCGACCCACTGCCCGCGCAACAGCGCCAGCCCCTCGCCGGATGCCGTCAATGCCGCGATTTCCGCCGGCGTCAGGTCGGCGCCATCCAACGTCAGTTGCACGCGAAAATCGAGGAGCGCCTGCGCCGACAGGGTTTCGCCGACATTGCCGCCGAGCGCCACCTGCACCTTGGGACGCGGACGCTTTTTCCACCAGTCGGGCAGGCGCACCACCAGGCCGCTCTCCTCCAAGGCCGGCACATCTTTCAGAAACGGATAGGCTTCCTCCGGCGTCCAAGCCAGCGGGTGGTAGATGTCGCTGCTCTCCAGCAGCTCCTTCACCCACGCGCAGCGGGTGCCGGCCGCCTGCACCGGTTCGAGCAGACGCAGAAGGGCTTCGCGGTTATTGGCGCCGGCATATTCGCGGAGCGCCTGGCTGAGGGGCAGATGTTGGGCTCGGGCGTTTTTGCCGAGCCGCGGGATGTAGGTCGCCATGAAGGCAAAGGGGTAATCGGGATCGTTCTTGTTCTCGGCCAGATGAAAGCAGACCCGCCCCACCTGCCGCCAGAGGGGCGCATGCCGGTGCAGGAAACCGGCGAGACCTTCGGCATCGCGGGATATCGCATCCCGCGTCCAGCGGTCGAGCTCGGTCCAGATGGCGGCGAGAAGAGCGGGGGTGCAGTATTCCCCTCCCGGCATCGGCGGCAGGCTCAGGGTCAGATGGGCAAGTGTTGCGGCATCAAGGGGCGGCAGGGGCTCCAGGCGGTCGGCGGCAGGCTGACTCTGACAGAGAAGAAGGAGATAGCGCGAACCGAAATCGCGCCAGAAGGCCCAGGAGAGCGGCCAGTCGGGCGCGGATTTACCCCCGGCCAGCGCGATGATTCCCGCCGACGGCGAAGCGGCGAAGGCCTGCGCTATTTTTTCGCCATTAAGGGGATTGGATTCGGCAAGACCGGACGCGACGCCGGGAGTCGAGCCGATCATCAGCAGATGACCGGATGGGGTAAGGATGAGATTCACGGTGCGTAAGCCTGCGTCTGCATGGGAAGGGGGCTAAAGTTTCAGGTCTGGAGGATATCACCCGGCAGAGATGATCGTCAATTTGAAGATCACATCGACATTGGGCCGATGGCTTCGCTCAGTTATTTCCCCTGACCTTGGCCCGCGGAGCGCCCGCCCCCGCCCTACTCTTCGAATCCGGCAATCTCCCGCAAGAACTCCTCCCCATACCGCGCCAGCTTATGTCGGCCAACGCCGTTGATGCGCAGCATCTGGGCTTCGTCCACCGGGCGCGCTACAGCCATTTCGGTCAGGGCGGCGTCGCCGAAGACGATGAAGGGCGGCACGCCCTCGCGCTCGGCGATGCGCTTGCGCAGGGCGCGTAGCGCCTGAAACAGCGGCTCGGCATGCGCCGGCAGCAACGCCCCGGCGCTTCGACGCTCCGCGCGCACCGCTTTCGCCTTGACCCGCGGCTGCACCAGGTGCAATTGCTGCTCGCCGCGCAGCAGCGGGCGCGCGGCTTCGGTCAGGCGCAGGACGGAATAGTTGGCGACGTCCTGCTCCAGGTAGCCGAGATGGATCAACTGGCGCAGCAGGCTGCTCCAGGCCTCGGCCGACACCTCCCGGCCGAGGCCGTAGGTCGAAAGTCGGTCGTGCCCCAGGGACTTGATGCGGGCGCTGTCGGCGCCGCGCAGCACCTCGACGACATGCCCCATGCCGAAGCGCTGGCCGACGCGGTAGACGCAGGAGAGCGCCTTGCGGGCGTTCTCGGTGGCGTCGTAGCGCTGCGGCGGATCGAGACAGATGTCGCAGTTGCCGCAATCCTCCTGCAACTGTTCGCCGAAGTAGGACAGGAGCACCCGCCGGCGGCAGGTCAGCGGCTCGGCGAAGCCGACCATGGCGGCGAGCTTGTGCAGTTCGATGCGGTTCTGTTCGGCGCTGGCGCCGCCCTCGATGAGGCGGCGCACCAGGGTCAGATCGCCGTAACCGAAGAGCAGCAGCGCTTCGGCCGGCAGGCCGTCGCGGCCGGCGCGGCCGGTCTCCTGATAGTAGCTTTCGAGGTTCTTGGGGATGTCGTAATGGACGACGAAGCGCACGTTCGGCTTGTCGATCCCCATGCCGAAGGCGACGGTGGCGACAACGATCTGCAACGCGTCGCGGCGAAACGCCTCCTGCACCCGCTGCCGTTCGCCGTCGGCCAGGCCGGCGTGATAGGCGGCGGCGGCAAACCCGTTTTCCACCAGCCGCGCCGCCACCTCCTCCACCCGCTTGCGGCTGAGGGCGTAGACGATCCCCGGCTCCTCGGGTCGGGGGCGCAGAAAGGTCAGCAACTGCTGCAAAGGTTTCTGCTTCTCGACGACGGTGTACCTGATGTTCGGCCGGTCGAAACCGGCAACCAGGCAGGCGGCGCGGGTCAGACCGAGGCGCTCGCGGATGTCCCGGCGCGTCTGCGGATCGGCGGTGGCGGTGAGGGCGAGGAGCGGCACTTCGGGGAAGAGCTGGCGCAGGCGGCCGAGGTCGAGGTATTCGGGACGGAAATCGTGTCCCCACTGGGAGACGCAGTGCGCCTCGTCGATGGCGAACAGCGCCACCGGCACCTCCGCCAGACGTTGCAGGAAGGCCTCGCTCAGCAGCCGCTCGGGCGCGACGTAGAGCAGATCCAGTGCGCCGCCGTGCAAGGCGGCGAGGACCCGCCGCGATTCGGCCGCGCCAAGGGAGGAATTGTAGAAAGCGGCCGACACCCCGTTGGCGCGCAGGGCGTCGACCTGGTCCTGCATCAGCGAGATCAGGGGGGAAACGACGATGGCTGTCCCCGGTCGCAACAACGCCGGAATCTGGTAGCAGAGGGATTTGCCGCCGCCGGTCGGCATGAGGACGAATGCGTCCTCGCCGCGCAAGAGGGTGTCGATGATCTGCGCCTGGTGCGGACGGAATTCGCGAAAGCCGAAAACGCGCTGAAGAATTTTCAGGGGAGAATCAGGCATGAAAACAGGCGGGCGTCCCTTCTGTGCATCCATAAAAAAATCTTTGCCGCCAAAACGCACGAATGCACACGCGATTAAATAAAAAACTAGCGTATGCGTGGCGCGAACCGATCAGGAGGCGACCTGGCTGGCAAGCGGCGACGGACCGGTTTCGGCGTACGCTGCGCGAATGCTCCGGGCGATGCCCGCCGCATCGATGCCGTAGCGGGCGCGCAGCTCTTCCTGGCTTCCCTGCTCGACAAAGCTGTCGGGCAGACCGAGACATTGGCAGGGGAGAGGGAGGCCCGCCGCCGCCAGCAATTCGAGCACGGCGGAGCCGAAACCGCCGGCCAAAACGTTCTCCTCCACGGTGATCACCCGTCCGGTGCGGCGCGCCTCGGCAAGGAGCAGTTCGCTGTCCAGCGGCTTGAGAAAACGCGGATCGACCACTGCCAGAGACAGCCCTTCGGCTTGCAGCTCTTCGGCGGCCAGCAGGGCATCGGCCACCGTCGTACCGAGGGCGAAGATCACGCCATCGGCGCCGTCGCGCAGCTTCTCGCCGCAGCCGATGGCCAGCGGCTGCGGATCTTTTTCCAGGGGCAGACCGAGCGCGTTGCCGCGCGGATAGCGGTAGGCGAAGGGACCGTCGGCGACCTGGGCGGTGACCATCGCCCGGCGCAGTTGGTTTTCGTCGCGCGGCGCCATGAAGACGAGATTGGGGATATGGCGCAGGTAGGAGTAATCGAAAACCCCGTGGTGGGTCGGACCATCGGCCCCCACCAACCCGGCGCGGTCGAGAGCGAAGGTGACCGGCAGGTTCTGCAGGCAAACATCGTGCAGCACGTTGTCGTAGGCCCGCTGCAGAAAAGTCGAATAAACCGCCACCACCGGGCGCAGACCGCGGCAGGCGAGGCCGGCGGCAAAGGTCACCGCGTGCTGCTCGGCAATGCCGACGTCGTAAAACCGCTCGGGAAAGCGGCGGGCGAAATCGGTCAGCCCGGTCCCCTCCAGCATGGCGGCGGTAATCGCGACTATTTTTTCATCCTTGACCGCCATTTCAGTCAGGGTGCGACCAAAAATCGACGTATAGCTCGCCCCGGCCGTTTTGCCCTTGAGCACCTCGCCGGTGGCCGGGTCGAAGGGACCGACGCCGTGGTACTTCGGCGGATTATTTTCCGCCGGCGCATAGCCCTGCCCCTTGCGGGTGATGACGTGAATCAGCAGCGGCTTCTTCAGCCGGGAGACGTTCTGCAGGGTCTCCACCAGTTCGTCGAGGCGATGGCCGTTAAGGGGGCCGATGTAGTCGAAACCGAAGGCTTCGAAGAGCATGCCGGGGGTGAAAAAGCCCTTGATCGACTCCTCGGTGCGCCGCGCCAGCTGCACCAGATCGCGGCCGAAGCGAGGGATATTGGCGAGAAGCTGCTCCGTTTCCTTGCGGAAGCGCAGGAAGAAATCGGAAGTCATCTTGCGGCTGAGAAGGGAGGAAAGAGCGCCGACATTGGGGGAGATGGACATCTCGTTGTCGTTGAGGATGACGATAAGGTCGCGCTTCAGGTGTCCGGCTTGATTCAGCCCTTCGAAGGCCAATCCGGCAGTGAGCGAACCGTCGCCGATAACCGCGATGACCTTTTCATCGCCGCCGACGGTGTCGCGGGCGGCGGCCATGCCCAGCGCGGCGGAAATGGAGGTGCTCGAATGGCCGACATCGAAGCAGTCGTGGGCGCTTTCGGCCCGCTTGGGAAAACCGCTGATGCCGTCCAACTGGCGCAGGGTGCAAAAATTGGCGTGTCGGCCCGTGAGCAGCTTGTGCGCATAGGCCTGGTGCCCGACATCCCAGACGATTTTGTCGCGCGGCGAATCGAAAACCCGGTGCAGGGCGATGGTCAGCTCGACCACGCCGAGGGAACTGGCCAGATGACCGCCGGTGCGCGCCACCGTCTGGATAATCTCCTGCCGCAATTCGCCGGCCAAAGTTTCCAGTTCCGCCGGCGAAAGCGCTTTCAGATCGGCGATGGAGCCGAGATTGGCCAGAATTTCACCCATGCTTTCGCGTCCTTTTCTCAGGAAGATCGATCGACGATGTAATGCGCGATCCGCCGCAGCGGTTCGGCCGCCCCGCCGAGGGGCGCCAGGGCGGCGACGGCCCGGTCGCGCAGCTCGATGGCCCGGCCGCGCGCGTCCTGGAGTCCGAGCAAGGCCGGGTAGGTCGCTTTTCCCCGCGACTGGTCGCCGCCCACGCCCTTGCCCAGGGATTCTCGCTCGCCGACGACGTCGAGGATATCGTCGGCGATCTGGAAGGCGAGTCCGGCAGCGGCGCCGTACTCGCTGAGGGCGGCATAGGCCGGCTCGTCGGCGCCGCCGAGGCGCGCGCCGGCCTGAATGCTGGCCAGAATCAGTGCGCCCGTCTTGTGCGTGTGAATGTATTCAAGGGTTGGAAAATCAATCGTTTGCCCCTCCGATTCCATATCAACTACCTGTCCGCCCACCATCCCCAGGGAGCCAGCGGCGCGGCCGATGATCTGGATGACGTCCCGGCCAACCGCAGGAGGCAGACGCCGGTTGCCAACGGGACTGGAGAGGAGGATGAACGCCTCGGTGAGCAGCGCGTCGCCGGCAAGAACGGCGATGGCCTCGCCGAAAACCTTGTGGCTGGTCGGCCGCCCGCGCCGGAAATCGTCGTTGTCCATCGCCGGCAGATCATCGTGGATGAGCGAATAGGTATGGATCATTTCCAGGGCGCAGGCGGCGGGCAAAGCGTCGTCTCGACCGCCGCCGACCGCCTCGCAGGCGGCAAGGAGCAGTAGCGGGCGAATACGCTTGCCACCGGCGAAAACCGAATAGCGCATCGCCCGGTGCAGGCTCGACGGCAACAGCCCCTCGGCCGGCAGGAAGGTGTCGAGCGCCTGATCGACCTGCATCCGCCCTTCTCTGAGGTATGTTTCCAGATCCATTCTAGTCCTCTTCGAAATTTTCCGTCCGCAGGGCGCCGTCGCGATCCTTCAGCAGCTTTTCCACCCGCAACTCCACGGCCTGCAAATGCTGGCGGCAGAGGGTAACATTTTTCACCCCCGATTCAAAGCACCGGAGGGAGTCTTCAAGAGACAGCTCGCCCTGTTCCAGGCTGGCGACCTCCGCTTCAAGGGCCTGTAGCGCGGCTTCAAACGATTTTTTCTTATCCTCGGCCATCTATATATCCTTTGAACATTCGTTAATTATTCTCCTTCATGGGGCGGAGAGTCAAGATTCTTGCCGACGGGAAACGCTGCAAGCAGCGCCAGCGGATCGATTCGGTCGCCGGCCAGCTTGAACCCCCAGTGCAGGTGCGGACCGGTGGAGCGGCCGGTGCTGCCGACTTCCCCGAGAACCGCACCCCGCTCCAGCAGTTCGCCGGTGCGGCAGAAAGTGCGATCCAGGTGGGCATAGAGGGAAAACAGCCCGGCGCCGTGGTCGAGAACCACCGTTCGCCCTGTGAAGTAAAGATCGTCGACCAAGATCGCCCGGCCCCGCCCGGAGGCCCGCACCGGGGTTCCCCGCGGGCTGCGGAAATCGATTCCGGCATGGGGCGAACGGGGCTCCCCGTTGAGAATGCGCCGCAGGCCGAACATGCTGCCGAAAGGGTCGTTCACCGGGCGGATAAAGCCATTCCAGAGCGGCGGCGCGGAGTCGTCGGCAAACAGCAGGGTCAGCATCTTCTTCTCGCGACCGATCCGCTCGATGGTCGCCGGGGTGCGGGGAGTGACCATTTCCGCCGGAAGCCGCAGCCGTTCTTCCGGCCGCTCGACGGCCCGTATCTGTAGCGGCAGACTGGCGGCGAAATCCCGTCCTTTCCCGTCGATACCGCTGATAGTCACCGGGTAAATTCCCGGCGGCATACCGAGATCGGCGCCAAGCAGGGCAAATGCGCCGTTTTCATCCGGCCAGAGGGAGAAGTCGCGATCGTTGAAACGCACCCTGGCTTTTTGCGGCGGCGCTCCCGGCCAGCGCAGCACGGCGACTCCGCCGCTGTCGATGGTCGCCGGTTGCAACTGCGGTTCGCCGGCGAGAACGAATGACGGCGTCAGTAGGATGAGAATCAACAGAGCAAAAAAGAGATGTCTCATGGCTCCACCTTTTCAATAATAGCCCGCGCGCCCCCTGCGGCGAAACGCAAGCGCACCCGGTCGCCGGTGGCAAGCTCATCGGCCGCGCGCACGGCGCGACCGCTCTGCTCGGTGAACACGATGGCGTAACCCCGTTCGAGGGTGCGCAGGGGCGAGAGAATATCGAGGCGACCGGCGAGGGCGGCCAGGCGTCCTTCCGCCTCGGTGCGGCGACGATCCATGGCCCGCTGCAAACGCCGGGTCAGATCCTCCTGCCGTTGGCGGTAGCGCAGCAACTCCTGACGGGGCGATATCAGCCGCTTGCCGAGACTTTCCACCCGCTCGCGCACCATGCGGAGCCGGCCATCCATTTGCCGCCCCAGGCGCTGCGCCAAATGATCCAGATGGTTTTCCAGTTCCAGGCGGCTCTTGATGACCAATTCCGCCGCAGCGCTTGGCGTCGGGGCGCGTAAATCGGCGACGAAGTCGGCGATGGTGAAATCGGTCTCATGTCCCACGGCGGCGATGACCGGCAGAGCCGAGGCGGAAATGGCCCGGGCCACGATCTCTTCGTTGAAAGCCCAGAGATCCTCCATCGAGCCGCCGCCGCGCCCGACGATGAGCACATCGGCTTCGCCGTGCCGGTTGAAATCGGCAATCGCCTCGGCAATTTCACCGGCGGCCCCCTCCCCCTGCACGCGCACCGGACGCAGCAGCACCCGCACGCCGGCATGGCGGCGGCGCAGGACCTGCATCAGGTCGTGAATGGCGGCGCCGGTGGCGGAGGTAACCACCCCGACGCAGCGGGGGAAGGGAGGCAGGGGCCGCTTGCGCTGCGCGTCGAACAGACCTTCGGCGGCCAACCGCGCCTTGCACTGCTCGAAGGCGAGCTGCAGACTTCCCACCCCCTGCGGCTCCAAACTCTCGACAATAAGCTGGAGTTCGCCGCGCTGCTGGTAGACGGACACCCGGCCGCCGACAAGCACCCGCATGCCGTTTTCCGGACGAAAACGGAGCAGTCGGTTCTGGGTCCGAAACATGACCCCCCGCAGCTGCGCCCCGGCGTCCTTCAAACAGAAATACCAGTGCCCCGAAACCGGCGTCGAAAAATTCGAAATTTCCCCCTCGACCAGCACCTGGAAGAAATTATCCTCGACGACTTCCTGGAGCAGAGCGGTCAGGCGCGAGACGCTCACGACCTGCGGAGCAGACCCCACGGCCATCACCATATCTGGTGCTTTATCGTTGACATCGATGCTTCATTCCCCTATATATGGCGTTTTGTCAAGCAAAAAAAAAGGACTCGCATGCTGCGAACTTACGTCATCACCGTCTCCAGCGAAAAGGGGGGAGTCGGCAAAACCACCCTCGCCACCAATCTCGCCATCTATCTCAAGGCGCTCAACGAAGAGATGCCGGTGACGCTCTTCAGCCTGGACAATCACTTCTCCGTCGATCGGATGTTCCGCCTCCAGCGGCGAGCGCCGGAAGGCGATGTTTTCGATCTGTTCCGCGGCAAAAATGCCGAGGCTCTGGTGGAAATGGGCCAATACGGCGTGCAGTTCATCCCGTCGAGCCATCACCTGAGCGCTGCGCGCGACCGGATCGCCGAAATGGATATTCTGGCCCGGGCGCTGGCGACCAGCCGGCTCGCCGGCATCGTCATCATCGATACCCGCCCCGACCTGGACGTCTTCACCGGCAACGCCCTGTATGCCGCCGACCGGGTGATCGTGCCGGTCAAAGATGCCGCCTCCCTGGAAAATTGCAGACACATCTACCAGTTCTTCGATCGGCACCGGCTTTCACGCCGTCCCCTGCGCGTTCTCCCCTGTCTGGTCGATTCCCGCATCCGCTACCAGGGTCCCTTCAACGATTCCTACAAATTGCTGAAGGCGTCCGCGTTGAAACGTGGCTACCGCTGTCTGGAAGGGTTTATCGCCAAAAGCCCGAAGGTGGAATCGCTCAACACCAATCCGGAGGGGAAAATCCACCCCATCCTCAGTCACGCAAAAGGGACGGAAGTCCACCTGCAGATGACCAATATCGCGCGGCAGATTTATCTGGGCGCCATGGATGAGCCGGAACGGCGACTGGAGCAGGTGAAGCAGGGCATGAGCGACCAGCAGCGCGCGCGCGAAGAGGATTTTCAGAACCGGCGTTCGGCATTGGTTCGCCATTGCCTGCTCTGTGGCCGGCCGCTGATCAGCGCCGAAGGGATCGCCAACGCCGGCTATTTTGCCGAGACCGCGGACGGGCGACTGCGCGGATATATAGAGGAACAATGCTTCACCGATACCGTTTTCCGGCATTTTTATCGCACGCGCCGAGAACTGGCCAGCGGCGACCCGCTGCGCGAAATCTTCCGGGAAGCGGCGCAGCGCTCCTTTTTTGCCTTCCGCCGCGCCCCCAATACACGGCAGTTTTTTCAGCAGCAACTCTCTTTTTATCGTTTTGACGAGGAGGGGCTCGAAGTCTCGCACAAGAAAATCGATTTACCGGCCTGGGACATACTGCGCGCCGAAGAGCCCTTTCTTTTCCAGGTCGTCGGCGCTCTCAGCGCAGCGGACGGATTATTGGGAGATGATTTTCTCCTCGTTGCCCGCGTCAGCTCCGATTTCCCGGAAGAAATTCTTTATACGGAAGCCTACGATGGCTTTCGCCGGGTCAGCGCCCGGATTGCCGGGCAGCTGCGCGAAAACGACTGATCAGCGCACCAGCAAACGGGCCACCGGAACGAGTTCAATATCCGACTGGCCCAGTACGCTGCTCATCCGGCGCAACGCTTCCAGCGTCTGCGGGTAGGGATGACAGATGCCGATGGCATGCCCGCGGCTTTTTGCCACTCTGACCAGGCGGTGGATCTCGCCGGTTATCTTCTCCACCTCCTGCACGTTATCGAGAAAAACGTCGCGCACGGCGGCCGGGACGCGCGCCTGGCGCGCCTCGGCGTAAGCCACCGACTGGCGGGTGGTCAGGCTGTCGAGAAAGAACAGATCGGCCCCCTTCATAACCTCCAGCACCGCCCGCATGCCTTCCCGATTTTCGGTAAAACGCGATCCCATGTGGTTGTTGCCGCCCACCGCATGCGGCACCAGCCGCACATACTCCCGCATCCGCCGGTTGATTTCCGCCGCCGGCATATCGACCAGCAGGGCGTCATCGCCGGGATTGGCGAGGGGATAGCCCAGAGGTTCCATCGGCAGGTGGATGAGGACTTCCCGGCCGCCGAGATAGGCCAATTCGGCCAGTTCACCGGCATGCGGTTCACCCGGCAGAATGGCGAAGGTGACGGGAATATCCAGGGCCAGCAGTTCCTTGCCAAAGCCAAGACTGCGTCCTAAATCATCCATAACGATCGCTATCCGGGGTCGTCCGGCAAACGGCTGCCGGTCCGCCGGCAGGTGAAAATGCAGCCGGAAGCGGGGGCTGTCACGCCATATCACCTCCAGCAAGCCTTCCGCCGGCCGGCTCTGCAGATGCGCCCCGGGGGCGATGCGGTGCAGACGCCGATCGAGATCGCTGAGAATGCCGGAGGGGGGAAATTCCCCCCGCACCTCCAACCGAACCGGGCCTTCGGCCGTCGATTGGCTGGCGAGGTCGTCCAGGGCCAGGCCGCTGCGCAAAAGAGCGCTTTCCAGCTCGACCCGGATATCTTCCAGAACGGCTTGCGGGTCGGCGGCTGGTGGCCGCAACGGGGGAAGCGGCGGTTCGGCTTCCGTCGGCTGCTGGGCAACCGGCGTCGACAGCTCCGGGTGCAACTTCTCCCGCAAGTGCGAAAGAACAACCAGACTGACCACCAGAAACCCCAGAACGAACAAGGCGGCAAGGGTCACCCGCAATTGGTGACCGTCTCCCTTTCGCTTGGCGGCTGTGGATTTTTTTCGGGATTTTCTACGGGGAGACATACATCAGATTAAAAAAGGGGGGCTTGACGCCCCCCGCGGACCTTTCCGTGCGAGTCGGCTCAAGCCGCCTGGCGACCATTGATTTGTTTCAGAATTTGCCAGCCTTTAAGCAGATCCAGGGCGCGCAGCAACTGGTAATCACCTGAATCTTCCTCGCCAAGGCGAAATTGTTCTTCCACTTCCGGTGATTTGCTCGGCTCTGGCCTGGATTGCGGTTCAAAATGGTTGCGCAGATCGATTTCCCGAAAATGCGCCCCCTCTTCCGGTTCTTTCAGCTCCATGGAGCGGACCACGATGTCCGGTGTGATCCCTTGCGCCTGAATACTGGTGCCGTTCGGGGTATAGTAGCGTGCGGTGGTCAGGCGCAGACCGGAGGAATCGCTCAGGGGCATGATGGTTTGCACCGATCCTTTGCCAAAGCTCTGGGTCCCCATGATGACCGCCCGCCGGTGGTCCTGCAGCGCCCCGGCAACGATTTCCGCCGCACTGGCGCTGCCGCCGTTGATCAGTGCCACAATAGGATAATCCGGTTCGGTGCCGTCGGGGTGAGCGGAGAATTCCATCTGCGAGCCATCTTCCCGCCCTTTGGTGTAAACGATCAAACCCTTCTCGAGGAAGGTGTCGGCGACCCGCACCGCCTGATCGAGCAGCCCGCCTGGATCGTTGCGCAGGTCGAGAACCAGGCCCCGCAGTTCGCCCCCGTTTTCCTTGTGCAACCGGGCCAGGGCGGCATGCAGGTCTTCGGCGGTGCGTTCCTGGAACTGGGCGACACGCACATAGGCGAAGCCGTCCACGAGGGTGCGGGCCTTGATGCTTTTTACTTTGATTATTTCCCGCTCCAGACTGAACTCGCGCGGCTTTTCGAAGGAGTCGCGCATGATGGTCAATCGGATCCGGGAACCCTTCGGCCCCCGCATCAGTTTCACCGCGTCCATGATCCCCATGTCCTTGGTGAATTTGTCTTCGATCTTGAGAATCTGATCGCCCTCCTTCATGCCCGCCTCATAAGCGGGCGTATCCTCAATGGGCGAGACTATCGTCAGGATGCCGTCCTTGACCGTGATTTCGATGCCCAGCCCGCCGAATTCGCCGCTGGTGTCGATCCGCATCTCTTTGTACATGTCCGGCGGCAAAAAAGAGGAATGCGGATCGAGGGAGGCCAGCATGCCGTTGATCGCACCGTAAATCAGCTTGTTCATATCGACCTCTTCCACATAGCTCTTGCGCACGATGGAAAGGACGTCCGTGAACAGCTGCAGGTTTTCGTACTGGGTTTTTGCTTCGGCATTCGCCGGCGGGGTGAACCGGGCGGTGGCAATCCACCCCAGCAGCACCAGAACCATCAGCAGGATAAAAATCGTCGAACGCTTCTTTTTATACATCGCTATTCTCTCCCATCCGGCTCAGCGCTGGCCGAGCCAGTCCGCCGGATTCAGGGGGACGCCATGGTGCCGGACCTCGAAATAAACCCCCCGCCCCTCGGCGTCGCCGGAATAGGCGAGGGTGGCCCCGCCGGCAACCTGCTCGCCGACCTTACGGGACAACCGCGACGCCTGAGCATAGAGGGTGTAATAACCTTCACCGTGGTCGAGAATGATCATTTTGCCGAATCCCCTGAAATTATCGGCAAAGATGACCTGCCCTGGCCAGACTGCGGAAATCGGTTGCTCGCCGGAGACCTCGATCTCGATTCCCTGGCTATCGTGCAGGGTGCCCAACTCGGGATGACGGGAAGTGCCGAAACCGATGCGAATGCGGCCGGCGACAGGCCAGGGGAGTGAACCTTTACGGGTCGCTAAAACCGTCCGCTGAGTATACTCGGGGGATTTTGTCGATTCAAGTTTTTTGATCAAGGTTCCCAGGCGGGTCGCGCGTTCCCGAAGATCCGCCAACTGCTTGACCAGAAAGGCCTCCTCCTGTTGCATGCGGGCCAGGAGCTTTTTTTTCAGGCGCAGCGCCTGCTGCAATTGGCGCTGTTCCGCCTGGCTTTCGGCCAGCGCGTTCTGCCGTTGCTGCTGGAGAGCGCCCAGGTGCCGTTGCGCCTCTTCGAGATCCTGCAACTGCTGCCGATAGTTTTTGAGCAATTCGCGATCGCCGCGCACAATCCGGGCAAAATTATCGTAATTTTCGGAAAGGCGCGCCGGCGAAGACTCGGCGAAGAACAGCCGCAGGGAACCGGATTCCCCACCCTTGTAAATAGCGGCCAGGCGCTTGCTTACCTGGGCTTGCAGGCGAGCGGTCTGCGCCCGGGATTTTTCCAGCTGTGCCGTTTTTTCCGTAAGTCGCTCCCGCAAACCGGTCGCCTCGCGCTCGAGGGCATCGACCCTCTCCCGCAATCGTTTCTCCTCACGAGTGACGGTTTGCAGGTCTTTGTCCAGTCCCTTGGCGGCCTTGCGTTTTTTGCTCAGGTTTCTGGCCGCTTCATCGATCCGCTGCTGTATTTCCGCCAATTGCTGACGGTTCTCGCCTATATCCCCGGCCTCACCGTGGGTTAACGGCAGCAGAAAAAGAAGACACAACAACAACCATCCGGCACGGAAAAAAAACATCGGCGCTTAGGTCCTGAGCAGTTTGCGCAAGGAGACCAGACTGCCGAAACCGCCAAGCAGCACCCCGGCGCCGAGCAGCGCTAACTGATAGGTATATGGCAGAAATTGGATGCTGGCCGACCCGGGCAGCATCAGTATGGTTTGCAAGCCTTCCCGCAGCAGCAGCTGAAAAAACAAAAAGGCGCCGCAAAGGGCCAACACCCCGCCGACCAGCCCCTGAATGGCGCCCTCAAGGAGGAAGGGGAGTTTGATGAACAGCGGCGTAGCGCCAACCAGCGCCATGACCTCCAGTTCATCCCGGCGGGCATAGAGGGTCAGCTTGATGGTGTTGGATACGATGAACAGCGCCGCGAACAGCAGAAATGCGCCGAGTATGGCGCCGGCCAGGCGCAGCAGGCGCAGAAAGGCCTCAAACCGCTCCAGCCAGTCCTGGCCGTAGCGCACATCGGCCAGATGCGGATTTTTTTTCAGGCCGGCGACGACGGTATCGACACCCTGGCGCGAGCGGTATTGTTCGGCCAGAGTGATTTCCAGCGAGGCGGGCAGAATTTCCGCATCAAGGCCATCGAGCAGGTCGGCTTCCTGCTGCAGGCGCTGGCGAAACCGTTCAAATGCCTGCTGCTTTGAAATGAAGACGACACCGGCCACTTCCGGCTGGCGGCGAATTTCGCCGATCCATTCCTGCAGCCGGCGCTCTTCCGGTATCCGATCAAGGTAGGCGGTGACCTGGATTTCCCTGCTCCAATGACTGGTCAACTGTTGGACATTGATGACGATCAGCACGAAAAAAGCGAGAATGGTCAGGGAAACCGCCACCGTGCCGATGGCGGCGCCGCAGAGCACCGGACTTTGACGCATGTTGCGCAAGGCGCGCAAGAGCATGTAGGCGGGGCGGTCAAGCACGTTTCACCTCAAGCAAGCAACGGAAGAAATATTCAGGGGGTTTGATCGTCAATCAGCCGCCCACCTTCGAGGGTGATCACCCGGCGGGGAATGCGGCGAATCATTTCCCGGTCGTGGGTGGCGAGAACGACCGTTGAACCGCGGGCATTGGCGACTTTGAACAAGTCCATGATCTCCAACGCAACCTCCGGATCGAGATTGCCGGTCGGCTCATCGGCGATGAGCACCAGAGGATCGACCACCAGAGCGCGGGCAATCGCCACTCTTTGCTGTTCGCCGCCGGACAACTCCAGGGGAAAACGCTGCAATTTATGCTCAAGCCCCACCTGCTGCAAGGCCTGATAGACTTTTTTGCCGATTTCGTACCTTTTTTTTCCCTGGATTTCGAGAGGGAAGGCGACGTTTTCAAAAATCGTGCGCCGATTAAGCAGCTTGAAATCCTGAAAGACGATTCCCATGCGGCGGCGCAGTGCGGGGATGCGGCTGAGCATACGGGTGATATTCTGCCCGTTGATCAAAATTTGTCCGCGGCTGGGCTTTTCCGCGCCGAAGAGAAGCTTCAACAAGGTCGATTTGCCCGCGCCCGAGGCGCCGGTCAGATAAACAAAGTCCCTCTTGGGCACTTTCAAGGTGATCTCGGAAAGGGCGGCGGAGTCCTTCTGGTATGCTTTGCTGACGTTGAAAAGCTGGATCATGAGCTACCATTCGCTATAGGGGATGCCATTCAGTCCCATCAGATTGCTGCCGCTGAACACGTCGAAAACGCCCCCTTCCGGCAGATCGCCTTCGGCCATCGGCTCAGGCGGAACGGTCTGCCAATCCTCACTCGTGCCGGTAAAGGGGTCGCGGGGGATGCCGCGCAGGTATTTGCTTTCCACCAGCGCTTCGAGGGCATCGGGATATTTGGCTCTATCGGCATAATGGGCGTCGATCGCCCGGCGCATCTGGTAAAGGTCCTCCAGCAAAACCGTCTCGCGGGCCTTGATCGTGCTGCGCTGATAACTCGGCACGGCGATGCTGGCCAGGATGCCGATAATCGTCATGACGATCAGCAACTCGATCAGGGTGAACCCGCGGCCGCCCCGGCAAGAGGCTGTTGCTGTCGGCATCGTATTACCACGTATTATAGGGCGTTCCGTCAAGGCCAAATTTCTCACTTTGGGAATAAACGTCATAAACGTCCTCGCCCCCCCAGACGGTGCTGTCCGGTTCGTCGGCATAGGAGCGCAACCCCCATCCCTGGTCGTAGGCGTCGAAAGGGTCGCGGGGAATGCGCCGCAGGTATTTCTTCTTGTAGGCATACATTCTCCCCCAGTCGTTCCCATCGACCAACTGCGCCAGTTCTTTCGGACAGCCGGTTTCGTTGATCGAGGCGATGATTTTCTTTTCGGCCACCGCCCGCTGGTAATCGTTCCGGTAATCGTCGATCGCCGTACGGATGGTGCGCAGCGCCCGGCGCAGTTCGATCTCTTTACTGCGCTTGACCGTGATTTCCGCCATCGGCAGGACGGCCGACGCCAGAACCGACAGAATCGCCATGGCGATGATCAACTCCAGCAGGGTAAGTCCCCGCCGGTCGCGGCGGATGCGCAGCAAGAGCAAGTCAGCGTACCTCCACCGTGGTTGCGGCGCCGGCAACCAGCAGTCGATTCCCCTCGGCCGTAAGGAAATTGAGACGATCCAGGGCTATAGCGGCCGATCCCGGCGCCTTCGCGCGAAAGTTCAGGCTGAACAGCCAGCCTTCGCCAGCCGCCGCGCCCTCGCCGCCGACCCCCTGTTTATAGCCGATGATCACCTGCCCCTTGCCGGCGCTCGGACTTGTGGTGAAAATGGTCGCCTGATTGTCGGCGCGCAGAAAATCGCCTTCCTGGGCACTGAGGAATTCAAGCCCTTGCGGATCGTAGACCACGAACAGGGGAGCGCTGTAAAGGCCGCGCGCCCCTTGTACGTTGACAAAGACTGCAAATTCCTCACCTGCTTCGACCTGGGACGGGCCCAGCATCTGGATCTTGCCGGGATTTTCTTCCGGAATCCCCATCGGCAGTGGCGCCGGAACCGCCAACGCTGCCGGCTCGACGGCCGGCGCGGCCGAGAGCCCGGCATCCGGCAGCGAAATGGCCGAGAGATCCAACGTTTCGTCCACCGCCTCGGGCATCGATGTATTCGACGACAAAAGCGCTTCATCCCCAGTGGGGGCGATTAACGGCACCGGATTCGCCGCCGGCGGCGCGGCCAGCGGGCGCATCCCCGGCGCGGGGGCCGGCGGCGCCATGCTGGCCACCGGCTCCAGGGCCTGGGCAAAGGATCCGAAGCGCGGGCCGACCTCCAGATCGTCCTCGCCGCCGGACCAGATGGTCGCCACGTCGGCCCGCGGCATTTCGACATTCTTTACAATATGCGGGGTGATCGAAAGAACGATTTCCCGCTTTATTTTGTCCCGCTTGTTACCGGAAATCAGATCCCCCAGCAAGGGGATTTGCCCAAAGAAGGGTATCGTATTCCTTGTTTTGGTGAAATCGTCCCGGATCAAGCCGCCAATTATCGTCTGCTCGCCGTCCTGCAAAATCAGCGAGGTCTGGGCATTGGTCGTCCCGATAGTCAGCGCCTCCCCGCCGCCGCTGATCGGCTCCCGGCTGGTGACGCTGCTCACCTCCAGGCTGAGCTTGGTCACCACGGTGTTGTCGAGTTGAATCACCGGCTCGACATCGAGTTTGACCCCGACATCCACATACTGGACATTGGTCGATGTCACATCGCCGGTGGAGGTGAGGGTATTGGTGATGATCGGTTCCCGGCTGCCGATATGGACTTTCGCCTTTTCCTTGTTCTTCACCCGAATTTTCGGATTGGCGAGGATTTCCGAATCCGACAAAGTCTTCTGCAGACTGAAGGTGGCACTCGGCACCGAATAGAGAACCTTCAGGCTGGAGAGATTGTCGGTGATAATGGCGCCGATCGTCTCCGCCCCCGACTCCGCCAAGCCGATGTTGGAGGAATAGCTGGAAAGCCGGGGGCCGAAATCCAGGCTGTCGGTATGGGCAATCTCCACCAGTTCCAGATCGAAAACCACCTCCGAATCGGCCCGGTCGGCGGCTTCGAGAATCTGCTCGGCCAGCCGAATCACCTCGGGGGTCTCCCGAACCACCAATGCGTTGAGTTCCTCGTGCACGTAGACCTTGCGCAGTTGCAGCAGCGTTCTCAGCAAATTGACCGCTTTTTTGGCGTCGATGTTCGAGAGATAGAAGGTTTGGATGATCTGATCCTCGAATTTTTTCTCTTTCTCCTTGGTTTTTGGATAGATGAGAATCGTTTTCGCGTTGAGGATTTTTCGCTCCAGAGTATTGAGCCGCAGCAGAACTTCGAGGGCCTGGGCAAAAGTGGCGTTCTCCAGCAGGATCGAGATTTTTTGCGCCCGAATGTCCTCATCGAAAAGGAAATTGATCCCGGACAGTTTGGAGACGATGTTGAAAACATCCCGGATATCGGCATCCTTGAACTTAAGAGTGATCGGATTGTCGGAGGCGACATCCAGATCGAATCCATCGAGAACAATGCGCCCCCGCTCCTCGATCTGCGCCAGTAACGCAAGCGCCGTCGGGTTGCCGGGATCGGCAATCAGAACCTGACGGAGAATCTCCCTGGCTTGGCTGAACTTCCGCTCTGCCGCAAACTGCCGGGCCTTATCCAGTTGTTCTTTGCCCCTTAATTTTTCCCGGGTCTTCTTCATTTCCTGCCGGCCCACGTGATTGCTCGGATCAAGGGCAACCGCCTGCTCGAATTCAGCCATGGCCGCGGCGAATTCTCCCGTCCCCCGCAGTTGCCGCCCTGCCTCCAGGTGCTGCCTGGAGGCCATTGTTCTGGCCTCCAGCAGTCGAAGGCGAAATTCCTGGCGATCGGGATTGGCGCTGGCCGCCTCGGAATACTCCGCGACCGCCAGGTCGTAGCTCCCCTGGCCGAAAAAATCTTCGCCGCGCTCAAAGGCCCGCCGCCCGGCACAGCCGCTCATTGAGAGGAGGATAAAAGATGCAAGCAAGAAAATAAACAGGCGGCATTTCATCGGGGAACCTCTTCGGGCAAAATCAAGGGTTCATGGATTGCAGAATCTCGCGGATCCGGCATGCGGACGGCTGCCTCGCTGAAAATTGCATTAAAATCGCTGCGCGGCACCGGTTGCAGCAGCCCAGGTTGCCGAGGCGCCTGCGCTTCCGGCATGCTTTGGCTTTCATCGTTTTCTGGAACCTCCATTGCCTCGGCGCTCTCCTCCATCGGCGTTTCCATCGGGCGTGGGCGGGCCCGGGAGAGGTCGTACGGTTGGCCGGCGCGCCTTTCCGGCGCCGCCGCCGGTCCGCCGTCGCGCAGGGAAATGGTAATGGGCTGCGGGCGGTCGTCTTGCCGGATCACCAACCGTTCCGCCGTCAACTCGGCAATGGCAAATTGCCGCTCGCGGCCAAATCTGTCGCCATTTTTAACGACGAAAATTTCGTCGCCCGTCGAGACGAAAACCGTCTTTTCCACTTCCTTTTGCAGAAAACCGAGGAATGCGAATTGAGCCGGCGGCGGCTGCCGGACCAGCGGCGAGGCGACGGAAGGCAGCGGAACGGGTACGGGTACGGCCACCGCCACCGGCGGCGGTAATGGCGGCGCTGGCGCAGCCTGCGGTTTGTTCTTGTACAGGGGCGCAAAAAGGTCGCGCCGGGGTTTGCTTGGCCTGCCCTCTTCCCGCTGTAAAAGCTCCAGCCGCACCCGTAGATCGTCCCCGCCAGCCATCGACGACGCTCCGCCCCCCTGCGCGCTTGCGACCGTATTTTTTCCGGTAGCCGGCCGCCGCGCCGGATCGGCGATCCGTTCTTGCCGCGGAGCGCCCCAGTGGGCGTAAAGAAGCGACAGGGTCAGAATGCCGACCAGGATGATAAGCAAGCGTTTCTTGTTCATGCTTCTTCCGACTGGAAGTAGGTCGCAAGCCGAAGCCGAAGCCGGACCGCCTCGCCCTCCTGCCGACCGCCACCGGAGAGAGAGACTTCCTCAATGGCGATAATGCGTGCCGACTGCTCCAACAGAGCGATAAACTTTTTTATTTGTCCGTAATCGCCACCGACGGCGAAAGTCAACTCGTAACGGAGGAGGTCTCGCCCCTGCTCATGGGCCGGGCTGTAACCGATGCGATCGATGCTCAGACCGGATTTGCCGGCCAGAGAAAAAATTTCCTCGATCAGGCCGGTGAAGGCGCTTTTATCCGGGATCGAGGCGCGAAAAACTTGCAGGTCGGCAGCCGCCCGGGCGAACAATTCCTGCGGCGAGGCGGCTTTCCCCTGTCCCCGAGTCGTCTGTCGGGCTAGTCCCTGGGCCTCTATGTAGCGGCGCTCCAAAACTGCTATTTCCGGTGCAAGCCGGTAGGTTAGCCAGGCGTAGATGCCCAGATTCAGCAGCAGAAGAAGGCTCAGGAGCAGCGGCCAGACCCGGCCGACCCGCCAGATGGCGACGATCAGGCTTTGGCCCATTTCAAAATACCCCTTTCAGATCGATGGAAAAGGCAATCCCTTGGTGTTCGCCGCCGAGAGCGTCCATGACCTTAACCGTGCTCTGGTTCAGTAGATAGACTTCGGAGAACGAGGGTGCGGCGAGCAGACGGTCGATAAATTGCCGCAATTCGCGCACGCCGCGCGCATCGCCGGACAGGCTGAGGGATTTTTTCTTGAAATCGGGTTGCAGGACGCGAATGCTGATGCCGTCGATGGCCACCGCCTCCAGCCGGTCGAGCATCTCGGTCCAGCGGAACCCGTCGCGAAGCAAAATTTCATTGGCAAAAGCCACTTCCCGGCGTCGGCGTTCCCAGGCGTCCGGCGCGATGTCCGGATCGGCAACGCCCCGTTGATCGAGCTTCAGTTCCACTTCGGCCAGTTGGACGGCGATCTTGCCGCCATGCGCTCGCAGGCGCCACAGATAATCGAGATTAAAGAGCAGCAGGAGAATCAACAGTCCGCCAAAAATCGCGTAGAACCCGTAAAGGGCCCGGCGATTAACATAGGTACGACTGGCCAGGTTGAGCCGCAGCAGCATGGGCGCTCCTTACATCATTCGCTCGGCGGCGCCGACCGCCGCCACCAAACCTCGCATTTCGCCCGGATTCCGACCGAAAACATGTCCTGAGAGAATTTCCTGTTGCGACTGCAGAGGCACCGGATTGCGTTCGAAGGCCGACTGCAAGGCCGCCAGCAGTTGCCCATCCTCCTCCCAGGTGCTGTGCAGGAAAACCGTTGCCCGCGCAAACCTGGGAAAACGCTCGCGACAACCGACCAAGGTTCGATTGACCTCGCGATACACGCCTGCCGGGTCGGGCGCCACTTCGCGCGAGCGGTGGAAGGCCAGAATGCGCCCTTCGAAATATTGCAGGCTCAACACCCCGCCATCGATGCCGACCAGGATGAAATCCTCACCGAGATCGAGGCGGGGACGGTAGTAGTTGTAGAGATTCAGGCAATGAAAATCGATCTGCGCGGCGCCATAGCCGGCAGCCGCCACTATTTCTTCATACTGCTGCAGCACCTTGGCCGCCAGGAGGGCGACGACGACACGATTTCGGCCCTGCTCGTTTTTGGCCAGCAGCTGATAATCGAGTCGGATCTCCTGGGAGGGCGCCGGCAAGCTGTTTTTCAGCTGCCACTTGAGGATTTCCACGCCCTCGGCGCGGGATTTGAACGGCGCTTCCACTTCGGTCAGGATAATTCTCCCGGTTGCATCGGGGAGCGACAGGGCAAGCCGATCTTCCCGACCCGCCAAGGGGCCGAGAACATCGCGGATGTTTTCTATCAGCCCCCGCACATCCGTTACATTCGGCTCCCGCAGGGACGGCACAATCCGCTGTGCGGGCACGCCGAGGATGCGGGCGCAGGTCAGTTGCCCGCCCGAACCCTTGCGCCGCAAGGAAATTGCCCGCAATTGCCCAGGGGCGATGTCCAGCCCAAGATAGTTGCGAAAAATCACAGCTCTTCCCCCTGCTCGACGAAGGTGACCCGGTTGATCTCCTTGAGCGTGGTCTGCCCGAGGAAAACCTTCTCCAGAGCGGCCTGGCGCAGGAAAACCGTTCCCGCCCGACTGGCCGCCGCCTTCAGTTGGGAAACCGGGGCGCGGCCGACAATCAGCTCGCGCAACGAATCGTTGAGGTCGAGCAGCTCGATAATGGCGCTGCGCCCGAAATAGCCCAGGCCATGGCATTCCGGGCAGCCGGCGCCTTCGAAAAACTGGAAGTCGCCGTACTGGTTCCAGTCGAGGCCGGATTCCTCCAGGAACTGCCGCTCATAGCGCACCGGCCGCGCGCAGGAAGGGCAGATTTTTCGCACCAGCCGCTGCGCCAGGACACAATTGAGGCAGGAGACGAAATTGTAGGGATCAAGGCCCATGTGCAGAAAGCGGCCGAGCACGTCGAAGACATTGTTGGCGTGCACTGTGGTGAACACCAGATGTCCGGTCAGGGCCGACTGGACGGCAATCTGCGCCGTTTCCGGATCGCGGATTTCACCCACCATGATCTTGTCCGGATCGTGCCGCAGAATGGAGCGCAGACCACGGGCGAAGGTCAGCCCCTTCCTTTCGTTCACCGGGATCTGCACCACTCCCCTGACCTGGTATTCAACGGGGTCCTCGATGGTGATGATCTTCTCCTCTTCGCTGTTGATTTCCGACAGGGCGGCATAAAGGGTGGTCGTTTTGCCGCTGCCGGTGGGGCCGGTCACCAGAATCATCCCGTACGGTTCGCGCACCATGCGGCGCAGGCGCACCCGTTCCCGCTCGGCAAATCCGAGCGCTTCCAAAGTCAACCCCTTCAGGTCGGCCGCGATCGATTCCTTATCCAGGATGCGGATGACGGCATCCTCGCCAAAACTGCTGGGCATGATGGAGACACGGAAGTCGATGGATTTCCCCCCCAGGCGCACCTTGAAGCGGCCGTCCTGGGGAATGCGCCGCTCGGAGATGTCCAACTCGCTCATGACCTTGATTCGCGAGATGATCGGCGCCTGAAAGCGGCTGTCCAGGGGCTCCGTCGCCCGATAAAGAACCCCATCGATACGGTATTTGACGATGACCCCGTCGTGGCTCGATTCGATATGGATATCGCTGGCCCGCTTTTTCAAGGCATCGAACAGGGTGGAATCGATGAGGCGAATGACCGGACTGGTATCGGCGGTCATCTTCTCGATCGAGAGCACCTCCTCCCCCTTGTCGGTCTCCTTGACCAATTGCAGCTTGAAATCCTCGGAGACTTCCTTGAGCACCCGCTTGGAACCTTCGGCGCGCTCCAGCAGACGCGCAATCTTTCCTTTGGCCGCCAGCCCCAGAACCAGCGGCAGGCCGAGCATGAGTTCCAGTTCGTCGAGGGTGTTCAGGTCGGTGGGATCGGCCACGGCAATTTTCAACCCGAGGTCTTCGCGCCGGATCGGCAGAAAGTTGTAGCGCAGCGGCAGACCGACCGGCAGGGACGCAATCAATTCGGGATCGAGGGTAAAATTATCGAGATCGACGTACTCCAGTTGAAACCGGCGGGCCAGTCCCTGCGCCAGCACATCTTCGTCGAACAGGCCCAGGGAGAGTCCGACTTCGCCGAAGCGCCCCCCGTTGGCGGCGGCGTGTTCCAGAACAAGCGCAACCTCGGCCGGGGTGATAACGCCGAATTCCACCAGGATTTCACCGATGCGTTTGCGTTCGAAATTCATCGCTGGCTGCATTTCATCCTCACCGCGAAGCCGTGCCGGCCAACTGGAAGATCGGGATGTACATGGCCACGACAATGCCACCGATCAGCAGCCCCATGCCCACCATCAACAGCGGTTCGATGAGGGTGGTCAATCGGTCCAAACGCCGCGCCACCTCGGCTTCGTAGTATTCGGCGACCTCGCCGAGCATATCGCTGAGCGCCCCGGTGCTTTCGCCAACCCCGATCATGCGCAGGGCAATGAGCGGAAAAAATCCGGCTTGTTCAAGAGCGTCCGAGAGGGAGGAGCCTTCCTCGACCCGCCGCACCGCTTGCAGTATTTTCCCCTCAAGGATTCGGTTGTTCAGCGTGCCGCGCGACATCTGCATCGCTTGAATGATCGGAATTCCGCTCGCCAGGGTCGTGCCGAAGGTCCGACTGAAACCGGTCAGCGCGTATTCGATCTGTAAAGGGCCGAAGAAGGGAATCTGTAGTTTCGAGTGATCAAGCAGCAGACCGCCTTTCTCGGTGAGAAAAAAGGTGCGCCCGAGCACAAAGACCGCCACCAGCAGCGGCAGCAAAACGGGGATCAGGCTGGTCAGCGATCCGGAGAGCCAAATCAACACGCGCGTCGCCACGGGCAGGGTGACATTGGCGTCGGCGTAAATCTGGGTGAAGGTGGGAATGACGTAAAGCAGGAGAAAAAGGAGAACCGCCAGCACCGCCAAGGTCAGCAGGATCGGGTAAAAAGAGGCGCTGCGCACCTTGGCGCGGATCGCCTCGACCCGTTTCTGGTAGGCGATAAACCGCGCCAGGGTAACCGGCAGGTCGCCGGTGCGCTCCCCCGCTTTGATCGAGGCAATGTAAAGATGGGAGAAGAGGTGCGGAAACTTGCTGAAGGCCTCGGACAGAGAACCGCCACCTTTGATATCCTGGCGGATTTCCCGCAAGACCTCCAGCATTCGTCCCGCTTCCATTCGCTCAATCAGGGTGTCGAGGATTTTCAGAATGGGCATGCCGGAGCGGATGAGGACCAGCATTTCCTGATTGAAGGAAAGAAAACGCCGACCGCTGAACCGGCATTGGAAAACACCGACCCCGAGCAGCGACTGCATCGGGCGGCGGCTGATGCGAAACACGGAGAAGCCCTGTTCTTCAAGGCTGTCGCGGAGCAACTCGCGACTGGCGGCTTCGAATTCGCGCTCAACCACCCGGCCGTCGGCCGTACCAATTTTGCATTGAAAGGTAGACATGAAGGAAAGTCATATCACATTAAACTTTTCTTTTAAACAAAAAAATCGGTCCCCGAGCGCGTCCATCAACAAAGGAGAGGCAAGAACAAGGAACGGCACTTACGCAAGGACCTTGGCGAGGAGATGATCGATTATGCTAAAGGGGAAGGGAACCAGGGAGCAGAAGCAGCCGCAAAACAAAACAGGGCGATACCTGAAGTATCGCCCTGTTTCGAATTGGCGGGGCTGACGGGACTTGAACCCGCGACCTCCGGCGTGACAGGCCGGCGTTGTAACCGACTCTACTACAGCCCCGTTGGTAATATTTGGTGGGCGAAACAGGGCTCGAACCTGTGACCCTCGGTTTGTAAGACCGATGCTCTCCCAGCTGAGCTATTCGCCCGAAATGAATGGCGGGGCTGACGGGACTTGAACCCGCGACCTCCGGCGTGACAGGCCGGCGTTGTAACCGACTCTACTACAGCCCCGCATTGGATAGAAAAAGGAAACAGGAATAGTATGGAGCGGAAAGGCTGCTATTCTCTGCTTCCTTTTAATTGTGAAGCACCCCTGTTACCGGGGACCTGCTGGTGTTACTGAACTGCATCCTTGAGCGCCTTACCGGCTTTGAACTTGGGGGTCTTGGATGCAGCGATTTCGATCTTCGCACCGGTCTGGGGATTTTGCCCAGTACGTGCGGCGCGCTCACCGAGGCTAAAGGTGCCAAAACCGACCAAAGCAACCTTTTCGCCGGCCTTAAGAGCCTCGGTAACCGAGTCTGTAAAGGCTTTCAGGGCTTTTTCGGCCTCCGCTTTGCTCAGCTCCGCTTTCTCCGCCATCGCATTTACAAGATCAGCTTTGGTCACAACATCCTCCACAATTAAGAATAACTAAATTTGTGCCCGAACCGGCGATAGATATATCAGACTTTCAAAAACAGTGTCAAGATAATATTTCGCATAAACCCTAGTGGCGAACGGTTTCTCCGCCGCTGCCAAGTTCGGAATGCTCTTCGGCGGGGAGGTGCGCTGCACGGTCCGACAAGGCCTCCGCGAGCACTTCGTCCATATGCGCTACGGCAATAATTTCCAGAGAACGCACAATCTGCTGCGGTACGTCTTCAAGGTTCTTTTCGTTGTCTTTGGGTATCAGCACCCGGGTGAGTCCGGCCCGCCGGGCGGCAAGCAATTTTTCTTTCAGACCGCCAATGGGCAGCACCCGTCCGCGCAAGGTTATCTCACCGGTCATCGCAAGATTGCGATCCACCGTGCGCCCGGTCAGAGCGGAAGCGAGGGCGCTGGCCATGGTAATGCCGGCGGAAGGGCCATCCTTGGGAATCGCCCCTTCCGGCACATGGATGTGGATGTCGAGCTTTTGATAGAAATCTTTGTCCAATCCCAATTCAAGCCAGCGGGAACGCACATAGGTCATGGCCGCCTGCGCCGACTCGCGCATGACATCCCCCAGTTTGCCAGTGACCATCAATTTGCCCTGACCCGGCAGGATGGTGGTCTCGATCGTCAGCAGCTCGCCACCGACCTCCGTCCAGGCCAAACCGGTGACCAGCCCCACCCGGTTTTCTTCTTCCTTGATCCCGTAGCTGTACCGGGGAACGCCCAGATATTTTTTGACCTGCTGCGCATTGACAGTGAAGCGCCGCTCTTTTTCTTTGGACTTGACCATCTCACGGGCGATTTTGCGCATGACATTGGCGACTTCACGCTCAAGGTTGCGCACTCCGGCTTCCCGGGTATAGCGGCGGATCACCTCATAGATGGCGGACTCGGAGACATGCACTTGTTCCGCCGGCAACCCATGCGCCTCCAACTGCTTCGGAATCAGGTAGCGTTTGGCAATATTGAGTTTCTCCTCCTCCGTGTACCCTTCAATACGGATGATCTCCATCCGGTCCTGCAACGGACGCGGAATCGAGAAAAGGGTATTGGCGGTGGCGATGAACAGAACGTTCGATAGATCGTATTCAATGTCGAGGAAGTGGTCGACAAACGTGGCATTCTGCTCAGGGTCGAGAACCTCCAGGAGCGCCGAAGATGGATCCCCCCGAAAATCGGTACTCATCTTATCCACTTCGTCGAGGAGGAATACCGGGTTCTTGACCCCCGCCTTGCGCAGATTGAGAATGATTTTGCCCGGCATGGCGCCAATATAGGTGCGGCGATGGCCGCGAATCTCAGCTTCGTCCCGCATGCCGCCAAGGGAAATACGGGCGAACTTGCGCCCCATCGCTCTGGCAATGGAACGCCCAAGGGACGTTTTGCCCACGCCCGGCGGTCCAACCAGACAGAGAATGGGACCCTTGATCTTCTTCACCAGAGCCTGCACAGCCAGATACTCGACGATCCGCTCCTTCACCCGCTCCAGGCCGAAGTGATCGGCTTCCAGAATGGTTTCGGCGCGGCTGATATCAAGGCGATCGCGGGTGCCGTTTTTCCAGGGAAGGGACACGAGCCAGTCCAGGTAATTGCGCACCACCGTCGCCTCAGCCGACATGGGCGACATCATTTTCAGTTTGCGCAGCTCCCCCAGGGCTTTGTCCGTTGCCTCCTTGGACATCTTTTTCTGCTCGATTTTTTCTTCCAGGCTGCGGATTTCCTGCTTGAATTCGTCCTTTTCGCCAAGCTCCTTTTGAATCGCCCGCATCTGCTCGTTCAGATAGTATTCTTTCTGGCTCCGCTCCATCTGGCTCTTAACCCGGGTGCGGATTTTCTTTTCTATTTGCAGGATTTCCACCTCCCGCTCGATCATCGTAAGCAGATGTTCGAGTCGATCGAGAGGGCCGAGAATGGCAAGAATTTCCTGCTTGTCGGAGATTCGCACGTTCAGATGGGCAATGACGGTATCGGCCAGGCGCCCGGGATCGGCAATGCCGGTGAGGGAGGACACCGTTTCCGGCGGGACCTTCTTGTTCAGACTTACGTAGGATTCGAAAGCATCCCGCACACTGCGCAGCAACGCTTCCGTTTCGGCGCTCGAGGCGTTTTCGCGGTCGGGAAGAGTTTCGACTTCGACATAGGTGCATTCTTCCCGGCGAGTGAAATTGCGGATACGCCCGCGCCCTTTCCCCTCGATCAGCACCTTGACGGTGCCGTCCGGCAGCTTGAGCATCTGAATGATGTGCCCGAGACTGCCGATCTCGTAAATATCGCCGGGCTCCGGCTCGTCGATTTTTGGATCCTTCTGGGTGGCGAGAAAAACGATCTTCTCTTTTTCCATCGCCCCTTCCAGTGCGTGAATAGACTGGGGACGCCCGACAAAAAGCGGCGCCACCATATAGGGAAAGATGACGATGTCCCGCAATGGCAACAGCGGATACATCGCTAAATTTTCTGGATTGATATCGTTATTGTCCAAGCGGCTCATCTCTCAGCGGCGCCGCCATTCAGGCCGACTCCGCGCACTCGTAAAGGATGATCGGGCGGGCCTTGTTGAGGACCACATCCTCATTAATAACCACTTCCTTAACCCGGTCCTGGGACGGTATCTCGTACATGACCTCGAGCATGGCGTTCTCTAAAATTGAACGCAGACCGCGGGCGCCCGTCTTCCGTTTCAGCGCCTGACGGGCCACGGCAACCAGAGCGCCGTCGGTGAATTTGAGGTTGACTTTCTCCAGCTCGAAAAGTTTCTGATACTGCTTGATAAGCGCGTTTTTCGGTTCTTTAAGGATCTGAATGAGAGAATCCTCGTCGAGTTCATTCAGGGTGGCCACCACCGGCAGACGACCGATGAACTCGGGGATCAGACCGTACTTGAGCAGGTCCACAGGTTCCACCTGGATCAGAATCTCGCCAAGAGGCTGATCACGGCGCTGGCGGATTTCCGCTCCGAACCCCATCGCCTTGGCGCCGGTGCGCTGGTTGATAATTGTCTCCAGCCCGGAGAACGCACCGCCACAGATGAACAGGATATTGGTCGTATCGACCTTGAGAAATTCCTGCTGGGGATGCTTGCGGCCCCCTTTCGGCGGTACGCTGGCCATTGTCCCTTCAATGATTTTCAACAGAGCCTGCTGCACCCCTTCGCCGGAAACGTCGCGGGTAATGCTCGGCGAGTCGGATTTTCGGGCGATCTTATCGACCTCGTCGATATAGATGATCCCTTTTTGCGCTTTTTCCAGGTCGTAATCGGCCGCCTGCAGCAGGTTGAGGATGATATTCTCAACATCTTCACCGACGTAGCCGGCTTCGGTCAGGTTGGTTGCATCGGCGATGGCAAAGGGGACGTTGAGCACCCTCGCCAAGGTCTGGGCAAGCAGGGTCTTGCCGCTGCCGGTGGGGCCGAGAAGCAGAATGTTGCTCTTCTGCACCTCGACATCGCCCGGTTTGCTGGCGAATTCCACACGTTTGTAATGATTGTATACCGCCACCGCCAGGATTTTTTTCGCCCGATCCTGACCAATCACGTAATCGTCGAGCACATCCTTGATTTCCGAGGGACGCGGCAGACGCCCGGCGGCGCCTGACACCGAATCGTCCAGCTTCGCTTCCTCGGCGATTATGTCCTTGCACAACTCGATGCACTCGTCGCAAATATATACGGCGGGACCGGCGATGAGTTTCTTCACCTCATCCTGGGCCTTGCCGCAAAACGAGCAGGTGAGCTGTCCTGTATGTCCATTATTCTGGTTCACGAAAAGCCTCCGCGCTGAGAATCAGCCCTTTCTTCTGACGATATCGTCAACGATACCATATTTTTTTGCGGCTTCGCCACCCATGAAGAAATCGCGTTCCGTATCGGCGGTAATCCGTTCCAGTGACTGGCCGGTGTGCCTGGCGAGGAGTTCGTTAAGGCTCTCCCGCAAGCGCAAGATCTCCTGCGCATGAATATGGATGTCGGTGGCCTGTCCCTGAAAACCACCAAGGGGCTGATGAATCATAATCCGCGAGTTCGGCAGGGTGAAACGTTTCCCCTTGGTCCCGGAAGCAAGAAGAATTGCCCCCATGCTGGCTGCCTGGCCGACACAGATCGTCGAAACCGGCGACTTGAGATATTGCATGGTGTCGTAGATCGCCATTCCCGCCGAAACCACGCCCCCCGGGGAGTTGATATAGAGATAAATGTCCTTTTCCGGATCTTCCGATTCGAGAAAAAGCATTTGGGCGATGATCAGGTTGGCGAGGTGGTCGTCGATGCCGCCGCCGAGAAAGATGATCCGGTCCTTGAGCAGGCGGGAATAGATATCATAGGC
>Ga0172382_10002082_pt1 | contig 34201 bp, 29 predicted proteins | sample Leawel138RmetaG_FD_122245 | JGI IMG/M metagenome (GOLD analysis project Ga0172382, IMG submission 122245) | Leachate microbial communities from a municipal landfill in Southern Ontario, Canada - Leachate well 138R metaG | ecosystem: Engineered > Solid waste > Landfill > Unclassified | place...
GAGGGTAGTATATCTTTTCCTTGCATAGTTAACATGAACGACGGTTTGCTGGAGGTGATCCTGTGCACCAAAGCAGGGAAGCTTCACGAGAGCCTGCTATCGACTACCGTGACGCCCTTGGAGTTTCAAACGGCGCTGCTGCTACTGGGGCTTGATCCGGTGAACGAAGAGCCCGACGATCCTGATAAATCTGATCCTCTTTCCAACTTTACTACCATTGAAACACCCGGCGATAGTGTTATGATTTTCTTGACTGTTGAGCGCGACGGTAAGCAGCTTACCGAACCCATCGAGCATTACATTTTCGACGAATCGGTAAAAAAACCACTTGGCAATTCTACCTGGCTTTTCCGTGGCCCGGTAACGCATCGCAGCGGGCATGTGCTTATTGATCCCGATGTAACGATGATTGCCACTTATTCCGATCCCATTGCGCTAATGGAACTTAATTCGCCATCCAAATTCGACGACGAGCTTTTTTATGTAAATAAATCCAAAAACCTGATAATCGGTGAGCCTGTTACATTAATCATCAAAACAATAAAATAAAGCCTATGAAATTAAAAACTTACACATGGATTTTTCTTCTCTTATTTTCCTGTCAAAGTATTCTTGCTCAGGAATCAGTACCAAAAGTTGAACTCTCGCTGGCCAAAGAGATAGATCATTCTATTAAATTAGGCCTAAAATGGCTCTACGACCAACAGGAAGAAGATGGTTCGTGGCAGCATCACCCGGCCATGACCGGGCTGGTGCTTTCGTCGTATCTGCGTGCCCATCCCAGTATCAGTGAGTCGGAACCCATGATTGCCGACGGCTTTGCTTTTCTTAGCAGTTGCATAAAGCCTGATGGCAGCATCTATACCGATGACATGCCTACCTACAATACTTCTATCTGCTTGATTGCCTTCAAAGATGCCAACAATCCGGCTTACGAACAGATTATTAAAAATGCCGAGGATTTTCTAATGGGTTTGCAAGTGGACGAAAGCACCGGCATGACCACCGACAGTCTGTTTTATGGCGGGATGGGATATGATGGCGAACATCGCCCCGACCTTTCCAACATGCAATGGGCTATCGAGGCCATGGCCTTAGACGAGCGCCAGGCTTACGATCCTGAAAAGAAAATGACCGACGAAGAGAAAAACAGGACTGTGGGCAAAAAACTTTTTTATGACAAAGCGCTGGTATTTCTGGCGCGCTGCCAGAATCTCCAAAACGTAAATCCCGAATCGTATGCACAAAACGACGGCGGATTTATGTACAACCCTGGCGTAAGCAAAGCAGGTGGCTCCAACTCTTATGCAAGCATGACCTACGCCGGCCTGAAGAGCATGATCTATGCCCGTGTCGATAAAAACGACCCCCGTGTTCAGGAAGCCTACAACTGGATAAGCAGCAACTACGCCATCGAAACTACTCCGCGCATGGGCGTGCAGGGGCTGTATTATTATTATCAAACTATGGCCAAAGCTATGAATGCTTATGGCACCGAAACCATCCAAAGTCCTGACGGCACTGTCCATCCCTGGCGTTACGACCTGGCCAACCAACTGCTCAAAACGCAGTCGGCTGAAGGATTTTGGGTAAACGAAAATGGCCGCTGGTGGGAAAACAATCCCGTGCTCGTTACAGCTTATTCGCTGCTGGCACTCGAGGAAATCGCCGGCCTGCCTGAAAGTACTACCGTAAAAAAACGCAACTTAATTTTTAAATAATTATCAATCAACGCAATTTACAAGTCTCATTCATTATTCATTAAATTTTTAAGGAGGATTACTTATGAAATTAAAAATTTTATTTACTTTTTTAATGGCTGGAGCTTTTCTGCTGTTTAGCTCGCAGGCCGAAGCACAAAAGTCGAACATCCTGATGGAAAAAGGACTGGCTTATCTGGCTTCGGTACAAAGCACCAGCAAAGGATACGAGCCCTCGGGCACGAGTATCGAACCAAACGTGGTTCAGCCTTCGCCCAAAGCTGTAGGGCAGTGGGTGAATCCCGGAACTACAGCACTTTGTCTTCAGGCCTTTCTCAACAATGGTCACAACATCGACGACCCGCTTTATGGTACTGTTGTGACCAATGCGATCAATTATCTATTAGGAGCGCAGATTCAATCCGGCTATCATTTAGGCGCCTTTGGCAGCGACGAAGGTTACGAAACAGCCCAGGTAATTTTTGCGCTCAAACTGGCAACCATAACACCTTTGAATGGTGGCGGATTTATCTCCGGCGCTTTGGCTACAAACATCAACAACGCCCTCGACCTGGCGCTGAATTATTACACACAGGACATTCAGGATGCCTGGACTGCGGTTAGCTGGCGCTACGACCGCAGCTATACCGGCCAATATAGTGGCGATATGTCAGTAAATCAGTGGGTATTTCTGGCTTTCGATATTATGGATTATCAGGGTAAAGACATCTGGAACAAAATCTATGGCTACCTAAACAACAAAAGTTGTTCGTCAGGTGACTATTCTTACATTGGCTACCAAAGCTGTAATACCTGGGCGCGCGGCAATACCTGTGCTGGCACCTGGGGCGCTGTGTTAGCTGCCGATAAAGGTGTGGCTGCTGCCACTAATCTTAAGACCCGCTACTACAACTACCTCGACAACTACACCCTGCCGCAGCTCATCGATCCCGGTCAAATTAATAGCAATCATGTTTACAGCGGAGGCGGTTATTATTATTATCTGTACGAGTTTTCAAAAGCGATGGCTTTGGGAAGCCAAACCATTTTTGCCGGCGGCGACTGGTATGCTTATCTCTACAATGCCATCGAAGGCCAGCACTATACTGATGGTAATGGCAACTACTACTGGAATCAGTGGGGTGGCCAGGGAGCGACCCTTGAAACCGCCCTCGCGCTGCTGTGTATCCAAACGCAATCGGTGCCCGTGGGAAGTTCGCTTAAAATTTCGCTCGACACCGATCCTGCCAAAGAAGATTGCTTTGATTTTACAGTATTTGATGAGCAGGGCAATGCTGCCGGAAGGAACAATGGTTCCTGGTTTACCAATATTCCGCTTTCGCAATGGACTTCCACTTCGGGCGATTATTATGAGATTGAAATTGATGTGCTCGAATCGGCTAACTACAGCGTGCAGCTTGTGAATACTTGTGGCGTATTCAAACCCGCCGAACTCTGTTACCGTTCCTACCTACTCGGTGTACTCACCGACGAGGAGTGTTTCCTGCTGGAAGAGGTGCCACCCTTCACACCCATTGGAGCTACCGGATTTGTTAATGCTATCGGCGGACTTAACGTAATTATTGTTGTCCCGCCTACACCATTGCCCAACATGCAGGTAAATCCTGATGCTTTTGGTTTCAGCCCGTTTGAGTTTAGCCATACCTACAATTTCCAGTTTGATATTAGTGAGATCGAGGGCAATTCGTCCATCACCGGCATCAATATTTTTGCATCTGATCTTACCGACCAAAATGGTAATGTAATTCAGGCTTCCACCTATACAATCACCCCGAATAATATTCCGGTAATCGCTGCAGGAGGAACGGCAACTGTAGACGTAGCTTTGGTAACACCAGCCACCCTGCCCAATCCTGTAGGGTTCTTCCAGGGGATCATCACTATTCAAACTCCCGACCAGGTAAGGTCGGTGGCTGTTGAACTGGGTGAGCCAACAATGACCATCAATCCGACGATGGCAGACGTTCCGTTTACAGCAGGTTCAGGTATTTTTGCTATCGATTTTACCGGACAGATCGGCGCCGACTGGGCGATAACATCCGACGCTGCCTGGCTTACAGCAACGCCTGATATGGGAAACAACGATGCTGCCATTACTTTTAACTATACAACCAACATGTCGGCAATGGAGCGCGTCGGTAATCTTACCATCGCTGCACCGGCTATCAATGCTGAGCTTACCTTTGTGGTAACACAAGCCGGCACCGGCAGCCAGGCCGATCAGGCCATTGAGCTGCAGGCAGGCTGGCTGGGAATCTCATCCTTTATCATTCCCATCGATCCGGATATTGAAGTAGTGCTGGCAGGTATCGAAGAGCAAATGGAAATTATCTTATCGAAGAATGGCTTCTACTGGCCTGGCCACAACATCAACCTTATCGGCAACTGGGATGCCAACGAAGGCTACAAAATCAAAATTAACGAACCTGCACTGCTCGAGGTTTACGGTTTCCCTGCTGGTTCGCAGGTTACTGTTCCTGCCGGATTGAGCTTTATGCCGGTGCTCTCGTCGGTGCCTGTTTCCAATCAGATTTTTGCCGAAATGGGCGATGCGCTTAATTACGCTTTCAATATTCAGGAAGCTTTGGTGTATTGGCCGGCAGGTGGCATTTTCACCATCGAATCGCTGATGCCGGGCGTTGGCTATCTGGTGAATTTGAACGCTTCGGTTACGGTTGATTTCGCGCCGAAATACGCCACGCAGCCACAACAAATTGCCAGGTCGGTAAACACATCCTTTTGGAGTAATCCAATAAATACTGGCAATCCACACATGATTTCGGTTTCTGCCGAAGCGCTTTCGGTGCTGGAGCCTGGCGATTACATCGGAGTTTTCAATCAGGCGGGCAACATTGCTGGCCTGGCCAGTTACGAAAAGGCCGGTAACAATTTGCTGCTGGTGGCCTATGGCGACGATTTCACTACCGCTACCAAAGAGGGATTGTCGGAAGGCGAAGCAATGACTTTCAGCATCAATCGTGCAGGCACCGGCCAGGTGTACAGCGTGGAGGCTACCTTCGATGCTTCACTCAACCAGGGAATTTACGAAAATGGAGCCACCTCTGTCATCACAGCTCTGAAACTGGGGGCTTTGGGAGTAGGCAGTTCTGTAAGTGCCGCTTTTAACATTTATCCCAATCCAACCACCGGCATGCTTAACATCACTGCCAACGGAGCCTACAACATCACGTTGCTGAATGCTGCCGGACAAATTGTGAAAGAGGTAACCATGCAAAATGAGGTTACCATAGACCTGTCGCAGCTCGAAAAGGGCATCTATTTTATGAAAGCCGCCGATGGCCATAGCCTTGTTTTTAGAAAAATAGTGGTGGAATAGCACCCATTCATGTTTTTTGTTTTCATAATCAGCAAACCCGGCAAAGTCCGGGTTTGTTGTTTTATGTGTTAATGATCAAGGTTTTAAGTGTTTTTATTAACCCATTCTCAATCCAAATCAATAATATTTTTTTTGGATAAAAATAATTTTTGGAAAAAGTTTTCAAATAATCAAAAAATATTGCTATAATTGTAGGCTGTAAAAGGATGCTGGATAAAAACGTAAAACAATGAAAAAAATCGACTTTAAAATAATTTTAGAAACTAAAACAATGAGATGCCTATGGTGAAAATCCTTTTAATTCAAAGCATTAACAAAAAAAAAGAGTGATTTGCCAAGATCACAACAACAAGATCAAAAAAAATTCAATGAAGTATTAATTTTTAAACCTAATTTTTATGAGAAAAATTACAATTACGTTAAGTTTAATGTTTGCATTGCTATTGTCAGTGCAACTTGTAGGTCAGAACCTTTCGGAAGGATTCGAGGCCTGGCCACCGACAGATTGGACGATTGTTCAGGGGCCATGTTCCCCTACTAACGACATTACCCAATCGAGCACCTATGCGTATAGTGGCACTTATTCGGCCCGCATGTCGTCTTACACTTCATGTGGAGAGGGTTACGATCAGTACCTGATTACTCCGGAGTTGAACGTTACCACTGGGGATCAAACCATTTCATTTTGGTATCGAAGATATTCTTACGGAAGCGAAGAGTTTTCTGTTGGTTGGTCATCAACCGGCACCAATGTGAATACTGATTTTACCTGGGGAACATCTATTACCGATGCTTCTGACCTATGGCAGCAATATTCGAAAACGGATTTACCTGAGGGGACAAAGTATGTTGCCATTCATTATTACAGTAACTATGCTTACTATCTCTATCTGGATGATTTTGCCGGGCCTGCGCTGGTTTTACCCGCATGTCCTAAACCTGTTGCTCTCACTGCCACCAACATCACCTCCAATTCGGCTACCCTGGGTTGGGCAGAGATAGGTTCTGCAACTACCTGGAACATTGAATGGGGTGAGGATCCCTTTACACCAACAGGCACTCCTACAGCCAGTGTTAACGATGATCCTTTATATTCGCTTTCCGGTTTGTCATCCGGCACTTCCTACACTTTTTACGTTCAGTCAGACTGTGGTGGTGAGTATAGCGACTGGAGCGGCCCGGTTTCGTTTGCTACACAGATTGTGGCGCCGGTTCCTTATTTCGAGGGGTTTGCTACTACCACAACACCGGCAGGATGGGAAAGAACAGGATGGTCAATTGGCTCTACAAGGGGGGCTACAGGAAACCCGGGGAATAATATCTATAAAAATCTCTATACTGCAACTCCGGGTACCTTTACAACCGTGAATATTGGAACTGTGGCTGCTGACATGCTTCTGACATTTGATTACAAAACTTCCAATTATTCCTCGCCCTATGCCCCGCCGGCAGTCGGTTCAGGAAATTTTGTGGTCTCTGTATCTACCGATTATGGAGCTACTTACACCGAAATTGATACGCAGCCCAATAATGGCATTGCAGGATGGCATTCCAAATCGTATGATCTTGCAACTTATGTAGGCAACGATATCAAAATAAAAATTGTGGGTAACCGCACTTCGGGTGATTATGATCTGGCATTTGATAACTTCAAAGTGGAGGTGCCACCGGCATGTATGCCACCATCTGTTCTTAACGCAACTAATATTACCATCAGTAGTGCACTGCTGGGTTGGACAGAAAACGGTACGGCAACTTCCTGGAATATCGAACTGGGTGAGGCTGGTTTTACACCTACCGAAATACCAACTTTTGCCGCTGTTGATAATCCATTCCTTGTGGAAGATTTAATGGATTTCACTTCGTATGATTTTTATGTGCAGGCCGATTGCGACGCCAAAGCTTTGAGCCCATGGGTTGGGCCGTTTACATTTACTACACTTGCATTACCATCCACCATTCCTTTCTTCGACGGTTTTGAAGTTGGCAATACGCAAGATGTGGCTGTTGCCAGGTGGACACAACAAGCAGTGTCAGGAACCAACGCCTGGACGGCCAATAATACCTTGACTACATACAATCGCACACCCAACACCGGTGATTGGAATGCTTTCTTAAAATACGGAAACACCCGCTGGATGTTTGTTGCTGTGGAGCTTACAGGTGGCGTTAAGTATGCTTTTTCGATGTTTGCCCGTCAGGATGCTACATATGGTGCAACCCTTACCGTAAGTTATGGCGATGCCGGAAATGCTGCTGCTATGGTAAATCCTATTATACCTCCAACCAATATTGTAAATGGGGAATACCAACAATTGTCAGGCTTGTTTACGCCTGCTACTGATGGCGTTTATTATGTTGGTATCAAAGGGGATTTAACCTTTTCACCGTGGTATCTTTCTATTGATGACATCTCGATAGACGTAGCTCCCGACCCGGGATACATCACCGGCGTGGTAACCGATGTTGTAACCAATGACCCACTGGAAGGTGTTACCGTTACAGCCATGCCGGGTGGTCTGACCGACATAACTGACGCCCTGGGGAGCTATTCGCTGGAACTGGATTTAGGAACCTATGAGCTGACTTTCGAATTGCCTGATTACTACCAAGTCGTTATTTCAGGAGTTCTTGTAGAAAGCGCTCAGACCACTTTCCAAAACGCAACCCTTGCACCCATTCCTCCTCCCGATTGTTCTGATTTGGTTTATCCTCCCGACAACCAGGGCGGCGTGTTGCCATGGGAACCCTTGCAATGGGAGCTGCCCGAAGGCTCCGCCGAAGCAACCGGTTACACATTATTACTTTACAACCGAACCGATGACATCTGGTTTACAGATGAGCTAGGTACCGATATTGGCAACGTCAACGAATATTGGCCTGAAGGTGGATGGGGCTGGGGCAAAACTTTTGACTGGCTCATTATTCCCTACAACAATGCCGGCTCTCCTTTTGAGTGTAATGCCTGGTCCTTCACCACGCCACTATTAGCTCATATTGAGGGTGTGGTTACCGAGGCTGGCACCGGATTGCCACTGGAAGGTGTTAAAGTAACCCTGGAAGAACTACTGCCTCATTCAGGTCCAGGATTTATCTTTGAGGAGACAACCGCTGCTGATGGTTCCTGGTCCTTTGAGTTCGAATCGGGTGTTTATCATGTAACTTACGAAAAGTATGGTTACGAAACTTTATACACTCCTTACAAATCAGTGAGCTTCTCTGAGACATTGTACCTCGAGGAAGAGCTGGTTCCGGAAGTTCCTTATCAGTTACCTTTCTCCGAAACCTGGACAAGCGGCTCGTTCCTCACACATCAGTGGACACGTACAGCACCAAGCAATTGGGGGGTTGCAGATATGGGCAATCCGTCACCAGCAGCCATTTTCTATTGGAATCCTGAGGCTTCCAATTATGATATGCTGCTCAAGAGTCATTTCATCGATGCTACCAATCAATCAGAAGTTTACATGCAATTCGACATCCTGCTTGACAATTTCGACTGGGATTATTATGAAGCAATGCAATTTGAAGTCTTCGACGGCGCAGTATGGCATGTGGTGGATTTATTTGACAACTATTGGGGCAGTATCCCATGGCAAACAAATACCTATGACATTTCAGACCTGGTTGCCGGCGGCTTGTTCCAGATCGGTTTCAGAGCTGTAGGCGAGAGTACTTTTAACATCAATTGGTGGTTAATCGACAACATCGTTGTTACTAACGAGCTTTTTGAAGTTCAGCCCGAAACTATTTACGACATCCTTTTTGCCGGCGAAACTGCCGACTGGGATATCGACATTCAAAACTATGGCCTGGGTGGTATCGGTTGGGATGCTGAGATAGTTCCCGCTAACGCAGCAATGTCGCTTAGCCAGGTTACCGGAACAGCGCTTCCCGGAACACAAACCATTACCCTCACACTTGATGCTGATGCTGTAGCTCCCGGAGTTTACGATGCAGAGGTGATTATAACCGATGATGATGGAATCTTTCTGGAATCAGTAATGGTTCATTTTGAGATTACTGATCAAATGGGTCAGAAAATTATGATTCCCGAACCCGGACAATGGGGCTACATCTCAACTTTTATCGACATGGATGCAAAGATGAGCATGGACGAGGTTATGACCGACATTGCCGACGACATGGTGATTATGCTGGGTAAAACCGGAATCTTCTGGCCTGAATTCAGCATCAACACCATTGGCGAATACGACACCTACCAGGGTTACAAACTTAAAATGGCCAATGACGCCGCGCTGGCATTCTATGGCCAACCGGTGGACAACAAAATCCTTAGCTTTACTGCCGGCACACACATTGTCCCTGTTTTCAGCGAGGAACCAATTCTTGCTGCGACAGTTTTTGAAGGTCAGCCCGTGGAGTTTGCCTTTGGCCTGGATGGTACCATCTACTGGCCAGGAGGTGATATTTATACCTTAGAATTGCTGGAGCCGGGATATGGCTATCTGGTAAGATTCAGCGCCCCGGCTACGCTCGACTTCAGTGGCACCAAAGCCGGTAGTATGGCTTTCAATAAGCCAGCTTCTCGTGTGAATTACACCACCTGGAACGACGTCAACTACACCGGCGATGTGCACATCATCGGCATTTCTTCCAAAGCTGTTTCTGAACTGCTGCCTGGCGATGTTGTAGGTGTTTTCTGCGCTGACGGGCAATGTACAGGTATGGCTCTTTACAGTGGCGACAACAATGCCTTTGCACTCACAGCCTATGCCGATGATCCCACCACCGATGCTTTGGATGGTATGCTGGAAGGCGAAACTTTGCAGATAAAAATCTTCAGAGACAATGAGACTATCGACGCACAGCCTGTCTACAGCAAAAACATGCCCGACCACAGCGGCTCCTACGTCATCAACGGACTCACCATGATCGATTCGTTCAAGGCTGGTCCTACTTCCATTGGCGATGCAGAAACCGCTTCCTTTGCTGTTTATCCCAATCCCACCACCGGTATTATCACCATCGACGGTATCAGCAGTACCACCCGGGTGATGGTAACCAATACACAGGGACAGATCATCAGCAATATCTCTATCGAAACAGCACATCAGCTCGACCTGAGCGCACAGCCTTCAGGGCTTTACTTCGTGAAGCTGATGAGCGATCAGGGAACCAAGATCGTGAAGCTGATTGTGAGATAACAACTTTTTATGGGTTGGATGACTATCATTTAAACCCTGAAATTAACCCGCCTGTAGAAATATAGGCGGGTTTTTTTTGCGCTTTTAACTTACCTTTGCCGCCTTTAAATTATTATTAGCTAAATAAAGAAAATGAAGCAGGATTTCCGTACGCCACACTACCGACTGCAATCGCTTGTCACGGGACGAATTTTTGAAGATACCGGCTGGATACTCGAAGATGAGCAATCCGACATACCCGGATTGATACGTACCCTTTATGATGCACGTCAGCTTGCGCTGAAAGATGAAAGCTATGGATTCTACAAGTTTGCTGATTGGCTGCCGGTACACGAATACCTGAAAGGCTCTTCGGCTCCTGTCACCTATCGAAGCGAGCATCTGGCTGATCATTTGGGGCTTAAAAATCTGTGGGTAACTTTTAGCGGCTATTGGCCCGAAAAGGGAGCCGCCATGCGTACCTGCTCTTTCAAAGAAACCGAGGCTTATGCTGTTTGCGGACGCCTCGACCACCAAACTGGAAAAGTGCTGGTGGTGGCTTCGGCAGGCAACACCGCACGGGCTTTTGCGCGCGTTTGTTCCGATAATAAAATCCCTTTGCTACTCTGCGTTCCCGAAGATCGAACAGAGGTTCTTTGGTTTGACGAACCCATCGACGACTGTGTAAAACTGGTGGCTTCCCGCAAGGGCAGCGACTATTTCGATGCAATTCACCTGTCGAATCTGGCATGCCAGATAGATGGCTTCGTGATGGAAGGAGGCGCCAAAAATGTAGCCCGCCGCGATGGCATGGGAACCACGGTGTTGTCGGCCGTAACCACTATTGGACGCATCCCCGATTATTATTTTCAGGCTGTTGGAAGTGGCACCGGAGCCATTGCTGCCTGGGAAGCCAACATGCGGCTGATAGACGATGGCCGCTATGGCACCAACAAAATGCGACTGATGGTATCGCAAAACGAGCCTTTTGTCCCGCTCTACGATGCCTGGCAAGCTGATTCACGCAAACTTTTTTTTGCCAGTGATGCCCAGGCGCGCGCCCAGGCTGATCAGATTGATGCCAAAGTGCTCAGCAATCGCAAGCCACCTTACGGGCTTATCGGCGGGCTTTACGATGCGCTGAAAGACACGCAGGGATCGGTGCTCACCGTCAGCAACCCGCTTTTGCGTCAGGCTGCCGCTTTGTTCGAAAATATTGAAGGTATCGATCTTCATCCCGCAGCAGCGGTAGCAGTAGCTTCGCTCATAGAAGCTGTAAATAATAAAACAGTGGACAAAAACCATTGCATCATGCTCAACATCACCGGCGGCGGCGAAGAGCGCTTTAAAAAAGAAAATGTCCTGCATTACCTTAAACCTAAGTTGGTTTTTGATATTGATCCGGATTTTGAAGAAGTAAAAAGCCGGCTGCAAACTCTTTTCGCGAAAGATGTTGCCTCGGTTGCAGTTGCTAAAGAGTAGCATAGTTCCTGTCGTTCAATTTTATCAATCATTTTTTTTAGATGTGATAAACGTTATTTTTGCCTGCGATTGATCACCCGTCACATTCAAAAACACAAATGATTAATAATAAAAAAGTAGTCGTAGTATTGCCGGCCTACAAAGCTGGCAGAACCCTTGAGAACACTTATCGTGAAATCCCGCACGATCTGGTGGATGAGGTGGTGATAGTCGACGATCATAGTCCCGACGATACCGTTGAAGTAGCGCGCCGCATCGGCATCCGGCACATAGTGATACATCCGGCCAACACCGGCTATGGCGGAAACCAGAAGTCGTGTTACAAAAAGGCACTCCAACTTGGTGCCGACATAGTGGTGATGCTGCACCCCGACTACCAATATACTCCCCGGCTGATTCCTTCGATGGTGTACGTTATCGCCAACGACATCTACCCTGTGGTGATGGGCTCGCGTATCCTGGGGCGGGGCGCATTAAAGGGAGGAATGCCTTTTTATAAATATGTAGCCAACCGCCTGCTCACCTTTGTGCAAAACATCCTGCTCGATCGCAAACTTTCAGAATATCACTCAGGCTACCGGGCTTTTTCGCGTGAGGTACTCCAGCGTATCAATTTTGAAGACAACTCCGATGATTTTGTTTTTGACAACCAAATATTGTCTCAGATTTTTATGGCCGGTTTCGAAATAGGCGAAATCACTTGCCCTACCAGCTATTTTGATGAAGCCTCAAGCATCAATTTCCGGCGTAGCGTGAAATATGGCTTTGGTGTCTTGCAAACCTCCATCATTCATTTCCTGCATCGAAAAGGAATTATCAATTCACCACTTTATGCACCAAAAAAATCTTAAAGATGTGGATGCTATCATCCGGCAGATTCAGCTTTCGGGCAGGGCGAAAGTGCTTGACATAGATTTTTACCAACGCGCCGATGTTGTAGCCATTGCACGCGAACTTATCGGAAAGGTGCTGGTCACCAATTTTGATGGTGAACGCACCGCGGGCATCATCACCGAAACCGAAGCTTACGCCGGCATTACCGACCGTGCCTCCCATGCCTGGAACAACCGCCGTACGCCCCGCACCGAGATTATGTACGGAGCCGCCGGGCATGCATACGTTTATCTTTGCTATGGGATTCATTCGCTCTTTAACGTGGTGACAAACACCATCGGCATTCCGCACGCCGTGCTTATCCGTGCCATTCATCCTATCGAAGGAGTGGAGGTCATGCTGAGGCGTGCAAAACGAACCCTGCCTGACAAAACCTTTGGAAAAGGTCCCGGAAAAGTTTCAAAAATTTTAGGTATTCATTATTCTAATTCGGGATTGCCGCTCACGGAGCGCTCGGGAAAGATTTTGATAGAAGATCGCCAGGTTACTTTCCCGGCTGATGCCATCAAGGCCACACCACGTATTGGCATTCAGTATGCAGGCGCTGATGTTGCTTTGCCTTACCGGTTTGTGATAGAATAAAAAAAAAGCCCCAAAACTTCTTTTGGGGCTTTCAACTTTTCACGTTCCGATTAGCTAACACTTTCGGTCAGGTCAGTTCCGGGTTTGAATTTCACAACCTTCTTGGCAGCGATTTTCAGTTCCTTTCCGGTCTGTGGGTTACGGCCGATACGTGCAGCGCGCGTAGCAACGCTAAACGATCCGAAGCCTACCAATGCAACTCTGTCGCCTTTGGCCAGGGCTTCGCCTGTGTTTTTGATAAAAGCATCCAGTGCTCTTTTTGCTTCTGCTTTTGTGATGTTGGCATCATTTGCCATTGCATCGATTAATTCTGCTTTGTTCATGGTATAAAAAATTTTGATTAACAATAAATTTTCAAATCGCCTACAAATATAAGTCAAACCGCAAAAGTAGCAAGTTATACCTGTTAAAAAATATTTTTTTGTTAATAAATTGCCTCTTTTGTTGATAAACCGCGTTAAAAATCCTTAATTTCAGAGCGGTACAGCCCTATTTTGCGATTTATCCGGTCACTTGCCATCGCTCATTGATATCAAAACCATTCAGAAAGTTTCTGGTGCTCATCCGCGTTTTGCCAGCCATTTGCAATTCCTGGATATCGATCAGGCCATCCTCACCATATATCTTTAAATACGTTTTAGAGTCGGTAACGATGCTTCCGGGAGGGGTTGTGGCAGCCATGTTTTCGTAAGCCGCCCGGTATATTTTTACAGGAAATAGCGATCCTTCAGGATTCCTCAACACCGTGTAGGCCGTGGGGTAGGGACTTAGCCCTCTTATTTTGTTGTATATTTTTTTTACCGGTTTTTCCCAGTCGATCAGGGTGTCTTCTTTAAAGATTTTGGGAGCCTGCCGTGGCATCCGGTTCATGTTTGCAGGCCATTGCTGCCGCTGCCGGGTGTAATCACCACTACGGATGGCTTGTGCAGTTTTAACTACCAAATCGGCACCGGCATACATCAGCCGGTCGTGCAGCTCACCGGCATTCTCGGTAGCCCCAATGGCCATTTTTTTCTGAAAAATGATGTCGCCGGTATCGATGTCGTGCTGCAGAAAAAAAGTGGTGATGCCGGTTTCCGTTTCGCCATTGATGATGGCGTGATTGATGGGAGCAGCTCCCCTGTAGTCGGGCAGCAGCGAGGCGTGCAGATTAAAGGTCCCCAATTTGGGCATCGCCCATATCACCTCCGGCAGCATGCGGAAAGCTACCACAACGCCAAGGTCGGCCTGCAGCTCTCTGATGGTCTCCACAAAGTCTTGTGCCTTCAGCCGCTCGGGTTGCAGCACTGTAAGTCCATGGCTGAGCGCCGCAATTTTTACAGCCGGCTGCATCAGTTTTTTGCCGCGACCAGCGGGTTTATCAGGTGCCGTAACCACTGCTGCTATCTCAAAGCCTGCCGCCAGCAATGCTTCGAGCGAAGCTACCGCAAATTCCGGCGTGCCCATAAAAACGATACGTAACTTTTTACTCATAGCCGAAGGATAAAAAAAATACCTGTTCGTAAAGAAACAGGTATTTGTCGTTTTTTATTCGATAGCTTTATTTGATCATCCCTTTTGCGTGGGCAATAGTTTTGTCGATTTCTCTTGCTTCCTGACTTCTGGGAAATTTATCTTTTATCTGTTTGTACATCCCGACGGCTTTGTTGTAATCGCCAAGAACCTCGTAAGCCCATCCGGCCTTCATCAGGAAAGCTGGTGCGGTAAGCTCATTTTCGCTTGCATTGGCAGCTTTTTTATAAAACTCAGTAGCTTTTTCGGTTTTATCGAGTTGCATGTAGCTGTCGCCGATAGCGCCGTACGCCATCGCCTTTACCAAAATCTCTTTGGTACTGAAATCTTCCAGATGGTTGATGGCTGCCTGGTATTCGCCTTGCTTCAAATAAATAATGCCTGCGTAGTAATGGGCAAGGTTGGCCGACTCAGTCCAGTTATAATCATCGATGATGTCTAGAAAGCCCGGATTGATGCCGTCGCCATTAAGTGCCAGATTGAGCGAATCCTGGTCGAAATATCTTTGTGCCATGAAAATCTCCTCCTGTGCGGTGCGCTCTTTGGGATAGAGATAAAATCGCTGAAATGCAAAAAAAGCAAGAATAATCACTACCAACACACCAATGACGGTAAGTATCGGTTTCTGATGATCCTCAATAAACCGTTCGGTTTTGCTTAACGCTTCCTCAACGGCTTGAATATTTTCCTCTGCTCTCGTGGTTTTTTTAGCCATAACTATTACTTCAAATTTTGAGGTGCAAAAGTATATTTTTTTTGATAGGAAACATTCAGTGCAAACAATTTTTCTTCACTTTTTATTAATTCTTGTTTATCTTGTGGCCTTAATAATGATTATAATATAAACATTAACAAGCTACGCCTTTGATTCTCAACGCTCACTCATATTACAGTCTTCGCTACGGCACCTATTCTGTGGAGGAGCTGGTTGCAGATGCAGCGCGCCATGGCCACGCGGCTCTGGCGCTCACCGACATCAACAACTCTACCGGTGTGGTCGATTTCGTAAAGGCGTGCGGGCAGCAGGGCATCAAGCCTATCGCCGGGATGGAGTGCCGACGCAACGAAAGCGTTCTGTACACCTTGCTGGCGCGCAACAATGCAGGCTTTCGCCAAATCAACGATTTTTACACCCATTACAGCCTCCAAAAACTCGACCTGCCCGATACGCCGTTTGCTTTTGATGATGTGTATGTGGTGTGGCCGCTGGAGCGAGCACCTCAGCGAAAGTTGGAAGAAAACGAATTTGTCGGCGTAAAACCTGCGCAGGTGCGGAAACTCGTAACTTCCTCTTTTGCCGGAAGGCAATCCAAATTGATTGTCTGGACTCCGGTAACGTTCCGCGATCATAACGACTATCTGCTGCATCGCAACCTGCGGGCAATCCACAAAAATACGCTCATCAGCAAACTCACTGCCCCCGATGTGGCTGCGGCAGATGAGATGATGCGAACACCCGACGATCTGCGAAAGCAGTTTGCCGATTATCCCCACCTTATTATCAACACCGAAAAAATCCTGGGCGATTGCTCGATAGATTTTGATTTTAAAACGGTAAAAAACAAACAGGTTTTCACCGATTCGCGCTACAGCGACAAGATGCTGCTCGAAAAATTGGCTATCGACGGCATGAAATACCGCTATGGCGCTGCCGACAAAACCGCTGCCGAACGCATCTGTCATGAACTGGCCATCATCGACAAGCTTGGCTTCTCGTCGTATTTTCTGATGGCGTGGGACATCGTGCGCTACTCGATGTCGCGCGGATTTTATCATGTGGGGCGGGGGAGCGGTGCCAACAGCGTGGTGGCTTATTGCTTAAAGATTACGGATGTCGATCCCATTGAGCTTGACCTCTATTTTGAGCGGTTCATCAATCCCAAGCGTACCAGCCCGCCCGATTTTGATATCGATTATTCGTGGAAAGAACGCGATGAGGTGATCGACTATATTTTTAAACGCTATGGCCGCGAGCACACCGCGCTGATGGGGACGATCTCTACTTTCCGCGACAAATCACCCATCCGCGAAATAGGCAAAGCTTTCGGGTTGCCCAAAGCAGAGATTGATGCGCTGGTAGATTTTCCGGAGCGCCACGGTCAGCAGCACGATAGCGTTACGGCACAGGTGCTTCAGGTAGCTGCCCGCATGACCGATTTCCCCAACCTGCGGAGCATCCATGCCGGCGGGGTGCTCATCTCCGAAGAACCCATCACCAGCTACACCGCGCTGGACATGCCGCCCAAAGGTTTTCCCACCACCCAGTGGGATATGTATGTGGCCGAAGCGCTCGGTTTTGAAAAGATGGACATCCTGAGTCAGCGCGGCATCGGGCATATTAAAGAATGTGCCGACATCATCCGCCGCAACCGCGGCCTGGAGGTGGACGTGCACAGCGTGCCTAAGTTTAAAAAAGACGCTCAGGTGAAAGCGCAACTCAAGCGCGCCGAGACCATCGGCTGTTTTTATATAGAAAGTCCGGCCATGCGCTCGCTGCTCACCAAACTGCGCTGCGACAACTACCTCACGCTGGTGGCCGCAAGTTCCATAGTGCGTCCCGGTGTGGCGCGCTCGGGCATGATGCGCGAATACATTCACCGGTTTCACCATCCCAACGATTTCGAATATTTCCATCCGGTGATGGAAGAGCAGCTTCGCGAAACCTTCGGCGTGATGGTGTATCAGGAGGATGTGCTCAAAGTTTGTCATCACTATGCCGGCCTCGACCTGGCCGAGTCGGATGTGCTGCGCCGCGCCATGAGCGGCAAAATGCGCGGCAAGGCGGAGTTTCAGCGGATTGTAGAACGCTTTTTCGAGAAGTCGCTGCAACTGGGCCGCCCCGAAGCCACCACCAAAGAGGTGTGGCGCCAGGTAGAATCGTTTGCCGGATATGCTTTTTCCAAAGCACACTCGGCATCCTACGCCGTCGAAAGCTTTCAGAGCCTCTACCTCAAGGCGCACTTTCCGCTGGAATTTATGACGGCGGTGATCAACAACTTTGGCGGATATTACAATACATGGGTTTACTTTAACGAAGCGCGCCGCTGCGGCGCTGCCATAGCGCTGCCATGCGTCAACCGCAGCGAGTACAAGACGACCATTTACGGTGAAGAGATTTTTGTGGGATTTATCCACATCCAAAACCTGGAGCAAAAGCTGGCGCTGCGTATCGTCGAAGAGCGTCGCATCCATGGCGTGTATGCCGATCTGGAAGATTTCGTCACCCGTGTGCATCCCGGTATCGAACAGATGATTTTGCTAATACGTACCGGAGCGTTGCGCTTTACCGGCAACACCAAGAGCCGCCTGCTGTGGGAGGCACATCTTTTCTTTGGAAAACGCAAAAACGAAGTCATCCAAAACACGCTTTTCAAAGTAAGCGGCAAGCAGTTTACGCTGCCACAGCTCGACCACAGCAGCGTAGAAGATGCCTATGATGAAATTGAACTCATCGGATTTCCCGTTACCATTACCTATTTCGATTTATTAAAAACCAATTTCCGGGGCGAGATAAAAGCCCGTGAGATGCTGATCCACGTCGGGAAAACTGTGCGCATGCTCGGACAGTTGGTTACACGCAAATATGTAAAAACTGTTCGTGGCGAGATCATGCATTTTGGCACCTTCATCGACGATGAGGGCGAATTTTTCGACACTACTCATTTTCCTAATTCCCTCAGGCAATACAACTTTCAGGGTTACGGTGTCTATCTAATTTTGGGGAAGGTGGAGGAGGAGTTTGGATTTCCCAGTCTGGTGGTGCAAAAAATGGCGCGCCTGCCGGTGGTAGAAGATCCCAGGAGTGGGTGATGAAGAGGTGAGAAATTTATACCTTATTAATACAAGCCAATAAGATTAGGAAATTATTATCAAAACACGTTCGCTACTAAGGTTTTAGGAAACAGGATAAGGTTTTTAATGTCAATGCCCTCATTCCCCGGCCCTCCCAACAATGGGGACAGGCATTCTCGTTTAATTCGTGGCAATTCGTGGATTCTTAAAGCTACCCGCTAATTCCGGATTTTAATCTCTATCTTTGGTCGGCTTTTCCATTGGCGTAAGCCACGAAAACGACTTAACAAAATTATGATTTAGAATGGGAAAAAAATCAGATGAGTTGCAGATTGAGCGGCTGCTGAAGATATTGCTTCGCTTGTCGAACGGCGGAAAATTTACCGCATCAGAGCTGTGCAATTACTACGATATTTCTAGGCGGACTTTCTTCCGCGACACCAATACCCTGCGTAATGTTGGCTTTGCGCTGGAGCAAAAGGAGGGTTATTATTGGATTGATAAAAACAACTCACAGTCGAAGAACCTTTTCGACTTGCTCTATTTTACCGAAGAAGAGGCTTTCATCATCCGCCAGGCCATCCACTCCATCGACGAAACCAATGTGCTGAAGCAAAACCTGGTAAACAAACTTTACGATTTGTACAGTTACGGCAAAGTGGCCGAGGTGATTGTGAGGCGCGAGCACACTTCGACGGTGCATGAACTCAACGAGGCTATCAACAAAAAACAGCAGGTGCGCCTTCTCGGATATTATTCGTCCAACAGCAATACCATCAGCGACCGGCTGGTTGAACCTGTTTCGTTCACCACCAACTTCATTGCTTTGTGGGCTTTTGATGTGGAGAGCCAATCCAACAAGATTTTTAAAATAGCACGCATCAGCCGCGTCGAACAAACCGGGCAGCCTTATCAATACGAGCATCAGCACCAGGCGCAGGAGATTGATGTATTTCGAATAAGTTCCGTCGAAAAGATTCCGGTAAAATTGATGTTGACCATGCGCGCTTACAATCTGCTTACGGAAGAGTACCCGCTCGCGGCAAAATATCTTACAAGCCAGCCCGGCAACCGCTGGCTTTTTGATGGCTGGGTTTGTGGATTTGAAGGCATAGGGCGGTTTGTACTGGGGCTGTGTGAGGAAGTTGAAATTATCGAACCGGATTCGCTAAAAGCGTATCTTCAAAAAAAAGTGGAATGTTTTAGAAAATAATTTTGCGAGTGTCATATTCTGACAGTACATGTTTGTTTCTTTGCAGCCAACAAAAATTTGAAAAAATGAGGAGAATCGAATTTTTAAAACAATTGCTTTTTGGAGTCGCCGGGTTATCGGCTCCCGGATTAACGATAGCTGCTAACCTGAAGCCGAAAAGCAATACCATTGCTCCGGCACAAATAAATTATGTCAGGCTGATCAACTTTTACATTGCAGGCTACCAGTATCATCAGGGACGCAAAGTCGAACACTTGCTCAAGCCCCAGGAAATGATTGAGATGCGCCGCGAACCACAAAATCATTACGACCACGAAGCCATTGCGTTGTATTTCGACAACACGAAAATTGGCTATGTTCCGGCAGCCGATAACGAAATACTGGCAAAAATGCTCGACAACAACATCCTACTGCAGGCCAGAATAGCATCGGTAGCTCCCGCTTCTCCCGCGTGGCAACGGGTGGAGCTGGATGTACTGTGCGGCACGGGCACCAACAATGCATTGCTTCCGGCGCAAGATATTGCTCACAATAATACCCGTCAAAATGCGAATTAAAATTACTTTCCATCTGCCCCCTGTGCGCCAGGAGCTGCCGCTAAACTACCAGTATCCGCTCAGTGCCTGGTTTTATAAAGTGCTCGAAAGCAACGATACCGCTTTCGCGGAATTTCTCCACGAGAATGGCTACAAGTTGGGAAATCATAAATCTTTCAAGCTCTTTACCTTTTCCAATCTTCAGTTTCCGCCCAAAGGTTACACCATACGCAAAGGCAGCGACAGGATGCACCTGCACTGCGAATCGGCCTGGCTGGTGGTATCATTTGCGCTGCCCGATGCCATGCAGCATTTTATCAGCGGACTGTTTCGCAACCAGCAGATGAAAATTGGCGACCGCACATCGCAGGCAGAGATGGCGGTGGCGTCGGTGGAGATGCTGCCAGAGCCGGAGTTTGCGGATAAGATACGCATCACAACCTTATCGCCGGTGGTGATTTCGAGCAACGATGCCGACGACAAATACGAACAATACCTCGATCCATACCACGCCGACTACGCGCAGTTATTTTTTAAAAACCTGACCGACAAACACCATGTGTGGCAGCAGTATGCCGGGCAGGAGCCGACCCACTTTGAGGCAGCCACGCTCAGTTTCCGCTGCCTGACGCAACATCCGAAATCACGCCTGCAAACCATCAAAGCCAACACCGATGCCCAGGTGCGCGTGCGTGGCTTTCTGTACGATTTTGAGATAGCAGCTCCGGCAGCACTCATCAAAACCGGCTACGACAGCGGCTTCGGCGCCATGAATGCGCTGGGCTTTGGGTGCGGGGAGGTGATAAAATAAACCAACAAGAAACGATGCAAGAAACAGAAAATATGGATTTTGAAAGTGACTATGAAAATCTCTACAGCCACAAATCCAACTTGGTGGCAGCAAGGGAAGGGGGGGGAGGCGTGGGGCTTCCCAACCCTGTTATGTTTGGATTGGGAAGAAGATATTCCATAATGGTACGATTAAATAATAATACAAACTAACTAATATTTCAATTCCTCATGGTGCGATTAAACGATTGATACAAAAATAATAGTTTTAACAACAATGTGTTAATAAATTATTTTAATACAAACTTACTAATTGGATGTATTTGCATATTTTTGCAGCATTATTCACTAAATTCTTTAGAATGGCTAAAATAGTCTATGCAGATACAGAAAATTACAGAAATGAAAAACAGGTAATTATATTTATAAAATGCTGGTACAGTGAACTAAGCGAACTTGGTTCTCTAATAACGAAATTTTTAACATTATTTTCAAAAGTAATCTATTTAGAAGGAATTTTTTGAGTGAAGCCTCTTTTATGAAAACACAAAAAATAATTAAAAATGATTTTGAATAAACCCAAAGAAAATATTTGGCTCACAAAGTTTACCGGCGATCCGTTTGCCGATGCTGGTGGATTTGCCATAGAGTATCTTTCGGAGAAATTCCCTGAAAAGAATATTCTGGAACTAATTGACTATATCACCAAAATTTATGTTGAAAAATGGAGTGGTAAACTACATGCATTTTTTCTCAACTCTAGAATTACTCAACCTGCATTTCAAGGAGCAAGGAAAATTGAAGAGACACTAAAGTACTTTGAAGCACTTATCAAAGAAACAGAACCTTTTGAAATAGGATATTGTCGGATTACGGGAAGAGAAACTAAATTGTTTATTGGTGGCCGCGACAATTCAATTATGACCGGTTCAGGGACTTTAATCAATTTTCACCACTTTTTTCAAAAAGGAATAACTCTTTCAAAGGAAGCGCTGATTAGAATTCACTTTGTGCCGTTTGCTTGTCAGCAATTGCAAGGACGTATCAGTTTAATGCAAAGCAGTAATCAGAGATTGAGTGATTTTTTTGTAAGGCTTACTATCGATAGGAACCTTCACGAAATTGGTGTGGGAACGTCTGAAGGAGTTTCAAAGTCAGACTTTAATAAACCGGCCAATGCTATTTTTGACTTTGTTGACAAGGCACTTACTCAACTTAAAGATTTTAACGAAGGAAAAAACTTGCCATCATTGACCCTATATCATTTTACCAACTTCGGCGCAAGCCCGGAAATCCAGATGTTTCAACTTCCTGCGAAAGTATTTCTGTTTTACAGAACTTGTTTACAACCAAGATTTCGGGATGACTGGCAGAAGTTTTTACGATCCCACTATTTCGATGGAAAACATAAAGGAGCGCAATACAATATTCAAACAGAAAAATTTGAATTTACTAAGTCAAAGGAGACTGTTAACATCGATCAAGATGACTACAAGCAATGGTTTAACCGGATTCTCAACAAACTGTTAATCAATAAGAGTATCAGATCGGAAATTCTTCGATGGTCACGGAAATATACATTCAATTTTGAAATAGTCTCAATTTATCAACAAAACATTATAGGTATGAAAAAAGAAACCATTAACAAGATTAAAGAATTGGCTGCGTTCCTTATTCGGGAGGAAGATGCCGACAAAATCAAGAAAAGGATTAAAGCACTCGACGGAGCTAAAAACGCATCAGCATTGCGGCGGTTTATCTTGAAAGATGTAGTCGCTGCAAACTATGTGGCCGGGAATGACGATCCAATTGTGACCGTCGAGGACTACGTGAATTATCTCTTCCCCGACGGCTCTTATTGGGCAGAAATCAGAGATATATTGCTCATTGCGATCTACCAGGAATTACATGAAAGGGATTTGATTTCCGAAGAATTAAAAGTTGAATTAGTTCAAGAAGTTGAAGACGAAGTAATTAACGAATAAAACAAATAAAACATGAAAAATTTAAAAACTCAAGGATTTCTATTAATCGACGTTGATGTTGTAGCATTAAACAATGCTGGTAAAAACACCCAAAGTAATAACGATAATGCGATTGCAACCAAGTCGATCCGTAAAAACGGACGTAGTTATGTGTATGTGTCGGGACAGGCATGGCGCTATTGGTGGCGCGATACGTTACAAAAAAATTCAGGCTGGGAATTGTCCCCGATTACTCGCGATGGGAAAATTGCCTTTACCAATGCAGATCCATTGAAATTTCCTGACGACGATATTTTTGGTTACATGCGCGCAGCAAAAGATGCTGAATTGGATGAAAATGGCGAACCGGCAAAAGATAGTAAGGGGAAAATCAAAATGACAAACGTAACAGTAACTCGAGTTTCTCCTTTGAAAAATACAGCCATCATTTCAGCAGCGAGTGTTCGTCCCGAGGAAAATTGGTCGAGCATGTCGCGTCAGCAAGGCGATGCTGTTCCTTATGAGAAACAAGAATATTCAGCAACAATGAAAGGGATGTTTAGTTTAGACCTTTCTATGGTTGGTACTTTTTCCAATTATGATCGTACAGGATATAAAAACCTTTCAGTAACATTGCAGGAGGAAGCCATAAAAGACGGAGCCGAAGAAATCGATGACCCCTTTGTTTTCGATGGGAAAGGAAATCCAAAGAAAATGATCCGACTGACAAGAATTGTCCGTCAGAAAAGAGCCAACGATACTATTCAGGCACTAAAAACCATTTCTGGTGGCGCCATGCAGACCAGCAACATGGGAGATGTAACTCCGAAATTTATTATTCTTGCAACTACTACTACTGGTAATCATCCGTTTAGTCACGTAGTTGGAAGTAAAGGACAATATGACGAGGAGGTTATTTTCAATTTTGACGGATTAGTGGAAGTTTTGAAAGATTACAAAGATACCTTCGATGGTTCTGTATTTATTGGTCGTCGTAGTGGTTTCATGGATGAATTTGCAGATGATTTAAAAACACTGGAAAACGCATCTGATATTCCACCGGTAAAAGTACTGCCCGTAAATGAAGCTATTGATCAATATTGCGAACAAATGAAATCACAGATCGAATAATGAGAGCTTTCCGTATTAAAATAAACTCGTGGACATCAAGCTTTAGGTACCCCAACCTGATTTCTGGTTTTCAGCCTACGCTTGAAGTCCCTCCAGTGAGTACGGTTATGGGCTTAATCAATGCTGCATCGGGAAAGTATTTGGAAAATCGCCAAATTGAATTGGGTTACTATTTTGATTTTAAAACTAAAGCTATTGATCTTGAAACGATTTATCAAATTAAAATAAACAATAAGAATTACCCCGACAATTCGGTAAAGTCAAATGTGATTCAACGAGAGTTTCTTTATGGCTGTCAGCTTTTCCTGTACCTTGTTGATGAAGAATTGGTTTCGTGTTTCCGAAAACCCGCTTACCAAATCCTTTTGGGTCGAAGCGGCGATTTGGCGGGAATTGAAAGCATTAAAGAAATAGAATTGCTTGAAGTACAAAATGCGAGCTTTGGAGGACAACTTGTCCCCTTTAACGAAAACTATTTACCGGGCCAAATTCAGGCATTGCCTAAATACTTTAGCAACACCATTCCCAGAAAAAACATGGGAACAGAACCATACTCTGTAATCTCTTACAACAATCCGGTCAATTCGCAATTAACCGGATTCAGATCTGCATTGAACGAATTCGATAGTGACATTTTCTTTCACAAATTTGAAGTATGACAACAATAAATCAGGAGGTTCTGGCCAAATCGGAACCTCCTATTTCACTGAAACAGCACATTGATGAATGTCTTTTAGTGTACGAATCGCTCAAAAAAGCATTTGGGCGTTTGCCTGTAAACGATCAGGATCATTTTTGGAAATTGATCCGATTGGGGATTATTTTTCACGATTTAGGAAAATCACACGCTGAATTTCAAAAATTGCTTTCAGGGAAACGTGCAAATTGGTATCACCAGCGTCACGAGCTGTTTTCAGTTCCATTAATTGATTGCTTGGATTTTTCGATAGAAGATAAATTACTGTTGAAACTCATTGTTGCCGGACATCATAAAGATTTCAACTATTTATCCGACCATATTCAACACGGCTATAAAACCGGAGAAGATTTGTTCTCGTTTAGCGAGGATGGAAAATTGGAATGGGATGAAGAGTTCAAAAAATTGAATCATAAATTCATTAAATCCTTATTAAAGGATTATGGGATTTTGTTGAATTCAAGATCGTTACATTCACCTTTTGCAGAAATTAAAGAATATTCAAACATCCCTGTGAATGCGAAAAACATCAATTTTCAGGAACTTCTAATGGCTGCTGGAGCTTTAAAGCAGTGTGATCATTTAGCATCGGCCGGAATTTTCAAGGTTAATATTTTGGAAGAAGCACATTTCAAGTTTTTATACAATACCCAATGGTCACCGTATTTTCATCAGAAAAGAGCTTCCGAAATCAGTGGAAATATTGTTTTGACTGCACCAACTGGCTCGGGCAAAACAGAGGCATCGTTGATGTGGCTATATAAGCAGATAAAAGAAAGAGGGCAAGGACGAACATTTTACATCCTTCCATTCACTGCTTCCATAAATGCTATGTTTGAAAGGTTGGATGAGAAAATGCAGGGAAACAATGAGATTGTTGGAGTCGTTCACGGAAAACTTTCAGAATACATAGAAAGCCGTTTTGGTGAAGCATCATACAGTTCAAAAAATGAGAAGTTAAAACAGGAATTAAGAGAAAGCTTCCGCGCCTTGGTTCCCCCATTAAAAGTGGCAACTCCGTTTCAGCTTTTAAAATCAATCTTCGGATTAAGAGGATTTGAAAAAGGGATTTTAGAAATGAGCGGTGGCTATTTTATTTTCGACGAAATTCATGCTTACGATCCCGAAGTAACTGCGCAAATCAAAGTATTGATCGAATTTGCCACCCGATTCTTGAATATAAATGTTTGCTTGATGACGGCCACTTTGCCAAGCTTTCTGAAAAAAGAATTTGCTAAAGCGATTGGAACTTACACCGAAATCAGTGCAGATGTAGAGTTATACCAATCGTTCATTCGTCACCGGATCAAAGTAGCAAATGGATTGCTTTCCGATCATATTGGCAATATACAGCAACGATTGAATGCAGGCGACAAAGTTCTGGTTGTAAGCAATACGGTGAATCAAGCCCAAGCAATTTACAATAGTTTGGATTCTTCAAAAAAAGTATTGTTTCATGGTGCTTTTAACGGAGTTGATCGAAATAAAAAGGAAAGTGGATTGAAATCTGATGAAGTAAAACTTTTAGTGGGAACTCAAGCCATTGAAGTCAGTTTAGATATCGATTATGATGTAATATTTACTGAGCCTGCCCCACTCGATGCCTTGCTACAACGATTTGGGCGTGTTAATCGCCATCGCGTAAATGGGCAGTTCCGTCCGCCATGCGATTGCATTGTATTCTCCGAACGCAATGAAGTAGATAAATACATTTATAAAAATGAGGAAGTCATTTCACGTACACTGGACGCGCTTCGTGAAATGGAATCTAACAATTCAGGGTTGGTAGTAGAAATCGATTTACAACGGTTCATCGATCAGGTTTATCCTGATTGGTCGGTTAAAGACAAAGAAGATTTCGATCGGGTTTATACACATTTGAAAACTGATGTGATGGAAAACCTTGCTCCTTTTATTTATGATTCTCACCGCGAAGATGAATTTGAAAAGCAATTTGATGGTGTTAAAGTGCTTCCTTCAAAAATGAGAAACGAATATTTAGAACTGTTGGAAGCTAATAAATTTATTAAAGCAGAATCTTTGAAGGTTTCCATTTCAAAACAACGTTTTGCCTCACTAATCAACAAAGAAGCTATTCATCGTGATGTTTCAGCTTTTCAGTTATTTCGTAATGAAAAAATTAAGGAGCAGCCTTACTATATTATTGAACGTAAATATGACGATGAATTGGGGTTGCAGATTGATATTGAATCGAAGGACTCCATTAAGCAAAATTTCCTTTAATAATTTAACATCATCACAAACAACAAGCCTTAAAATGCAATACAACTTTATTAATACTTCAAAGTTCAACAAAATTGTAAATAATAGAGTAATTCTTGAACTGGCAAACTCATTTTGATGAAACAAAAAGAATCCACCATGCACCACTACCTCACCCAACTCATTGCTGATATGCGGCAGGCAGCCAAAGACCTGCCGCCAAAACCCTATTACGACATTCCGCCCGAGGCCGAGGGCATCGAGTATGTGATTGAGTGGGAGAATGCCAAGCCCAAACCCATGCAGGAATGGTTTGGGATTGCAAAAGAAAACTTCCCGCCGGCACAACGGCTAAGCCATGATGAGTTGAAACTGATGGTGGACGAAATTCTGAAACTCTGGGAAGCCTATAATTATGAGGTCGAATTGCCGGAGGGCTTGCCGTCAAATGTTGCCTACAAAGTGCTTGTCGGTTTTTTTGACAAGCCGATAGAATGGGTTAGCCAGGGAACCATGTATTTAGAGCTTTGTGATTATGAGCCTGAAAATTGTCCCTTCCCCAAAGAATTTTGTAAGTGTAAAGATTTTAATAACGAATGTGATGACGAAACTCCCAACCCATCCGGCATCATCCGGCTTTCGGACAATAATGAATCGCCATTTTAAATCTAAAACACTCAAAATAATAAATCCTTAATTAATAAGATGATAAAGTCATGACGCAGGAAAAAAGTAGCAAGAACACAAAAAATCAGATTTTAGCAGCTTACGAGAAATTTCTTACTTCCTTTTCTCCCTTTTTCCCTACTTTTGCTTTTTGTTAAATATAAAAAAAAACAGGAGATGGCTACACAAGGTAAAGGGAAAAAGCTGCAGATGAACAGCGAGGAAGGCTTCATCAGGCTTAAGGCCAGGTCGCTGCCCATCAACGGATGCTGGATCAGCGATGAGTGGGAAGATACCGGGACAGCTTACATAGTAGTTTCGCGAAGGCATCCCAACGGCAACATTACTGCCGGAGTTTTTCTTGTCGATCTGCTTTGTCTTGGTGTAAAACAGGCGCAAATTCTCTATGACACAACTGCCGACGAATTTGAAGGCATCCTGAAGATGATGCAAGATGATGTTGAATTAGAGAAAGCTGACTGCCAGCTCGTACACGAAATTATTTATAGCGGCCTGGAGTACGCGAAAAAATTTGGTTTTGAGCCACACGAGGAGTTTGAGCTGGCGCGCTGCCTGCTTGAGGAGGACAATCCGAAAAAACGGAGGTACGACATAGAGTGCGGTGTGGATGGAAAACCCATGTTTGTGCCTACAGAACATGAAAGCGACGAGCGCGCCGCGGAGATTCTGGTGCAGCTCGAAAAAACTGCCGGGCCGGGAAACTATTTTCATCCTGACAATGTGCCGGGGCTTGATGAGCTTGAAAAAATGGTTGCCGCGATGATGGATGCAGATGGTGGAGCCAAGGAGGATTACGAGGTGGACGAAGAGGAAATAGAAAATTCTGAGACTTTTCAGTTTAAAGTTCAGTTGAAAAACATTTCCAAGCCTCCGGTGTGGCGGCGCATAGCGGTGCCTTCGTACTTCACTTTTGGGCAGCTTCATTCTGTTATCTGTGCGGTTTTTGGCTGGTCGGGAGCTCATTTGTATAGTTTCTCGCCCAGTGGCTACGGCTCTTCTCCCGAAATTACTTTAAGCGATGAATGGGATCTTTTCGCCGATATGGAATCCGGTGACAGTCTTGATGCAACCGAAACCCGGCTTTCGGAATTCTTTGACAAGGAAGGTCAGCATATGATTTACATCTACGATTTTGGCGACGACTGGACGCATGTGGTAACGCTCGAAAAGATTATCCCGGAGGTGTCGCGCCAGGCGGTTTGTTTGGCTGGCAAAGGAGCTTGTCCGCCCGAAGATTGCGGTGGCCCATGGGCATACCAGGATTTAAAAAAGGTTCTGGCAGATAAAAACCATCCCAACTACCAGGAGATGGCCGAATGGATCGGGCTGAACGAAGACGAGCAGTGGGATGCCAACGAGTTTGATCTTGAAGATGTGCAGGGTGTTTTGGAGCATTACTACTATTTGTCGCAACAGCGTCCAGAGGAGTAGCCGGGCGCAAAGAGCGGGGAGCAGGGCGCGGAGAACATAGAGCAGCGCGATTCGGGGAATAGCAAGAAACTTGAAATAAAAATTCATATCATCACAAAATAGAACAGGGAAAAACCCAACGACGAGTAATTATCACAATAAGATTTTTTAAATGCAAAACACACTATGGCTAAACCATTTGTAGAAAAGTACATCCGTGAAAACGGACGCAAGCTGCCCATCGACCGGTGTTTGGTTGCCGATGGCTATAAAAAACAATTGCTGACGCTGTGCCTGATCACACGCCGGCAGCCCAGCGGCTATCTGAGCATGGCCTTTTTTATGATCGACAGAAATTGTCTGGGAATAAAAAACGCGATGTTCAGTTGCAACATGACGGATAGGGAAGTGGAAGATATGATACAAAAGACGACGGCACATTTAGGCAAAATGGAGGAGGTTTCGCCGGTTTATTTTCATAATCTGGTGTATGGTGCCTTGGACTATGCCGAATCCATTGGCTTTGCTCCCGAAAAAGATTTTGCAACTGCCGAGTATTTGCTCAACCCTGAACTTACCGACGACGGCATCGACGACATAGAATTTGGCATGGACGGCAAGCCCTATTTTATGAGCGGACCGGATGACGATGTACAAAAGATTTTAAGCACGCTTAACCGCACGGTGGGCGAAGGCAATTACACTTATACCTACATGCAGGAATTATTTTAACCCGCAATGCGTGTTACCGGCACACATATCAACTATTATCTGATCTGCCAACGCAAGCTGTGGCTTTTTGCCAACCAGATACAGATGGAGCACACTTCCGATCTGGTGTATGAGGGCAGGCTCATCCACGAAACCAGCTATGGCCGCCGCAGCGAGAAATATTCCGAGCTGGAGATGGATGGCATAAAGCTCGACTATTACGATGCTAAGAACAAAGTGATACATGAAATTAAAAAGTCGGACAAACGTGAAGAGGCGCATCTGTGGCAGCTAAAATATTATCTGTTTGTTTTGGATAAAAATGGTGTGCAGGGCGCCACCGGCATTCTGGAATATCCAAAGCTTCGTCACCGCGAGGAGGTAATGCTGAGCAGCATCGACAGGCAGGAGCTGCACCAAATCATTGCTGAAGTAGAAAAGATAGTTGCAGCCGACCAGGCTCCTGAAAGGCTCATGCGATCGCGGTGCCGCAACTGTTCGTATTTCGATTTCTGCTGGAGCCAAGAGGAGAGCGAATGACGATTTTTGGTTTACGGATGATGATGTTAAGGTAGAAGGTTGAAGGTAGATGTTAGAAGGTAGATATTAGAAGGTGGAGATAAGAAGGTAGATATTAGAAGGTGGAATTGGAACACCAAACAATACTTACCCTGAGCTTGTCGAAGGTCTTACCCTGAGCTTGTCGAAGGGGAACAACGAACAACAAACAAATTGAAAAAGACGTATTACTTATTTAATCCGGGAACGCTCTCGAGGCGCGATAACACGCTTAAGTTTGAGCCGCACGATGCCGACAGAAAGGTAGGCAAGGCGCGCTACCTGCCCGTGGAAGGTGTGGAGGAGCTTTACGTTTTTGGCGATTTGGATGCCAACAGCGCGCTCTACAATTTTCTGGGCAAGCAGCAGGTGACGGTGCATTTTTTTGATTATTATGAAAACTACACCGGATCGTTTGTGCCGCGCGACCAACTGCTTTCGGGGCGTGTGCTGATGGCGCAGGCAGCTTGCAATCTGGACAAAAAACGCCGCGTGGAGGTGGCACGACTTTTTGTGGAAGCCGCCGCCTTTAACATGACGAAAAATTTGAAATACTACGCCAACCGCGGCAAAAACACCCAATTATTTATTGATACAATAGGTCAGTATTCGGCTGGCTTGTCGGAAATTTCGCAGATTGATGAGCTGATGGGCGTGGAGGGCAACATCCGGATGAAATATTATGAGGCCTTTGGGGAGATTATGGAGCCTTTCGAGTTTGGCTACCGCAGCAAGCGCCCACCGCACAACGAGCTGAATGCGCTCATATCCTTTGGCAACATGATGTGCTACAGCCAGTGCCTGCGCGCCATTCACCAAACGCAGCTCAACCCTACCGTTAGTTTTCTGCATGAGCCTGGCGAGCGCCGGTATTCGCTGGCGTTGGATATTGCCGAGATTTTTAAACCCATTCTTGTGGATCGGGTGATATTTAAACTTATCAACCGGCATGAGATAAAAGCTGAGGATTTCGACCGGAAGACGGCTTTTTTAACATTAAAAGAAAAAGGCAAAAAAACATTTGTGGAGGCTTTCGAGAACCGGCTCGAAGAAACCATTCGTCATCGTAGCCTGCATCGCAATGTAAGTTACCGGCATCTGATGCGGCTGGAGTGCTACAAGCTTATCAAGCATTTGATGAAAATTGAGCAATACAAACCTTTTAAAATATGGTGGTAGAATTGACGGGGGCTAGAAAAGATGATGTGCTGTATTCAGCCATGAAGTCTTTTGAATTGGTGTCTCGTATTTTCTTTGGCTGGAGATGATGCTGTGCTGCCGTTAGTATTCTGATAAAAGAAGTACTTTTGGAGGTAAATCATTGGTGGCGGATAAATGCTGCCAACGAAAAACCTGGTGCGATGTACGTTATTTTGGTGTATGACATAAACGAAAAGCGCGTGGGCAAAATGTTAAAGCTTTGCCGGCGCTATCTGAACTGGATTCAGAATTCGGTGTTTGAGGGGGAGCTTACGGAGGTAAAGTTAAAGGAGCTGCTGCTGAAAGCAAAAGCCATCATGCATCTGGATGAAGATAGTGTAATCGTATTTAAAACCCGGCAGGAGCGCTGGCTCGAAAAAGAGATAGTAGGGGTGGAGCGGTCGGGGATCGATCAGTTTTTGTAGTTGTCGGTGCCGGCAAAATGCAGCCGAAAGATTTTTATGGAAGGCGCCACAGTTCTTTGACATCTTGAAAAACAGAGTATTGGCGGGTTGTCGGTGGCCGGGTAAAAATACATTATTACCGATCGACGACCCGGCGCATGAAAAAAATGTTATTTTTGCAACGTAAGTCGCTGAAAAAGAGTATTAATATTTTCAGAAAAAAACGGCTTTTAATCGCACCATCAAGGAATTGAAACATACCTTCCGCAGGGATATTTATTACTGTGGAAATTTCTTTTAATCGCACCATCAAGGAATTGAAACAAAATTTAACAGCATCACAAGTCCGTGATTTGCTGATGCTTTTAATCGCACCATCAAGGAATTGAAACGACAAAATATGGTATGGGATGATGAATTTACATATCCTTTTAATCGCACCATCAAGGAATTGAAACTGTGGAAATAAGCAAGGTATTGGGTAATTCATTTTCTCTTTTAATCGCACCATCAAGGAATTGAAACATGAGTATTTTGCAGGAAAATCATCTGGAGCAGAATCTTTTAATCGCACCATCAAGGAATTGAAACCCGACACAGATGGTGTTTTCGCATGGACGAATAACGCTTTTAATCGCACCATCAAGGAATTGAAACACCCGATTAACGGAAAGGCGTTTATAATAGGCGGAACTTTTAATCGCACCATCAAGGAATTGAAACAACGAATTAATTAATTTAGGTTGTTTTTCGCGTATACTTTTAATCGCACCATCAAGGAATTGAAACATGACGCAATGGTTTTCAAGGGTTCTATCGGTTCTGGCTTTTAATCGCACCATCAAGGAATTGAAACCTTGAAGGGGTGCGTGCGTTCGACTTTAACGTTGAAGCTTTTAATCGCACCATCAAGGAATTGAAACTTAAATAAAGTGCTGGTTTTAAGCTCGGCTGGAAAAGCTTTTAATCGCACCATCAAGGAATTGAAACATCCTCGATGGCTGCAATAACCCACGAATCTTCTTCGCTTTTAATCGCACCATCAAGGAATTGAAACTGTCTGGGACTGTTAACATCGCAGGAAATAACGAGGCTTTTAATCGCACCATCAAGGAATTGAAACATGGAACTTGATAATGAGAAAGAATATCGGTATGCGCTTTTAATCGCACCATCAAGGAATTGAAACTTTTCCTATGAAACTCTTGACAAGGTAAAACAATTATCTTTTAATCGCACCATCAAGGAATTGAAACCTAACACGATAGAGGAAAAGATTGCTAATCTCATTGCTTTTAATCGCACCATCAAGGAATTGAAACATTTTTTAGCTGCATACCGTTGTACACAAGTGCGTCACTTTTAATCGCACCATCAAGGAATTGAAACCGCGAATTAGGAAAATTATGGAATAGTCAATTAGTGAGCTTTTAATCGCACCATCAAGGAATTGAAACCGTAAACAATTCCCTGATTTGGTTTATAAAACTCACCTTTTAATCGCACCATCAAGGAATTGAAACCGTGCTAAATTCTGTAAAACAGTGACCTGGCTGGCCCTTTTAATCGCACCATCAAGGAATTGAAACGTTTTGATTGCCGGCTCCAGGCCAAATTCGTAGTTCCTTTTAATCGCACCATCAAGGAATTGAAACCGTTTAACTTCAATGACGCAGGGACTACAATTATAACCTTTTAATCGCACCATCAAGGAATTGAAACGGACTTATACCTCCCAATCTTATAAGAGTACCCTATCTTTTAATCGCACCATCAAGGAATTGAAACTTTTTTGCAAGTTTTATAATGATAAATATTATTAATGCTTTTAATCGCACCATCAAGGAATTGAAACGATGTAGTTAAAATTAAAGAAACGAATCAGGTGTTCTTTTAATCGCACCATCAAGGAATTGAAACGTGGATCTGACATACTTCTATTTATACGGACACTCACTTTTAATCGCACCATCAAGGAATTGAAACTTCTTTCAGAGTAAGTTCCTTTTCCTCTTTTTGCTTCTTTTAATCGCACCATCAAGGAATTGAAACCGTAAATGGCCTGCACGTCCTCTGCGCCAAAATCGTCTTTTAATCGCACCATCAAGGAATTGAAACTTTTCAATTAAGAACAAGATTTTTGAAAGGTGCATTCTTTTAATCGCACCATCAAGGAATTGAAACTGTGAAATTGGAGGACCTGCGACAGGC
>Ga0172382_10002083_pt1 | contig 34189 bp, 22 predicted proteins | sample Leawel138RmetaG_FD_122245 | JGI IMG/M metagenome (GOLD analysis project Ga0172382, IMG submission 122245) | Leachate microbial communities from a municipal landfill in Southern Ontario, Canada - Leachate well 138R metaG | ecosystem: Engineered > Solid waste > Landfill > Unclassified | place...
CACACGCCGCGAGCTGTTGGGTTGACAGCAACGTCTGGTACTGGAACGGCCGCTGGTAGCTGCCGGGACCGCCCGGCGCCATCGTGTTGGACAGCACCCACCGGTTCGCGAGGTCCGCAGCGTTGTCGAGTTCGGCGGTGCGGACGGGCTCCGGCAGGGACTTGGGCCCAGACATCACGCTGCGCCACGCTGTGGCCAGCCGCGGGTAGCTGTCATGGTCACCGAGCAGGTAGACCCCGGTCCGCCAGGCGCCGCTGGCCATGCCGTCCCCGGCGGCGGCTAGAGCGACCTTGAGCAGCTCCACGTAGTGCTCGCTGAGCGGGCTCGGAGCGGCCTCGTTCTTGGCCGCCGATAAGACGAGCCGCATCTCGTTGAGGAGCATTTCGCGGTACGCGGCCACCGCGCGCTCGGATGCCGGTTGCGCGAGAATCAGCACGGCCCATGAGGCGCCGATCATCGACCGGATGACCCGGTCGATCGCGGCGGCGCCGTCACGATCATCGACACCGGCCGGCGCGGGGACCCCGAACGCGACACCGCCTCGCGAGAATTCCGGCGTCGTCGTGCTCACAGGTGCGCATTCCACGATCGGATACAGGCCGCGCAGCACCGATTCGGCGATCCCGATGCGGGTGTCTTGGCGGGCTCGGTCGACCGAGGACGTGGTGGGCCACGTCCCGATACACACCGCACTCCCATCTGGCGTGCTGCGCAGCAGATAGGCCAGCGGGATGCGGTAGCCGTAAAAGCCGGTGATCAGCTCCGTGGTTGGGGCGCGCCAGCGCTCGCGGTCCGGCGGCGGTGCGGACCGAGGGTCTCGCGTCGGTCGGCCGATTGCCGATACCCGCAGTAATCGGCGGGCTTCCGGTTCGCCGCCGGTCAGCGGCGGCGCCGGCGCGTGCGGCAGGTCTCCGCAACGTTGCAGATAGTCCAGCCGTTCGGTGACCGAATCAGTCACCGCGACTGCCGACCGCATGCGATACCGAGGGCGGTGACCGTCGGGCGCGGGGCGGATGACCCCATCAACGTCGTCCTCACGGCACGTCTTCGCACTCCGCGGGGGTGAACCCGTTGTCTCGTGCGTTTCGGCACCAGTCCTCTTCGGCCTCTTGCGCTGAGTTGAAGATGAAGAACATCCAGAGCAGCCACGCGCCGACCACGACGACGACGAACGAGGTCATCAGGCCGACGATGAGCAGGATGCCGCGCCGAACCTTGCGTCCGGTCTTGCCGGACATGGCGTCCGACAGCTCCTTCAAGTGGGAGTGCGGCTGTAGTCGCGCTCCCGTCGACAGGTTCGTGATGGTCTGAGCCCGTAGGATGCCGTTGTGCCAGACGCCCTCGACCTCGACGTCGTCGTTGTCGTTGACCTGACCGGATATTCGGCCGCCCAGCATCACGTTGCTCCGCAGCTCCACCTGGATGCGGGGGCCCCGGTTGCCGGCGGCGTCGTACTGCTCCAATCGGAACTGCAGGACCTCGGACGGTGGTTGGCCGCCCACCGATCGCAAGTGCACCGCGCGGGCCTGGCCGCGCACCACGGCGGTCCCTGAGCCCTGCGGTGGGCCGCCGGGGGTGTTCGGCGGCGCGGATGAGGGCCCGCCCGCTGCCGCTTGCGGTGCGTGGCGAGGTGCGTCGTTCCGCGGCGGCGGGGCAGCCGCCGGCGCCGGATGCGGTGTGCCTGACCACTCTTCGGAGGGGTCGTGTCCGGGACGGGTCGCCTCGCCAGTCGGTTGGGAGGGCTGTGCGCCCTCGCGTCGTCTGGGCTGTGGCTGCGCTACGCCGCCGTTCGTGGCGCTTGTCGGTGCCGACCAGCGCGTCCCGTCCCACCAGCGCAGGCGTCCACCGTCGGTCGGATCGGGATACCAGCCGGCTGCCGGTGCGGGCCGCGACACGCCTGCCGGTGCGCGGTGTCGGGTCTTATTGCTCATGCGCCACCTCACCGGCTTGGGGTGCGTCATGCGCTGACAAAGCACGTCGAATTGCCGCGCGATGAGTGTCTGGTCTCGCGAAGAATTGCATCGGCCCCCCGCCTAACAATTCGCTTTATCGGTCCTGCGGATCTTACGCGACACGACGGTCAATGTCCGCTTATTTATCCGCGCCGAACCGCTGGTGATATACGAGCAACACGCCGACCTCATAGCGGGGTTCCGTGGAACAAACGCAGTCGGCCGGTCCACAACGAACCAAATTGTCGTCTTAGAGAACCAGCTCGCCGATGCACGCGCGCGGATTGCCGCTAAACAGCGCCCGAAAATAGTGCACGGAGCACCCCTGCGACAGCCCTACTGTTCCAACTATGAGTGCGACACCGGCCGCCTCTGGCGGCTATCGGCCACCGGTGACCCCGTTCGCCGGCTGGGTCCACGACGACCGCGGCCGACTCGTGCCGCTGGAGACCGCCCCGCATATCGGCGCGTTCGCCCCACCGGGCACCGGCAAGACCCGCAAGTGGCTGGCGCAGTCGGCGGTGCTGTGGCCGGGCCCAGCAGTGGTGTCGTCCTCAAAGGACGACCTCATGCAGATGGTGGCCTCGCGGCGCTACGGGCCTGCCGCTCTGCTGGATTTGCGGCCTATCGCTGCGCCGTACTATCCGGCTGACCTGCGTCCGTACCGGTTCGATCCCACCGCATGGATTACCGGACTTGAGGATGCTAAGGCCGTCGCCCGCACGTTGTTGAGCACATCGGCGGTCGCGCTGTCGGGCAGCTCCTTTCGCGGCAGCGACCCCGGCCCGTGGGATGACCTGGCGTTCGCCCCGCTGACCTGCCTACTGTTGGCCGCGAGTCCGCAAGGGCTGGGGCTGGGCATCGACTGGGTAATCGAGGCTGCCGAGGATGTGACCCTGCCCAATCCTTGGCCCACCTCGTCGCAGATGAGCACTGATGCCTCCTGGGTGACCGCGGCCGTCTGGTCGGCGAACCGCTACTTCGAGGCCCGCGTGCGCAGCGTGTTGAGCATGGAGGCCAAGCAGCGCGACTCGGTCAAAATCACCGTGACCAAGGTCCTGACGGCCTGGCTGCAGACGATGGAACGCGACAGAGGCTTACCGGTCCTCGATGAGGAGTTCCTGGAGGATCCTAACGCCACCATTTATCTGCTGACACCCTTTGATGGCACGGTCGCCGCGCAGGCGATCACTCTGATGGATCAGCTGATTAACCGCCAGCGCGTGAAAGTCGCTCAGTGGGACGAGTTTTCCCGGTTGGGTATGTTTCTCGACGAGATTACCAACACGCCTTTGCCGCGGCTGCCGCAGTACATCGCCGAGTCCCGCGGTCTGGGGGTCTCGCTGTGTTTTGCCGCCCAGGCCGGCGAGCAGCTCGATGCGATCTACGGCCCGCTGCAGGGGGCGGCGATTCGCGCTGTCGTTCCGGCGTCGCTGCTGATGTACGGCTCCCATGAGAAGGACCTGCTGGAGTCGGCGTCGTTCTGGAGCGGCAAGACCACCCGCAGCCAACTGTCCTACGACCACAGTATGGATTCGACGTCGACGAGCCGCACCTTCGGCAATGCCCTTGAGCCAGAGGAACTTATGCCACCCAATGACTCGTTCGCGCGGCTGCTGATCCGCGGCACCCCCGGGCGCATGGTCACCCTCATCGACTGGACCGAGTTCGTGAAGTACCTCGACGAACTGCGGGCAGCGCGGCTCCACCACAGCAGCGGTGGCCGCCAGCGATTCAGCGGCCTCGACGCGGCGGCGACGGCATGACGACCGATGGTGCACAGATGATTCCCGCTGCGGCGCAGGAGACCTCGCTGCGGTCACTGAACGTGTCCGCATCCACGGCAACGGCTCTGGCGCGAGCACGCAGGGATCTTCAGCACGCAATCTTGATGGGTGTCGACGCGCATCGCCGCCGCCAGTACGCGCTCTCGGCTCGCGATGAGGCCGCCACGGTGCTCCTGGCCGCCGATGCCAGCTCCCGACAACTGCGTTATGCCCGGGTTTATCTCGAAGCCGCGCAGCGCTTCTTAGACGCGCGGGCCACCCCGGTGATGTGCGACCGCGGCGAGGGCTACCCGGCTGCCAGCTAAAGGCGTTGGCGGGTAGTCCACCGCGCCGAGGGCAGCCCCATTTCCGGTGCCGGGCTTGCCGGGAAGGACTGCTGACAGCAGTCGCTGCACTGTGCTTGGAGAGCCGCGCGCAGCCGGAAAAATAGTGCACGAGCGACCCTTTGGGGCGTTTTAGGGTCAGAGTATGGCTGATCCCAGCGACAAGTTTGATGAGGTGCGGCGGGCGTGGGTCGCCCGTCATCAGGGGTGGTCGCTGATCCAGCGGCGCCGCGCCGAGCAGCTCGGCCGCCGAGTCCGCGCCCGTCAGCGCAGCACCGTGGCCGCCCTGCCCGATCCGCATGACGACACGTCGCTACCGCCGCTGATTCTGCGCGCCGCCAAGTCGCCTACCTCTCAGGTGGAGCTGGTGGTGGTGGCGATCCTGGCGGTGTGTGTTCCGTTGGGCTGGCTGGCCGGCGTAGCGATCAAATCCGTTCTGGTGAACCTGATTCCGCAGACTCTACGGTCATTTCCGATCGCTGCTCTGCTGTGGTCGGGCGTTGCACTCGGTGCGCCGATCCTGGCTCTGTATGACCCTGCACCAACGTTCGGTCAGATGGTGGTGGTGCCGTGGCTGTGTGTCCAACTGGCTGCAGCTCCGGTGATCGCCGGCGTGTACGGCATCGCCGAGGGCTGGTTGGCGATCCCCGGCTCAGATCAGTGGTGGCCGCTGACTCCAGCAGAGCCCGCATTGAGCCCCGAGGATGCCGCCGAGATTCTGGGGCCCTACGAGATCACCGGACCGCCGGTGGTAGAGCCCCGCCCGCTGCCCGACCATGGCGAGCGGATGCCGCGATGGTGAGCGCCGCCGGCGCCTCAGCGCTGCACACTCTCGGCTGCGACGTCGCGGTCGGCGAACTCCTCGACCAGGCTGCGGTCAACGCGCAGTTCCTCGGCCAACCGGTCATGTGCGGCGTAGAGACGGTTGATCCGATCGTCGAACGCGCGCAGGTCCTCGTGCGCGCGCTCGATTTCCTCGTGCAGCTGGGTGAGCAGCCGATCGGCGATGTCGTCTTCGGTCAGCGGCGTCGCGGCCTGCTCCTGGAGCCGCACGTTTTTGGTGGCGCGTGCGGTGATGCTCAGCGGATAGCCGCCCAACAGCACGACCGCCGCCGAGCCGGGCTGCCAGCCCAGAGTGCGATCGATGCGCAGCAGCGTGCGCACTCGAGGGGTGTTCTGGGTATCGCGGTCGCGCACCGCGGCCAACGTGCTGAAGTTCGGGAAGCCTCGCCGGTTGGCTTCTTCCCTCGACATCCGCAGCTTGGCCAGCCGGGCGTCGACGAAGTGCATAAGCCGGGGAACGCCGTCGGCGGGGACCGTCATATTTTCCAACTTACCGCACCCGATTGGCAAAGTCGGCCAGCGAATTTTCACCCCCGATATATGTCATATGCCGACGTTAGGTTGCCCGCATGAAGATTCTTCTGGCCCTGTTTGCCGTCCTGGCCGCCCTCGCGGCGGTCGCCGTTCTCGCCGTGGTGCAGCTCGTGATCAAACTCGCCCCGCTTCTGGTGCTACTCGCCGTGGCGGTGGTCGTCGCCAAGGCTGTGCAGGCTCGCCGGCGTCCGCCCCCGCCGCTGATGCCGGCGCTGCCGCCGGCCCGGCGGGTGACCCCCGCTGTCACAGCACCGCCACGACCGGTGGGATGGGCGCCGCAGGCCCCCGGCGGGTGGGTGCTGTTGCCGGTGTGGATGGGGCCCGCGCCGGTGGCGTGGCGGCCTCCGCCCACCGTGATCGACGCCGATGTGGTGGAGGGCGAGCACCGTGGCTGATACCCCGATGATCACCGATGAGAGCTGGGTCGATGACCTGATGGGCGGGCCCGACCCGGCCGCGGTGCCCACCGCCGCGACGATGCAGCCAGGCGTGGCCGACCTCGACGCTGCCCAACCCGAGCCCGAGCCCGGGCCTGAGCCCGAGCCCGAAGCTGAGCAGTACGACGATTCGGCCGAGGCTCCTACCGATCCGCGGCTGCAGTCCGGCGCCGGGATCGCTGACGAGGCGCCGCCCGTGCATCTCGACACCGCAGCAGCCTTGACCGCCGAGCGCGACGAATCCGGGGTGGCCCGCGCCGACGCGGGTGCCAAACGCACTGCCGTGGCGCTGGGGGCGGGGCTGGTCGTGGCGGTGAGCGCCATCGTCGCCGCGCTGGTCACCTTCAGCGACACCGATGCACCTGCCGCGCCCCGTCAGGACAGTGCGGCTGCGGCCGCGCCCGTGGCCCAGCCGCAGCCGGTTCCTACCTCCGCCGCCCCGACCGTCCCTCAGGATCAGTCCATTCCCTTCACCGCCAGCGCCCCGTGTGCAGCCGGGTCAACCTCAGCCCAGTCGTTGACCGACACCGCCACCGATTCGGCGTGGGTGTGCGCCCGCGGCTCACGTGATGAAGCCCTCGAAGGCAAGGTCCTCACTGTCGACTTCGGCAAGAGCTACATGGTCTCCGGTGTCGAGGTCACTCCTGGCTGGGTGGCGAAAACGCCTGGCGGAGAGGACCGATGGCTCCAGCATCGGGTGGTGACGCGGCTGCAATACATCTTCCTCAACGGCAACGTGGTCTCTGACATCTTCACTCAGGACACCGGGAACGCCCACGGCCCGGTCACCGCCGCGCTGCCGCGACGGGTCTTGGCTTCCCGGGTCAACGTGGTGGTCTTGCAGACCTCCCGCCCACCTGCCTCACCGTTGCCGGCCACCGATCCCGCTGCCCTGCCTGAGGCGCAGCCGGGGCTGGTGGAATCGCTGCTCGGCGAGGGTGGCGGGCCGCTGTCGGAAACAACGCAGAACCCTGAGCCGTATCCGGATCTGACCGTGCCCGACAACGGCAGCGACCCCGTGGACAACACGTTCGCGATGAGCGCACTGAAGTTTCTCGGTTACCAGCCCTAAGAAAAGAGACCACTGTGGCACTGTCGAAAACCTGGCAAGGGCGTCTCCGCCGATGGCGCGGTGGCGCCCATCGGGCCGGCGTGATCGCCCTGGTCGCCGCCGCGGTCTTCGGCGCCGCCGCGGGCTGCAAGGTGTTCTTCGCCCCCGATCGCCCTGACTTCATCGGGATCGCTCAGCGTGAACGCAACCAACAAAGCGTTGTCGGCGCGTTCGCCTCAGACTTCGTGGTGGCCTGGCGCACGGCAACGGTGAATCAGCGCGACAGCTTGGCGCGCTTCATCACCCTGCCCGAGCAGGGACTGGCGCTGCCCTCGACGCCGGCGGCGGTGATCACCGCGCCCCAGGTGGGCCCGGTGCTGCGGATGGGCACCCTCGATGACACCGAGCTCTACACCGCGGTCATCTCGGTCAACGAACGCCCCTACGCCTCGGCCCAACCGACCCGCACCTTCTACCAGGTGCCGGTGTCGCTATGGAACCGGCAGCCACGCGCCCTGGACTTCCCGGCCCAGATCAACGATCCCGGCCCGGGCGCGGATTTCGCGCTCGACTACCGCAACGCTCTAGGCCCCGACAGCCCGGTGTTCGCCGTAGTCGCCGGATTCATCCGCACCTACCTCACCGCCACCAACGGCCTGGATCGCTACGTGGTCGCCGGTGCCCCCCTGCGCCCGATCGGCGGCTACCAAAGCGCGGTGGTCTCCTCCGCGGCCACCAGTCGCAGCGTGCCCGAAGCGCCAGCGCCGGGAGAGCAACTGCATGTGCGGGCCACAGTCGTCGCCCAAACCTCGCAATTTGCCACAGTGAATCTGGTGTACCCGCTGACGCTGGAAAATAGCGGCGGGACCTGGATGGTGGCGGCCATAGACTTAGTACCACAGGTCGGCGGCCAATCAGAAGCCGATCCGGTAGCCAAACCACATAGCTAACGCACCTCAAGAAAGGCGAGACGAATATGGCAGAAAATACCGAATTACTCGCGGCGTCGGGCCTTTTTGAGGCCGGCAACAAGCTCGGCCTGGCGGTGCTGGGCTTCTTGGCACTCGCCGCACTGGTCATCGGCGCCGGATCGGCCATCCGCAAGCTCAAAGAGGGCTCCGGGGCGGCCATCACCGCCGAGATCGGTGCCATCGTGTTCGCGGTCCTCATCGGGCTCTCGGTCGGCATCGCCTCCGCGCTCACCCAGGAAGCCGAGGACTCCGGCATCCGCAATCCGGTCCGCGTCGACAGCGTGTGGGATCGCTGAGCGTATGAGCAACGACACCTCGGCCAAGATCTACTCTGACCAACGCTCGCTGCCCATCCATCTGGGCGACTCCGGTGACGGATTCACGCTGCCGTTCAAGGAGAAATGGCGCGCCCCCGACGCTATCGCCGCGGTGCTGGGCTTCGTGGTGACCGGTTCGCTGGTGACGGCCAACATCACCAACGGGGCTAGCGCGTTCCGCATCCTGATCCTCGGCGTGGTGATCACGGTGGCTGCGGTGTGGCTGCTGTCGAAGCTGCCGGCGACCCGCCCGTCGCTGCGCACCCGCGCCCACTGGTGGTGGGAAAACCTGCGCCCGCAGGTCATCTCATCGCACCGCCCTCCCCGTTAAGAAGGGTCCTGCCATGTCTGTGCCCGCCCCGCTGCGCGCGATCGGCAACCTGCGGCTGACCCCGCACGGGGTCTACGCCGACTATCTGCTTTCCGGACAGCCGTTCATCTTCCTCTCCGAAGAGTGGCAGGACCGGGTGGCCGCCGAGCACGCCGAGCTGTGGCGTGCGCTGCCGTCGGGATCGTCGATCAGTGGCCTGACGGTGCCGGTGGCCCCGCGCGCCACCGTCCGCAAAATGCTGTACAGCCACCCCGATTTGCGCCCCGGCGCGACCGTGCCCGAGGGCGTGTCCGAGGCGTCGCGGCCCTGGGTGCAGCACTGCCGCAGCTGGGAACCCACCATCGCCGGCCACCGTGCCCGCCGCCGTATCTACTGGCTGAGCCTGCCCCTGGATTACGGGCTGGCCGGGCGCACCCCCAGCGGCACGTGGCGGCGCATGGTCGACGCCGCACTCGGCCGTGACAAGGACACCGACTCCTCTATCGCCTACTACCGTGACCTGGCCGCCCAAATGGTCGCTGCGCTGCCTGCGGTGTTCTTTCCCAAACCGGCGACAGTGGAACAGATCTGGTGGCATTGGAACTACATCGCCAGCCGCGGCGCCTGGGATGCGCCGCTGCCGACACAACCGTTCAATCCCGACGCCGCCCTGCCGGGGTCGGCGTTCACCCCGGTCCACCTGGACCCGGGTGCGGCTCAGCTGCGCGACCGCCGCTGGCGGGCGGCCCGCACCGACGCCGACGTGTTCGTACGTACCTTCCGGGATCGCACCGACGGTGTTGCGGACTCCTATCAAGCGCTGCTGCCCTTAGACAGCTTCCCCGACAACGGAATTGCCTGGCCGCGCTCGACACTGTTCAAGGTACTCGATGACCTCACGACACCGACCACGGTCTTGGACTGGACGATCAACATCACCTTCACCAGCGCGGATGTCGCCGTGTCGACCGCAGAGAACGTCATCGTCAACATTCGCGACCAGTACCGCCAGCGCGGCCGCCACGCATCGAGTTCCGACGAGCTGCTGCGCAAGCTGGCCTCCGGGCGGGAGCTGGCCTCAGAACTCAAACGCGGTAGCGCCGAGCGCGGTGTGAACGCCGCCATCGTCATCGCCGCGGCCGCCGGTGACCCGGATACGGTGAACCGGGCCGTCGCCGACGTCGCCCGCACCTACCGCGGCCAGAACATCGGCTCGAAACGGTGGCGCGGCAGCCAGCCCACATTGTGGCGGGCGTTCGCCCCGGGAGGGGAGCGCCGCGCCGCCCTCGACGAGTTCCGCAACCCGACCACCACCAAGCGGTTTGCGCCGTTCGTCCCGCTGCTGGCGAGCAAGCTCGGAAACAACACCGGCGTCCCTTTGGGGATGAACCTGACCAGCCCGGGGCTGCGCGACGTCGTTCTCCTCGATGTCCTCAACGCGCCAGCCCGCGAGAATCCGGCGAATCTGGTGATCTGCGGCTCCCCGGGCCGCGGCAAATCGCACGCGACGAAGAATTTGAGCCGCTCGTGGCTCAAACTTGGCGCCGGTCTGCATTTATTCGATCCCACCGACGCCCGCGAACACGAAACAGCGTTGGCCGATTTCGACGATAAAGTCGTCATTGATGTCACTCGCATGAATTTCAGCCTCGATGGATTGCGGGTTTTTCCTTATAAAGAAGCCGCAGAACGAACCATCGACCATTTGCTACCGCAATTGGGATTGTCGCCATTGAGCCGGGGCGCTCAGCGGCTGTGGGGGCTGCTGGCCCCGGAGTCACGCGAGGCCAACGGCATCGGCAGCACCGCGCAGCTGATCAGATATCTCCGCGAAATGCCCACAGCGCGGCGCACCGACGCCGACGAAGATCTGCTCATCGGGTTGGAGGGCCTGGCCGCCCAACGCCTGCTGCGGCCACTGTTTGATGAGTCTCTGCCCGTTCCCGACATCGCCACCACCCAATGCGTGATCTGGAATTTCGCCGGACTCAAGCTGCCCACGGTCACCGAGGAATACCAGGCCCACCTGCATCAGCAGACCACCCCTGGCCAGCGCGCCGCCCAAGCGCTCTACGGGCTGGGCGCCGAAGTGGCGCAGTCGATCTTTTTCGGCCGCCCCGATCAGCCCGACATGTTGGTCGTCGAGGAGTGCGCAGCGTGGACCAACTCTCCGGGCGGACAGAAGTGCGCGAACACGATCATCCGCCAGGGCCGTAAGGCCTGGACGGGGTTCTGCGGTATCAGCCAGCAGCCGATCAAAGACTTCGCCGTGCTGGAGGACGAGTTCATAGATCAGCGACTGTGCTTGGGATTCAAGCGATCTGACATCGCCAAAGCAACCTTGCAGTGGTGTGACCGCGACCTGGACCGCCACCCGGAGCTGCTGGCCAACTACGTCAACAACACCAGCCCCGTGCAGCTGGTCGACCACGGCGACGATGCGATCGATGACCGCTACGGAAAGGTGATCCCCGGCCGCGAGGGCGAAGCGTGGTTCCTCGACGAGTTCGGTGGCTTCGGCAAGGTGGCGCTGTTCGCAGCCCCGACCGCAGCACTGGCCGCCCGCTTCGACACCAACCCCCACCGAGCTCGGCAACGCAGCCAGGCAACGCAGCGATCATGACCGCACGCCTGCACTACTGGTATCTGACCCACCCGCGGTGGGGCCGTCCGCTACTGGTGCTGGGCGTCCTGCACACGCTGGCACTGCTCGCGACCGTCACCGCGCCGACGGCCAGCGCGTCGACCAACGCGATGGTGCTCAACTGGACCGGCCTCAAAGACACCTACGGGGTGCCGCTGGGCAACTACTACCTGAGCCTGCCCACCATTCGCGAGCAGATCACCCAGGCCGGCCCCGACATCGGCTGGACACCCGATAGCTGGATGGCCTGGACGCTGCACGCCATGGAAACGATGGCGTTCAACGTCACCTCAGCCAGCATCCTCACCGCCGAGGCGGGGCTGTTCATCGGCATCATCGCGTTGGCACTGTGGCTGATGAAGATGACGGTGAGCACCTACTGGCTCACCGTCATCGGCGAGATCGCCCGCGCAGTCACCAACGCGGTCATCACCGTCACCACGCAGTTGGGCCTGTTGGCGATCGCGATCCCAATCGGGGTGTTCACCGGGGTGGTCACCATTCACCGCGGCGAAGCCGGTCGGGGCTGGACGATGATCCTCATTGCGTTGACCATGCCGGCGCTGTCGATCGCGATCTTCGCCAACCCGGCCGGGCTGATGTATGGCGAAGGCGGGCTCCTCGAGTTCGCCCGCCGGGTCGGGTTCAGCGTCGCCCAGGCCGCCACTCCGGGCCATAACGGCACCTTCGACGGTGTCGGCTCGGGCGGGCAGGTCGACGCGCTGACCGCCAGCCTCATCACCCACACCGTGCGAGAACCGTTGCAGCTGTGGAACTTCGGTCAGGTCGTCGATCGGGTCGGTGGATGCGGCGCCGCCTGGTCGGCAGCGGTCAATCGCGGCGCACCCGATGGACCGATCCGCGCGATGCAGTCCTGCGGCAACACCGCCGCAGTGTCCTACGCCCAGCACCTCGACGGCACCAACATCTGGGTCGGCCTGGTGTTCGTTGTGGTTGCGCTGCTGCTGGGAGCTTTCATGGTGCTCTCGGGCTGGGCGGTGCTCAAGGTGTCAGTCAAGGCGATCTACACAACGGTGATCCTGCTGCCGACGCTGTGGCTGGGAGCCATCCCCGGTGCCCCCCAGCGTCGCGCCACCGCTGTGGTGTGGCAGTTCTTCCGCCACGCCATCGAGGTCCTGGTCTACATCATCTTCGTCAGCGTCATGGGCCTGGCGGTGGAGTCAATCGTCGCCGGCCGGCTCCCCGCACAACTGGGCGGCAACAACCCGTTCGCGCACGTGCTGATGATGGGCGCAGTCTCGGTCGCGGCGATGATGCTGCTGCGCTACATCCGCGCCGACCTGTCGGCCGAACGCCCCGGCCCCGGCCTGTTCCGCCAGGCCGGCAGTGTCGCCCTCGGCATGGGGATGCACGCCGCGATCGGCGGCGTCGGCGGCGCCGCCGCTGCCGGGGCCAAGGGACTGGGATCGCGGCTGCGCAACCGCGGCAACACCCCGTGGGAGCAGATGGAGGCAGACGCGACCTCCAACGCCCGCCAGATCCATGGCGCGCCGCAGCCCGGGTTCGACCCTGTTCCCTCTGACGGAAGCACTCACAGTTCCGGCGCGGGAGGCAGCCCTGGAGATGCCGCCGAGCAGCCCGAACCTGGCGGTATCGACCCCGGCGGCGCAGCACACCCCGCCCCGGCCGGCGGTGGGGAGCCGGCACTGTCAGCGCCGCCGGCGGCCGGCGGGGGAATCCAGGGCATGCTCAGCGGCTTCGACACCGCCCGCGCCGCAGCCCCGGCCACCCGCCACTCCGCCCCGACGCCCAGCGGGTCTCCTCCAGCGACCTTCGAGCTGCCCGGCGAGGCCCCGGGAGGGATCGGTGGGGCAGCGACATCCCTGCCTGCGATGGCCGACCTCCCCGAGGCGCGCTACCTCGACGAGGTTCCACCACCCCCGGAACCGCCGCACGACGACGAGGAGTTTCCACCACCCGACGACGAGCCAGGACCTTCCTCCGGGCCACCGACTACCGTCAAACCCATCACCAACACGTAGCCAAGCAGGGGAGAAGCGCCACCCATGACCTCGCCGACCGAACAGCGCCGCGCGTTCGACGCCGCGATGGACAGCTACCGCTCCGGGGACCGCACCACCGCACTGAGCATCTTCACCCGCATCACCGCCGACAACCCCGCCATGTCGGACGCCTGGCTGGGCCGCCTGGCGTGCGGAGACCAGGAACTCGACACCCTGGCCGGCGCGCACGAGAACTCCCGGGCGCTCTACCGCGAAACCCGCCGCATCGGCCTCAAGGCCGGCGAACTGCACGCCGTGATCGTGGCACCGCTATACCTGACGCTTCCGGTGTGGTCACGAGCCACGTTGGCCCTGGCATACGCCTCAGCGCTCATCCGCACCGAACAGTACGCCCCGGCCGCGTCACTGCTTGACCACCCGGCCATCACCGAGGACACCCAAGCCGCCCAATGGCGTCAATTCATCACCGCCACACTGCACTACCGCACCCGACGTTGGCCGGATCTGCTCGCCGCCACGGCGGTGTCCCCGCCCCCGGAGGCAACCTATGTCCTGGAACCTGTCAGCGCCGCGGTCGCGGCGCTGACCGCGGCGGCCTCCGCCAGCCTGGGACAGTTCCAAACCGCACTCGACACCGCCGACAAGATCCACACCGACAACCCCTACGTCAGCGCCGATGTGGCGCTCACCCGCGGCTGGTGCCTGCGTGAACTCGGCGACCCCGACGCTGCGCTGGCCGCGTTCCGCGCCGCCGCAGTGGAGGGGCAGTTGCTGCCCGCGGCCCAGCAGGCCATCGACGACCCCAGCTACCGCCTGGTGGTCACCGACCCCGAAACCATCGCCACCCGCACCGACAAGTGGGACCCGGCCACCGAGACCAGCCGCGCCCAGCGCGACGCGGCCGCACTGGCCGAAGAGCAGAAAGAAGTACTGGCCAACGCCAAGCGCCGCCTCGACGAACTGATCGGGTTGGAGGGCCCCAAAGAGCAGATCGCAGTGTGGCGCACCGAAATTCAGATTGATCAGCTGATGGCCGCTCAGGGCGATGAAACATCGTCGACCGGTGAGAACCACATGGTCCTGGAAGGTCCGCCCGGGACGGCGAAAACCACGTTCGCCCGCATTGTCGCCGAGATCCTATTCGGCCTGGGCAAGATTCAGCGCCCCGAGGTCATGGAAGTCACCGAGGAGGACCTTGTCGTCGGCTACGTCTCTCAGACCGCGCAGCGGATGAAAGAGGTTTGCGAAGAGGCGTTGGGCGGGGTGTTGTTCATCGATGAGGCCTACCGGCTGGTGCCGGAGACCGAGGGCCACAGCTTCGGCAAGGACGCCATCAACACGCTGCTGAAATACATGGAGGACTTCCGCGACCGGCTGGTCGTCATCGTCGCCGGCTATCCCAAAGAGATGCGCCGCTTCCTGGCCGCCAACCCAGGCCTGGCGTCGCGGTTCAACTTCACCCTGACCTTCACCAGCTACACCGCCGACGAAATCGTGGCGATCGGGCGCCACATCGCGAGCAAGGAGAAGATCGCAATTGCCGAGGAGGCGTGGCCCATGCTGCACGCCGAGGCCACCCGCTTGCGCGCCACACCGACCGACGCCGGCACCGCGCTCGACATCGCCGGCAACGGCCGCTACGCCCGCAAGGTGGTCGTTGCCTGCAAACGGGAGCGCGCCCGGCGACTCAGCAGTAACACTCCGGAGGAATTGGCCGCCCTGGCCGCCGCCGATCCGTCGCTGCTGGTGGTCAACACCGATGACATGGCCCGCGCCCTGGCCTCCTCGCAGAGCGGCGATATCAGCGCCGCGCCGGCGACATGACTGCCCATAGCGGCCCGGCACAGGCATCGAAGCCTCACTTTGCCGCGACCTACTTCTCCGAGCAACTGGCCGCGCTCATCAAGGACAACCCTCGGGTTCGGATGCTCAACACCGGCCGCACCCGCACGACGAAACCGCTCACGGTCCACAAGCTGATCCGGGATCACTGCCCGGAATTCAAGACCTCCCGCACCCAGTGGTACCGCCTCTACCACGGCGAGCGGGCACCGCGTGTCGACGAAGTGTATTGCGTGGCAAAGGTGTTCGGTGTCTCGCCCCGCTATTTTCTTCCCGACACCACCGACTGAGGCGCCGCGATCACCAACTCCAGCCGGCCAGCGCTTCCAGTCGGCGGCACCGCTCCTCGCTGAGCTGACCGGCGCGGCGCTTTTTGCGTTGGTCGCTGACCCATTGGCCAAGCCGGTGCCCTGACGGGGTAACGAACTTGCTTCCCGGGGTGGCCGCTTCGTGCTCGGCGCAGTACGCCTGCAATTCGCGAAACCCCCTGTCCCACTGCGCGTCGAAGGTGTTCCACGCCCACCCGGGCAGGGCCTCCAGGCGGCCGATGCGGTCGGGGAAGTCCCGAGCCATCCTCCCGGTCCGGTACGCTGCACGTTGGTTAGATACCCAGTGCCCCAACGCCATCCCGGATGCGGTGCGGTAGTGCTGGCCCGGTGCGGCGTGGCCGTGTTCATCGGCGTAGGCGACGAGCTGGTCATAGTTCTCATCCCAGGCGGCGTCGAATCGCCGCGTCTCCGGCGACCAACCCGGCAACGACTGCAACCGCTTCAGACGCTCTGTCGACAGACGGCCGGCGCGGGCGGCGCGGCGCACTCCCCGTAGCCAGTCGGCAATGCTGGCACCGGTCGATGACACGTAGTCGGGCGGGGGATCGCAGCTGCGGTGCGTGGCGGCAAAGGCCGCCAGCGCGACAAAGTTTTCCTCCCATCGGGCTTCGGCGAGGTTCCACGACCAGCCCGGCAGCGCCTCCAGACGCCGGCAGCGCTCCGCGCTGAGCTTGCCCTTGCTACGGGCCTGACGCTGCGCGGTCACCCACGACGCCAAGGACCGACCATCGTCGGTCTGCTCGCCGCCCGGCGGGTTGGTATGCCCGTGCTCCGCGGCGTAGGCGGCCACCGCGTCGAACGCGGCCTCCCACGTGGGGCGGGCCCGATACTCCCAGGACCAGCCCGGCAGAGACTCCAGCCGCCGCTTTCTGGCGTGGGCGAGTTTGGCCCGTCGCGACGGCCGCCGCAACGCTCGCACCCACTCGCCGAGGTCCACTCCGGCCGCGGTCATGTAGCCACTCGGCGGGCTGGCGTGGCCGTGTGCGGCCGCGTACGCGGCGAGCTCCTCGAAGTAGTTCTCCCACTGGCGGGTTTGTCGGTGAGCCCAGCTCCAGCCGGGTAGATCTTCTAGGCGTTTGCGTTGGTCCTCGCGCAGCCGCTGCCGCTGCCCGGGCCGGCGCAGGCCGATCACCCATTGGTTGAGGTGAAGATTCGCGGTGCGTGGCGGGTAGGAGTGCCCGTGGGTGTCGGCATAGGCGGCCAGCGCAGCGAAGTTTGTCTCCCAGCGTGCGTCGACGACGTTCCACGCCCAGCCGGGCAGTCTTTCGAGTCGCTCGATGCGCTGCGGGAGCATCCGACTGTGGCTGTGGGCGCGTCGCTGTCCGGATACCCATTGCCCCAGGGGGCGTCCGTCAGGAGTCGTGTACTGCTGCGGCGGGCTGGCGTGTCCGTGCGCGGCGGCATAGGCGGCCAGCGCGGCGAAGTTGTCTTCCCACTGCTGGGTCAAGGTGTCGACGGTGTGCACGCTGAAGGCGCGCAGGAACTGCTCAGCCAGCTCCGAGGGCAGGTCGGTGGGGATGAGGATGTCGACGAGGTCGGTGTGCACGGAGTCGCTGTCACCGGGCCCGGTCTCGCCCAGGGTGTCCCAGAGCCGGGTGAGATCGGCGCCGATGCTGGGATCGTGGCTTTGCAGCGCGAGCAGCACTTGCCGCGCTTTCTTGAATTGGCTGAGGTCGATGACGGTTTCGGCGTCGAGGCTGTCGTCCACCGTCAGGGCCAGCACGATCAGCGCGGGACGGTCGTGGTGGGGGTTCTTGCGGATGGCGCGTCCGACGGCTTGGGCGACGTCGATGTCGGAGGACCGCGGCTCGGCGAAGAACACCGCGTCCAGGGCGGGAATGTCGATTCCCTCGGTGATGCAGCGCGCGTTGGTGACGATGTTCCATTGATCGGGCCGGTGCTGGCCGAGGGTGTCTTCGGCCGCGGCCTTGCGCTCCCGCAAGGGGGAGCCTCCGTCGATGTGGGTGATGTGGGCTTCGCGTCTGTCAGAGACGAGGCCGCGCGCACGCAGCAGCGCGTGGGTGCGGGCGAAGGTGGCGGCAAAGTCGCGGCTGGCGGCGATGGTGTTGTGGAAGGCCAGGACGCTGGAGAGCTGGTAGTCGTCGGCCGCTTGGGTCAAGGCGATCGCGGCGGCCACATGGTCAGCGCGGGCGCTGCCGTCTTCGCCGGCCGCGAGGCTGATCAGGCGGACATCTTTGAGGGCGGAGGCCACTGCCGAGTCGGTAACGGCAATGACAGCCACTTTGAACGGGCTGAGGATGCCGCGCTGGATCGCGTCGCGGGTGGGCAGTGAGAACACGCGCCGGCCGTAGAGGTCCGGGTTGTCCATGGAGGCGACCGCGTTCCGGCGTGGCCTGGCGCTGCCGCGGCTCGGCGAGGAACCGCGGGCGTGCACTTTGGGGGTGGCGGTGAAAAAAAGGCGGTGCGCGGCCGGGATCTTGTGGTCGTCGAGCACGACGGCGAACGGTTTGCCGCGCCGCCCCGCGGTGCGGTGGGCCTCGTCGCACACCATGACTGTCCAGGCCGGTGCACCAAACGCGCGATGGGCCTCGACCAGGACCGCCGCCGATTGGTAGGTGGCGAAAACTACGCGCACACCTGCGGTGTCGGCCAGCCAGTGAGCCAGTTGCTCAGCGGAGGTGGTGCTAGGTATTGATAGCTCGTCGTCGGCGATGTCTTCGGGGTCGCTGATCTGCTGGGAGCACACCGCCAGCGCGGAGAACGGCATCGGCGCCTCGCCGCGCCACACCTGATAGGTCTGCTCCAGTAGGCCGAGGGTGGGAAAGGTCAGCAGGACCGTGCCGGGGGCGCCGGCGAGCAGCTTGGCCACGGCGTGCACCGCCATCAGAGTCTTGCCGGTACCGCAGCCAGATACCAGCAGCGCCCGGTGCTCGTCGGGGGTGACGGCGTCGACGGCGGCGCGCTGATAGTCGCGAAGGGTCAGCAACAGCTACCTGCCGGATCGGGGAGAGTGGCTCAGTCGTATCAGAGCGTATCCGGCGCGCACTAGAAAGAAGGCGACGGCTGCGGTGACCTGCGACGACAACTAAAGCCCTGGCGGCGTTAGCGGGTTCAAGGGCGCGGGAAGCGAGTCCTTTGCCGGATCTGCTGGCGGTGGCGGCGTACCGGCCGCGAGTCAGATTGGTGGCAAGCTGTCGACGATGCTCATCGTTTTCACGCTGACGGTGACAATGCGCTTGATTAAGTCGACGATGTATCGGGGGTCGTCGTGTTCGCTGCACCAGGTATTGGGATCGTTGACGATCCCCGAGCCGCGGCTGTCAGTCTTGATCTGGTAGCGCTCCATGATCCATTCGAGCGCTGAGCGCGACCCGAGTCGGTAACGGTGCGCGTCCTCGGGAATTCCTGAGAGGGTGAGCTGGGGGTTGTAGATCAGGACGCTGCGGTCAGTCTTCGACTTGAATCGCATCTTTGTGACGCGCAGGCTCTCCTGCGGAGTGCCGTTGAGAGCTCCGGTCGTTGTTTCGAGAAGGGGGTAGGGAGCTGCGGTTTCGTATCCGCGGTGAAGGTCGCTGAGCGCGTGACCAGCGTGGGTGAAAGCGTCGAAGTGCTCTCGGGCTGCCGGTAGGGGGATTCTAGGAAGCATCTTTTTGAGGTCGGCGGCGAACCTCTGTCGGTATTGCGGAGAGTGCAGCAGCCCGTACGTGTAGTAAAAGATGTCGTCGGTGCTGATGTCGTCGCCGAGGGCGGTGCGGTAGGTGGCGAGTACCTGCGGGCTGATGGTGTCAACGCGTCGGTATTCGGTGTCAGCCTGTGCTGAGTCGTCAAGTGTTAGTTGGCCGCCACCGGCGCGGGTCTGATAGGTCCAGCGTGGGTAGAAGTTGACGGCGCTAATGCCGGCGGCGCCGAGATCTGGGAGAGCGTCGGTCATTAGGCTGAGGAACGGTGGCGCCAGGTTCCCGGGGTTAGGAACGAAGAACCCGAAGTTCGGCAGGTCCTCGCGAGGGAAGAGGTAGTGCAGTCGGCCGCGGCGGTCGTTGAGGTCGTCGTCGAAATAGACGTGCATCTTGCAGAACGGCCGGTACATCGCCAAGCGCCGATGAGTCGGCTGGTAGCTGATACGTTGTCCGCGTTGCACTTTAGGGAGCAGTCCGGAAGACCAGCTGATTTTGGCTTCATCGTAGGCGACGGCGTCCTCGACAGCGAGTTCGGGGTTGGCGGCGACTGCACGCTGGTAGGCGTCGACCTGTTCGTTATAGAAGTCGATGGTGGCGGACATGCTGTCGGCCAGCTGCGCGGCAGAGAAGTTGTACACCCAGGCATCGCGGTTGGTTTTGAGTCCGCCTGAGTAGTCGGTGAAGATGGCCAGGTCGTCAGATCCGCGTTTGACGGCGATTGGTGTGTAGGAGCTGAAGGCTTCGTCCCGGGGGTCTACCCAGTCGCCTTCTTCGTTCGGGGAAATCGTCTCCCACGCCATGGTAGGTAGTTCGCTTTTCGCGATAATTGCAAGCTTGTCGTCGCGGGATAGCCCGTCTCCAATGTTGCGATAGTGGATCTGGCATGGGCCTGTGGCGGCGGGGTTCTTGACAGCGATGAGAATCGCAGCACCCGTTTGTGACCCGTCGTCGAAGATCTTGCCGCCTTCGGCGCGCCAGTCGCTTTGACGTTGGTTGCCGCGGAGATCGTAGATATAGAGCGCCGAGAACTCCTCCGGCATAGCAAGCCGAAGACCAGCGGTGGTGTTGCCGGTGATCCAGCCGGAGTTGGTGACGTAGGCGATGATGCCAGCGTCACCGATCCTGTCGGTGGCCCAACGGATGGCGCGAACGTACGAGTCGTAGAGCTTGCTTTTCAGTTTGGCGGTCGACTTGGCGGCATAGGTGGCGGAGATCGCGGCATCAAGTGTGGGGTACGGCTGATTAGCATTGTTGTCGTTGGCGCTGCCCTGCCCCGACTTGTAAGGCGGTTCCGTGCAGGGTTTCAGCGTGTTGCAAAACTCCTCGTGGCAGCCTGGGCGACGGCCATGATCCGCTAGACAGCTACATGAAGACGTCCGGCCACGGACGGTCATAACTTCCTGCCGCGGTGGGCCAGCCGAGGCGTTCCCCCACCGGTTTTGGTGCGACCAGTTTCCAAACGCCACGCGCCAGCAGAGACCGTGCAGCCCAATCAGTGGAGTTGAGCCTGCCGAGGCAAATATCAAGAAGCTCGGATGCGTCGGGGTCGTTGAGGACGTCCTGGAGCTTCGGCATGTTGATCAGGGTTGGTTCCACAACAGGCCATAAATCGCCCGCGTCTGTTCGGACCAATTGAAGTCTGTTGCATTCGGATAGTGCTTCGTCTACCAGTGTGGCCTCTGGAAGTGCTTCGTGCTCAAGCCACTCCGCTAGATGAGGGCGCAGCAATGAGGAAAAAGTGATCTTCTCGCCGACTCCGCGGTAGATCCACATGTCGACGGATCGCTGCACTTCCTCGGTTGTGTAGCTCCCCGGAATCCGTGAACTGAACGATCCGTGTTTGATCAGCGCCAAGGCCACTGCTCGGTGGACTGACCCTTGCTCAAGGGCCTTCGCCATTGCGTTTCTGATGATCGCAAGGTGTTTGGTATTCGCGGCACCCGCTACTGTGAGACCGAGTGCTAGAGCGGCAATCTCCTCGGGCATCGGCCCCGCTAGACAACGTAACGCCACCTCGATCAGTTGTTTCTGAACGATTGGGCGGTTCGCTGCGAGTCCGTCGTCGAGCATGTGCGCAGCGAGCTCAGGGCCTGCGGGATACAGCCAGCCCGGCCACAGGCCCGCCAAGTCACACTGTTCGACGACTTCGATCACCAATCGGCTCCGGTGGTCGGAATCGGCAAACAGCCGTCCGGCGGCGAACAACCATGCGTTGCGCCATGCGGGGCTGCAGGCCGAGGCGGTTAAGTTGCGTTTTATCGACTCATCGTCACCCATGACGAGTGCGCGGCCAGCCATCAGTTCTTGGAGACTGCGGACATCAAAGGAAACAGTGTCATCCTTATCTGCAACGAGGAGAACAAGTCTCTGGGTCGCGACCTCTAGGAGCCGGTCGGTGATCGCCGTGGCTTGACTGTCGTCATAGTCGAGCTCAAGCATCCGCTGATGCGCCAGACGGTGCAGATCTGACAACGGAAGCCGGGCCCTGGCCTCACCAGTGATATCGGACTGGATCTGTAGCAGCAGGCCGACACGTTGATGTAGTTCGGTGATGTCTTGTTCGTGTTCGCCCAAAAACGTTCGGTGTGTGGTGAGCTTCGCGGCCTCGCGCTTCAGGACCGTTTCGTAGTAGTTCCAAAACAGCAGGTAGCGATTGGCCGGCAGTGCACCAGAGTTGCTCAGAATGATGGTGAAGATCAGTACCTGCAACGGCGTCTTGAGAAGGCGCTCGGCCGAGGCGTTTGACAGGGCAGACTCGAAGCGGGACAAGACTTGTGCACCAAAAGATGGATCGTCGTAGAACCGCTGTGTGGTGATATGGCGGCCGTAATCAGCAGCTTCGGTGGGGTCAAAGTAGTCCAGATCGAGCTGATCGAAGTGCTCGGGCAACAGGCGCTCGGTGTAACCAGTTGGGCGAGTGGTGACTACGAGGAGAACGTCTGCGTCTGCCGCGTCGAGATGTTCGAAGAAGCCGGTGATCTCGCCGAGAACGCGTTGACGCAACCATGGAGACGTGACTTCGTCGAGTCCGTCGAAGAAGACCACGCAGGGCCAAGCCTTCATCCAGTGGTCTAACGTCACGGGTTGGATGTTGATGGACGCATTTTCGGTGATGCGGTCGCACAGCCAACGCCGCAATGTTGGCCCACCTGCTGGGCCCATCTCGGCTGCCATTTGGGCGAGTTCCACCCGTAGCGGCCAACGCCGGCTCGACGGGGTCGGGACGCCGATTCGAAGCAGGGATTCCCTGGTATTGGCGCACAATTCGGTGATTGTCGGCTGGTTCGTCTCATCTTCAATGAACTGCGAACGATAGACCTGAGTCAAATATCTGGTCAGCGTGCTCTTGCCGTTGCCGGGTGCGCCGGTGATAACGAGGTGACGTGGACCAGTCGACAGCCAACTGCTTCTCCGAAGCACACTGTCGCCGCGTTCGATGCAGTGTCGCAGCACCGATAGACGTTCGGTGCCGTCGTGGGCAGGTAGGTCCACGATCACTCGATCAACGGGTCTGCGGGTAGACGCGGAATCTCCAGCCTCATCGAAACGCACCCATTGCTCGTGACGCAGCGTTGTTTGGGCGTGGTCAACCAGAACGGGAGCGAACTGCTGTGCCTCGACGAATCCTGGCAATGCAGTTGCCCGGGTGAGTATGTCGCCAACTGTGAGCAGCATGGGAAACGCCGCCCGGACGTCGGCGTCATTGGAGATTGCCGCGTTCAGATAGTCTCGATGCCAGATCTTCACGTCGCGAAGGCCACGTCCGCGGAGCGTCCTCGGCAGGTCGCCATCGGAGCTGTGTTCGTGATCCAGTTGGGCCTGCACATATCGATGAATCTGATCAACACCTCCCCTGCCAGCTTCAGCAGACAGTCGCGCATTAGTCACGAAGAGGACGTACTCGGGGAATCTGCCTCGTTTGCTCTCGGGCTTCATCCACCTGGCGAACTCATTCCTGATCTCGATCTTGAGCCAGTTCAAGTTGTCAGCGGGCGAAGCTACATGTTCGCGCTGTTTCGCCTGGATCACGGTGTAGCCGTCCCACCGGCTGTCAGGGTTGGTCTTCGACCATTGAATCGGACCGTCGAATGTTGCTTCTCGGCCCCCGTCCTTACCTGAACCATAAACTTCGATGCCGGGGCCGATTACTGTCCTCGCCAACGCAACCGTCAGTTGCTCGAAGGCGCGGGGCCCGAGCTCTTCCAACGCGTAATCACTGGCCACGATCAGCGAACCTTGCCGTCTTCTTATTGGAGGATTGTGTTGGCAATTACTCAGCTTCGAATGCCGACTGTTCGAACTTGAGGGTTTGGGAGTTCTCCCTAATAGTGCGAACCTTCGATTCGTCGAAGCCGCGGTCGGCGACGGCGGTGATGTCGAGTCGGACTTCCAGGTGGACCCCGTCGACGGCAGCCAGGTGCTGGATGACTTCGCTGGTGATCTTGCCGAAGTCGCGTGCGTAGAAGTCGGGGTTGAGTTTCACCGTGCCGAAATACCGCGTCAGTTCCGGCCTCGGTGGTGACGGTGGAACCGGCGGTGACGTCGGGCCGGGCCGCTGAGGGCCGGGACCCGGACCAGGAGGTGCTGGCCCCGGCGGTTCGGGCGGCGGTACGTCGCGCTCGCGCTGCCGCTCAGCTCGCCGTGGTTGCACAAGGAGGAGTCCATCGACGGTAGCGGGGATAGCGCCGTCTGGGTCAGTCGGCAGTACCAAACCGTTGTAGCGCGATCCGTCCCAACCGTCGGCTAGGGCGAAACCTTGGTTCTGCCAGTCGATTGGCGTATCAAGCACCGATAGGATTCCGTCTTCCAGGACTTTCCGATCGCGGAGTCTTGCGAGATAGGGGTAAGTGGTGAAGTAGTCCCACAGGGTTCCCAAGCTGATGTGGCCGTCGCGGTCGAAGACCGACGCCAATGTGGTGTCGAGATCGAGTCGGATCGCAGCTGATGCCCGCTGCAAAACTAGCTCGGACTTCTCCATGAGCCGGGCGGCTGTTCGAAGTGCCAGATTGTCTGGGCTACCTTCGGCTTTGATCGCTTCGAGTTGCAGCGGACGGGTTGGGTCGGGTTGCGCGGGCACCAATGCCCAGTGGTAGGCGCCCAGCAGCCTGTCTTTGGCGGTGCGGTTCGAACGCTCAAGGCGCTCGACAGCCTGCTGACGCTGTTGGGAGGTGAGGTTGAGAACGCCATCGGCGTTGTCGCGGACGTACTTCCAGGCCAGGTAATCGCGGATCGAGGCCTGCAGTTCCTCGTATCGTGCCGCATCAGCGGCAAGAAAGACCAGCATGTTGCGGTTGGTGCGGACGCCGGTGCCGCGCCGTTCCAATACCTCGTGCGACCACTGGTAGGCCGGTGAGTCGGTTCCCTGCCGGCGTTCGTGGACGTGGGCTGGAGGCACGATCACGAGCCGTGCTTCCTGTCCGTCGGGAACATCGGCCGAGGAATCAGGGGCGACGTGCACCGCAGCGAAGCCGTTGGCCGCTGGAGTCCGGTGGTCCTGTAGACGACGCACGACTTCAGCCCACACCTCTTCGGGGTGAAGGCGTTCGGCGTAGTCGCGGGCGGTGCGGGTGGTGTTGGCCTGGGTGTCGAACCAGTACTGCTCGGCGGACGAGTAAAAGTACGTTGCTCGGTCGGCGAGCTGGTTGAGCGCGGAGTAGAAGTTGCCCGGTATGTCACCGGGCAAGGCGGTGCCGAGGAATACCCGCTGCTTGTTAACGCCTTTGTGGGCGCTGTTGAGTGTCGGTGTGGCGCCGACGAACACGGTACGGGCCAGCCGTTGGGTGATGAACCGCTTACCCAGTAGATCGGGATTGTCCCGATCCACTTGGGAAGGAATGGCATTGGCCCCATCGACATCGGTGTCGATAATGACTTTCCACTGGTCTTCCAGATATTGGGTGATTTCGGTCATAACTTCTGAATCGCGCAGCGGTACCGAGCCGGGCATGATCAGCGGCGCGGTGTCGTTGCTGCGCCACAGCGACCCAACGATGGTGTTCATCAGCCGCAGCACACCGCGGGTGCGTTGGAAGCGTTCCAGGGTGGACCACTCCTGGTAGAGCCGATCGAACAATTCGGGGTGGATCGGGTAGGTACTGCGGACGCGGTCTATGTAGGCGTTTTCGGTGACCTCGTTGGGGAATTCGGCGTGGTGCTGGCGGTAGAACTTGACCACCGCGTTAGCGGTGGCGTTGATCTGGGCCAGGTCCTCCCCATCGGGGGCAATAAATAGTCGGCGCTTGACGATCTCGAAGGACTCTTCCGGGTTTGCCGCCTTCCACTGGTCAGCCACCCGGCGCACGATGTTCTGCAAGCGGCGTAGCGCTTCGCGTCCATTCTCGCCGCCGACCTCTTCCTCGCTGATGAGACCGTCCCCGTCAGTGTCCCGCGCTGAGGCGGGGATGGAGATGACGACAAGCGCCCCCGGAACGGCTTTGGCAGTCTCAGTGAGAGTTTGGGCGAAGGTGAACTGGGTGTCGAAGGTGCCGCCGGGTAAGTCGTCGCGTCCGTAGAGTTGGCGTGCATAGGCTACCCATTCGTCGATCAGGATGACCGCGGGGGCATATTGCGCGAGCAGTTGACGCAGGCTGTCGCCGGGATTGGTGGAGGTGCGGTCGGCTTCGGCGACGACCTCATAGGCTTCGCTGCCGCCCAGCTGCCAGGCCAGCTCACCCCAGAGGGTGTTGATCCTAGTCCCGTCCGGTTTGGGTTTGAGCCCGGACGGTTCGAGATGATTTCCAACCAAAGCGACGCGGCGGATAGTGCGGTCAAGTCGGATCGGGCCGAGCAGGTCCTGAATCTCCTGCGGGTAGTCGGTAACCGGCCGACCCGACGCGAGGTGCCACAGCGCAAGCATGGAGTGGGTTTTGCCGCCGCCGAAGTTGGTCTGCAGGTTGATCACTGGAGAGGCGTTCATGTCGCTGGAGAGCCGACCAACGGCACGGGTAATCAAATCACGCAAGCCCCCTGTGAGGAACGTGCGACGGAAGAACTCGACGGGGTCGGTGTACTCAGGATCGCCCTCGCCACGGGCCACCATCGCCAGGTCGGCGGCAAATTCAGCGGCCCGGAAATTTCCCCTGGCCACGTCGTCATGGGGGCGCAGTACCTCTCGCCACGGTAGAAGGCCAGTAGAGCCGACCTCCGTCGCGCCGGCGGCCTTGACTACGCGACGGTCCTCCTGCTCCGAGGAAACGCGGCGCAGGTCGACGCGAGACCGCTTGACCTCATCTGCAGCATCGGGCGCCCCGATGGCCCGCAGGAGACGCTCGGCGGTATCCAGTGCGCGATAGGCGTCGTCGGTGGAGAAGGGCTCGTGGTGTGCCTCGCGGTCACGAACTTCCCGCATCTCGCTGGCCAAGCTCTGCTCTGCGCGAGATAGTCTGTCCCCGAAAGGATACCAACCCGGAATAGCCTTGCCGGTGATGTTCTCGGTCAGCATTCGTAACCCGTTCTGCGGGTCGACGGGGTTGTACTTCTTGTCGGCATTGGCCCCTTTGCCGGCGTCTTTGGCCGCTAGCAGCAGCGTCCAGTTTTTGTCCGGCGGAATCTTGTCTCGCGTCGCCCCGGTAATGAATGTGTCCAGCGCCTGGCCGAGCAGTTCAAGTGCCAGCCGGATACGTTCACGGTTACTCGTAGCCACTTACGCCCCCTCGAAATCCATGGTTGATTGAACCGGCTGCGAGACCGCTATCGTTGCGCCCGAGGAAATTTCGTTCCACGCAGTGCCCAAGGCGTTGAAGTCAACCGCCAACTTCGTCTCCTTGCGAACTTCCGCAATTGAGAAGAGCAGAAATGCCAACTCCTTACAGAGATCTCGTTCGATCGATGCCGGCACCATAGCCAAGAACGTCGAGGCAGCAGGGATTCCGTCTGAAGCAAGCAACCGCGTGAGGTGCATGACCGCTTCCCAAGTACTAATGGACGGGTCTGTCGCGGGATCATATGCAGGGTCCAGCCTGTCCGGGGCGACAAGAGAAACCTTGCCGGCCCGACTGGTCAGGATGCCCGCGTGGTCCAGATGATCAATCGAGGCATTTCGAGCGCGGGCAATGTTGTCCGCGTCCCCGTAGGGGCCCCCGCTGAATCCGTACTGGCGGAACCAAGCAATGGCGAAACGGGTATCAGCGTCGAAGTCACCCTCCTGGGCCATGAGGACCTCGTCCAGGACCTCATTGATCCGCGCAAGCGCAGACCGGACGGGCATTTTTGACCCATCATCTTCAAGAACGGCTGAGTATCTCGAAAACACGGCCATGCCGGGCCCAATCGCCGCTTGCGGCAAATCGACCGGCGCTATTGCTCCTTGCTGCAATTCCTTCAATGTGCCAGGAAGTTCGGCCTTCAGCGTTGCGATGAATCGGCGACGATCCGTACGGGGAGCATCAAGCGGCCGGGGTCGAAGTGCCAACAAGATTGAGGAGGCCAGAGCGTTTGTTCCGACGCTGAGCAAACGCACACCCCGCTCACTCCGGACCGGCCATGTCGCCGTCACCGCCCAGCCAGATTGGATCATTCCTTCGAGGAGGGTCTCCCATCCGGTGGAAGCTTGACCGCCCTCGGTGGTCTCAGATTGTTTGAACGCGTAGTAGACGGTAATCGGGAAATCAGGCAAAGCCGTCTCACGTGCCCGACGGAAAACCTCACGGAATCCTTGTTCGAAGAAATCACGCGCACCATCCTTGCCGTTGTGCCTGAATGGGTTGGCGACGAGCTCCTGCACCTTTGGAACCAGCAAGGTACTGAACAAGTCCGGGTGAATGTTTCGGAGTGAGCGGCGCAACCAAACGTAGAAGTAATCAGAAAGGTCCGAATAGCCAATGTTGTCGTAGTACGGCGGGTCCGTCGATATGAGACAGCCCTCCGAGTCGACGGACTGGGCGTCGCGCTGGGTGGCGGTTCCGGTGCTTGTTGCCGGGACGCAGGCGACGACGCGCGCCGCCGCTTCGGTCATGCGAAGGTGTGTGCCGGCTGATTCTGCGAACATGTTTCCCTCGGCGAAATCCCATATCATCGGGAGTGCTTGACGGCCGAACACTGAAACCACTATCTCCATCTGGGGATTACTTGCCCACCTAGCGAGTGAAGAGTGGTATTCCGTGAGACGCGACACAATTAGTCCGAGGTAGGTAGCGACAGCGTCGGCGTAGGCGGCCGCTCCGCTTCCTCCGGCCTCAAGTCGGTCGCCCTCAGCCATGCCGGCGTCAAGGGCATCTTCGAGAACGTGTTGCCGCGCCTCGCCGACGAGATCACTGAAGGTCGTCAGGGCGGCCAACTGCCGTCCAGTAAAGAGGTCAGAGTAGTTCTTGAAACCATAGGCCTGCACCCTGAAACTCGGGGCCTGTGGCGGGATCTCGCCATCGGGCGCATCATGAGGGCGGCCAACCTGCGCTGCAGCTGTTTGGTCGGGAGACGGTGGCAAGTAGATGCGGTTACGGTTTCCCTCGGCAACCGTTGCCATCAATTGCTCGCCTAAACGACCCGCCCGGCTCTCGCTGCGAACATAGCCAAGTTCCACGACGGCTCTACAGCCAATACACGTTGCCCCGGTTCGGTCTACGGTGCCGTCGTTCTGGGCGGTCGGCGCATTATCGGGATCTTTTCCGATTGTGAAGTGGACTGTGCCGTTAACCACGGATGGCACGACGTACGCCTCCTTACCCTTCTTCTTGCCGAGCCACCAAGAGCGGACCAACGGCATGGAGATGCCGCATGCAGGGTTGGGGCATGTGACCGTGCGTGCCCATATCCAGGCGATCACAGTGGCGTCTGAGCCGTCGGGCAAGGCGGCTTTCGGATATAGGTGGCCGATGCGTTTTTCGGCCTCATCGCGCATCCACTGGCCGTAGCAGCGGATATCCTCGGCTAACCCTGTGGCTTTTGGCCAAGGGTGCGTGAGCTGATCGCGGGCAACGTCGGGTGAGACCGGTGGGCGGCCCGCGAACTTGGGTGGAATCTCGATCAGCGCTTTGGTGATGAGGATCGCCACTGGATTTAGGTCGGAGCCATTTGCTTTAAGTCCAAGCCGTTCGGCTTCCAACGGAATTGTTCCGCCACCCGCGAAGGGATCGAGTATTGGGGGCGGGTGGCCGCCTGTGGAGTCCAAGATTTCCTGATGTGCCTTTGCCAGGATTTCCGCGTTATTTGAGTTCTCCCAGACTACGAGCTGCTCTATCAGATCATGCAGACGTTTGCGCTCGAGCGCAACATCTTCGTCAGTAGGAAATCTATCGGGATTCGACGATGGGTCATCGACCAGTTGAGCAAACAAGACTGCTCGGGCGGCGGCAAGGGGACGTCTTGCCCACCAGAGGTGCAGGGTCGAAGGATGGCCGTGGTGGATGTACTTTTCCCGCGCAGACGCCTCGTTGATGGTCTTGAGCGGAATACCGACCTCGATCAGCTTGCGTTTGGGGGTGGCAGTCACCGGTGGTGTCCTTTGGGTGGTCGGTTTGTCGGGATTTGGGTGGTCAGCATGGCGGTGTTCCTTTGGCCCAGGTCTTGGCCCAGTTGAGCCTTACGTCGGTGGCGGCGAGGTCGCCGAGGTTGATGCTGCGGAAGTGTTCGGCGATGTAGCGGAGTCTGTCGTGTTCGGTGCCGTCGGGGCTGACCTCGACGAGGACGAGTCGGTGGGCGGCGGGCACGTTCTTGCCGAGGAGGACTTCGTTGAGGGTGATGGTGACATCTTCGGCGCCGGCGATGCGGCCTTTTACTTCGATGAAGACGGACTCGCCTTCGGGTGTGGTGGAGTGGATGTCGTAGCCGGTGTTGTTGTGGGGCATTTCGATTGGTTCGCGGCCGAGGGCGCGTTCGGCGGCCAGAGCAGCGTCGACGGCGCGACGTTCGATGCCCGCGGTTTCTTTGGCGTACGTCGCGATTGGGCCGGCGACGAGGCCAGCGGGAATGACGAGTGCGGCGCCGACGACACTAGGTGGTCGTGCAGCCAGTTGGGCTTCGGCATCGAGTTGGGCCGTGCGGCGTTCCAGTCGGGCTTCAAGGTCGCGAGCACGGACTTCGAGACGGTCGGGGCTTTGTCGGTTCTTACGGGATCGTCCTGTCTTGCCGGAACTTTGGGCATCACGGAGCCGGGCGGCCTCAGCATCAAGGAAATTGATCTGCTGCACTAGCCGTTGCCGTACCGCAGCCCTTGTTTTCTCGATCAGGGGAAGCAGTTGTTCGCGGACTTCTTCGAGGTGCTGTGGCTGGGCGTTGGTTACGGCCCACGATGTCGCCAGCTGTTCGACACCGGTTTTGAGCCAGTCACCGGTGAGGGCGGATTGGGCTGCGGGGCGGGCTTGTGCTGGCAGCGGCTGCAGGTCCAGGTAGGGGGCAGCGCCCGCGAGCATTGCGCCGCCGGTGCCGGCGAGGGTGACGAACTCGAAGCGTTTGGACACCACCGTCCCTGTGCCGTCGACGATCTCGGCAGTCAGCGCCACAATGAGGCGTGGTTCGGTGCCGGGGTCCGTCGGGTCGAACAGCAGCGTCCCGGACTCCAGGGCATTGCGGTGGCTTTCGATCGTGGCGTCCAAAACGGTGTCCATCAACGGATGCCCGGGGGCCAAGAGTTCGGCGCGACGAGCATCATCGGCGTCGACGCAGTCCGGTTCGAAGGTGGTCCGTTCGTAGCGGGTGGCTATGGGAATTACCGCCCCGGGGCGCTGGCGCGTACGGATGGTGGCCGGCACGTTGGGTATCTCGTAGCGGCCCTGTTCGCGACGACTTATGCGGCCCCCGAACCGTTTGAATGCATCGCGAAAGAACAACTCGATGTAGTAGGGCTGCAGCCGCCGGGCGCGGGCCTCGTCCATCTGTCGGCGCAACAGGTTGAGCTGATGAGGAGTTAGCGACTCACGGGCCAGGGCGCGTTCCCGCAGAAGGTCTTCGGTGCCTTTGGCGATTTCGGCGTCGACGACCCGCTCCAACTCGGCGCGGCGGGCGGGGTCATCGCCGTAGCGGATGGCTTCCATGAGCAGCTTGCTCAGCGGCTGATCGTTGAAGGCATCCCCGAGTACGTCGAACAGTCGGCCCCCGTAGGCTGTGCGTTGCGCTTCCATCTTCTCCAGTAGCCGGGTGAAGACCTGGCCCTCGCGGGTGTCGTCGGCGACTAGGTTCCATAGTCGGCAGGTTTGCTTCTGGCCGATGCGGTGAATGCGTCCGAATCGCTGCTCGATGCGGTTCGGGTTCCACGGCAAGTCGTAATTGATCATCAGATGTGCCGCTTGAAGATTCAAACCCTCTCCAGCGGCATCGGTGGCCACTAGGACACGGACGTCAGGGTCGTGGGTGAAGGCCTCGCGGACTACGCGGCGTTCATCGCGTCGGGTGCCGCCGTGGATCGTGACCACTGCATCGGCGCGGCCTAAGACGTTGCGGATCTGGTGGGTCAGATAGTTGAGGGTGTCGCGGTGTTCGGTGAAGATGATCAGCTTGCGCGGCCCGTTATCGCTGTGTAGTAGTGGCTCATCGAGCAGCAGGGACCGCAACTCGGTCCACTTGCGGTCCTCGCCGCTGTCGCTGACCGATTTGGCGAGGTTGACCAGGGCGGACAGTTGAGCGATCTCAATGTCGAGTTCGGCGACCGTCTGCGCTGCGGTCGCGGCGTCGACGACGGCCTCTTCCAGGTTCTCGGTTTCCTCGGCGTCGAGTTCGTCGGGGTCTTCCAGCCGTGTCCACGGCAGGAGGGACATCTCGTCTTCCATCTGCGAGAAGCGTGGGTTGAGCATCTCCTGGCGTTTGGCTTCCAGCCGTTCACGTCGGCGCTGCAGCGAGCGCAGGATCGCATGGGTACTGGAGGCCAGCCGGCGCTGGAGCACGGTCAGGGCGAAGCCGACGGTGCGGGCGCGAGGGTTGTCGGTGCCGAGCCGCTCAGCCCGGTTCATTTCCTCTCGCACGTAGTGGGTGACTTCGTCGTAGAGGTGCTTTTCCCCAGGGGAAAGTTGGTAGGGCACGGTCTCGGCGATGCGCTCGGGGAACAAGGGCTTGCCCTCAAATGTGAGCAGCTCTTCTTTGACCATCCGGCGCATTAGGCCAGCGGTGTCAGTGGTGTGTGCTCCGGAGCGGTATTCGCCTTCGAATCGGTCGGGGTCGAGCAGGGCCATGAATGCTTGGAAGCTGGACTCGCTTCCCGCGTGTGGCGTGGCGGTCATGAGCAGAAGGTGCCGAGTGATCGCGCCCAGCCGCTGGCCCAGCTGGTAGCGGCGAGTGGTGTCGAGCTCTCCGCTGTAATAATTCGCCGACATGCGGTGGGCTTCGTCGACCACGATCAGATCCCAGTCGCTGGCGTCCAGCAGCGTTAGCAGGTCGTCGTTACGGGCAAGCTGGTCCATTCGGGCGATCAGAATCGGATAGCGGGTGAATGGGTTGCTGTCGACCAGGCTGGTGATCATTTCGCGGGACAGCAGTTCGGCGGTGATCCCGAATTTCGCGGCAAGCTCGTCCTGCCACTGCTCGACTAGGCTGCCCGGGGCGATGATGAGCATCCGGCTCAGATCTCCCCGCAGCAGCAGCTCCTTGGCGTACAGTCCGGCCATGATCGTCTTGCCGGCCCCAGGGTCATCGGCGAGGAGGAACCTCAGCGGGATCCGCGGCAAGAGCTCGCCGTAGACGGCGCGAATCTGGTGCGGCAGGGGGTCGACCGCGCTGGAGGACACGGCCACCATCGGGTCGTGCAAGCCGGCCATCCGGATCCGCAGCGCCTCGGCCACCAGACGAAACTCGACCGGGTCAGCGTCGAACTGCCAGCGGCTGGCTGGGGTCTCGATCGACAGGGATGGTTCGTCAGCCCGATACAGCAGGCGCTGGCCCAGGCCGCCATCGGCGTCCTGGTAGGTCACGGTAATGGCGTCAGCGCCATGGGACAGCACCGCCACGATCAACACCGGCTGCGGCAACAGTCCTGATAGCCGTAGGCCGGCTTGAAGGTCTTCCAAGCGTGTGCCCACGTTTATTTCGCCCCTGTCCCGCCGCTGCGTACCCAACCGTCGACCTCGCTCGCCTGGAACTTCCATAGGCGGCCGACCTTGTGGGCGGGCATCGCTTTGTCGGAGATCCACGAGTAGACGGTGTCCTTGGTGACTCCGAGGTGGGCAGCGATCTCCTCAGCCGACAACCAAGGCTCCGACATCGCTACCTCCGCTCCGGCGATAACCCGGTGTAATCGGGTTTGAGCGAGCTTAACGGAGGATGGTGCCGGTTTAAGGTGTATCGGCACGTCGCCGCGGACGCCGTAGATTTCAGTTGCGCTGACCGTTGAAGTCCTGTGATTCGTGGTGAATTGCTGTCCCGTTGTCATCCTGAAATGTCCGTGCTGTGTAGAGGGACGACTTTGCCTACGCCAGATCCACCAGGCGCGAGTTTGTGGTTCTCTAGTGCCAGCACCTGGATGACTCGTTCGAGTTGGTGGATCGTCGCTTTGAGGGCGGTGATATCGGCGGTCAGTGCCTTCACCGTCTTAGCGGCCGCGACCATTTCTTCCTGCAGTGCCCGTATCGCCGGCGGTTCCACAGAGCGCTTCGTGATGCGTGCCCGGAATTCGTCCTGCAGGTCGGTGTGCCGGTGAGTGAGGAGCCATCGCTTGACGCGGGCCTCCTCGGCGAGTGACTTCACGGTGAGCTTGCCGTCAGAGTGCAGTGCTTTTCCCTCGATTAGTCTGTCCATGGCGTCGCGGATCGCGCGGCGCACATCATCGTCAGCCCGATCGGTCATGACAACTCCTTAGCGTCATGGTGCTCGTCGACAATGGCTTGGAGGGCAGTGATGCGTTGTTCAAGCCGGCCTCGCAGCGGTATCGGCGTTGTGGGCGAGGCAATTTCGGCCTGGTGCTGAGTGACTGTGTCGACGATCTGGGCGATGTTCTGGTCGGTTCGGGCGATGTTGCCGCATCCGGGTTGGCAGTGCGAGACATCAGGTGATCGGCGCTGGCTGGCGGTGACCTGGCGGTCGGGGTGGCATAGGGCCTTGGACTGGTCATAGCAGCAGGTGACGAACTGCTGCGGGTTGTCGTAGATGCGCAGCTGCGGGTTGGCGCGCAGGGCAGCTGCCTGCTTGTTGCTCATGTAGCGGCCGCGGAACTGCCGGTCGAAGAGATGGATGGCCTGGGTGTAGCGGCCTGCGGCCGGGCCGCTGACCTGCTCACCGTCTTCGAGGCGTTGATGTGCGTCTTCGAGGTAGTCGGCTCGGGCGAGCGCTTCCTCCATCGGGAAGACGTCTCGGAGGCCGCTGGCGACCC
>Ga0172382_10002085_pt1 | contig 34176 bp, 28 predicted proteins | sample Leawel138RmetaG_FD_122245 | JGI IMG/M metagenome (GOLD analysis project Ga0172382, IMG submission 122245) | Leachate microbial communities from a municipal landfill in Southern Ontario, Canada - Leachate well 138R metaG | ecosystem: Engineered > Solid waste > Landfill > Unclassified | place...
TAATTGATTGTCCGGGTTGTAGAGACTTTGCAAATGACAACTATAGCGGCAAGTTTTGAACTTAGCATTCATCAGTAAGATAATCTCATGAATATTACGGGTTAAATCATAAAAAAAACAAAACCGGATTCTGAAGTTCAGCAATCCGGTTTATTATATCTTTTAATTTTCTGAATCTGCATCAGTCACCCGGTCTGCCCGGCCCCTGACTTCTTGAGCCTGTATCCTTATTGTTATTCTTCTGGGTTTCTTTTTTCTCAACACCTCTCTGTTGGGTGTTTTGACCTCTCTGTCCGGCACCCGGAGTTTCCTGTATCCTTTTTGCTTCTGCCTGTTTTCTCTGCTGTTCTTTTAACGCTTCGTCCCCCATTGTTTTTTTCTCTGTTGCTTTTTCTCTTTTCACACCATTGAGCAGATCAAGAATTTCCTGTGCTTTGGCTGCTTCTTCAGTATTCTGATAAGCAACCGTAATCAGTTCGAGTGCATTGATAAAGTTCTCCCGACTCTCTGTTTTGCCAATTGCCAATGCATTGAGCAGCGCAAATTTTGCAATGATAATTTCGGTCGGATAATTCTCTATCGCTTTCTGTGTACGACTTTTGACTTCATCAAACTGATCATCCTTATACAGATAATAGGTTTCTTCGTAATAGGCAAGCGCTTCTTCTGTGGTCGGTGTGATATAATTCACTTCCGGATTCAAAATGAACTGTGCATAAATCGAATTCGGATATTTTGACAGAATCAGATTTTTGTATTCTTCGCGTTTGGCTTCATTATCTGCTTTGTCGTTGATTCGGTACAGCTGATAATAAGCCTGTGCTTCGGTAGGCTGTTCTTTTGGCGGTGTTGAAACCAGATGCTCAAGTGTTTTTGTTGCAGTCCTGTCATTTTTGAACAAATCAAAATAACCGATTCCCAAAGACAATTCTGCAGTATCGCGCTGGATCTTCAGCTTACTCAATTCGCTTTGTGAAGTCGGGATCTGTTCGAGATAGAAATCAAGTTCATATCTTCTCGGATCCTGGGTTCCGGTCTGTCCAAGCAGTTCTGCTTCTTTTTCCTCGAGTGACATGCTTCCGCCGGCAGAAACCCTCCAATTGTCTCCAAGTCTGACATTTCCCCAAATTCTTTTGAAATCATTCTGACCCTGAGATTTGGCATTGGTATTGTAAAAATAGAAAGTTCCGCCGCCTTCAAATGAAGAACCGAAGCTTCCTCCTTTCTGTTGGGTCAGGAAAACAGTGGATTCTTCTTCCATCTGTTTTTTCTTTTTGGCATCTTCAATTTTGAGTTTCGAAATATAATCACCAAAGAAACCATTTCTTTCTTCGGGTGTCATATTTGCAATTTTCAGTATGCTGTCGTTCTTTTTTACAAGATAATATTTCTGCATCAGAAAATTCAGTGATTTGCTCCTTTCTGCAATCCGGTCAATGTCTTTCTGATAAGGAGCAATGGCCATCGCACTGTCGTAATAGGCAGAAGCATGCACATAATTTCCTTCGTCAAATTCAATATCCGCATAGCGTTCATAAGCCAAACCTCTGACCCAAGGATCAGATTCGGGTCCTTTGAAACTTTCTTTCAGATATTTTTTGGCATCATCAATTTTGTTTGCTTTGACTGCTATATCGCCAATGGCATAATAAAATTCATTTTTTCTGGACAGATAATTCCCGTTTTTAGAAACATCAAGCAAATGTTCTTTGTAGGAATTGTAACTGTTTTTTTCGGGGTTGAAATTTGCAGCGATTCCCAGTTGTGATTTAACTTCCATTTCAAACCCGGGTCTCAATTTGTAAACTTTGGTGTATGCTTCACCTGCATTGTTCTGGTCTCCCAATAGTGAATAAAGCTGAGCTTCTATAAAATAATATCTCGCTTTTCTTTTCTTGTTTTTTGTTTTATCAATCGTTTTGTCTAATGCGTCGATTGCGTCTTCGTATTTTTTATTTTTAATCAGAAATTCGGCATAATACTTTGATATGTTTTCGGTCATCTTCTTTTTGTATCCGCCGTCTTTGTAAAGATTGTTCAGGATTTTTTGACCTTCAAAATCATTACCGACCTGCAAATTTGCCAAAGCTGAATACAATCTTGCTTCGGGTGTATATTTTTTATGGTATGGCAATCGGTTTTGGATGTAATTGAATGCTTCAAGCGCTTCAAAACCTTTGCCTTTGTTGTATCTTGCTTTGCCCAACACCAAATAGGCATGTGCCATTTCTTTGTTTCTTTCTCTGCCCTGAATCAGCATTGAATGTTTTTCGATGGCTTTGAGCGCCTTTTTTTCAACCAGATCAAAACCGGCTGCGGGCGGCTGATTGCTGCTGCTTCCGGAAGTTCCTTTGCCCGGTCTCAGATTGCCCGCCATATTCTGAATAAATTCTTCAGGCAACTCCTCCTCAACCACTTCGGGTCGCGGATCTACCGGCAGAATTTCTGAATAATTATCTTTGTAATTGAATTCGAGTTCGTCAATCTTTTTGTCCATTTCCTTTTCGGCATTGAAAAGGGTATTGAACCAGGCAGTCGCACTGTGAAATGTCCTGTTCTTAAACGTATCTTTCTTCGTTGAGCAGGCCGTAATCAGACCCAGACAAACCAAAAATATAATTTTCTTCTTCATAGGATAATCAGAGTTAGCAAAACTACAATAAAAACGCAGGATTTAAAAAAAACTTGTACATTAGAAATAAAACTATTCTGATATTTGCAATTAATTTATGCCAAAAAAGAAAAACATATTTAAAAAGCTGATTCAGAAATACACGCTGATTCTTTTGAATGAAGATTCTCAGGAAGAGCAGTTTTCTATGCGGCTGAACCGGATCAACGTTTTGGTCATCGTTGCGCTTGCTTCATTTTTTATCATTGCCACAACGGTTTTGGTTTTGCTCTACACGCCTATTCACGACTATGTGCTTCCTTCTCAGAAACAGGAAGAAGTGCAGGGAAAACAGGAAATCGTGGATCTGACCAATCAGGTGGAAATGTTGGAACAGAAACTCAGTTCAAACGATGTCTATATCAAAAATCTTCAGGCAATACTTTCGGGTCAGGTGCCGATTCCCAAGATTGACACTTCCGGCGGAAATTTCTCATCATCAGTCGACCTGAGCAAAGTGGATTTGAATCCGACCGAAGACGATCTGGAACTTCGAAAAAATGTTGAAAAAGAAGAAATGTTCAACATCAGTTCAAGTGACAATCAGGACAGCGGAACTCTTTTGTTTACACCGCTCAAGGGTTTTGTAACTTCGGGGTACAGCACCGAAGAAAATCATCTGGCAATCGATATCGCAGCACAACAGGGTGAAGCCATCAAATCTGTAGCGGCTGGAACCGTGCTGTTTACCGACTGGACGCCCGATACCGGTTTTGTGGTGATCGTACAGCATCAGATGGGAATGATCTCGGTCTATAAACATGCATTGACTGTTTACAAAAAGATTGGTGATGTGATTAAAAAAGGTGAAGTAATCGCTGCAGTCGGCAATACCGGCGAGCTGACCACCGGTCCGCATCTTCATTTTGAATTGTGGATCGACGGAAGTCCGGTGGATCCGCAGCAGTATATCGTTTTCTAAAAAATTATGGGACTCAAAGCTGAAGCCGCAAAGATTTTTTCAAAAATCAATTTCAAATACGAACAGAAATGGATTCAAAATCCTGTGGAAACCCAGCACAGGGTTTTTCGACTGCTGATTTCTGAAGCAAAAAATACAGCTTTTGGAATAGATCATCGGTTTGATTCGATCAAAGATTATAATGATTTTAAAGATAATGTACCGGTTCGGGATTACGAAGGACTGAAATCCTATATCGATCGGGCGGTTGCGGGTGAACCGGATGTTCTCTGGAAAGGTAAACCGATTTATTTCGCAAAAACTTCAGGAACCACTTCGGGCTCCAAATTTATTCCGATTACAAAAGAGTCAATGCCGACCCATATTCGTTCGGCAAGAAATGCATTGCTTGATTATATTCATCAGAAAGGAAATTCTGATTTTGTTTCTGGCAAAATGATTTTTCTTCAGGGAAGTCCCGAATTAAATGAAAAAAACGGAATCAAAACCGGCAGACTTTCGGGCATCGTTGCTCATTATGTGCCGAAATATCTTCAAAAAAACAGACTGCCTTCATTTGAAACCAATTGTATTGACGACTGGGAAACCAAAGTGGACAAAATCGTTGAAGAAACGATGAATGAAAATATGACGCTCATCAGCGGAATTCCACCCTGGCTGGTGATGTATTTTGAAAAACTGATTGAGAAATCTGGGAAAAATTCAATCCGGGAAATATTTCCAAATCTCGGTCTGCTGGTGACCGGCGGGGTCAATTACAATCCGTATCGCGAAAAGATGATTCATCTGATCGGTGATGATCCGAATGTGATACAGACTTATCCGGCTTCTGAAGGATTTTTTGGTTATCAGGACAGAATCGGTGCCGATGATTTGCTGCTACTGCTCGACAACGGGATTTTTTATGAATTTATTTCGGCAGAAGAATTTTTTGATGAAAATCCAAATAGAATTTCGATTGAAGAAGTCGAAACCCACAAGGATTATGTAATGATCATCAGTACCACAGCCGGACTTTGGGCATACAACATCGGTGATACAGTCAGATTTACAAGTCTGAAACCGTACAGAATCGCGGTCAGCGGACGGATCAAACATTATACTTCAGCATTTGGCGAACATGTGATTGCACACGAGGTGGAACAGGCGCTGGAACAGGCGCTGGAATCTTTTCAGGCCGAAATTTCAGAATTTACAATTGCACCCCAGGTCAATCCGGTTGAAGGTCTGCCCTATCACGAATGGCTGATTGAGTTTTCAGCACTTCCCGTTGATTTGGATGGATTTTCAAAAGCAATCGACAGCAATCTCAGAAAATTAAATACTTATTATGACGATCTGATTTCTGGAAATGTGCTCAGAAGTCTTGTCATCACTCAGGTTTGCAAAAATGGATTCAATGTTTATATGAAATCTTTGGGCAAATTGGGCGGTCAGAACAAAACCCCAAGGCTTTCGAACGACCGGAAAATTGCAGATGAATTTTACAAATTGAATCTGATTCGGAAATGATTGTTTCATAATGTACGATGCACAACATAGAGTGTTTAATTCACGACGAAATTTCAAAAAATAAAAAAATGCATCCCAACTCGGCATGCATTTCAATATTGTTATTTCGGTTTTTAATTAGAGTTCAGCCGGATTTGAATCATCAATATGGTAGAAATTGATTACAGAATTGTAATCGCTGAAATCAACATTTGGATTTTTTCCGAAGGCTGCCGGAACCTGAACAATTCTGAAAGTCTGATTGATGATATATCCGCTGCCGGTCAGATCAAAGGTTCCGCCTGCATAAATTACAAAATCAAATTTTGAAAAATCAAAATTGTAATCCACTTCATGTCCGTCGTTCAGATAAAATGTAATTGGAATTTGCTGCCAAATTGGTGCGCCGTTGTTCGTATTTCCAATCTGTTTGTAGATTAGCAGCACATCCGAATCATAAAGAGGATTATTGAAAGTTCTTGAAATCTGATACGAATCGCCTGCCCATTCAAAGTTTTGATTTCTCAGCTCATAAACAATTCCAATTGTATCGTAGTCAACATCGTCATCGCTTTTGCAGCCGGACAGTCCAAAAGCGAGTGCGAATGCCATAATCAGTGGAAAAATTGTTTTCATATTAATAGATTTTTTAATTGATATTTCCGGTTCATTCAAAACATATACCAAAATTCGGACTGCAATATCTGAAAATTCACCAACACCAAATCATAAAAAGATGCCAAATTACAATTAAAATCCCAACAGCAGTATTTTATTTCAATTTCTGACTTTAAATTACAGATGATAAAACTTTATGTATTTTTGTTTGTTATTTGAAAGCTATGTTCAAACCTTTATTCTCAGGTCTTCTCATCTTTTCACAACTGCTGTTTGCACAGACCAAAATCATAGTGATGGATGGATTTATGGAGGATCAGCCGCTGCAGGGTGTGCATGTAATCGACAATGAAAACCATGAATTGGGACAGACCAATTCAAAAGGAATTTTTACGGTCCCGGCAGAAATCAATCACGTTTTGCTGATTTTTGACGGTTATCAGGAAAAGAAACTTTATCTCTACGGAAAAGACATCATCGTACAGCTTCAGCCGATATCAATTGAGCTCGAAACCACAGAACTGTCCGGAAATGACGAAAAAGCAAGAGAAATCATCAGACAGGTGATCGCCAACCGAAGAAAGAACAGCATTGAAAATTTGAAAACATACGAATACAAAAGTTATTCAAAATTTCTGGTGACCGCATCCACCGATTCTATGCCCTTCATCCTTTTTCCAAAAACCAAAAGCGATTCGAGTTACAACGATGTTCGAAGACTGCTCGAAAGCAGCCATTTGATGCTGGGCGAAAGAGCAATGGATCATAAATTTTCAGAAAAATACGGAACAAAAAATATAGTAAAGGCAACACGGGTGTCGGGTACCAAACTTCCGATGTATGAATTTGCAGCAATGCAGCCGATTTCGACCAATTTCAATGAAGACAAATTTAAATTCTTTTTCAGAGAATTTATCAATCCGATTTCAAATTCAGGTTTGAGGGAATACAGATATCGGATTGCGGGAACCGATACGGTAGAAGGAAAAGTTGTATATATGATTGCATTTTTTCCGTTGAATCAAACCAACCGAAAACAGAAAATAAAAGGTTATCTCTGGATTGAAAAATCAAGCAAAGCGCTGGTCAGGTTTTATGCAGAAAATCTTTCTGAAACCAACATTGCAGAACTCGAGATGGATTGGACAAATTTCAAAGGATACTGGTTCCCGAAACAGCAGCGACTCAGAATGGACGGAGGTGAAATCAGCTATCCGACAGTGAAAGACTCGATTTTGGCTGACGGTTCAACCAAGTTGGACACTATTAAAAAAAAAGAAAAAGTATGGCTCCACCTCACCTCTTCATTCAAGGACATTGATTCGCCGGTTGATTTTGACCGAAAAGAATTCAAAGGATATTCAAATGAAATCGATCTGGAATCGATGGAAGATTCTGACAAAACGCTTTCAGAATACAGGGACAGCAAACTGACCCGGATGGAAGAAAACACCTATGTGAAGATTGATTCCATCGGTCAGAAATACAAAATGGACAAAAACATCAAACTGCTGAGAGTCCTCAGTTCGGGCGGAAAATATGGGATCGGAAATTACGATTTGGACATCACACGGCTAATTAATTACAACAGTTTTGAAGGTTTCAGGCTTGGTTTGGGCGGGAGTACAAATTATAAATTCAACAAAAATTTCTCACTCAACGGATATGGCGCATACGGACTGAAAGACAAGAAATTCAAGTATGGTGGCGGAATTGACGTTTTTGTAAACAAACCCTATTCGGGAAAGATTTTTGCGAATTACAAAAAAGATGTGGAACCTTCGGGCCGAAATTCCTTTGAACTCGAAAACAATTATCTGAAATATCTGACCAATAATTTTGTAAATATTTACAATGACGTTTATTACAGTTATCAGGACGTAACCTTTGGCTATCAGCAGGATTTGTTTCAAAATCTGACTTTCAGAATATCGGGTATCTACAGTGAAAAAGAAGCAAAATTCAATTATCGTTATCAGGACAACCGACCGGATGAAAATTTCATTTCGTTTGATACCGAGCTCGCATTAAGATGGGCCCCCAAAGAACAGATCGTCAGAACACCATACGGCAAAGTCACCATCAGCAGCGGTCTTCCGGTTTTTTATCTGACTGTGAATCAAGGCTTGAATGTTTTCAATTCGGACTACACACCTACAAAGATCAACTTCATGTACAGAGATATGTTCCGCACTTTTCTGGGCAGAACCAATATTCAGTTCAGAGCCGGAGCGGTCTATGGCGACACTCCTGTTTTCAATCTTTTTGAAGCGATGGGTAACTCAAGATTTCATGACCGAACATTCAAATATGTGGAACTTTCGGGTATGAACAACTTTGAAACCATGCGTCCGGGCGAATTTTATTCTGACCGTTATCTGATGTTCAGTATGTCCCAAAAAATTGCAGGTTTCAAATTTCTGGGCGCTGAAATTTTTCCTGATTTCATATACAAAGCCATCTATGGCGATATGAGGCATCGGGAAGATCATCAGGACTTCTCTTTCAAAATCCCCAATAAAATTTATCAGGAAGCAGGTGTCGAAATGAATCAGATCTTTTTTGGAATCCTCGGTGTGGGCGCTTATTACCGAATCGGAAATTATGCTTATGACGATTTCAAAAGAAACTTTCTGGTCAAACTGACTTTGAGGCTGAGTTTCTTTTAGAAATTAAAATGGTTTTTGCAATTGTTTTGATCAGGATTCAACCAATTCAATGTGTTGATTGCTGATCTTTTACAGGCAGTTTAATTTTATTGAATCAGGAAAGATGATTAAAAAAAATAAATTTTTTGGTTAAATTCCTGATTGACAAAACTTTTGACAAACGAACTGAAAGTTGTTCCGTTCAATAATTTTCTGTATTTCTTTGAAACTCCGCAATCATATACACTGTGAATGTATCGTTAATCATTCAAAAATTTTGGCCAGAAAAGATTTCATTTCATTCCAGGAAGCTTCGTCCGCCTCTTTGTTGTATGCGACATTCATCCCAAATTTCTTTCCGACTTCAGTGGCTTCAGGATTTGTAAACGAATGAACCGCACCCGAATAATTGATAAATTTGAAATCGACTCCGGCATTGTTCATTTCATCTTTGAATGACTGTATGTCTTCTGCCGAGATAAAACTGTCGGCTTCACCGTTCAAAACCAGCATCGGAACAGCATTTGACGTTGCTTTCACGCCGGTCGAAAGATTTCCGTGAAAACTTACTGCACCCTTTAGCGGTTCGCCTTCTCTTGCATAATTCAAGACCATCGCACCACCAAAACAATAACCGATGGCAGCCATTTTGGATTCATCTGCTTCATCCAAAGTTTTTGAATGATCAATTGCAGCTTCAAACAATTGTTTTGCAAAATCCGGATTTTCATAAATCGGTTTGGTTTGCTGCTGTGCTTTTTCAGGCGTATCCACAAAACCGCCTCCGCCAAACATATCAACTACCACAGCCAGATATCCCAATTCGGCAATCTGACGGGCTCTGCTCTTTGCATAATCGGTGATCCCCCACCATTCAGGCAAAATATAGACAACCGGCCTTTCGCCACTGATCAATCCGTCATAAGCCAAATGAGATTTGTACTGTTTTCCGTCCACTGTGTATTCGATATCCTTTGTGACAATCAAATCCTGATCTGAATTTCCGATTGTTTCCTGCTGCTGGTTCTCAGCGGTTTGCACACTGTCCTGTTTTCCGCAGGAAGCAAAAAAGAAAAGTGCAAAAGCAATTATGATTGAAATGATTTTCATTTGAATTGATTTTAATGATTGTAAATTTAATGATTTCGATTTTAAAACATTCGATATTCCGGAATCAATAATGACAAAATACAGTACTCATAATAATTGGTTATTGATTTATCGGGCTTATTTTTATGCCAAATAAAAAAATATGATTCGGAACATTTTTCTAATCTCATTTCTTCTGCTTTCGGGCTTTCTGTCTGCACAGATCGACAGTCTGACCATGGACATAAATTTCAAAACAAGGGCCGAAGGAAACAACGGCTATTCCACACTGATTCCCGAGGGAAAAAAGATGAAATCAAATGTACTGTCGAGAGCAAGAATCGGAATGAATTTTCACTTTGACAAACTCGAACTCAGAATTGCCGGACAGGATGCAAGAGTCTGGGGCGATACTTCAACAAGTTCTCAAAGCGAAAGTGTTTCGTTTTATGAAGCCTGGGCAAAATACAATTTTACTGAAAATTTTTATCTGAAGGCTGGCCGTCAGGGAATCTCATTTGACAACGGCCGATTGATTTGGGAAAGCGACTGGGGGATGGCGGGAAAGACATTTGATGCACTCCGTCTCGGCTTTGACCTGAACGACGGATCATCGATCGATGCGGTGGTTACTTACAACAGCCAGTCATCAAAAAGAGATGACAGTTTGGAGCATGAAGAATATATGATTTATAACGGTGATGAAAGAATTAAGACCATGCAGTTGGTTCATTATCAGAGCTCTCAAAAAAACAATTTCAAATATTCAGCAATTCTGATGAACAATGTGGTTCAGACCGAAGACGGAAGCCACAATTCCATGACCACAGCAGGTTTGGGACTGAAACATCAATTCAGTTCTGTATTTGACATTTCGGCTTACGGCTATTATCAGTTTGGAAAAAACACCGTAGATCAGGACAAAAGTGCTTATGATTTTGCACTGACACTTAACTATTCGCCGGTTTCTGTCTGGAAAATGACTTTGGGCGGAGAACTGGTTTCGGGAACAAAATATGCTGAGGATTCAAAAAAGAACAAATCGTTCAGTCCGGTCTATACCACCAGCCACACTTTTAACGGTTATATGGATTATTTCTTTGCTCGAAATCATTTCAACGGTCCGGGATTGGTTGATTTGAATCTGAGAAATAAAATTGATTTGAACAGATTCGGAAATCTGTATTTGGCGATTCATTATTTTTCGGCGCATCAGAAATTCAATCCGACCCAAGAAAAATATCTTGGAACAGAGCTGGATCTGGTTTACGGAAAGACTTTCGGAAAATATTTTCTGCTGAATTTGGGTTATTCACAGATGTTTGCATCAGACGGTCTGAAAATGCTGAAAGGAGTTTCAAACCCAAAAAGCCTTCAGAATTTTGTTTGGATTGGTTTGAGTTTTAATCCGAAGTTTAAATTGTTGTAAAATCAATTTCAAAAAATACTGACAGCCGGTTTTGGAGCAATCTGAAATCGGTTTTTTTTATGGATTCCGGTTTATCTGAAATTTTGTCTGTGTGAAGATGGCCAATCTTGATGCGATGAGTATCCAAATGGAGAAACCTCAATCATAATTTTAAGATTTGGATTTATATGCACTTCAAAATTTCTTCAAAATCACTTTTGAATTTTGTGGCTTACAATGAATAAAATCAGGAAATGAAAAAGTTAATTTTTCTAATGATTGGATTGGTAACTGTGTCAATTACCAAAGCACAAAAAGTATCGGAAAAAGAGGTTCCGGCAGTTGTCAAATCAGTTTTGCAAAGAAACTATCCGGATACAAATGATCTAATATGGGAAAAGGAGGCGGAAAATTATGACGCTGAATTTGAAGTTGCAGAAAACGGTTATTCCGTTCTGATTGATCCGACAGGAAATATTATTGAAACAGAGGTTGAAATCAGTATTGACACACTTCCTGCCGATGCCAAATCCTATGTTGCCAAAAATTATCCGGGCAAAGAAATCAAAGAAACCATAAAAATTACAGCTGCAAAAGGAACTGTTACATACGAAGCAGAAGTGAATGGTTTGGATTTCATTTTTGACAATTCAGGTAAGTTTTTAAAAGCGGTTAAAGATTAAGATAATGAATAAGATACGGTTGTTTTTCATGTTCATTTCAATAATCATGACTTCTGTTATATCTGCCCAGGTATCATCGGTTACCATTTCAGGAATCGTAAAAAACAAATTGGACAAATCGGCAATTCCTTATGTAAATGTTGTTATAAATGCCGAAAACGACAGTGTTTTTGTAGCCGGAACCATTACCAATGATGAAGGCAGATTCTCAATTGGAAATATTGAGCCGGGAAATTATAATTTAGAAGTTTCGGTAATCGGGTTTGAAGACAAGAAACAACCGTTATTTGTTGGCCATCTTTCAGAATTTCTTGAAATTCCGGTTATTGAACTGGAAGAACAGTCAACCGCTTTAGAAGGTGTTGTAATCAATGTAGAAAGGACAGGTCTGAGCAATGGTTTGGACAAGAAAACCTATTCTGTTGCAGACAATATCAGCCAAAGCGGAGGTTCTGCCCTTCAAAGTATGCAAAGTTTGCCGGGCGTTACGATTCAGGACGGAAAAGTGCAACTTCGTGGCAGCGATAAAGTAACCATTCTGAATGACGGTAAACAAACTGCTCTAACAGGTTTTGGAAGCCAAACCGGATTGGACAATATTCCCGTATCGGCCATAGACAAAATCGAAATCATCAACAATCCTTCATCAAAATATGATGCCAACGGAAATGCAGGAATCATCAATATCATCATGAAGAAAAACAAACAAAAAGGTTTTAACGGAAAAGTTGGTTTTACCTATGGAATCGGTTCGCTATGGGTGCGAAAGAGAAACCTGCCGACCATAAGGCCTCAATATACTTTTACGCCCAAAATTAATCCTTCGGTATCACTCAATTACAGAAAGGAAAAAGTAAACTTTTTCTTGCAGGCGGATAATCTTTATACACAAACGCTGAATAAAAATGAGTTTGTAACCCGATATTATGATGATGGCACGCTTATCAGTTCGCAATTAAAAAGAAATAGAAATACAAACTTTCTCACTACAAAAGTAGGTGTGGATTGGTCTATTGACGAACAAAATATGCTGACCGTTTCGGGAATGTATGGCAGCGAAAAAATTATTGACCATGGCGATCAGCCATTTTTCAACGGGGATACTTCACAACGTTTACGTCTATGGCAGTTTTTGGAAGATGAATTAAAGACTACGATAATGGCTACAGCAGCCTATCAGCACAAGTTTAAAGAAGCTGGTCATTTATTGAATATTGGTTTTAACTACACTTTCCATCGAGAGAACGAACAGTATTTTTATGATAATTATCTGCCGGAATCCACGGGTACAGATGCTTTTAAATTGTTGTCTGACGAACAGGAATATGATTTCAATATAGATTACATCAAACCTTTGAGATACGGTCGAATTGAAACCGGTATCAAACTTCGAAACAGGAAAATTCCGACCAATATGGATTTCAGACCCGGAATAAATTCGGTTTTGGATATTGATGCAGGCGGATGGGCAAAATACAATGAACTGATACCGTCTGTTTACGGCAACTATGTTTTTGAGAATGAAAAATGGGAAGCCGAATTGGGTTTGCGAATTGAATATGTAAAAATAAAATACAATGTAAATCCCAACCACAGCACTTATACAAGCGACGGTTACAATTACACCCAACCTTTTCTAAATTTGAGATTGACCTGCAAGCTCAACGACAACAATAAACTCTCGGCATTCTATAACCGCAGGGTGGACAGACCCAATGAAGTGGACATCAGGATTTTTCCGAAATACGATGATGCCGAAATTATAAAAGTTGGCAATCTCGCATTGCGACCGCAGTTTACAAACTCAATAGAATTGGGCTATAGGAACAGCTGGAACAAAGGTTATTTCTACTCCGCATTGTATCATCGTTTTGCAGACGGTACAATTACAAGAATTTCAACAACTGTTCCGGGCAGTACGCTGATATATGCCATTTTCCAGAATGCAGGCAAGAGCTATAATACAGGTTTGGAAGTCATTTTGGACCAAAAAATTTCTAATGTTTATTCGTTCAATATCAATGGAAATATTTACAGAAATCAAATCAATGCTTTTACTGTACAGAACCTTTATCCTGAACCGAATACCTTTTCCGCTGCCCAACAATCGGCAATATCAGGCAACCTGAAATTGAACAATACATTCAAATTTTCAGATGGTTGGGATGCGCAATTCACAGCGGTTTATTTAGCACCTGATATTATACCGCAGGGAAAAATCTTATCGAGATTTTCGATAGATGCAGGCATAAAAAAATCAGTACAAAGCGGAAAAGGAAAACTGTTTTTTAACGCAACCGATTTGCTGAATACGATGGTCATTAAAAGAAAAATAAACGGAACCGGCTTTCACTACACAAGTGATGATTATTATGAAACGCAGGTTATCAGATTGGGATACAGCTATAAATTTTAAATCAAAAAAAATGAAGAATAAAAATACTGTTGATTCTGTACAGGAATTTGTATCGAAACTTTTATCCGACAAACTTTCCAGTGATATTTATTTTCACACCCCAACGCACACACGGGAAGTTGTAAAAGCAGCGGTTGAAATTGCCCGAGAATGTGATTTTACACAGGATCAATTGGAAATTGTAACATTGGCTGCGTGGTTTCACGATTGCGGTTATACTGCTGTTTATACCAACCACGAGGACCAAAGTAAAATAATTGCAAAAAATTTCCTGAGTGTTCAAAATTACCCAAACAATAAAATTGAAAAAGTTTTGGACTGTATTGAAGCCACCCGTTTTCCGCAAAATCCAAAATCGGCTGAAGGAGAAGTATTGTCAGATGCCGATCTGTACCATTTCACAAAACCCGATTATCTCAAATACGAACAACGGTTGAGAAAAGAGTTTGAAATTCATTTGGGCAAGACTTATACGGATCAGGAATGGGCAGAAACAAACTATAATTTATTGAAGAACCACTGCTATTATACCGGATATGGCAAAAATGTTCTTCAAAAATTTAAGGAAGTAAATATTGAAAGGTTAAAAAACGAATTAAACCAATAAAATGTTCTCAAAAAATAAAATTATTGTTGTCTTAATTTTTGAACTGATAAACTGTTTTCCTGTATTGGCACAGGACACAATTCAGGATACAAAGACTGTTTTTCATGACAATATTTCAAAAAATGTCGACTACAAAAATAACAGACTGAATTACAGAAATTTAATTGCCCCGGCAGTCCTTATCGGTTTTGGAATAATCAGTTTGGAAAATGACGGGTTGAAGCAGCTCAATTTTTCAACCAGAGATGAGATCAATGAGCATCGTCTCAATCATACACCGCTAGATAATTATTCCCAATACATGCCGGCAGCGATGGTCTATGGTCTGAATGCAGCCGGAATAAAAGGCAGGCACAATTTTAAGGAGAGAACGATTATATATGCAACATCACAATTGATTTCTGCCGCCTTTGTTCTTCCCTTAAAACATATTACAAAAGAAGAAAGACCGGACGGTTCCAATAATCTTTCCTTTCCGTCGGGGCATACGGCCACGGCTTTTTCTTCTGCACAATTCATGTTCAGGGAATACAGAGACACTAATTTTTTGCTGGCAATTTCCGGTTATTCGTTTGCTGTATTTACGGGAGTTTACAGGACAATCAATGACAAACATTGGGTAGACGATGTGGTGGCGGGAGCAGGATTTGGCATCCTTTCAACAGAATTGGCTTACTGGCTTTTTCCTAAAATCAACGGATTATTGACCGGCGCAGCCAAAGAAAACAAATCTGTAACTGCGGTCGCGCCATTTTTCCAAAGCAATAGTTTTGGTCTCGGATTGATTTATAAATTCTAAATGTTTAATATTTATCCAAAGTTTCTTCAATATTGAATATTTACCTTTGTAAGATAATTACTTGTTTTAATGAAAATCCTGATTATAGAAGATGAAATGGAGCTTGCAAAAAGCATATCAGAATATCTGTCAGACGAAAGCTATTTGTGTGAATATGCCACTACTTTTCAACAGGCGTTATACAAAATAGAATCCTTTGATTACGATTGTATTTTATTGGATATTATGCTTCCGGACGGCAACGGGATGAAGCTTTTGGAAACGCTTGAACAAATGAAAAAACAGGATGGTGTAATTATTATTTCCGCAAAAAATTCTTTGGAAGATAAAATCAAAGGGTTACAAATCGGGGCAGATGACTATCTTACCAAGCCTTTTCATTTGGCGGAACTTTCCGCAAGGGTGTTTTCAATCATCAGACGGAAACAATTTGACAATGCCAATATCGTTCAGCAGAATGAAATAGAAATTAACCTGATTTCAAAATCGGTTTTTATTCACGGAAAAGAAATTATCCTGACAAAACGGGAATTTGATTTACTGACTTATTTTATGGGAAACAAAAATCGGGTAATTTCAAAAAGCAATCTGGCAGAACACCTTTCTGGTGATTTTGCCGATATGATGGATAACCATGATTTTGTATATACACACATCAAAAATTTAAAGAAAAAACTCAATGACGCAGGTTATTGCAATTACCTGAAAACGATTTACGGAACCGGATACAAATGGGAAGAATGAAAAACCTGTTACAAAAATCACTCAAACCGCTGACCATCTTTGCATTTATCGTTTTTGCACTGAGTATTCCGTCATATCTCCTAATGGTGGATTGGATTTGGAGAAAAGAGTTGGATGAAAACAATGAAATCATTGCGCAGCGTATTGAAAATGAATTCGGCAAACAGAAAATCAGCGATGAAAAGCTTGCGGAAAATATTCGTTTTTGGAATGAAATCCAGGCGGTTGGCAATCTGACGCCGGCTGGTCGGTCTCTTCAGCAGGACAGCATTTATACGATTCGTCGTGCCAATCCTTACTCACAAAAGGAAGCTGTTGACCGTTTTCGGGGTTTGAAAACAAATGTGGAAATCAATCATCAGAATTATATACTGGTCATAGAAACCAATGTTGAAGAAACCGAAGAAACCGTTTTTTATATTGCTGTTGTTACACTTTTGTTTTTTCTGATTCTGATAGTCGGTTTTTGGGTGCTGAACAAAAAATTATCGCAAAAATTATGGAAACCGTTTCGGAATACATTGGAGAAATTAAAATCATTTGAATTAAATGATCAAAAGCGGATTGAATTTCAGGAAACAGACACCATAGAATTTGCCGAACTGAATGCTACTTTGAATAAATTGATTCAGCACAGCATCTCAACTTACAAAAGTCAAAAAGAATTTACCGAAAATGCTTCGCACGAATTACAAACACCAATTGCAATTATTAAAAATAAATTGGATGTATTGTTGCAGGACAAATCACTTACCGACAGACAATATGACATTATCGAGGAAATCAATATGACTTTGTTGCGAATGTCGCGCATCAATAAAAATCTGTTATTGCTTGCCAAGATTGAAAACCGGCAGTTTGCAGATGTAAAAGAATACGATATGTCGGAAATTATCAGGAATTCGGTTAGTGAGCTGGAGGATTTCATCAATGCAAAAAATATTTTGACCCATATCGAATTATTAAATCATCCAAAATTAAAATCCAATCAGGCTTTGACCGAAATCCTCGTCAGCAATCTGTTGCTTAATGCCGTTCGATATTCTGAAAATGGCAGCACAGTTTCAGTTAAACTGGCAGAAAAAAATCTGATTATTTCTAATTTCGGAAGCCGGGCGCTTGAAATGGATGCACTGTTTCAACGTTTCAACAAAATATCTGCAAAAAGTCAGGGAAGCAGTCTGGGGCTGGCTATTGTCAAAGAAATTTGCAACAATAACGGCTGGAAAATTGATTATCGGTTTGAAAATAAGCGACACCATTTTATACTGAATTTTTAACTTCAGAATTTCTTCAAAATTCATTTTCACTTTTGTCTGTTCAACTTCTTACAGACAATTGAATGAAAAATTCAAAAGACAGCTTTCTCAAAGGCAGAATCAAAAGCATCGGATACGCCTTGAAAGGCACATATTTACTGATAACGACAGAACATTCGGTTATCACTCAGTTTTCTTTGGCTGTTTTCTTTGTCATCGCCGGGTTTCTGTTTGAGATTACAAAATCTGAATGGCTTTTTCAGATCATGGCAATCGGAATTCTTCTGAGCATTGAGGGGCTTAACACAGCCGTTGAAAAAGCCTGCGATTTCATTCATCCTGATTATCATAAACAGGATGGTTTCATAAAAGACATTGCTGCAGGTGCGGTCACTTTTGCTGCTTTGTCGGCTTTGACGGTTATTCTTATTATTTATTTCCCATATCTTTATGAAAAAGTGTTTTAGCAATCGGTTTTCTCTGCTTTTATCAGTGGGATTTTTATACCTTATTCTTTCATTTCTCACAAGAATTGCTCTTCTTGTGTGGACAGCAAAGGATGTTGATTTCAATCTGATTTATTTTTTACGCTTATTTTTTACAGGCTTTGTTTTTGATTTAACCATAAGTTTGGCTTTTCTTTCGCCTTATGCTTTTTATTTGCTGCTGTTTCCAAAAAGACGGATTGGCTCATTTGCAGACAGAATATTCACATATTTTTATGTTTTGATTGTCCTTATCATATTCTTTTTCAGTATCATGTCCGAATTTCCTTTTTGGGATGAATTTGGTGTCCGCTTCAATTTTATCGCGGTTGATTATCTGATTTATACTTATGAGGTTGTTTCAAATATCAATCAGTCCTATCCGCTTCCTTTAATTATTGGTGTTCTGCTGGGATTGGTGGCGCTCACTTTTTATTTATTAAAAAAATGGGGAATATTAAAAGCTGTATTTTCAGATAAAATGTCTTTTAAATTCAGGGCCATTTATGGAATTTCCACTTTGTCTGCCGCAGTTTTACTGTTAAATGTGATGAAAAATGAACAGGCTGAATTCAGCAGCAATCTTGTAATAAATGAATTGGGGAAAAACGGAATCTTCTCATTTTTTACTGCTTACCGTTCAAATGAATTGGATTATGATACTTTTTATCCCAAACTCAGTAAAAAAGAAGCATATTCGATTTTGAAGAAAAATCTGTTGCAGAATAATCAGAAATATGATTCAGACGACTGGGACAGCATTATGAGAATTACAAAAGGCGAGAATAATTATCGCCCCAATATTATTTTAATTGTCATAGAAAGTTTCAGTGCCGAATTTTTATCTGTTTTCGGAAACAAAGACGAACTTACTCCGAACTATGAAAAACTGGCTGAAAAAAGCATTTTCTTTACCAATATGTATGCAACGGGTACCAGAACGGTAAGAGGAATGGAAGCTCTCACATTGTCGGTTCCTCCCACTCCGGGGAACAGCATTGTAAGAAGACCCAATAATCAGAAACTGTTTTCGGTTGCCACCATTATGAAAGAAAAAGGTTATCAGCTCTATTTTATCTATGGAGGTGACGGATATTTTGACAATATGAATAACTTTTTCGGCGGCCAGGGTTTCGACATAGTTGATCGTGACCGGGGAAATCCGCTGTCAGACAAAATAGATACCCGTCGCTATAATATTCAGAATGAAGATGTAAGCTTTGAAAATGCCTGGGGCATTTGTGATGAAGATATATACAAACAGGCAATAATCTGCGCAGACAAAAACAATCAAAAAGGAAAACCGTTCTTTCAGTTTGTCATGACCACATCCAACCACAGACCCTATACTTTTCCGGACGGAAAAATCGATTTACCGCAGGGCAGCAGAAATTCAGCGGTTAAATACACTGATTATGCTTTGGAAAAATTCATTGACGAAGCGCAAAATAAAGACTGGTTTGACAACACGGTCTTTGTGATTGTAGCCGACCATTGTGCAAGCAGTGCCGGCAAATGGGAAATCAACATCGACAAGCATCATATTCCCGCCATTATTTATAATCTGCCCGTTGAACCGCAAAAAATAGACAGAATGGTTTCTCAAATTGATTTGATGCCCACATTATTCGGATATCTCGACTGGAATTACAACACTGCTTTATACGGAAAAGATATAAACAAAATGCAGGAAGGAGAAGAACGAGCTTTCATAGGGAATTACAGAACATTGGGCGTTTTGAAAAACAATATTTTCACTCAAATCGATGACCGGAAAAGAACAAAACAATACATTGTTTCTGAAAATGACCAAACACTTTCAGGGCAAATCATTCAAAACAAAGAATTGGTGAACGAAACCATTTCATACTATCAGACAGCAAGTGAAAGATTTAAAAACGGGAAAATGAAAGAATAGTGTTTTCCAAAAAATATTTTTTCCATTCAAGGCACAGATAAAATCCGTATCAAAATAATAGATATGAAACTATTGATCTAAAATGCAAAAGTTTTAGATTTTAATTCCTGTTGCATATTGCCTGTTAGTTTGTGCGTATTTGATTTTAATTCTAATCTCAGATCACTCATTATCAACTAATTTAAATATCTGCCGTTCGGAATATTGAATTAGATTTGAATCAAACTTTTAATACAAATTTCATTTCATTCTTTTCAATGCAATAAAATATCTTCCAACAATATCGAATTCATACAGTCGATTAATTAAAACCAACACTGATTCCGCCTTGTTTTCCTTATTTATACTCATTTTATATTAAGGTGCAAATCATCTTGTTCGCTCCTTTTCTCAATACTTTATTTTTATATTTATTGAGTTTAATTCATTTTATTTCAAAAAACCAGTTGTCATGGAGTCAACCAATATCAACGATCCCGAGTATTTTCACAAAGTGGTGGATTGTCAGTATGCCTGTCCGTCGCACACACCTGTTCCGCAATATCTCAGACTGATCGCAAAAGGAAAATTTACAGAATCCTATATGATCAATTGGGATTCAAATGTATTTCCCGGCATACTCGGCAGAACCTGCGACCGGCCGTGCGAACCCGCATGCCGCCGCGGACGGGTGGAGAAAAAACCGGTGGCGATTTGCCGTTTGAAACGGGTGGCAGCCGACCATAAAAAAGATGTCAAAAAATACATGCCGCAAGGACCTTTTGAACCCAACGGCAAAAAAATCGCACTCATAGGCGGCGGTCCTTCTTCTTTAACCGTGGCAAGGGATTTAGCTCCATTGGGCTATGAAATCCATTTGTTTGACGACCAAAGCAAGGGAGGCGGCTTTATGCGCAGTCAAATTCCTTCTTTCCGGCTGCCCGAAGAAGTTTTGGAAGAAGAAATAGGTTATATCCTTGATTTGGGGATTCATACCCATTTCAATCATTATGTTTCTTCAATGAAAGAAGTGCTCGAAAAAGATTATGATGCCATTTTTGTCGGAACGGGTGCGCCGCGCGGACGGGATTTGCATATTCCGGGCAGAGAAGAAGGAGCTGAAAACATTCATATCGGCATCAACTGGCTGGCAAGCGTAACCTTTGAGCATACCGAGAAAATCGGTGAAAAAGTCATCGTGCTTGGCGGCGGGAATACGGCTATGGATTGCTGTCGTACCGCACTCAGACTGGGCGGAAAAGATGTAAAAATTGTGGTTAGAAGTCCAAAAGCCGAAATGAAAGCTTCGGAATGGGAAATTGAAGATGCAGAACACGAAGGCGTTCCGGTTTACGAAAATCATGTGCCCAAATCCTATGTGGTTGAAAACGGGAAACTCAAAGGGATGATGTTTGAAAAAGTGAATGCTGTTTATGATGAAAACGGCAAAAGAAGTCTGATTCCGACCGGTGAACCCCAAGTTTTTATCGAAGCAGATGATGTGCTGGTGGCCATCGGTCAGGAAAACAGCTTTCCGTGGATTGAAAGAGACCTCGGAATCGAATTTGACCGGTGGGGAATGCCAGTAATCAATCCGAAGACCTTTGAATCATCAAACAAAAGAGTGTTTTTTGGCGGAGATGCTTCGCTCGGCCCAAAAAACATCATCACATCGGTGGCTCAGGCACATCAGGCTGCAATTTCGATTCACTTGATGTGTGAGGAAATGGACATCAAAAAAGACCGTCCTTCGCCATTTGTCAATCTGAGAACCGTGAAAATGGGCATCCACGAATGGAGTTACGACAGCCAGGTTTCAAACGACCAGCGGTATTTGGTGCCGCAGGCCGACAAAGCAGAAACTTTGCAGGATATAAAAATGGAAGTCGAGCTTGGTTTTGATGAATTGGAAGCTTTTAAAGAGGCCGAACGTTGTCTGAACTGTGATATGCAAACCGTTTTTGACAAAGATTTATGTATTGAATGCGATGCATGTGTCGATGTTTGCCCGACCGATTGCATCACTTTTACCACCATGGAAGAAGATGAAATGCATTTGAGAAACAAACTGAAAATGCCTGCGCTCAATACCGACCAGGATTTATATGTTTCGGGGCCGTTGCCAACCACCAAATTTATGATTAAAGACGAAAATGTTTGTCTGCACTGTGGTTTATGCGCAGAACGCTGTCCGACTTCCGCCTGGGATATGAAACAGTTCTATTACAATGTGACCAAATCACACAATATGGGAAATAAAGGAAAAAATGATGGTTTACCGCCGGTGGTGATTTATTAAAATTTAATGGTACCAAATATTAACTTTTCCAAAGTTTGGAACTTTGGAAAAGTTTAAAAAAGAACTTAGCTTGAATAAAAAGATATCCATATTAGCTTTAATTTTTACAATCCTGTTTGGTTGTAAAAAAGATTCCAAGTTTCCTGAAGTAAAAAATCTTTCAGAATTCAGTCACACCCAATTTATACCAACTTTAGAAAACCAAATTTCAAAAAACGAAAATTCGGTTTATTGCGCTACTCTTCTATTTGCGTGGGATGAAATCAGAAATCAAATCAATTCTCCTCTGACAATTTCAGAGGAATATTCGGATTTGATTCTGTTCAACAATTCAAAATCTTTTATGGATGTTTTGAAACCCGAAGAATACAAAGTAAGTGGAGAAATAGACGGTGAAATGGTAAAGGCTTATGCGGAATTCAGTAAATCTTTGCCGTTAGAAATAAAACTCACGTCTTTTACTAATAAATTGACTTTTGACGGAAAAAAAGTTTCTTCATTCGGGCTGGACGGTTCTGAAGAAAATGAAGTATTTGACTCATTTAGAATCGTTTATTATAAAAATGACGATAATTTCATTGTCCAATTATTTTCAAAAGACAAAGAACACGAAATTATCTTATTCAAATCGGAAAAGGATTTTAATTCGATTGCCGAAATGAATACTGAAATTAAAAGATTGACAGAAATCGGAAATTCGGAACGGCAAGATGAAAGGATTAACTGGAGATATTTTTTGCGGTATGAAGATGAACTAATCATTCCAAAATTCAAATTCAATATAGAAACCGATTATTTGACTTTGGAAGGGACTCATTTCAACGTTGACAAACAAATTTTTACAATTGAAAAGGCCTGGCAAAGAACTGCTTTCATTCTTGACGAAAGCGGTGCCGAAATCGAAAGCGAGGCTGCTATGGACGCAGTTGCAGAAGCAGCGGAAGATGAAGAAATTGAGAAAGAAATCCCACGGCCGAAAAAGATGATATTCGACAAAGAATTCTTAATTTTATTAAAAAGAAAAGATGCTGAAAATCCTTATTTCGGAATGTGGACAACCAATACGGAATTAATGATTTTGGAATAAAATAATAACTTTTCCAAAGTTTGAGACTTTGGAAAAGTTTTGGAAAAGAGTTCTGAAATGATTGTTGAAAGTATAAAAGATTTAATTAATAAAGAAGTAAAAATCGATTCAATTCAAACCACTTTTATTGTAATCGAGTTTGAGAAAAAATTTTACAGAATTGATATTGAAAACAAAGTTGAATTTTATTTAAAAAAAGGAGTAACAGGAAATTTAACCATAAATGACAAACATCCATTGCTGATCAATCATCAGAAAGGTTTCATAATAACCTATATCAATTCATCATTTCAAAATACAGATTTGTTTTTTGAAAAGGCAGAGGAAATAATAGATTTTGAAACAAAAGGGTTTAGAAACTGGAAAGATTATTTTGAAGATAAAAGTATTAATTTGACAATCGATATAATTAAAAATAATATGGTAAAAGGATACGGGAAATTATGTGAAGCACCGGTGAGCATTACAAACAAGGTTGTTGGATTATGCAATGAGCTAAATATTGAAACCAAAACATTTTATCATTCAGATTCAGAATTAAAACCATATAAAATCCTCCTTATTGATGATAATATTGTTATCGGAAAGGATTTTAAATTAAATTTAAAGAACTAAAAAAACAAAATCAAAATATGCCGACACCACAAACAATAGAAAAAGCAAACGACATCAAACTAAATGATTTTGTGATTCGGTTTGCGAATGTAAACGGAACGGGTTCTGCGAGTGCGAATTTTCTTTTTGCAAAGGCGATTTTCAGGATGGGAATTCCGGTTACGCCCAAAAATATTTTTCCGTCCAACATTCAGGGACTGCCGACCTGGTACGAAGTACGGGTGAGTGAAGAGGGATGGCTTGGCAGACGCGACGGAATCGATTTTATGGTTTCCGTCAATCCGCAAAGCATGCCCGGCGATATTGCAAGCGTTCGTCCCGGCGGTTATTTTATGTATGACAGTACAAAAATGCTGTATGAAGAATTTATCCGGCCGGATATTCATTACATCGGAGTACCGATGATGGAATTGAGTGTTCGTGCGTTCAAAGATGCCAGGCAACGGCAATTGTTCAAAAATGTGATTTATGTCGGTGCTTTGTCGGAACTGCTCGGAATTGAATTTCAGGCACTTGTTGAGGTGCTGAACAGCCAGTTCAAAGGAAAAGAAAAGTTGATTGAACCCAATGTCAAAGCGTTGCAAATGGGGATTGATTTTGTCAAAGAGAATTATCATGAACCAATCAATATCAGATTGGAAAGAAGAGATTTAATTGGAGATTCCATTCTGATTGACGGCAATACGGCTTGCGGATTGGGTGCGGTTTACGGCGGGGCAACAGTTTGTACCTGGTATCCGATTACGCCTTCAACTTCGGTGGCCGAATCTTTTAATAAATTTTGTTCAAAATACCGGATTGACCCCGAAACCGGCAAAAAGAATTTTGCATTTGTACAATCTGAAGATGAACTGGCGGCAGTAGGCATGGCGATTGGTGCCGGCTGGAATGGTGCCAGGTCTTTTACGGCAACGAGCGGCCCGGGATTGTCATTGATGAATGAATTTTTGGGATTGGCGTATTTTGCGGAAATTCCGATGGTTCTTTTTGATATTCAGCGAACCGGACCTTCCACGGGAATGCCGACCAGAACACAGCAAAGTGATGTATTTGAAGCCGCTTATGCTTCTCATGGCGATACCAAACAGGTCGTACTTTTTCCGTCCACACCCAAAGAATGTTTTGAGATGAGTGCACAGGCTTTTGACCTTGCCGAACAATTACAAACTCCGATCATTATGCTTTCAGATTTGGATTTGGGCATGAATGACCATATTTCTGAACCTTTGGTTTGGGATGATAATCAAAAATACAACCGAGGAAAAGTGCTTTCGGCTGAAATCCTTGATGAAATGGAAAGCTTCGGAAGATATTTGGATGTGGACGGCGACGGAATTCCCTACCGAACTTATCCGGGTACACACCCCGAAAAAGGTGCTTATTTCACCCGCGGTTCCTCCAAAGATGAATATGCAAAATACACCGAAAGCGGAGAAGATTACAAAAGAAATATGGACAGGTTGCTAAAGAAATTTAACACTGCGAAAGACCTCGTTCCGGCGCCGCAATTGTATCAGGAAACCAATCAGTCCAAAGAGGGAATCCTGTTTTTCGGGACTTCAAAATATGCTGCGGAAGAAGCATTGCATTTATTGAAAAAAGATGGAAAAACATTGGATGCGATTCGTATCAAAGCATTTCCATTTAATCAAACGGTGGAAGATTTCATCCATTCTCATGACCGGGTTTATGTGGTAGAACAAAACAGAGATGCCCAATTGCGCAGTCTGCTTATGATAGAATTGGAAATTGACCCGAAAAAACTAATTAAGATATTAAATTATGACGGTATGCCGATTACCGCCGATGATATTATTAAAAGAGTATAATGTACAAAGTATTAGGTACCAGGTACAAAGTATAAAATAAAATAGTTAAAAACGCATACGGCATAAAGCCTAAAGCCTAAAGCAAAAAAAATATGACTTTTATAAAATCTCAATTTCGACATCCCGATACGCCCAAAAACAAACTTGGTTACACTTCCGCTTATTACGAAGGCGCATTGTCCACGCTCTGTGCCGGTTGTGGCCACGATTCCATCAGTGCCGCCATCGTGCAGGCGTGTTTTGAATTAGACATCGAACCCCACAAAGTCGCCAAACTTTCAGGAATTGGCTGTTCATCCAAAACACCGACTTATTTTCTGAGTAATTCGCACGGTTTCAATTCGGTTCACGGACGGATGCCGGCCGTTACCACCGGCGCAAATCTTGCCAACCGCGACCTGATGTATATTGGCGTTTCGGGTGATGGAGATTCGGCTTCCATCGGGATGGGGCAGTTTGCACACGTGATTCGGAAAAACCTGAATATGGTCTATATCTGTATGAACAACGGCGTTTACGGTCTGACCAAAGGACAGGATTCTGCGACTGCAGATGTGGGTTCTGTCAGCAAAGCAGGAAGTGTCAATCCCTATCAGCCGATAGATTTGGCGAGTCTGGCGATTGAACTCGGTGCCTCGTTTGTGGCACAAAGTTTTTCGGGCGACAAAGACCAGTTGATTCCATTGTTGAAAGCGGCGATGAACCATCCGGGATTTGCGTTTTTGAATATCGTTTCACCCTGCGTGACTTTTAACAACAATCCGGGTTCGACCAAGTCTTATCAGTTTGTCCGCGAACATTCCGCCTGCACCGGAAAAACGGATTATATTCCGGTGATGGTGCCGATTACGCATTCTTCCAAAGAAGGAGAAACTTCGACCATCGAGCTTCATGACGGAAGTGCGATTCAACTTCATAAACTCGACAACGACTGGAATCCGGAAGACAGACTGTCAGCGATTACCGCATTGAAAAAGGCAGAAGCAAAGAAAGAAGTGCTGACCGGTTTGCTTTATATCAACCGAGAACCGATTGAACTTCATCAGATTTTTAATACAACCGACACGCCTTTAAATCAATTAGATGAGAAAGTGCTTTGTCCGGGGAATGAGGTGCTGAAGGGGATTAATGAAGGGTATAGGTAGGTTTTTGTATAAAGAACAATGTATTAAGTACAAAGTAGAAATTAGTTTAATTAGTACCAGAATTAAAAATAAATAGTATGGGCTTTTTTTCAAATCTTCCGAAAGATTTCATAAAATCTGCTGTTCGGCAAGTAGGCAGAGACGGAGGAAGAGTAATTAGTAATAAAGTATATGGATCCGCCCATGCGATACCCGTTAAACATATTGTTGATTCAAATATTAATTTCGATAGTAATACTCAAGAAATTCAGTTATATAACAAGAAAGATTCTTGGTTGACTACTTTTGGTTTAATTGTTTGCTTTGTTTTTAGTATAATCCCTTTTTGTAGCTTTATAGGTGCAATAATAGGTTTAGTCAAAGGTCTTAGATTTTTACTAATGAAAAACAAAACAATGTATAAGGTTGAAATGGAATCAATATTGGTTCCAGATCGAAGATATTAGATGGGATATCGTATCGAATATGCACCTAAGCATACTAAATTCAGCGTTTTAACTTCAAAGGATGAAAGAAAAATATTTATTCTTTATGGAATTTTATATTTAGTAATTGGAATAGGGGTAACTATATTAAGTTTTTCTGTTTTGATTTTTTAGCTGGTAAACTAAGATAAGATCATCAAGAAACAACTGTTTTTATAGTGGATTATACAGAATATAAAAACACATTAAAAACTTTCTTAAATTTGTAGAACACAAATACATGAATTTCTAGTCTTTTAAATTAAAATCAGATGCTTCAGAATATTAAAATAAAAGGGTTTAAGTCCATTCGAGAACTGGACCTTGATTTGTCAAAAATTAATATTTTGATTGGATCAAATGGAGTGGGAAAATCAAATTTTATTTCATTTTTCAAACTTGTAAATAATATTTATGAGCAAAGGCTACAACAATATTCGTTAAAAATCGGGATTGATAACCTTCTTTATTTTGGAAGGAAAAACACTAATGAAATAGAAGGCTATTTAGATTTCGGTAAAAATGCTTATATGTTTAATTTATTACCAAGTGATACTGGAACTCTTTTTATCGGTCGAGAGGATAGCATTTTAAAAAATCAAAAAAAATATTCCCCAACCTTTTACGAAAAAGACATAAAAGAAAGTTTAATAAAAGGATCATTAACTTATAGAAATAAGTATTTGAGTGAACACTTAAAAAGCTATAAAATATATCATTTTCACGACACAAGTTCCTCTGCACCTTTACGTTCAAAAGTAAACCTAAATGATAATAAATACTTAAAAGAAAATGGAGGCAACCTACCTGCATATTTATATTATCTTCAAGAAAAACATCCTTTGAATTTTAAGAGAATTGAAAAGGTTATTCAATCGGTTATACCATTTTTTGATAGGTTTAATTTATCTCCTTCTTCCTTAAATGAAGACGAAATATTGCTGGAATGGACAGAGAAAGAGTACTCGGAGACTTATTTTAATGCCAATCATTTATCAGATGGGAGCCTACGTTTTATAGCATTAGTAACTTTATTTATGCAACCAGAACTACCTAAAGTTATAATCGTTGATGAACCTGAATTAGGACTTCACCCAACAGCCATTAACAGGCTTTCAGGATTGATAAAGTCGGCATCGGATAAAGGGTGTCAAATAATTATTTCAACTCAATCTGTTTCTTTAATTAACAACTTTGAAGCAGAAGATATTATAACAGTAGATAAGGCTGATAACCAATCTGTATTTAAAAGATTAGATAAAGAATTATTAAGTAATTGGATTGATGATTATTCAATTGGTGAGCTATGGGTTAAAAGTGTTATTAAAGGTCAACCTCAATGAAAAGATTATTGATAATCGTCGAAGGTGACACAGAGAAAAACTTTATAGATAAAGTATTGGCTCCTTATCTTTACACTCAAGGGCTAAAAGAAATTAGATGTTTTAAGATCAAGCATTCAAAAGGTGGATTATCAAAATATTCACATTTAAAGAAAGATATAAAAAATTGCGTTTTTGAAAATAATGTTTTAGTGAGTACTTTAATTGATTTTTACGCCTTGCCAAACGATTTTCCCCAATATGAGCAAGCTCAAAAAATCAAAAACAGTTTCGATAGAGCAGATTTTCTTGAAAATGCAATCGTTGAAGATATCAGTAAAAGTACAGGAAAAAGTATTTCTAACTTATTGCCATATATTCAAGTTCATGAATTTGAAGCATTGGTTTTTTCTTCACTTGACACCATTATTTCTCTTTACGATACTAATGAAGCAGATTTTGAAGAACTTAAAAAGGTTATAGATACTTACCCCAACCCGGAAGATATAAATAACGACCCTGAGACTGCACCATCAAAAAGGTTACAAAAACATCAGTTAATTAAAGGCTACAACAAAATAATTGATGGAATTATTATAATAGAAACAACCGGAATTGAAACTATACTAAAAAAATGTACTAGATTTAATAGTTGGGTTAAAGAATTAATTGAAAAGGTAAATGAATGATTAGGCTAACTTCAAATATATAAAAAGGATTAAAATCTCTAAAAAGATAAATTTTGTATATATTTAGATAAAATGAAAAATATATCTTTAAAATTAGACGAATCCGTATTTCAGGAAGCTGAAAAAATCGCCATCCGGTTAAAAATATCGAGAAATCATTATATTAACGAAGCTGTGGCTTTTTATAATAAATTTCAAAAGGGGGAATTAATCGAAAAGAAACTTAAATTGGAATCTGAGTTGGTTAAATCCGATTCCATGTCAGTGTTGAAGGAATTTGAAGATATTGATTATGACAGTTAAACAATTTGAAATTTGGATAGCGGATTTAAACCCTCAAATGGGCACTGAACCGGGAAAAACCCGACCGGTTTTGATTGTGCAAACCAATTTATTGAATAAAATTGAGCATTCTTCCACCTTAATTTGCCCAATAACAACTAATATTCAAAAAGGTTCTGAAATTTTAAGAGTAAACTTAAAAAAAGCACAGTAAATTTGGAACAGGATTCTGCTATTATGATTGATCAATTAAGAGCAATTGATAATAAAAGACTACTAAAAAGAATCGGGGTTTTGCCCGAGAGTTTGTCGGGAAAGTAAAAGAAAATATTGCGATTGTCCTGGATTTAGATTTTTAAAATGAAGTCATTTCTAAAATATTCAGTTTTATTTATTCTATTTATTTTGGTAGGTTTTTTCATTCAATAATATTTTTTCTTTTGGCTTTCAATGATTTCAAACGAGAAAACAAGATTTATAAACCTCAGTCCTGGAGACGGGCAAAGGGCATTACTTGTTTTTAATTTATCGGTTGGAATTATTCCGCTTTTATATTTGATTGTCAAAAAGGTAACAAAGATTAATTCCGTGAAACAAATCTTTACAACGCTTGGCATTATAATAGGAAGCGGAACTCTTTTTTGGATATTCAGGTTATTAAATCTTAAATTTAGACTTTTGAATATGCCTTCATTTTTTGGAGAAGAAGTGAATGATGTGGCTGTATCTACCCTAATATTCGAACAATATTTCCTCTTGGGATTGATTGTCGGAACTGTTTTAAGTCTTTTTATTTACCGAAAAAGAAGACTGTATTGAAAATAGTAAGGTTATGATTTTCTTGTGATTAAAGATTGGGGAAATCACGCCTCCACCTTACGGCTCAGTTTTTTTCTGTCTTCTTCTTTGAGCACGATTTTTCTCAGTCTGATATGATGAGGAGTCACCTCTATGCATTCGTCCGACTGTATGTATTCCATACATTCTTCCAAAGACATTTCGATTTTTGGTGCTATCGAAGATGAATCATCTTTTCCCGAAGCTCTCATATTGGTCAGCTTTTTCCCTTCTATCACATTGACAACCAGATCGTTTGGTCGGGTATGTTCGCCAATGATCATTCCGGTATAAACCTCTTCAGTCGGCGAAATAAAGAATTTCCCTCTGTCCTGAAGTTTGTCGATTGAATAAGGTGTTGCAACGCCCTGATCTTTGCTGATCAGCACACCGGCCATCCTGCCGGGAATGCTTCCTTTGAAAGGTTTGAATTCACTGAAATTATGTGAAATCACAGCTTCACCTGCAGTTGCAGTCAACAGTTGTGATCTCAGACCGATCAGACCGCGCGATGGAATTTCGAATTCCAAATGCTGGTTTTCACCTTTGGTTTCCATCACCCTCAAATCTCCTTTTCGCTGGGTCACCAGATCGATCGCTTTGCTCGAATAATCCTGTGGAACATCGATCACAAGCAGTTCATACGGTTCATGTTTCTGACCGTCAATCTCTTTGATGATCACTTGGGGCTGTCCGACGGTGAGCTCATAACCTTCACGACGCATGGTCTCGATCAGCACAGAGAGATGCATGATTCCGCGTCCGTAAACCAAATAGGTATTTGAATCTGGCGTAGGTTCAACCCTCAATGCCAAATTCTTTTCAAGTTCTTTTTCAAGTCTTTCAATCAAATGCCGGCTGGTTACAAATTTTCCGTCTTTTCCAAAAAAAGGTGAATCGTTGATGCCAAACGACATACTCATCGTCGGTTCATCGATCTGAATCCCTGTCAGTCCTTCCGGGTTCTCAGCGTCTGCAATGGTTTCACCGATCTGAAACTGATCCATTCCGACCACCGCACAGATATCGCCCGCAAGCACTTCTGCCGTTTTTCTTTTGACAAGCCCTTCAAAAGTATAGAGTTCTTTTACTTTCTGTTTGGTGATGCTTCCGTCATTTTTGACCAGACTCACCCACTGCCCTTCTTTCAGGCTGCCTCTCGAAATTTTCCCGACAGCGATACGACCCAAAAATGAAGAATAATCAAGCGAAGTGATCTGCATCTGAAGCGTTCCTTCAGCAGTTTCAGGCGAAGGCACATATTTGATAATCCCGTCCAAAAGCGACGAAATATCTTCGGTTTGAACATTTTCGGTATTGAACCAGCCCTGTTTTGACGAACCGTAAAAAGTCGGGAAATCCAACTGTTCTTCGGTTGCATCCAAATTAAAAAACAGATCAAAAACTTCTTCATAAACCTCTTCGGGACGACAGTTTGGTTTGTCCACTTTGTTGATGATTACAATCGGTTTCAGGCCGAGCTGTAGCGCTTTATGCAAAACAAAACGGGTTTGAGGCATCGGACCTTCAAATGCATCGACCAGCAGCGCCACACCGTCTGCCATTTTCAAAACCCTTTCCACCTCACCTCCAAAATCGGCGTGGCCGGGCGTGTCGATCACATTGATCTTTACACCTTTGTATTCGACAGCCGCGTTTTTTGAGAAAATCGTGATGCCCCTTTCCCGCTCCAGATCGTTGCTGTCCATTACCAGCCCCTGATGGTCCGGATTGTCTTTCAACGCATGGGTGTAATGCAGGATTTTGTCAACCAGCGTGGTTTTTCCGTGGTCAACGTGTGCGATAATCGCGATGTTTCTGATGTTTTGCATATAAAAATTTGAGGGTGCAAAATTACGACAAACATCGCAGACTGCAATGTATTGATGAAATTGTTTTTTGTCCGAAATTAGACTTTTTTAATCAGAATTCAAATGAATCCAGATTTGACTGTACCGATTCCAAATCAAATTGATCAGGATCATAGCCTTCTTTGATTAGATTGCCGAACATTTCCCACATTACTTCATGCCAGTCGGGATTGTCCGAATCCCTGACAAATTCCTTAACCCTTTGAAAGCCCCAAACGCCGCCACAACCCTCAGGCGGACAGGCTCCCTTTCCCGCAATCAGTCGGACAGAATTTGAAGTTCCGGGCATAATCTTCTCCAAATGAATCACGTGCTGCCAGTCTTCTTTGAAATCATAAATGTAAACCAAGAGTTTCTGTCCGGCCGAAAAATAATCTTCAAGTCTCAGATTCCCGGCATCCAAAGCATCTTCCGATTGGTCTTTTTTCATGATCATCGTTTCGGAATCGGGTCCTTTTGCCAAAAAAGAATACGGATGTTTGTCTTCCCATCCAAAAGCAAGCTGTATCGCTTTGTGAAACTGATCAAAACTGAATTCGGCAGGTATTTCAAACTGTCGCCAGACCGGCGGCATAATCACTCCTTTCAGCTGTACTTTGAACCGGAATTTCATTTTCTATTTCATTTCAGATTTTCAATCAAATCGAGCAGCAGCCTGACACCGTATCCGGTTGCAGCCGGCTCTTTTGCATAATCGACTTTTGAAAAAGCAACTCCCGCAATGTCGAGATGCGACCAATTCGGATGATCTCCGATAAACTGTTCAAGAAATTTTGCGGCGATGATGCAATCACTGTATGGTTTGAGTGAAATGTTCTTCAAATCAGCCACATCAGATCTGATCTCTTCCAGCCAGTCGTCCCAAAGCGGCAGATTCCAAATCCGCTGACCGCTTCGTTCCGCTGATTGTTCAAGCCTTTCCTTTAATTCTGACTGATTTGAAAAAAATCCGGCACAATTGTGTCCGAACATTCTGACCACACTGCCGGTCAGGGTGGCAAGATCAATCAGTACATCTGTTTTGTAATGTTTTGTGATATAGGCCAAACCGTCGGCAAGCGTCAGCCTGCCCTCCGCATCCGTATTGATGATTTCAATTGATTTTCCGTTGCAGGCTGTCACCACATCGCCCGGCAGACAGGCCTGGTTTGAAATTACATTGTCGGTAATCGGAAGGACAGCAACCATATCGACCGGTAATTTGAGTTTTGCAACCGAAAGCAGCACGCCGACAACCGCAGCCGCACCGCCCATATCGCTTTTCATGTGATGCATGTCCTGAGCTCCTTTGATCGAAATTCCGCCGGTGTCAAACAATACGCATTTTCCAACCAATCCGATTTTTTTGGCGTTTGAAATTCCAGAATCATATTCCAAAATCGTAAATGCCGCATCCTGCGCACTCGCACTGTTGACCGCCAGATAAGCACCCATTCCCTCCTGTTTGCATTCAGCACGGTTGAGCGAACGATATTTGAGTTTGAGTTTGCGTGATTCTTCACCCAGAAAAAATGACAGCAGTTTTGCAGTTTTGAAATTCGCAGGTTTGTTCATCCATTCCATCGCTGCAAACTGTCCGTAACAAACCGCTTCAGTTTTCTCAGAAATTTGTTTTGCAAAATCAAGGTCGATTCCCTCAATCTGAATTCCAAATCCGGTTTTCCAAAACGGATGCTCTTTGTCAAACGGATATGCATAAGTTCCAAGAAACAAACCTTCAATAAAATTATTTATATAGTTGTTATTAAATAGGTTATAAAATTCAATTAAAGTTTGAATTGAGTCAAATTCCTTTCTGTAAACCGTAGAAAATTTCTGAGCGATTTCAAGAAAATCAGTTGCTTTCAACTCTTCTATTTGGCCAAATCCGATCAGAAAATCAGCATTTTGACCGTTTGCATAAACAAAGACTTCTTCTTTTTTGGCTGAAAAGAATCGGTCGGCGCCCGGAAAGTCATTTTTGTGGTCACCCCAGGTTTCTACATCAAATAAATGAAAA